>ERZ1674174.46-NODE-46-length-34826-cov-22.558972_pt1 | contig 34826 bp, 26 predicted proteins | sample MGYA00581289_ERZ1674174 | MGnify/ENA primary metagenome ERZ1674174 (study PRJEB41354, sample SAMEA4873342) | human saliva metagenome | biome: human-associated habitat [ENVO:00009003]; feature: mouth environment [ENVO:08000002]; material: saliva material...
CGGTGACTGGAGTTCAGACGTGTGCTCTTCCGATCTGGCCGCCCCACACGGGACGGCCGCCTCTCTATAAGCTCTAACGCCTAAGTCATAACGCCTAAAACTCTAGCGCCAACGAGTCATCATCAGCATGCTCACCATCATGGCGCCCACACCAACACTCACATTCCACATACCCAAATCAGGAATCGGGAACAGGCCCTGCGTAATGTAGAAAACAATAATCCACAGAATGCCCACCGCCAGCAGCGAGAACATAATCACTCGGTACCACAACGGAGTCTGCTCCTTCAGCTGCGTGCCGCTCTCCATCTCACGAGCAATCTCACGCAGACGCAGCTCGCTTGCATCCTCCACCTCAGACTTAGCAGACTTCTGAGACTTCTTCTTGGACGATGCCTTAGCCGAGTTGGTCGACATACTTCCTCCGCTTATTGTTGTATGGGTAACCTAAAAATATATGTTCACACCTATCTTTGCAGACTTACGGGATGATTTCACCTTCTCCGTGCGTTGAAAGATAAGGAACGCCACCCGGCGCCCAAGAACATACACAACCCAAAGGACAAAGGAGAACGCATGAGCCAAGGAACGGCACCCACCGCAGAGCGCCGCCCCCGCACCGTGCTGCACTGGATCATCCAGATTACAGGCGAACTCCTTATCACCGTGGGCCTCCTGCTGTTGCTCTTCGTCGCATGGCAGCTCTGGTGGACCAACATCGACGCCGACCGCACCCAATCCCAAGCCGTCAGCACCCTCGTCCAGGAATTCGACTCCAACCCCGCCGAACCCCTCCCCGACTGGGACCCCAACACCCCTCCCGCCGGTCTGAGCGAACCCGGCCACGGTGAAGTCTTCGGCATCGTCTACATCCCCAAGTTCGGATCCGACTACCAGCGCCCCGCCACCCAGGGAACCAGCTCCGACGTGCTCGACTCCCTCGGACTCGGCCACTACGAAGGAAGCGCCATGCCCGGACAGGTCGGCAACTTCTCCCTCGCAGGCCACCGCCAAACCCGCGGTAAAGTCCTCAACGACATCGACCTGCTCACCGAAGGCGACCACATCTACGTGCGTACTAAAGACGGCTACTACACCTACACCGTCTACAGCCACGAAATCGTGCAGCCCGACCAGGTAGAAGTCATCGAACCCGTCCCCGGACAGCCCGGCGTAGCACCCACTGAGCGCCTCCTGACGCTCACTACCTGCCACCCGCGCTACGGCGACACCGAACGATACATTGTCCACGCCCGCCTCGAATCCTGGCGGCCCGCCGCAGCCGGAGCGCCCGCAGAAATTGCCGCCTCCGTAGCAGGATCCTAAACCAGAGAGGAAAAGCAAGATGTACGCATGGATTTTCCGCCACCTCCCCGGCCCCCTGTGGGTTCGCATCATCATCGCCATCGTGCTGATACTCGCCGTAGTCTACCTGCTCATGGAATTCGTCTTCCCCCACTTCGCAGAGTACGGCCCCTTCAACCTGAACGTCACCATCAACCATTAGCGCTAAGGACGTGCCATGACCCGCATCCTTGTTATCGACAACTACGACAGCTTCGTCTTCACCCTCGTCGGCTACATCCAGCAGCTCGGCGCTGAAACCACCGTCATCCGTAACGACGAATACGAGCTCGCCGAAGTCATCAAGCTCGCCGAAGAACACGATGGCGTGCTTGTCTCTCCCGGCCCCGGTGCCCCCGCAGAGGCAGGCGTCATCATTGACACCATCCGCTGGGCAGCCGAAGCGAAGAAGCCGCTACTGGGTGTCTGCCTCGGCCACCAGGCCATCGCGGAGGCATTCGGCGGCACCGTCACCCACGCCCCCGAGCTGATGCACGGCAAGACCTCCCGCCTCGTGCACGAGAACGTCTCCGTGTTCAAGGACGTGCCCTGCCCCTTCACCGCGACCCGCTACCACTCCCTGGCGGTTGTACCCGAAACCATGCCCGAGGTCCTGGAAACCACCTCCACCACCGACAATGGCATCATCATGGGCCTGCGCCACCGCGAGGCCCCCATGCACGGCGTGCAGTTCCACCCCGAATCGGTCCTGACCGAAAGCGGATACCTCATGCTTGGCAACTGGCTCGAAGAAACCGGCCTGCAGGGAGCCGCAGAGCGCGCTAAGAGCCTCTCGCCCCTCATGGCCTAGTACTTCTAGCCTAAGAAGCCCTCAACGGCTTATATCGCCTCCAGAAGCCCCGTAGCAGACACGCTACAGGGAAACTGGAGGCGATAGCTATATCTGGACCCCTAGCTACGAGCAAACCCAGATACACGAACAAGCCCAGATACGCGAAAAGGGGCGGCACCCCACACCCAACGGTGTGGAGCGCCGCCCCTTTTGCTAACCGCTAGAACCCCTTAGCGGGCGTTAGCGTTTGCATTATTAGCGTTGTTCGCATTGGTATTCGCGTTAGTACCCTGAATCGTACGGGTACCCGCAGTAGCGGACGCAGCCGGTGCCGGAGTAGCCGTAGCGGTAGAACGCTGCTGGTTCTGGTTACCAGTGGTAGCGTTCTGGTTACCGGTCGCCGCCGCAGGCTGAGTAGCCTGCTGGTTAGCCGCGGTAGAACGCTGCTGGTTCTGGTTACCAGTAGTAGCGTTCTGGTTACCGGTCGCCGCCGCAGGCTGAGTAGCCGCAGTAGTCGGAGCGGTCGTCTGAGTCGGAGTAGCAGCCACACGGATCGTCACAGTGCTGTTCTGAGCCACCAGAGTACCCGCCGCAGAGCTCTGCGAAAGCACAGTGCCCGCAGGACGCTCGTTAGTCTGAACAGTCTCAATGTTGGTGTTCAGCAGAACATCCTGAGCGGTCAGAGCAGCAATCGCCTGATCCTTGGTCAGACCCACCAGCGAGGGGACCTTTACCTTACCGGAGGACAGGACAATGTTCACGGTGCTACCAGCCTCAACGGTCTGAGCGCCCTTATCGTCGGTCGAGCCCTTCTCCGGGGACAGCTCCACAACCATACCGGCAGGAACGGAAGCGCTCTCCACAGTGGAGACGCGGCCATCCACCAGACCCAGGTCCTTCAGAGCGTTACGGACATACGCCTCACTCTGACCCTGCAGGTTATCCGGCAACTTGACCTTCTCCGGACCGCTCGAAACAGTCACAACCACGGTCGAGCCCTTATTAACCGTAGAACCGACACCCGGCTCAACGTTGATAACGTCGCCCTTCTTGATGTTGTCCGAGTAGCCCTGACGGTACTCCACCACGAAGCCTCGGTTACGCAGCTGGTTATCGGCATCATCGCGGGAAACATTCACCACAGCCGGAACCTGAACCTGCGGAACCTCATTGAGCTTGTTCTGGTAGTACAGAACCGAGCCGACACTGAAAACCAGCAGAGCCACAATCAGAGTACCCACAAGGAAACGAACCCACGCACGCTTACGCGGCGAAGACTCATCGTACTCTGCGTACTCCTCCTCGTCATACAGTTCCTCATCGTCTTCATACTCGAAGAAGCCGTTGAGGCCGCCGTCTTCCACCGAAGCCTCAGTAATCGAGGTGGTGTACGGGGCGTAATCCTCACCCAGGGAAGCAGTAGTCGCCGAAGGAACAAAAGCAGTAGTCATCGCTGCATCCTGAACCACGGTCTCTTCACCCGGGCGAACAACCGACGCCAGAGCCTGAGCGAACTCAGCAGCACTCTGATAACGCTCATCCGGGTTCTTCGCCAGACCCTTCAGAATCACAGCATCCAGACCAGCAGGAACCTCAAGCGGGGTGAACTTGCTCGGAGGCTCAGGGGCATCCGAAAGATGCTTAGCCGCCAGATCAACATTCGACTCAGCGTCAAACGGAGAACGACCAGCAATCATCTCGTAAATTACGCAAGCAGCAGAGTACAGGTCGCTACGGGCGTCAACTTCCTTGCCGCTCACTTGCTCAGGGGACATGTAGCGTGCGCTACCCATCACCACATTAGCCTTGGTCAGCGCCTCGCCAGCTTCCTCAATGGCACGGGAAATACCGAAATCCATGACCTTGATCTGGCCCGGCTGACCCTTAGCGATATCCTCGCTGGTACGCTCCAGCACCATAATATTCGCCGGCTTAATATCGCGGTGAATGATGCCCATCGAGTGGCTGTACTGCAAAGCACCCAGCAGCTGCTCGGAATAACCCAAAGCATCACGGACCGGCAGATGACCGCCACGGGACAGAATGGAACGCAGAGTATGACCCTCCACGTACTCCATCACGATATAAGGAATAGCGGTGCCCTCTTCCGAAGAAGCAGACTCCCCACCATCCTGCGAAGGGTTATACGAACCGGTGTCATAGACAGCAACAATCGCAGGATTGTTCAGAGACGCCACAGCCTCCGCCTCACGCTTAAAGCGTGCGCGGAACGTATCGTCCTGGGCCTGCTCCGGGCGCAGAATCTTAAGCGCAACCTTGCGGCCGAGGCGAGTATCCTCAGCAGCATAAACGGTTGCCATCGCACCGGTACCGATTACCTCGAGTACCTTGTAACGGTTATCAACCGTGTCGGGAACCGACAGGTCCATAAGTTCTCCTGGATCACTAAGACTAAAACTAAATCAAAATGTAGGGGCTAACGCGCCGACGCAGAAGCGGAAGCAGAAGCCGACGCAGACGGTGCAGCAGAAGTGCTCGCACTCGAACCCCTACCCGAACTGGAAGAGGCCACATACATGTCTACATTACTACCAACCGTGACCTTGGTGCCAGATGAGGGGGTAGTACGAAGCACCGTACCGGGGGCCGCCGTGTCCGAATTCTCATAATGCAGAGAAACATTCACACCCAGAGCGGCAACAGCCTTCGACGCCTCATCAACGTTCTTACCCTCAAGGTTCGACGGCAAAGTCACCGACTTCGGACCGGTGGAATAGCGAACAGTCACGCTATTACCCTGCTCCAAAGTACCCGTCGGAGAAACCGAAATCACCGTGTTCTCCGGCTGAGTAGACTCAACACCCTCAGTCTTGGGGGACAAGCCAAGGTTCTTCAGCTCGTTCACCGCATCCTGCAGTTCACGACCCTCATAGTTAATCGCGTTGATGGTCACCTTCTGCTTTGCAGCACGGGCAGAAGCAGACTCAGTCGGCTCCACCGTCGAAACGGTACCCGTGTTCGTCGGAACAACAGACGAAGAAGCGCTCGGAACCGGATCAGTCGAACCGCCACCACTATTGGAGGAGAGGACCGTCCAAATACCGCCAGCAATCAGCACGATTGCCAGAAGCAGAGCAACCCACATCCACACGTTCGATCCACGCTTAGCCGGAGGGGCAACAGCAGCCTTCACACGACCCGAAGCTGGACGCATGGTCTGCGCACCCGTACGAGGAATAGGCGCCGTCGTCGGCTCCGGCGAGAAACGACCACCAGAACCGAAACGCGGAGTAGCAGAAGCACTAATCGGCTCAGCCGCAACATCCATAGCGGTCATCGCGACAGTAGCGTCGTCAGCGTTCTCCTCAGCCAAGAACTGAGCCAAAGAAGGAACAGCCTTCACCGCAGCCTTCAGGTCGCGGCGACGAATCGCATCCACCGCAGACGCCAGAGCGGTCGCATCCTTAGGACGCTGAGCCGGGTCCTTAGCCAGCAGGCACATAATCAGCGCACGAGCAGGAGCCGGAATAGTCTCCGGAAGCGGCGGCGGCGGATCATTCACCTGAGCCAATGCAATCGCAATCTGCGACTCACCCGTAAACGGACGACGACCCACCAGGCACTCATAACCAATAATGCCCAACGAGTACATATCCGACGAGGCGGTAGCCGCCTGACCGGTCGCCTGCTCCGGCGCCAGGTACTGGGCGGTACCCATCACCTGGCCGGTAGCCGTCAACGGCACCTGGTTAGCCAGACGAGCAATACCGAAATCGGTCACCTTCACACGGTCATCCGGAGTGATGATGAGGTTACCCGGCTTCACGTCACGATGCACCAGACCCTGCGAATGAGCCGCAGCCAACGCGCGAGCGGTCTGAGCAATAAAGTTCAGAATACGGTCCGGCGGCAGGGTAGTCTCATGCTCGATGATGCTCGAAAGCGGATTACCCGGCACCAGTTCCATGACCAGGTACGCGGAGTTGTCCTCCTCACCGTAGTCGAAAACATTCGCCACGCCGGGGTGGTTCAACAGCGCCGTATTACGGGCCTCAGCACGGAAACGCTCCAAGAAGCCCGGGTCACCGGTGTACTCCTCCTTGAGGATCTTGACCGCAACGATGCGCCCAAGCACCTTGTCGCGAGCTTTCCACACCTCGCCCATACCGCCAATCGCGATACGTTCGGTTAGGGTGTAGCGCCCGCCCAAAGTGATATCAGCCGCAGGCCTCACTTGTTCAACACCGCCTCAAAGAGTTGCTTACTAGTACTGGTTGCCAACTGGGCACCGGTCGCCACGTCAATATCCTCATAAACCACAGCAATCGCAATCTGAGGATCATCAGCCGGCGCGAAACCGGTAAACCAAGAATTATTCAAACCTGCCGTGGTCTCCGCGGTACCGGTCTTACCCGCCACCTTCACACCGGAGACACCAGCATTACGTGCAATACCATTATCAACCGCATTCACCATCCACTGCTTCACCTGGTTGGCAATTTCAGGGCTAGTGGACGTACGCAGCTTCTCAGGAGAGAACTCCTGCAAAGTGCTCAGGTTGCTGGTCTTCACCGAACGAATCAGATTCGGCTTCATCTGCACGCCGCCATTTGCAATCGCTGCAGAAGTCATCGCCACCTGCAGCGGAGTGGTCTTCACGTCGTACTGACCAATCGCCGACTGGGCCAGCTGGCTCTGCGTCAGATTCGACGGGAAAGACGACTTAGAAACCGTCAAAGGAATCTTCAAATCCTGGCCGTAACCAAAATTCTCAGCGGTCTTCGCGATACGCTCCTGACCCAAGTCCATCGCAATCTGCGCAAACGGCGTATTACAGGACTGAGCCAAAGCCCACTCAATTGTCGCCTGAGTGTGGGTTCCACACTGGCCGCCCGTATAGTTCGGCAGGCTAATGTTCGTACCCGGCAGAGGCAATTGGGCGGGATTCGCAATGACCGAAGACGCGTTGTACTTGCCGGATTCCAGCGCCGCCACCGCATCAATAATCTTGAAGGTCGAACCCGGCGAATAAGTATTACCGGCAATCGCACGGTTAAACAGGGGGCTGTCCTCGTCAGAAGTCAGCGCCTGATAATTCGCCAAAACCGAAGAGCTCGTATGAGCCGACAGAAGATTCGGATCATAGGACGGCGACGAAGCCATCGCCAGAATCTCACCGGTCTTCGGGTTCATCGCCACCACAGCACCCTTACGGCCCTGCAACGCGTTATAGGCAATATCCTGAAGCTTCGAATTAATCGTCAGCTCCACGCTAGCGCCCTGCGCAGAAGAACCGCTAAACAGCTGCGCCACACGGTCATAGAACTGGCTATCGCTCGTGCCCGCAAGCTCCTTATCCATAGCAGCTTCCAAACCGGTCGCGCCATAAATCGTGGAGAAATAACCCGTCAGAGCCGCATACTTAAGCGGGTGGTTATACACACGCTGGTAGTTGTACTCATCATCAGACTTCACCGACGAAGCAATCTCCGTACCATCAACCACGATCGAACCACGTGCCGAACCGTAATTGTCGTAGAGCGCTCGAGAATTCCACTGATTATTCATCAGCGTCTTCGAATCGAAGAACTGAATATAGCTGAGGGTACCCATCAGCAGGACAAACACGCACGCGGCAGACATCCACATGCGGCGAATAGCCCTATCCATTCTTCTCACCTCCAGAATCCTTAGCCGTAATACGCGCCAGAACGCTAGTAGCACCCTCCGGCTCGTAGCTAGTGTCCGCATGGTCAATACCCTGCGGAGCATCATAACCAGCCACCAGGTGAGGTGCGCGGGCACTATGAGAAATCGACAGCCACAGCGCCACAATAATCCAGTTAGCCACCAACGAGGAGCCACCGGCAGACATGAAAGGAGTCGTCAGACCAGTCAGCGGAATCAAGCGAGTCACGCCACCAATCACCACGAACAGCTGCAGAACCATGACCGTAGACAGGCCAGCAGCCAGCAGCTTACCGAAACCATCACGAGTACCCAACGCCGCACGGTAACCGCGCGAAACCAGGAGCATGAACATCATCAGGATCGCGCCCAGACCAACCAGGCCCAGCTCCTCACCCAACGAGGAAATAATCATGTCCGAATTAGCGTACGGGACGAGGTTCGCGCGGCCCTGGCCCCAACCGCGGCCAAAAAGACCGCCATAAGCCAGGCCGAAAACGCCCTGCAGAATCTGACCCGAACCGCCAGGAGACGCCTGGTAAATCTCCGGATCAAAAGCATGCACCCACGCATAAATACGGGCGTGCACGTGCGAGACATAGTGGTACGCGAAATAGCCACCCACAGCCATACCGATACCCGCAACCACCAGCCACGAAATACGACCGGTCGACAGGTACAGCATCGCCATGAACAGACCAAAGAACATGATTGCCGAACCAAGGTCCTTCTGGAACACCAGAACACCCAGGCTCACAATCCACGCCAAGAACACCGGCGCCAAATCACGCAGACGCGGCAGATTAATCGGACCAATACGGCGGCCAGCCACCAGAATCAGGTCACGGTGCGTCGCCAAATAGCCGGCGAAGAAAATCGCCAAAGTAATCTTCGCGACCTCACCCGGCTGGAACGTGCGGTTACCGATATGAATCCAAATACGAGCACCATTAAGCTCCATACCCAGACCCGGAACCAGCGGCATGATGAGCAGAATCATCGACAACACCAGCGAGGTGTACGTGACCTTACGTAGCAGACGGTAATCCCTGAGCACGAACACGATAATCGCGCACAGCACCATAGACACGCCGGTCCACATCAGCTGACCATCACCCACCGGCGCCGCAATCTGCGGGTCCAGACGATAAATCATGGTCAAACCAATACCGTTCAGCGCCACCACCAGCGGCAGAATAAACGGATCAGCATAACGTGCGCGGAACTGCATGACTAGGTGAATCAGAAGAGCACCGGCACCCAGCACCACCGTGCACGGCAACCACTGGCTCTTCGACGTATCAAAAGCATGCTCCGGATCAATCAGATACATGCCGAACGAGCTGATACCCACCGCCAAAACCAGCAGGAAAAGCTCCGTGAAACGGCGTGCACGAGGCGCATCCGACTCACGACGGAACGAGAACTTAGCCATTATTCTCACCGCCTACCGCAGCAGGAGCCTCCGAAGAAGCCTGCTCAGGAGCCGGGGATGCCGAATCAGAGCCCGGTGCTTCAGAGCTCGGAGCCTCACTGGGTGCCGCAGAGCTCGGGGAAGCGGAAGCGGAAGCCGAGGCAGACGCTGCAGCCTGCTCAGCCTTCTCACGCGTCTGATCCGCCTGAGTCTTCAAACGAGACACAATCTGGTGCGCATCATCCAGGTCCTTCGCCGTAATCGCATTACGCAACAAAGAACGCGTATGATCGCTCAGCTCACTCGTAGGAATATCGGTATTCTCCACCACGTGAGAAAGGCGAATCGGGCCCAACGCATGCGGAATACCGTTGTACACCGCAACCGTGCCGTCACTCTCACCCACATAGTAGCTACGCTCTACATAACGCAGACCGGTCCACGCAGCCAACGTCAAAACAGCCGCAACCAGCAGAGTAATAAACAGGCGAATCGGCCACGACCTCGGACGCGAACGCTCCTCAGTGTCCTCAGCAATCAGCTCCTCCAGCTCAGCCGGCAGGGCCGCCTCATCAGACTCAACCTTCAACGGCACACGCTGAGCCACCGTCGCACGATGCTCCAGGGTACGAGAAGTCACCGCCGGAATCATGCCGGTCTCAGTAGCCACCGAAGCGGCACCAACCAGCTGATGCGGGCGGGAACCCAACTCGCTACGCAAAATCGCAGCGTTCGTAAGAGCCGCATCCACGGCGTTATCGTACGTACCGATATGGTGACGAACCGCCCCAGAACCGCTGTGCAACAGGGTGCCAGAGAAGTCACGAGCACGACGGAAACGGCGCAACGACCGACGATGATGCTCCTCAGAGTCCTCATCATGGTGCGCACCCAAAAAAGCCTCAGCAGCTTCAGCCGTGGCAGCAACCTCGGGAAGCTTCTGAGTGTTCGTGCTGACCTCCTGCTCCGCCACAATCGAATCAGGCAGAGCAGACTCAGGCAGGCTCGAAGGACCCACCGGCTCATCCACCGGCAGAACCTCACGGTCAATCACCTGCAGAGACACAACCGTGACATTGTCCGGAGCGCCACGCTCCAAGGTCATCGCAATCAGAGTGTCAGCAATCTCAGACAGGTCATCGGTAGAACGCATGACCTGCTCAATCTCCGACAGGGACACCACAGCATCCAAACCATCCGAAGAGAGCACCCAGCGCTCGCCGGGAACAGCGTCCAGAGTCTTCAACTCCAGCTCAGGGGACGCGTCAACATCACCCAGAACGCGCATAATCACGTTCTTATGCGGGTGGTTCTCCGCCTCCTGCGGGGTAATACGACCCTCATTGAGCAGGCGCTGCACAAACGTATGGTCAGTAGAAATCTGCTCAAACTCGCCATCAGCACCCGGACGCAGACGATACGCACGCGAGTCACCAATATGGGCGAACTCAATGCAGTCACCGTCAATCAGCAGGGCAGTACAGGTCGTACCCATACCCGCCAGCTGCGGATCATTTGCCGCCAGCTCATTAATAATCAGGTTCGCGCTCTGAATCTCATCAGCCAGATAAACGCTACCGGTACCATCCTCAAAGTCAGGATGGTCAAGCGGAGTCAGATTCAGAACCGTCGTAGCCGACGCGACATCGCCGCCCACGTGGCCGCCCATGCCGTCAGCAACGACCGCAAGGAAACGACCACCGTAGCCGGAGTCATCATTCTTCGAGCGTTTCAGACCCGTATCAGAGCGGGCCTCAAAACGAAAAGCAATCTTCATACACTAGCCCCTCAACTGCATGGTGGTACCGCCAACGCGGAAATCATCACCGGGCTCAATCGGGGTCGCACGAGTCAGACGCTCGCCATTGACGAACGTACCATTAGTAGAATTCAAATCCTCCAGGAACCAACGGGAACCCTGAGGGAACAGGCGCGCATGGCGACCCGAGGCGTAATCATCCTGCAGAGACACCTCAATGTCATTAGCGCGGCCAATAGTAATCGGCTGGTCGCCCAGCTGCATCATGGCGCCAGCCTGCGCACCGGCAGTAATCACAAGCTGCGAAGGGCGAGTCGGCGGAGGCACAATATGGGTAGCCTCCGGAACTGCATCAACCGGCGCCGCACGATAGTTCTTACCCAAACCAAGGTCACGGCGAGCAGCCGAAACCACCAGGAAAACAAAGAACCAGATGAGCGCCAGAAAAGCGTAACGAAGGATAGTAACAGTCAGTTCGGACGCCATTAACGGACACCTCCGGTCGAACTATGGAAGATGATGCGGGTATTACCCATGCGAAGCAGCGAACCGTTCGCCAGCACCACCGGCGCACGCAGAGGCGCACCATTAATCAACGTGCCGTTGGTAGAACCCATATCGGTGGCGACCACCGCACCACCCTGCATCGAAAGCTGCAGGTGACGGCGAGAAACACCCTTATCGTCCAGACGAAAATCAGCATCAGAACCGCGGCCCAGCACAAACGGCAGGTGGTTCACCGGGTGCATGCGACCCTCAATCTCCAAGAAGAAACGGGGAGCACCCGCTGCGGGGGGCGCTATAGGCATATTCAGGCGAGACGCAGGAGCCTGCTGAGGCACAGGGCTGGGTGCAGGCTGAGTCGGCTGGGCAGCCGGCTTCGTAATGCGGGTCGGCAAAGAAGACTCGCGCGGCGGACGCACCGGCGCATAGTTAGTAGCACCACGCAAAGACGGGGACGCCGGAGCCTCCGGCACAGAGAACGGCTCGAAGGTCGCAACAACCTCAAACTCGCCCTCAGAGAGAGAATCAAGAACGTTGAAGGTCACGCGAACCGCACCAATCAGGGTGTAACCCTGCGCGCGGGCGTGCGAAATCGCCAAATCGCACAGCTCAACAGCGAACGGGTTGCCCCACTCGCGTACGCGAGGGAAATCAACCGGTGCGAAACGGAGAGTATAGACATTAGGAGCCATAGTGCGGCCACTGCCGTCCACATAGGACTCGTCATCCATCATGATGCGGACGCGGTTAGCGACATCCGCCTTCGCAAAGGTGCCGAAGCCCTTGGAAAGGCCGACAGTGCGACCGATGCCTTGCTCCAGCTTGCCCAGCTTGTCGAAAAACTTCATGCCGCCTCCTTCTCAACGACCATTCCGAGCAACAGACCGCGCAAACGGTCTTTATCCGAAAGGCTCAGTTTAACGAGCGTGTCTGTGCGTTAGCTGTGTGTCCTGTGAATGAACACACCCGATTCTATTTTAGGTGATGCACTCGCCATCGCTCTGGAACCCCGTCATTTAGCGGGGGATTGGTTATGGATATGAAAAAATCCCCGGTTCTTTCGAACCGGGGATCGTTGGTGCGCGAGGGGGGAGTTGAACCCCCACGCCCTCACGGGCACACGGACCTGAACCGTGCGCGTCTGCCTATTCCGCCACTCGCGCATGTGTCTTACGGTGTATCACCGCAGGCAACACATAAAACTATACGGACCGCATGCGGTGCTGTCCAATTGAGAGAGTGTGACCTTCGTTACTTATTATTGGTGGGGGTGTCAGAAAGAGCCTCCGAGGCGTTACCAGCCGTCCTCCTCAGAAGCCGCCGTATCGGAAGCAGTCACCTCGGAAACAGCCGCAGAAGCCTGCGCTCCGCGTTCCTGCTCAGTACGCTCCCGGTCAATACGTTCCAGACGCGCACGCAACAGCCACGTCACCGGACCCACATACGGCAGGAACAGCACCAGCAGAAGCCACTTAAGCTTCTGCACCTCGGAAAAGTACGGGCTACGGTGCACCGTCAGCAGACCCCACAGGGCCAGGCCGATACCCAGCAGGAAAACCGCGGTCACCACGATATCCACTACGGGCTTCCAGTCCATTACTTCTCCTCACAATGCCTCAATAGCGCCCCGCCTACGCGCGGCGCACCTCCACCAGAATACCGGTGCACGCGACGCCCACCGGCCGAATCGCACCGTTGGGCCCCCGAATAGCGTGAGGGCCCGCCCCCACATTCGGCGGGAACGGGCCCTCACACAGCTCTCAGTCGACGGCTCACGCTCGGTGAACCGCGTCAGCTAGCCTAGCGACCGGCCTTCGCAGCCTTCTTAGCGGCCTTCAGCTTGCGACGCTCGGCCGTCTTCGCATCGTACTCGGCCCAGAACTCGCGGGTCGTCACCACGTCCGTGCCATCCCAAGCCGCAAGGTTCTTAATCTCCGGAAGGTCCGAAGCCTTGAAAATCGGCTCCAGGCCGGCCTTACGCTGCGCCTCGTAATTCTTCAGCACCGCAACAACCTTCGGCGTCATCAGCAGCACCGCCGTCAAGTTCACAATCACCATGCCAGCGTTCAGCATATCCGCGGTCGTCCACACCAGATCCAGCGAAGAAATCGCGCCGAAGAACACGAACACCAGAACCAGCACGCGGAAAATCGTCAGGACCACCTTGTTCCCGGTCACGAAGCGCATGTTCGACTCGCCGTAGTAGTAGTTACCAATCACGGTCGAGAACGCAAACATGAAAATCGCGATAGTCAGGAAGTGAACCGCCCAATCGCCCAGCTGCATAGCCAGCGCCGACTGAGTCAGCGACGCACCACGAGAACGATCACCATAGGTCGGGTTCGACAGCAGAACAATAAACGCAGTCACAGTACACGCCATCATGGTGTCAAAGTAAACACCCAGAGTCTGCACGTAACCCTGCTTAGCCGGGTGAGAAATAGTAGCGGTCGCGCCAGCGTTCGGAGCAGTACCCATACCCGCCTCGTTAGTCAGCAGGCCACGCTTCATACCCCAAATCACGGCACCCATGGTACCGCCGGTCACGAACTCCTTAATGCCGAAAGCACCCTGGAAAATCATCAGCAGCATATTCGGAACCTCAGTGATGTTCAGCAGAACAACCAGCAGACCCAGCAGCAGATACAGCACCGCCATAATCGGCACCAGCCACTCAGTCACCGAAGAAATCGCGCGAATACCACCGAAAATAATAGCCGCAGTCAGCGCCACCATAATCAGACCAATAGTGATGCGGAAGCCCATCGAGTTAGTACCCGAAACGTCAATGTTGAACGAGTTCGCCGTAGCATCCACCACAGCATTCGTCTGAACCGCCACAAACACAAACGCGTAAGTGATCACAATGAACGCCACGAAGATGTAACCCATCCAACGAGCATTCAGACCGCGCTTCATGTAGTACGCCGGACCACCAATATAGGAATCCTTACCGCGCTCCTTGTACAGCTGACCCAGAAGGGACTCCGCAAAAGCGGACGCCGCACCAACAGCAGCAATAACCCACATCCAGAACACAGCACCCGGGCCGCCCATAGCAATAGCCAAAGCAACACCCGCAACAGTACCGGTACCCACACGAGAAGCAGCCGAAACAGTAAACGCACGGAACGAAGAAATGCTCTTCTTACCGTCAGCCTCACGAGCAACCGGGTCACCCAGGACACGAACCATTTCCTTAATGGAGCGCCACTGTACGCCGCGGGTACGAATCGTAATGTACAGACCAGCAGCAATCAGAGCGTAGTAGAGGAAATTACTCCACATCCAGTTCTGCACGGCATCCACGGTGGAAGTCAGCCCCGCAGTATGCGTATTAATGTCCCCGATGATATTCAGAAGAAAATCCACTCGGCACTCCAATCTTGAAAGCAAAAAGCCCGCACGCTCAAACCCGGAAGACGGATAACGTGTGGGCTACATTGCTGGGTGGTGCGGACTCACGCCGCGCAGCGGAGCCAATATACGCTCCGCATGATTAGTCACCCCATTGTGGGACGCGCAACCCTCACGGAGCAACTTAAAAAAGGGTCAAACGCAAAATGTAACGAATACTTAATATATGGGCAGAGTAAATATAGACTCCGTGAAGGTGTTACCGGCACCGGCAGGGCGGGCGTGAAAAAGCCCGGCACGAGGTACAAAACCTCGCACCGGGCATAGCGAATAAACGGGGGTCTCGGCCGGGCTATGAACGCTCAGGCTTCACAAACGGGAACGACAACACCCCACGAATCTGCGTCTGAGCCAACAGCATCACCAAACGGTCCACACCCAGACCCAAACCACCCGTCGGCGGCATACCCGTCTCCAAGGCGTAAAGGAAATCCTCATCCACCTCCATCGCCTCCAAGTCACCCGAAGCCGCCTTCAACGACTGCTCCGTCAGACGCTCACGCTGCACCAGCGGATCCGCCAGCTCCGAATAAGCGCAACCCATCTCCATACCGTTAATCACCAAATCCCAACGCTCCGCCAACCCCGGAACACTGCGATGCGGCGCCGCAAGCGGACTCGTCTCCGCCGGGAAATCCGTATAGAACGTCGGCTCCACCGTATGCGCCTCAACCAGCTCACCATACAGCTCCTCAACGATGGCTCCCGGGCCCATACCCTCATGAACACGCACACCGTGCTGCTGTGCCAGGGCAAGTAGCTCCTCAAAATCCGTCTGCACATCCACGCGGCGACCCAGTGCCTCCGACAGAGCATCACACACCGACACCACACGCCACGGCGCTGAAACATCCGTTACCACGCGCTCGCTCGAAGCCTTATGACCCAGAGGCAAAGACACCGAACCAAACACCGCCCGTGCGGCATCCTTCAACAGGCACTCCGTCAACTCGCGCATCTGCACATAATCCGCATACGGGCGGTACGCCTCAAGCACCGTAAACTCCGGGTTATGGGTCGCATCAGCACCCTCATTACGGAAATCACGACCCAACTCATACACCGGACCGCTACCGCCCACCACCAAACGCTTCAGATACAGCTCCGGCGCAATACGCAGCGTCAAATCCTCACCATAGGCGTTGATATACGTGCGGAACGGACGCGCGCTCGCGCCACCGTGCACCGTATGCAGAATCGGGGTCTCCACCTCAAGAAAACCCTCCGTGTCCAGTCGGGCACGCAGTGCCTTAATCACCGCAGTGCGCAGACGCAGATTCTGCATCTGATCCGGATGCACCAACAGGTCCGTGGAACGGCGACGCAGGCGCGCCTCCGGATCGGTAAAGGAGTCGAAGGGGATGGGATGCAAACTCTTCGACGCCATGTGCCATGTGGAGGCAATCAGCGATAGAGTGCCGGTGCGGCTCACCCCGTAGGTGCCCTGCACGGTGATGATGTCACCGGTGTCCAGGTTGCGGGAGGCAAGGCTCAGCGGGCGCTCGCCCACCAGGCTGCGTTCCATGATGACCTGCAGGGTTTTGTCACCTTCAATAAGAGTCACAAAGAGAACTCCACCGTGGTTGCGAAGCGCGCGAACACGCCCCGAAACCATGAATTCCGAATCTGGAATATTTTCAGAAGAGAATATACGCAGAGCATCCTTGACACCCAGCACAGAGGCAGCAGTACCAGCCTTTTCACCGCCCAGCGGATACGGCTCCATACCCGCCGCACGCAGTGCTTCCAGATGGCGCAGACGATGCTGAGTCTGATCGCTACGCGACACCTCAGGAAGCTCTTCCACAGTAGCGAGCTGCATCTGGTGAAGAGCCTCCAACTCACCTGCAGAAAGAACCTGCTCCTGATTCTGCAGACGGCGTGCCGACAGATTCGGCAAGAAACCCTCCGCCATACCCGCAGCAAACACAACATTCACCATCGCCAACGTCGGCTCCGTCGCCACATAACGAGGAACCCACAGTGGGGCAAACTTCAGATTGAAACGATACAGACGGCGCAACTGCAGAAAACGATCCAGCACACCCAAAGAACGGGAAGCGAAACGGTTCCACGCCGACGCGCCCACCTGATCCGCAGCCTCAAAAATATGGCCAAACATCGCAAAATTCAGCGACACCCGACGTACACCTAGCGCCGCCGCCTGCTCCATGAGCGACGCCACCATAAACTCCACCACACCATTAGGCGCATCAGGGGAGCGGCGCATAACATCCAGAGACAACCCCGTAGGGCCCCACGGGACGAACGACAGCAGAGCTACCATCCGACCGGCCTCATCATGCGTAGAAACCAGCAGAGAGGAAGAATCCGCCGGATCATTCACACGATTCAGAGCCATCGAAAAACCGCGCTCCACACGCCCATGACGCCACGCAGAAATATTCTCCGCAACCTGCTGACGCTGCTGCTCGTTCAACTCTGAAAAACGGCGGATCTGCACTGTATACCCGCCGCGGCGCACACGCTGAACCGCCTGACGCACCGGCAACATCGACGTGTCATTGAGCGTGAAACGATCCGCCTCAAGGACCGCCTCCTCACCCATCTGAATAATCGACAGACCCGCCCGGTTATAGGCGCGCGCACCCGCCTCACTCACGCTCAGCGCCGCAGGAACCCAACCGTAACTACGTGCCTGTAGCATCCACTGCTCGATCGCGGCATCCCACGAATCGGGGTCACCCACCGGGTCACTCGACGCCAAGCACACCGAACCCACCGAACGGTACGTAATCGCCGCCCTCTGATCCGGAGAGAAAATCACCTGCTTATCGCGGCGCGTCGAAAAATAGGAGAGTGAATCATTGGCGCCATACTGCTGCAGCAGAGCGCGAATCTTCAGTTCCTTCTCACCGGTCCAGGCGTCCGGGGCACGGTAGCCGCGCGCCAACAGGTACAGCGCCGCAACCAGCGAAGCACCGTAACCAAACGACGCTAAGAAAGCCACCACATCGGCAGCCCAAACACCAGGATGCGTACGCTCAATACCCATGCCGTGCATGAGTAGCTCCCACGGGGTGATGAAACGCAACGGCTCCCACACACCAATGTGGCAGAGGTACCAGAGCACCAGGGTAGTCAGCAGGATACCGCCAACAGCCGTCAATGCCGCACCCACCCACGAGAGGCGACCAATGCGTGCCGGGAACGCCGAACGAATCGAGAAAAGGAACGGCACCAGCACACACGCAAACACGATGGAGAGAGTATCGACCGTCGAGGAGAAAATACGGTCCTTCGGCATAATCCCCGCGGGGAACGCCAGCGTGAAAGCGCTATGGGTCGCAATCAGTGCGCCCAGCACCTGAAAAACGATGGCTGCAATGAGGGCAGCGCGCTTGCGCACAATCAGGCCGGAAACCAGCACAATCATCGTAATGGCGCTGGGCAGAGTATGCGTGGAGGGAATATTCAGCAGGTCCGCGGTAACTTCCCACCAGGTGAAGCCGCGGCCGCGCCGCAGAGGAGAGATAATCCACGCAAACGTGGTCAGAAGCGCGGCAAAAGAATACACCCCGATGACCACGCGTGCTGACGTCTCTGCATACCTAGAAGGAGGCGCGGGCGCCTGCCCTGCTCGTGCTGTACGGCGACGTGAGGTAGTGCGGTGAGACATCATGATCAGCGAGGAATCGGGGTGTAGAGAAGGTATTGGACCTAAAGAATCTGGCTAGGCTTCAGCCTTCGGGTCACGGTAGGTGCCCTCGAAGACATCGGGGATGCCATTGTCGTCAGCATCCACGGTTTCCTTCTCGGCTAGGGCGCGGTAGTGCTTGTTGCGGCGAGACAGGATAGCCGCACCCACAATGGCAGCCAGAACAGAGCCGACGAGAATCGCAATCTTTGCGTCTTCGGTGTGCGGGGAACCGTGCGGGAAGGAGAGCTCAGCCACCAGCAGGGACACGGTGAAACCGATACCACCGGTTGCAGCCAGACCGACCACGTCAATCCAGGCGATATCCGGGTCGAGGTTAGCGTTCTTGAAGCGGGTCACGAGCCAGGTGGTGCCGAAAATACCGATGGTCTTACCGGCAACTAGCGCAACCATAATGCCGACCGCCACGGAGTCGGTGAGGGCGCGTCCGAGGCCTTCAAAACCGCCCACAGCCACACCCGCGCTGAAGAACGCGAAGATGGGCACGCAGATGCCGGTAGAGAGGGGACGGAAGCGGTGCTCCAGCACCTCCGCAAGACCGTGCTCAGCCTGCGCCGCCTCAGAGCGAGCGGACATCTTCACGGGCACCAGGAAGCCCAGAACCACACCGGAAATGGTGGCGTGAATACCGGACTCGAGGAAGAGTGCCCAGGTGATGATGCCCAGGGGCAACAGCAGAACCCATGCGGCGAGAGGCTTCAGATGCAGCATGGTCTCACCGCGGTAGGCAATAAACGCGAAAAGGGCGAGGGGAATCAGTGCGAAGAGCAGGTACTCGCCGTGGAAGTTATTGGTGTAGAAGATTGCGATAATGCAGATTGCGATCAGGTCGTCGACCACAGCCAGGGTCAGCAGGAAGACGCGCATCGCCGAGGGGAGGAAAGTACCCACGGCGGCGAGAACAGACACTGCAAAGGCAATATCGGTTGCGGTGGGGATAGCCCAACCGTGCAGAGCGGTGGGGTTACCGAGGTTAAAGGCTGTGTAGATAATTGCGGGCACCGCAACGCCACCGAAAGCAGCCGCAATCGGCACAATAGCGGTGGACGGCGACTTGAGGTCACCGATCACGAATTCTTTCTTCAGCTCCAGACCGGTGAGGAAGAAGAAAACGACGAGCAGACCGTCTGCTGCCCAGGTACCGATGCTCATCTGCAGGTGGCTGAAGCCGGGGATAACCGGGCCGACCACGGTGTCTCGCAGACCAAAGTAGAAGGTGGAGGCGGGGGTGTTGGCGAGTACTACTGCCAGCACCGTCGCAATCAGAAGTACGGTACCGCCGACTGATTCTGCACGCAGAATGTCGGCTACGCGGCGTGAGTTGCTATATGAGCCGCGGCTGAGGGTATCTGGGTTGGTGTGAGTCATTCTCTCCTCTTTCTGCCGCGATATTATGCGGCATCTAAGGCTTTTAAGTTTACTCTGCACTGTATGAGCATTCGAGTACCCGCTGGCGGCTTTTAGCTCCTGGACGGTGCACCGCGGTGTGCTTTCATGGCGTATATGCATAAACGTTCCGCCCTTCCCACGGCGTGTGGGGAGGGCGGAACGTTTAATATTTTGCAGATATTCTGCGTGGTCGACTAGGTGCCTAGCCGTCAAACGAGAGATTAGGAACCAGCGATTGCGGGTGCGCCGGACTCCTGGCCGTGGTCGTCGCCCAGCTCGCGTGCAACGTAGTTCTCCAGGTCGAAGAGGTTGCCGTTTGCACGCTTTACAACGGTTACGAGGGTCTCCATGGTTGCAACTTCCTCAACCTGTTCCTTCAGGAACCAGAGGATGAACTGCTCGCCCAGTGCGTAGTTCTCAGCGCGTGCTGCGGAGAACAGTGCCTCGATCTGGCCGGTGACAACCTTCTCCTGTGCCAGGGACATGTCAACGATTTCCTGGACGTTCTCGAAGTCGTTCTTGACGGCGGGAACAGCGGGGATCTCGACCTTGTGGCCGCGGTCCAGCTTGTACTGAACCATCATGAGTGCGTGCTCGCGCTCTTCGAGGGACTGGCGGTAGAAGAACTTAGCCAGCTGGGGCAGGTCCTCACCGTCGAGCCAGATAGCCATGGACAGGTACTGGTGGGATGCTGCGAACTCGTGGCCGATCTGCTCATTCAGAAGGTCGTAGAAAGACTTGGACATATGGTTTCTCCTTATATGGTGGTTGCTTTTAGGCGCCGGGATGGCGCGGTGCAACCTGTTGGTATTTATCGTACGGGGTACTGTGGGGCGTGTACAGAGAGAAAAGGCTAATCGGTGAGGCAGATGAGGTATCCCTGACATATTGTCACTACAACCCTTAGTGTGGATGCCCTGAATACTTTCTTTGGATTGAGTGGTATTGGGTGTGTTTCCTTGAGATTTCGCGGTTTAAGTGAGGTAGTAGATACCTGAACCTCCCACGCATTTACACGATGCGGCCGTACTCGGCAGCATCTTATCCAGCGTTTCAATGAGGTACGTGATACTGCAAAAAATTTTTTAAAATTCTTCGCATGTGGCGGTGGCAGGGGCTACTTGGGGCAGTTTTGGGGTTCACGCGTGCCGTAGCGCTCGCGCCTGCAAGAAGCTGTTAAAGAAATCTGTTAAAGAGATAAGGCACGTTCCCTGTGGGGAATGTGCCTTATCTCTGATTCTCTCAACTCTTACCCAGGGCCGATCTCACCTGAAGTGGAGGAGGTTATTGTGCGGGGTATTCTCCGCGCTTTAGCGCATCAATCGAGATGACATTTGAAGGAGTATCACCCAGAACAGCCTTACCAATCTCGGCAAGCTGCTCAACCTGCTCGGGGGTGAGGTGATCGAAAATTTGGCGGCGTACTTCGCCAACATGGCTGGGTGCGACTTCCTGGATCTTCTGCTCGCCTGCGGGGAGCAGGTGGCAGATGCTCACACGGCGGTCTTCAGCACTGAGGGAACGGCGGACGTATCCATCCTTCTCCAAACGCGCTACGACTCGTGAGAGGCGTGCGGGAAGAGTGTTCGTAGTGATTGCCAGCTCGGTCATGGTCAGGGAATGATCCTTGGACTCGGAAAGCATTGCAAGCACCATGTATTCAACGAAGCTGATGCCAGCCTCGGTTTGTAGCTGATTCTCTAGCTTGCGGGTGAGGCTGAAGATGATGGAGCTGATAAAGAGCCAGCCTTCTCTCTCTTGCGGGGAGAGCCACTGGGTGGATTCGCTGTGCGAGGCATTCTCCGGCTGCTGCGCAGACGTGGTTGGTATGGACACGAGATTGGTTCCTCTTTTATCGGATATGGAGCTCTCTTAAATAAAGAGAGAAGTGGCGTGTTGGCACCCATTGTAGCGAAAGGTCTGACTAGGTGACTCAAAATTGGTACGGTCAAGTAATGGTTGACACTTTGGTGCTAATTTTTTGAGGGGTGCTAGGGGTATCTTTTTGCACGCGGTGACTGCAAATACCCAGGGTAAGCAAGTGATATGCGACATATTTAAAAAGATTTCTGGTACAAGTATAGACGAGACCATACCAAGAAGCACCTCCGTGCATAATGCCAACTTCCGCGGAATATCAGGGTTTTTTGGGTGGTGGAAGAAAATTCTCGGGCCGGCAAAGAGTGTTCCGAGGTCGAAAAATAACGAAACGGTAACAAAAATTTTAAAAAAATCTCGGTTTTGGCTTTGCAACCGTAATGAAACCGTGTACACTAATTACATAACGGGGTCGAAGGAAGCCTCCGAGGCGAGACCGGAAGCTCGCTTCGATAGGTTCGACTCTCTATTTATCGGTGATTGTCGTCGGTGTACGAGTAACTCGTATTTCTACCGACGGATGTGCGGTGCGGGTGCAGTTCGTGGTTGGGCTGCATTCCGTACCGTATCTTTTTAACTCGAATTTCTATCAACTCACTCTAAGAGCATCCAATGGTCGGATGCTCTTTTTCTTTGCCCTCATAGGGATTAGCAAGAGCGCCCCTGCGAACTAGGGGAGGAGTATGAGGGGGGTCTGCGTATCTGCACTGTGCACCTTGCAGCTGTGGCGTTACTGCGCCGTATCGCGCCAGGAATGTTATCCATAGGGGTTATCCACAATGGTTATCCACAGTGTGGAGAACTTACACGCATGTGATTTGGTGAAGCTGGCGATGGTGGCAATGCAAGATACAAAGAGGGGCCCAGTCAAAAATTCTTGTAATTACAGGCTTTCGAGGCTGTTAAAAGCGAGGGTAAGTTCTTAAACAGAAGGCCTTTTCACCTTTAAAACCGCGGAACCCGAAAATTTCCACACCTGTGGATAACCCTGTGCACTTAAATCCACCGCCTCCGGCGTAAGGAGGCGCGTAAGATCGATTAGCGGCCCTGTTGGCACTCAATATTTTGGCTAGTAGAAGGAAAAACGCCTCGAATAAGGGCGAAAATTCTGCAGTTTATCCCCCTCGCATCCCCAAAATAGGATGTTATCCACAGCAGTTATCCACAGTGTGGAGAACTTACAGCACTGTTATTCATATGAGTGCATACCCCGGTATTTCAAGGCAGAATAGGGTGCCAAACCTGAAAATCCTGTTGATACACAGGGTTATCCACAGCTGTGGGGAAAAGTCTCCGCCTAAAATCCACAGGCTCGAGCGAGGTCTTACATAAATGTGACGCTCCCCAACTCATGAAAAGTAAAGTAAACGCTACGCTGGTAATCTTTAATACAAGCCAAGTTTTCTAATGAAAGGCATCATCATGGCTGAAAAGTACACTCTCCCCGAGCTCCCCTACGACTACGCGGCGCTCGAGCCCCACATCTCCGCAAAGATCATGGAGCTGCACCACGACAAGCACCACGCAGCATACGTTGCAGGCGCTAACGCAGCTCTCGAGCAGCTTGAAGAGGCACGCGAGAACGGTGCATACGGCAACGTCTCCAAGCTCTCCAAGGACCTGGCGTTCAACCTGGGTGGCCACACTAACCACTCTATCTTCTGGAACAACCTGTCCCCCGAGGGTGGCGACAAGCCCACCGGCGAGCTGGCAGCGGCAATCGACGAGTTCTTCGGCTCCTTCGACAAGTTCCGTGAGCACTTCACCAACGTTGCACTGACCATTCAGGGCTCCGGCTGGGCAATCCTCGCATGGGACACCGTTGGCAAGCGCCTCATCATCGAGCAGCTTTACGACCAGCAGGGCAACATCTCCGTTGCACTGATCCCCGTTCTGCAGCTGGACATGTGGGAGCACGCATTCTACCTGGACTACCAGAACGTCAAGGGCGAGTACGTCAAGGCATTCTGGAACATTGTGAACTGGGCTGACGTTCAGGCTCGCTTCGAGCGCGCAGTGTCCCAGACCAAGGGCCTGGTCCTCTAATCTAAGTTTTCGTCAGCGCGGTGAAGTAGCCGCGGTGAGGTAACTGAAACGGGTGCCCGGCGCCTCCATATTCGGAGGTGCCGGGCACCCGTTCGTTGTATTCAGATGTTGCTCCGGGAGTGGAACTCTAGAGCGTCAGCGTGCGGTCAATGCGGATGCGGCGGCAGAAATCCTCATCATGGCTCACCACAATGAGCGCGCCGGTATATGCTTCGAGCGCCTGCACCAGCCAATCCACCGAGGAAATATCGAGGTTATTCGTCGGCTCATCCAATATGAGTAGCTGCGGCACCGGATCTGCCAGAAGTACCTGCGCCACCGCGGCACGGAACCGCTCACCACCGGAGAGCTCACCGGTCTTATGGTGCACGCTCTCGCGGCGGAAAAGTAGCCGCGCCAGCTGATCACGCAGATGCTGTTCGCTCACGCCGGGGTTAGCCCGCTGCACGCTCTGTAGGAGGGTGAGCTGCGGGTCGAGGGTGATGCGCTGCGGAATGTACGCCCCCTCGAGGCAATAGTCGACCCGGTAGGCGGGCTGCACGGGGGAGCGGTACTCCGGGTCTTTGGCGTGGGCAATTGCCTCAAGGAGGGTGGTCTTGCCGCTGCCATTCGCGCCGGTGATGCGCAGGTGCTCGGGACCGCTGAGAATCAGGTGTTCGGGGTGTTCCGCCGGTGTTCCCTGCCGGCTCTCACGATCAGTCTCAGTGGGTGAAAAATGCAGAGAATCAACCTTAGTGGGTTGCTGAGTGGTAAATGTTTCACGTGAAACCTGTTGAGATTCAGTACTGCTCAGCTCCAGCACCTTGCGCCCCGCGGGTAGGGGCTGCTGGCTCAGCTCGGCATAGATTTTCTCCTGCACGCGCACCTCATCCTGGGCGTTCTGGTATTCCTCCTGAGCCTGCTCCTGCTTGCCGACGCGCAGAACTCGAAGCTTTGCCGCCGCCTGACGTGAGGCGTCCTTGGCGAGGGCAAGAATCGTATCCGGCTGGTCATCCTTCCACACCTGCGCCATGTTCTTCGAGATAATCTCCTGCGCCTGCACCCACTCACGATGCGTCGAACGCACCCGGTTCTTCGCCTCGCTCACGCGACGCTGAGCCGCCTGCTGCTCGGTGTCCAGCGCCTGGCGGTAGGTGCTGTAGTTACCCTCAAAGAGACGCAGATGCGCCAGCCCCTGGCGGTCGGCGTGAAGCTCCGCAATCATGTGCATGCGCTCCAGCAGGTCACGGTCGTGGCTAATGATGAGCGCCGGGCAGGGTAGCGCCTCCAACGCGGCGAAGAGCTGAGCCTTCGCTGAGGAGTCCAGGTTGTTCGTCGGCTCATCGAGCAGAATGAACTTGGGATCAGAAATCATCAGCGAGGCAAGCGCGGCAATGACCGCCTCGCCACCGGAGAAGCTGCTCATGTTGCGGGCAAAGAGCGCCCGAACCGCCTCCGAGTTGTCGCGATCAACCACGGTCGCCGGGGTGAAACCGTAGGTCGCAAGAGCCGCGAGGGTGCGCTCCTCAACGTCCCAGCTGTCCCCGATGGTCTCGTAGAGTTCGGGGGAGTATTCGCCGGATTCTACCGCCTGTAGCGCCCGCAGAATCTCGGCGATTCCGCAGAGCTCGGCGAGGGTTTGATTCCGATTCAGACCCATATCCTGAGGTAGATACGCCATGTGTTCCGGCGCCGCCAAAGAACCGGAATCCGGGGTCAAATCACCCAAAATCAACCTCATAAGGGTTGTTTTTCCGCAACCATTATCACCAATGAGCCCGGTCAGAGGTGCCGAAAATACCGCCGACAGATCCGCAAAAAGCGGAGGCTGGCTCGGGTGCGCAAAGTGCAGATGAGCGATACTAATGTGCGCCGCTGCATGGGAAGTGGCGTGCGAGCGGACATCGCGGGAAGAAGCGGAACGGGGAAAGGTCGCCTGCGGCTGAAGTACGTGTGTCATACGAGCTCCTTGAGGTATGGATGCTCGGGTGCTCTCAAACTCCGACGGTGGTGCGTTGCAGCAGTGTGCCGGCGGTTTGGGGGTGCCTATGCTGAGCGCGTGGCGGTAAGAGGATCGCCCTAAAAAGGGTGCGAAAAAACCCGAGCGTAACGGTGGATGTACCTGTGCCCGGGTGCGTGCGCGCTGATTGGAACACGTAGGAAACGTGTCCGTAGAGCTGCTGCGTGAGCGCACGAAAAATTCTTCTGAGTCCGGGCTTATGCTCGGTGGGTCATTTCTTTGATGCCTCCTAGATTCCGAAGGGCACCCCGGTCGCGCCTTGGGTGGCTTCGGTCAAACGATACATTCAGCTCCGTAACTACCCCCACAATGGGGCAACATGGATAGAGAGCTGAGGACTCCAGCATAGGAACTGACTGGGCGCTGAGTCAAACACCTTCTCATGTAGGAGAAGATTCAGCGTGCTGATTCCCCGAATGGTTCCTTCCCGAGAGTTTTTGTTGAAAGGTTGAGTGTGCGGTCAATGCGGATGCGGCGGCAGAAATCCTCATCGTGGCTCACCACGATGAGCGCGCCGGTGTATGCTTTGAGTGCCTGCACCAGCCAATCCACCGAGGAAATATCGAGGTTATTCGTCGGCTCATCCAATATGAGTAGCTGCGGCACCGGATCTGCCAGAAGTACCTGCGCCACCGCGGCACGGAAGCGCTCACCTCCGGATAAATCCCCAATGCGCTGATGTACGCTTTCGCGACGGAAGAGCAGGCGCGCCAGCTGGTCACGCAGATGCTGTTCGCTCGCACCGGGATTTGCCCTCTGTACGGTTTCAAGGAGGGTGAGCTGCGGGTCGAGGATGATGCGCTGCGGTAGGTATGCGGTGTTGTCCAGGCGGTAGAGCACTTGGTATGCAGGCGGCACTGGGGAACGGTAATCAGGGTCATTCGCGTGCGCTATCGCATTGAGAAGCACAGTCTTGCCACTGCCGTTTGCGCCCGTGATGTGCAGGTGTTCGGGTCCGGTCAGGATAAGAACCTCGGGAAAATCTTGGATTTGAAGCAGATAATCAACTTTATATGGTTGTGTTTCACGTGAAACGGTGTTTTGGGTGTATGCATTCTTAAGGTCGGCGCTCTGCGGTGTAGACGCGCAAGAGTCGTTCTTCACCCGATGTAATTCCAGTACCTTCCGCCCCAATGGGAGCGCATCCTGAGCAAGTTCCAGATAGATACGCTCCTGCACGCGCAGGTTCTCTTGGGCTTCTCCAACTGCCGCCCGCGCATCCGCCACCATGCTTTCGTGGGCTGTGTGAAGTTTCCCGGCAGAGCGCTCTGAACTGTTTTTATCCAGGCCCATAGCCATGCCAGGTTTCCGCTTTGACCGCTCAAATTCGCGACCTCGGCGGGCGTTGCGATCGAGCTTAATCTGGTTCTCGGCACGCTCACGCACAGCCTTACGCGCCTCATTCTTCGCCTCGGTCACGCGACGCTGAGCTGCCTGCTGTTCGGTGTCCAGTGCCTGTCGGTAGGTGCTGTAGTTACCCTCGAAGAGGCGCAGATGCGCCAGCCCCTGGCGGTCGGCGTGAAGCTCCGCAATCACGTGCATGCGCTCCAGCAGGTCGCGGTCGTGGCTAATGATGAGTGCCGGGCAGGGCAGCGCCTCCAGTGTCGTGAAGAGCTGGGCTTTCGCTGCGGAGTCCAGGTTGTTCGTCGGTTCGTCGAGCAGAATGAACTCTGGGTCTGAATACAGAAGCGCGGTGAGTGCGGCTGTGACCGTCTGACCACCTGAAAAGGTGCTAAGGGGACGCATCAGAAGGTTGCGACGGGCCTGTGTATCGGTCGTAGTGAGGGCAGGACCAAAACCATGTTCGGCAAGGGCTACGAGGGTGCGTTCTTCAATATCCCAGGCGTCGCCTATGGTGTCGTAAAGGCTGGGGGAATATTCGCCCGATTCCAGCGCATCAAGCGCCTGCAATATTTTTGTAATTCCAAAAATATCGGCAAGATGCTGATGCCCACTCAACCCTAAATCTTGCGGTAGGTACGCTATGTGCGGTGGGGTGCTGATTATGCCTTGATTAGGGTTTATGTCGCCAAGAATAAGTCTGAAGAGGGTGGTTTTTCCGCAACCATTATCACCAATGAGCCCGGTCAGAGGGGCCGAAAATACTGCCGACAGATCCGCAAAAAGCGGAGGCTGGCTCGGGTACGCGTACGAAATATGGTCGAGTGTAATGTGACGTGACATGGGCCGAGTTCCTTCGAGTAGGTGCTCGGATTCCCGCCATCGTAGTGCACGTTAGGCATGAGAATATGAAAAAACCCGAGCGCGGTCTGTAGGTACACGTAAGCCCGGGTAGTGGGGTGGACGCATAAAAGCGCATTGACCTGGTGTTGTTGGATCCGGGCTTATGCTCGGTGGGTCATTTCTTTGATGCCTCCTAGATTCCGAATACCACCCCGGTCGTGCCTTGGGTGGCTTCGGTCAATCGATATGTTCAGTCCCTTAGGCTACCCCCACACGGTGGGGTAGCGCGGATAGAGAGCTGATGGCTCAAGCATAGAAACTGTGTGGGTGCTGAGTCAAACACCCTCCCGTAAAACCGCCTGACAAGTACCGATATTCCCTGGAGAATGCAAAAAGAGGGGCGACACCAATCGGTGCCGCCCCTCCTTTTAGGCATTAAATCTGCGCGCGTACAACGCGCGAAACGCTATTACGCCTCGTGGCGCTCACGGTACATGCCCAGCGGGCCCGCATCCGCGTATGCCTGAGCGTCGTTGTAACGGTACAGGCGCGGCGGGCGGTGGCGGGTGCCCTCCACGCGGCGGCCGGTGTCAATAATCGACTTCGATGCCGCAATCTGGCGGCGGAAGTTCGCCGGATCCAGGGTGCGACCCAGAATCGCCTCGTACACCTCACGCAGCTGCGCCAGGGTGAACTCCTCACCCAAGAAAGAGTGCGCAATACGCGAGTACTCGACCTTGTTCTGCAGGCGGTAGAGTGCGTACTCAATGATTTCGTTGTGGTCGAAGGCAAGCTCGGGCAGCTCATCCACCGGGAACCAGCGGATGTTCTCGTGCACGCGGGTGTTTGCGACCTCGGTGGCGGGAATCGAAGCCCAGTACACCACGGAAACCACGCGCTCGTGATCAGCGCCGGGCGCCGGGTCGGGTTCACCCACAACGCGGGCGGCACGCGCCTCGGGAGTGCGCAGGACATCACCGAATGCGTAGAGCTGCTCCAGATAGCCGGGCTGCAGGTTGGTTGCGCGCTTCAGGGTCGAAGCGGCTGCCTCTTCGAGGGAAAGATTCGGGTTAAGCGGACCGCCAGGAAGCGCCCACTGACCCTTATAGGGCTCGCGGAGGCGGCGAACCAGCGGCAGCCACAGGGTCGGGTGGGTCTCGTTTTCCTTGGGACGCAAAGCTAGAATCACGGTCGAGACGGCGAGGGATACAGAGGTGTGGTCCACGTCGTTGTGCTCTTCGACGGCGACTGCGCCGGGAAGAGGCTGAGATGCGATGCTCATTCAGGCCTCCTGTGCGAATGGGTATCGATAGGTGTGCATACTCTACCCATTTTAAGGGGTTAATAGGGTAAAAATGCACGCAAGGCACCCGCTGACCCGAAAACCGGTACCATCCGCGTCGTGTCAAGGGGAAAAGTTCAGGTACCGGACACACCAAAGCGCCTCTCCTGTCTGTCCAATAGGACAGACAGGAGAGGCGCTCCAGCGTCTACTTATGCAACATCTAACTATGCAGTTTTAGGTGCATATCAGGGGTGCAGACTAGTCGATCTGCAGCTCGCCCATAGCTTCCCAGTCGTCGCCGTCAATCAGGCGAGAAATAATCTTCGGGGTTGCAGTCAGCAGCGGACGCATGTCCTTCATGGCCTGCTGGAAGTGGTCAGAGTTCACGTGCGGGCCAGCTGCGTCGTCGTTGAAAGCCTCGAGCAGAACGAACTCATTCGGGTCCTCAACGCTGCGGGACCACTCGAAGAACTTGTTGCCTTCCTCGGCGCGGGTTGCCTCGGTGAAAGCGCGGGTCTTCTCGATCCACTGGTCAGCGTATTCGGGCTTGACGGGGAACTTGACAGCAATGAAAATCATTGGAACTCCTTGGTTGAAGAGCGGTTACGTACTCTTCCAGTTTAAGTCCTGGGTGCTCGCCGGCGCTGAAGAATACGGTCTGAGGCGGCGGTTTTAGCTTGTGGTTTTAAGCGCTGTATCGGGTGGTTTTTGTGGTTTAACGAGTCGCCGCCTTGAGTACCTGCAGGGCGCGTTCGAGTGCCGCTCGGTCTGCCGCGATGGCTGCGGCCCTCTGCGGGCTGGCGGAGTCGCCTCCGAACGCCGCGTTGTAGTACATGCCGTCACCCAAAAGCAGCACGGTGCGGGCAATCTGTTCATCGCCCAGCTCAGCGAGGACGAGCGCATGCCAGCCATCCTGTACGCGGCTCATGGTCTGCTGGGCGAGCTCATTATTGCTCTGCGCCAGGCGGCTGAGGGCGATGAGGGCACGGTCGAACGGGGTGTTATCCGGTGTGGAGGAATTGATGTAGTAGGCGCTTGCCCCCTCGGGTGCCTGCTTCATCGCCGCGAAGTCCTCTTCAGCCAGGGTGAGGGTGCGTTCTGCGAGCGCCTCAAGGAGCGCCTTCTTGGATGAGAAGTGGTAGAGTAGCCCGCCCTTGGAGACCTTGGCGGCGGTGGCGACGGCGTCGAGGGTTGCGGCGCGTTCTCCCGAGCGAATCAGCAGGTCGACGTAGATGTCAAGGATGTGTTCGCGGGAGTTGTTGGCGCGCTGTTTGCGGTGATTGGGGGTGGTCATGGGTACCAGTCTAACCGCTTGAAACTATACCGTCCAGTTGGTATAGTTAATCTTCGTTTGTGGACCCGCCCGGACCCCTAAAACCTCCGGGTAAGCCCCGAAAACCTCACTAAAAGACCTAGTCCAAAAGACATACCGAGTTGATGTCGCCGTATCAGCCGACACCTTATAGACGCACGAAAACAACCCATGACGAATCACAATCCGCACACCACGGCTCTGCCCATTCACGCCCCCGACCAGAAGACCAAACGCTGGGCGGCACTCGGCGTGCTCATGCTCCCGGTGCTCCTGGTCTCCATCGACAACACGGTGCTCGCCTTCGCGGTGCCCGCAATCGCTAAGGCGCTGAGCCCCTCCTCCGCGGAGCAGCTGTGGATCGTTGACTCCTACCCGCTGGTGCTCTCCGCCCTACTCGTGCCCATGGGCGCTATCGGTGACCGCATTGGCCGCCGCAAGCTGCTACTTATCGGTTCGACCGGCTTCGCAGCGATTTCTGCGCTCGCAGCATTTGCACCCTCCGCGCTGATGCTCGTGGTTGCCCGTGCCCTGCTCGGTATTTTTGGTGCCATGCTCATGCCGGCAACCCTGTCGATTATTCGCAATATCTTTGTGGACGCGACCGAGCGCCGCATCGCTATTGCCGTGTGGGCTTCGGGCTTCTCCGCCGGTGCGGCGCTGGGCCCGATTGTGGGTGGATTCCTGCTGGAGCACTTCGACTGGGGTTCGGTGTTCCTGCTCGCTGTGCCGATTCTGATTCCTCTGCTGATTCTTGCCCCGATCATGGTGCCCGAGTCTAAGGATCCGAATCCCAGCCCGGTGGATCCGCTGAGCATCCTGCTGATTATGGTTGGCATGACCGGCATTACCTTCGGCCTGACTCACACCTCCGAAACCGGTTTCGACGCGGTGGCTATTAGCACCATCCTTGCCGGTCTGTGCTTCATCGTCCTGTTCGTGCTGCGTCAGCTCAACCGCGAGAAGAACGATATTCAGCCCATGCTGGATGTGCGTCTCTTCCGCAATACCGTGTTCACCGGTGCGATTACCGCGAACCTCATCTCCATGATGGTGGACGTTGGCTTCATCTACTTCGCCTCCCAGCACCTGCAGTTTGTCTCCGGTCTGCCGCCCATGTACGCCGGTATGCTGCTGATTCCCGGTACCCTGGCGACCATTATCGCCGGTCTGGTGATTGCGCGTGTGGCGGTGCACTTCCACCCGGCGCAGGTGGTGTCCTTCGGTCTGGCGCTCAACGCTGCCGCGTTCGCGGTGCTCGCCTTCCTGGGCGCGCATCATGACGTGGTGATTATCCTGATCTTCATTGTGCTCGGTACCGGCATCGGTATTGCGCAGACCATTTCGAACGACCTGATGCTCTCCAGCGTGCCGCCCCGTAAGGCTGGTGCGGCATCCGCGATCTCGGAGACCTCCTACGAGACGGGTGCGGTGCTCGGCACCGTCATCATTGGTGGTATGCTCACCGCCGTCTACCGCGCAAATGTGGTTGTACCCGACGGCCTGGATGAGACTCTCGCCGACCACGCCCACGAAACCCTCGGCGGTGCCGTGTCCGTCGCCAGCCATGTAGGTGGCGAGCAGGCGAACCAGCTGCTCTCCTCCGCATTCGCTGCCTTCGACTCGGGCGTGGTGCTGAGCTCCGCATTCAGCGCCGTGCTCATGGGTGTTATGGCCGTCATTAGCTACTTCATGATCCGCAAGGCACCGCGCGAAATGAAGCCCGCTGACCACTAATTCCGCGCACTAACTCTGCGCGCTAACCCAGCGAGAACACTAATTCGGAATACATGAGCCCCGCCTCCTGACGCTACCGCAGCATCGGGAGGCGGGGCTTAATTTACGCACCCACCTGCGCATTTAAAGGTTCAGCACAGGTGCCGGTGGTACGGTAAAAACAGCGGGCTCGCGCCCGAAAAGATGTCCTGAAAAGACGCGCTGAAAAGACCGAGGAACCAGCGGCTCCACACAACTCAAGGAGGAACGCCACCATGGGACTCAAAGACTGGATAGCACCCTTCATTACGCTACTGATTGGTGCCAGCACCATCTTCATTTCCTACAAGAACTACCAGGCGCAGGCGGCGGCAAAACCCTCCGAACTGGCGCGCCTAGAGCTGTGGAGCAAGCTACTGACCGAAGCTGGCATGGACATCAGTGCGCTACCCGACCCGGAGAGCCTCACCTCCGACCAGCGCGTCGTCCTCGAAAACTACCGGGTCTTCCTCAAACGTGCCTCCCTCGAATCGAAGCTGCGTAAAGTCGGCATCGACAGCAACCGCGTGTTCAGCCTGCTCATGAAGCGTGCGCACTCCTCCGTGAAGCCCACGCCCATCCCCATCGGCGACTCGGTACGCTACTACCGCCTGATTCTGCGCGGCCTGCTGTACATCTGGACGCCCCTCGCCGCGGTGTTCATCGGTGTGCCGATTATTGTGGCAACCATCGCCTACCTGGTGCGTATCTTCACCGGCCAGCCGGTGGACTGGACCAGCTACAGCCTGCCGCCCATCGCAGTGGTTCTGCTACTGGTGGGTGCCGGTGCGGTGGGTGCCCTCGTGTACCTGCAGGACCGCATTATCTGCGCGATTATCGCGAACAACGTGTACTTCTACTTTTGGGATATTTACGGCTCTAAGAAGGGCGCCCGCGATTCGAAGGACGCTTACAGCGAGCGCCTGGCGGCTAAAACCTACGCCGATCAGCTGTTCTTGGGTCAGCAGGAGTTCGCGCACCAGTTCCGCGAAAATATGTACATGGCGGGTATCCAGGAGATTGACGAGTACCCGCGTGTGCTCAGTGATAGCGTGATGCTGCCGCGTAACTATCGTGTTGTGGAAACCACCGAGGGTGAGGACCGCATCGACCGGGCGGTGAACTGGGTGCGTTCCAAGATTGGTTTTGAGCGTTTGGAACCGCGCATCATCTACACGCTCGAACATAAGGACGCGCACAAGGATAAGCAGAAGGATTCAGCGCACGGTGAGCCGGTAGCTACCGAGCAGGGTGTTTCTGGGCAGCCTGTAGAGACTCCGGCTAAGGATAAGCAGGAGGATGCGCAGAAGGCTCCGGAGGCGCCCGCCTCGGAAGAACCCATCGTTGCGGAGGTGCCCGTTGAGGTACCTGCCGATAATCCTACTGACGTGCTTGCCGGGGATCTAGCTGATGCACCCACCGAGCCCGTCACCGGAAGCGCCACTGAATCCTCTGCCGTATCTGGGGTATCTGCCGCATTCGGAGAGGATGATCCCACGGAGGTGTTCAACCCCATCACGCAGAACGCCGCTATCGGCGAGAAGGCTGACGGTGAGAAGCCCAAAAACTAAATAGCCGCCCGGAGCGCAGAAAAACCCCGGAGCACCACAATCCGGGCATGAGAAAAGGGTCGCAGCCTACGAATCGCCATTGAATCGTAAGCGTGCGACCCTTTTCCTTTCCCTTCAAGGAGGAGCAGAATCGGAGGTACCGCCCGACCAAGAAGAGTCAAATGATGCGCCCCTCCACCAGTAGAGGTTGCCTGGCAGAAGAACCCGCAAGAGCGGGTCGGCAGAGCGCCCGGTGGAGGGTGCATCATGCTTGAGGAACCGCCCCTAAACCCACCAAAGAACAGGTTGAGGGAACAGAAAACCCCGAGCTGAAGCATCTCTATATCTTCAGCTCTCTTGTCTCTTCAGAAAATAACTACATCTCGGGGTGGGGGGGGGAGGGCGATTCGCGCTCCGGGTGGGACCTACCCTCTCCCACCCGGAGGCGAATCGTGGGGATGTTCGCAGTGTCATGAAGACATCCCACTGAAATCCCTAACGAAAGTTCGGGGTTTCAGTATGAGCGGTATATGAGCCTACCGCAGTCTATGCCGCAACCTCGGGGTTACGGGAGATAACAACCTTCACCACGTTGTGCTCGGCAGCGTGGGTGAACAGGTCGTATGCTTCCTCGAACTGGTCGAAGGTGAAGTGGTGGGTTGCCATAGCCTTAGCGTTCAGGCGACCGGAGCGGACCATGTTCAGCAGGTTGCCGACGGTGTTGCAGTTGACCAGACCCATGTTGATGCGAACGTTAGAGATCCACATGGTGTTCAGGGGCAGCTCAACGGGCTTGCCGTGCACGCCGGCGTTAGCGATGTTGCCGTAGGGGCGAACAATCTTGGTGCAGGTCTCGAAGGTCTGCGGAA
>ERZ1674174.49-NODE-49-length-32467-cov-14.182000_pt1 | contig 32467 bp, 19 predicted proteins | sample MGYA00581289_ERZ1674174 | MGnify/ENA primary metagenome ERZ1674174 (study PRJEB41354, sample SAMEA4873342) | human saliva metagenome | biome: human-associated habitat [ENVO:00009003]; feature: mouth environment [ENVO:08000002]; material: saliva material...
AGGGAGAATTCAGTGGTAGCACGTACTGAACGAACCGACGTCGTCCTGGTCGGCGGCGGCATCATGAGCGCCACCCTCGGCGTGTTCCTCAAGGAACTCGAACCGACCTGGAATATTATCCTGCTCGAACGCCTCGACAAGGCCGCTCAGGAATCCTCCAATCCCTGGAACAACGCAGGTACCGGCCACTCGGCACTGTGCGAACTCAACTACGCACCCGCTGGCCCCGACGGCACCGTCTCGGCAGCTAAGGCGCTGAACATTAACGAGCAGTTCCAGATTTCCCGCCAGTTCTGGGCATCCCTGGTTGAAGAGAAGATTCTGGGCAACGCAGACTTCATTAACCCGGTCCCCCACATGTCCCTGGTCTTCGGTGAGGACCACTCCAAGTACCTGGCAGCACGCTACGATTCCTTCCGCAAGGAGAAGCTCTTCGAGCGCATGGAATTCTCCACCGAGCGCGAGAAGATTGGCGAGTGGGCACCGCTGACCGTCAACGGCCGCAAGGGTAACGACCCGATCGCAGCGACCTGGTCCCCCGAAGGTACCGACGTTGACTTCGGCGCCCTCACCCAGCAGATGATTGACTACCTGCAGACCAAGGGTGTTGAGGTTCGCTACGGCTACCAGGTCACCAACCTGAACCGCGAATCCAACGGCTCCTGGACCGTTGACGCTATCAACCGCATCAACAAGGAAGAGCCGCTGACCATCAACGCGAAGTTCGTCTTCCTGGGTGCCGGCGGTGGCGCTCTGCACCTGCTGCAGAAGTCCGGCATTGAAGAGGGTAAGGGCTACGGCGGCTTCCCCGTTTCCGGCCTGTTCCTGCGCAACACCCACGAGGCAACCGCAAACCAGCACAACGCAAAGGTGTACGGTCAGGCTTCGGTGGGCGCTCCCCCCATGTCGGTTCCCCACCTGGACACCCGCTACGTGGACGGCAAGCGCGCCCTCATGTTCGGCCCCTACGCAGGTTTCAAGACCAACTTCCTGAAGCAGGGCTCCCTGCTGGATCTGCCGCTGTCCCTGCGCCCGCACAACATCTACCCGATGACCCGCGCAGGCATCGACAACCTGTCCCTGGTCAAGTACCTGCTCTCCGAGCTGGTCAAGGACAAGAACGCACGCCTCGAGTCGCTGTACCAGTACTACCCCGAGGCTGTTGGCGGCGAGTGGGAGCTCATCGAGGCTGGTCAGCGCGTTCAGATTATGAAGAAGGACGCGAAGAAGGGCGGCATCCTGCAGTTCGGTACCGAGGTTGTCTCCGCAGCGGACGGCTCCATCGCAGCTCTGCTGGGTGCATCCCCCGGTGCTTCTACTGCGGCTCCGATTATGCTGAACCTGCTGGCTAAGTGCTTCCCCTCCAAGATTGCCGGTTGGGAGCCTCGCCTGAAGGAGCTCATCCCCGGTTACGGTGTGAAGCTCAACGATAACCACGACCTGGCTGATGAGCTGATGGCTCACACCGCTAAGGTTCTGGGTATTCACAACTAGTTTTCAGTTAGGCTCAGCAGGTAGCTTTATACCCTAGCTGACAAGCCTTTTTGAGATTACTTTGGGGTGGTTACCTCTCCCGTGCGGGCAGTAGCTCACCTATCTGCACTCGCAGAAAAATACGGGAGGGTTAGAAAACCCTATAATGTCACCGCAGGGGCGGGAAGGACAGCTCATTGTTCTCCTCGCCCCTTCTGTGCGCCCACACACTGAAGCTCATAGGCGCACCACTGTGTACACCCCATCATTCAAGGAGCCCCATTGGCTGCACACACCGGCTCTTCCACGGACACCTCCTCAACCCAGGTACCCGCCGGAGCTCGACGCGGACTCTTCTCCCGCAAGCAGAAGCCCGCTGACCCCAAGTACGTCAGCGTCAAGCTGCGCGACTTCCCCAAGGGCAGCATCCTCTACATTCTGCGCCGTGCCATCTACAAATTCGGCGCAAACGGCGGCACCGACATGGCGGCAGCACTCACCTACTTCACCGTGCTGTCCATCTTCCCCGCCCTGCTGGCAATCGTCTCCCTACTGGGCGTATTCGGTCACGGTGAGGAAAGCGCCGCGGTCATCCTCGCCTTCCTCAAGGACAACGCGCCCGCCCAGATGTACGCCATTCTGGAAGACCCCATCAAGCAGATTACAGGCGACCATGGCGCAGGCCTGGTGCTGTTGACCGGTATCCTCAGTGCACTCTGGTCCGCCTCTGGGTACACCGGATCCTTCGGCCGAGCTCTCAACACGGTCTACAACGTGCGTGAAGGCCGCCCCGGCTGGATTCTCAAGCCGCTGAACGTCTTCGTCACCACCGTGATTATCATCCTCGTGGTACTCATGATGCTCATGATGCTGCTGGGTGTAACCGTCCTGGACATGGTCGGTCGGTATGTACCCGAAACCGTGGATATGGAGCTCATCAAGCTCATCTGGCTGAACGGCCGCTGGGTGCTGATTCTGTTCATGGCAATCGCCCTGATCACTCTACTCTACGCCGCCACCCCGAACGTGCGCCGTTACAAGGCATGGAGGCTCTCCCCCGGTGCGGCACTCGCCCTCTTCGGCATGGGTCTGGGCGCATTCGGCTTCACCCTCTACGCCAACAACTTCAGCAAGTACAACGCCACCTACGGCCTGATCGGTGGTGTGATTGTGATGCTGCTGTTCATCTGGATCATGAACAATATGCTTCTCTTCGGCGCGCATCTGGACGCCGAAATCATGCTCATGCGCCAGATTATCGCTGGCGATGACGACCACGGCCACCTGAAGGTGCAGCCGCGCAGCACCTCCGCATCGCGTGCACTGAAGGCACGCCAGGAACGCCTCATGTCCGCCGGACGCGAATTGCAGCAGCAGGCGGCAGGCCAGGGCATGCTCCCCAAGCCGAAGGGCCCCTCCATTGCGGATCGCGTGCAGAAGGCGGTGGACACTAACACCACCATGATTCGCACGTTCATTGCCGACGGCAAGGAACGACTCGACAACGGCAAGGAACAGTTGCAGAAGAAGCAGGCGAAGGCTGATACCGCCGAGGCTCAGGCTTCTGGGGCTCAGGCTTCTGAGGCAACCGCGGCAAAGGCAGATGCGAACGCAAAGGCTGACTCTCAGCAGGATGCGCTCTTCGACCTGAGCACCGATAGTTCGAACGGTGCGGCGAAGAAGAACTAAACGGCAGCTCAGCTGAGCGCGTACCGCTTCAACCTGATTAAGGGCGCAGGACAGAAACCCTGCGCTGGTCACTAAGATAGACATATGACCAGTGCAGAATTCTCTCCCGCGCCCTTTGCCGTACCCAGTGCCGCTACGCCCAATGATGCCGCGCCCAGCGTTACCCTCCCCGACCTCGAGTACACCCTCTACCAGCCGCAGCAGCTCAAAAGCCGTATCCCCGCCCTCATGATTCACGGCTTCGCCACCCGCGGTGACCAGCTCTACGGGGGCACCGGCTGGATTCGCCAATATCTGCGCGCCGGATACCCTGTACTAGCTGTCAATCTGCCCTACCACACGAACACATACCTCAAAGACCCACAGTTCACGGTTGACTGCAAACTGCCTGCCCATACGCAGGTTATGAGCAGTGAAATCCCGTTCGATTCGGTGCCCTCTGTCAATACGACGGGTCAGCGCCTCACCCCCATTCACCTGCTCACCAACGCACTTGCCCAGCTGCTGCGAGCCGTCGCCACGGAGAACAACCTCGACGTGGAGCTACAGCCGCGCGCGCACGTTATCGGCTTCTCCTTCGGCGCACGCGTCGGCTGGGAGCTCGCCCTCACCCACCCGGAGGCGGTCGCCTCCCTCACCCTCGGTGGCCTGCCCCTACACGACCACCTCATCACCCTGCGCGCCATGCTCGAAGCGCACGAGGGCACCAGCGTCACGGCGAGCGCAGAAACCCCCGCGGCAGACTCCACCGACGAGGCGATTGCGTCCTTCACCTCGATTATTGACAACTCCCCCGTTCAGCCCGACGCGCTACTGAAGTTCGTGCGGATTCCCTTCGGTCCGTTCTTCGACGTGCCCGCCCTGCGTGCCGGCTCCCCGGACCTGCCCGCTGGTCACCCGGGTGCGCATCCGCACGCGCCCATTGCGGTTGTGCTCGGTGACGCGGATACCATCGCCGCCGACGGCGCGGAACTCTACGACATGGTTCGTGACGACAATCCGCTCAACCGTTTCATCTCCCTGCCCGGCCGCGACCATGTGAACGCCCTGACCTCGGGCGCGTTCCGACGCGGTGCGCTCGCCTTCGCCGCTGAGGTGGAGGCGGCGACGTCATAAAACGTCACATTCCCCTGGGGGCTTCACGCTCAGCCCCGGGGTGCATCAGGTATGCCTTAGCTCTTATAATGGGAACGTATCAAAAAACCTTTATCTGCGGTTGAGGCTCAACCGCGCCCAGCAAAAGGAGCAGCATGCACAAGGTTAAGGCTGTCGTAGCCCTCGCCCAGGACGCGCCCGTCACCGTCACCACCATCAACGTACCCGACCCCGGCAAGGGCGAAGCACTCGTCAAGGTCCTCACCTGCGGTGTCTGCCAGACCGACCACCACTACGTCACCGGCGGCGTCGGCCAGGACTTCCCCTACCTGCTCGGCCACGAGTCCGCAGGTATCGTTGAGGCTGTCGGCGATGACGTCACCGACATCGCCCCCGGCGACCTGGTCATCCTCAACTGGCGTGCAGTCTGCGGCGAATGCCGCGCATGCCGCAAGGGCCAGCCGCAGTACTGCTTCGCAACCCACAACGCAACCCAGAAGATGACTCTCGAGGACGGCACCGAGCTCACCCCCGCACTGGGTATCGGCTCCTTCGCTGAGAAGACCCTCGTCGCAGCAGGTCAGTGCACCAAGATCACCGCTGACATCAGCCCCGAACAGTACGCAGCAATCGGCCTGCTCGGCTGCGGCGTCACCGCAGGTCTGGGCGCTGTTCTGAACACCGGTGAACTCAAGCGCGGCGAGTCCGTCGCAGTCATCGGCTGCGGCGGCGTCGGCACCGCGGCTATCGCCGGTGCACAGCTGGGTGGCGCTACCACCATCATCGCCGTGGACATTGACGAAGAGAAGCTGGCTCGTGCCCGCGAGCACGGCGCAACCCACACCGTGAACTCCTCCAAGGTTGACCCCGTCGAGGCCATCAAGGAGCTCACCGGCGGTTTCGGCGCCGACCTCGTCATCGATGCCGTCGGCATCGCTCCCACCTTCAAGCAGGCCTTCGAGGCACGCGACCTGGCTGGCCGCGTCGTCCTCGTCGGTGTGCCCGCACCCGGCACCACCTGGAACATCCCGCTGGACGAGGTCTTCGGCCGCGGCGGCTCCATCAAGAGCGCCTGGTACGGTGACACCCTGCCCTCCCGCGACTTCCCCGAGTTCGTGGATCAGTACCTGCTCGGCCGCCTCGATCTGGACAGCTTCGTCTCCGAGCGCATTAGCCTCGAGGACGTCAACGAGGCATTCGAAACCATGAAGACCGGCCGCGTGCTGCGCTCGGTCGTGGAACTCTAGGAGCGTAGCGTGAGCGAACGTATTGAACGAGTCGTCACCTCCGGCACCTTCTCGCTGGACGGCGGCTGCTGGGACGTCGACAACAACGTGTGGATCGTCGGCAACGACTCCTCCGTGATCATCATTGACCCCGCCCACGACGTGGACAAGATCTCGCGCACCGTCGCGGGCCGCACCGTGGAGAAGATCCTGCTGACCCACGCCCACGACGACCACATCCGCAGCGCCAAGGAGGCGGCGGAACGCTTCGGCGCCCCCGTCTACCTGGACCCCGCAGACCGTGTGCTCTGGGAAATGGTGTATCCCTCCTGGGACTTCGACCGTGAGCTGGCTGACGGCGACGTACTGCGCATCGGTGAGACCGAGCTGACCGTGCTGGCAACCCCCGGCCACTCCCCCGGCTCCGTGTGCTTCTACGCGCCCACCCTCAGCTGGGAGAACAGCGAAGGCGTCGTCTTCTCCGGCGACACCCTCTTCAACGGCGGCCCCGGCGCAACCGGACGCTCCTACAGCGACTTCGACACCATCATCGAGTCGATCTCGACCCGCCTGCTGACCCTGCCCGAGTCCACCGCGGTCCTTACCGGCCACGGCGACAGCACCGGCATCGGCCTGGAAGCACCCGAGCTGCCCGCGTGGATTAAGCGCGGTCACTAAACCGGTAGCCTCACGCTGAGGCTCTCACACTGAGGTTCTCACGCCGAGGCTCACCACAAACCGAGCACGGTACACAAAAGGCGGATGCCCCACCACCTGCAGAAGGTGGCGGGGCATCCGCCTTTTAAACATGCGCTAATTACGTTCCAGCTGATCCCAAGGAGCCAGCTGCTCCTCATGCTCCTCACGCCACAGGTAGCCGTACAAATGACCCAACGCAAAATACAGAGTCGCAATAATCACCGGGACCATAAACGCATTACGGTAATACGGAGCGTCACCCATATAGCCGCCCCACATACTACCCATCGCAAGACCAATACCCAGCATCGAGCGGGTAAAGAAGCTCGCCTGCGCATCAGGAATATGCTTGAGCGAACGGTTCAGCCACAGCTCATGACCGCCAAACGCCACACCCAGCACCGCACCACACAGCACCAACGCATAGAAAATCGTGGACGTATCATCACTCGCCGGCAAATACAGGGCACCCATAATCAGCAGAACGCCGCTCACCAACCAACCATGCCACGGGTTCACCGAACGGGCACCCAAAACCACGGGGAAAGACACAAGCACCATCGCGCCGGTACCGGTCGCAACCATCGCCATGAACAGGTTCATCGAACCGTGAATCAGCGAGAAGCCCAGCAGACCCGAACCGACCGCGCCCATACACGCACCCAGCAGCACCAGACCAAGAATCAACACCACCGTCTGCTTATTCGGACGGACCAGATTCTTCGGCGGAGACATGCGAATACGCGAAATATCCGGCAGCCACATCGGCGCGGCCAGAACCACAATGAACAGTAGCGCATCCAGAATCATCGTGATCCAGAAGCCCGCATACTCATGATTCGGGGTGAGGTACGCATCGCCCAGCCACACCAGCAGAGCAGCCAGCGGGTACATCGACAGGTTCGCCGTCGTCCCCCAAGAAACAGCTGTCGACAAGCGAACATCACTGTACTTATAGTTGCGGCGGTACAGCGACTCCAACGCAAACGGCGTCCACGGCGGAGTCGTAAAACCCATCGCCACGCAAGAGAGCGCATGGTATGTCGTACTCACGTTATTCGGGTCAACCGTCAAACGCCAACCAATGACCAGCATATTCAGCACCGCAGCAATATTCAGCACCGACGTAATCGCCAGCAACGCCCTCAAACCCAGGGCACGCACCAGCATCGGGCCGAGCATAATCTGCACCGAATACGCGCCAGCAAACGCCGCCACCGCATAGCCGCCATCATGCACACTACCCAGGTGGCTCGCCAACAGAATATACAGCGCAAACGCCGAAGAAGCCGCCGGAATGTGGAACAGAATCGTCAACACATTACGGGCAAAACCCTCAGCACGAAGCACCGCATACAGGTGACGACGCTGCTCCTTACCGTTGCGCAGGAACAACGCCCAATGCTGACGCAAAATGTCCGGCACCGACGCGTTCGTATTAATCTCATCCGCAGCCGGAATCGGGCGAGGCGGCAACTCCTGCAACACGTGCTCGTTGTTGCGCACCACATCCGTCAGGGAGGTGCCCGGAACCGTTGGAATACCCGTGCCCGAAGCACACGACTTATCCGGCGAATCGGAGGCGGGTGCCACCTTCATGGTGCGCGGAGGAACCTCCGGCGCGGATGCGTTAGCGCGCGCATCAGCCGAAGGTTCCACACGATACGTTGAGTTCGGGTCCCTGTCCTGAGGTGTCGAGGTCATCATCTCTTTCACGAATAAGCCGCCGGACATGCCACAACAGCAGCCCGGAAGCGAATTTATGCCTACTAGGAGTTTACCCTCACCGACGAGCCGTTCTGACCCTTTTCAACCACAATCTGGGCGGGAATACGGTTCTTCATCTCCTCCACATGCGAAATCAGGCCAATAGTGCGGCCGCTATCACGCAGAGATTCGATCGTGCCCATCACCATGTCCAAGGTTTCGGCGTCCAACGTGCCAAAACCCTCATCAATGAACAGGGTATCCAGCTCGATACCGCCGTTATTCGCCTGCACAACCTCAGCCAGACCCAACGCCAACGACAGCGACGCCAAGAACGACTCACCACCGGACAGCGACGACGCCTCACGCGGCTCGCCCGTCCAGGTGTCGGTAATCTCCAGGTTCAGGCCGCCGCCGGAACGGCTACCCTTCGCACGGTGATCGCTGAACACCATGCCGTAGCGGCCCTCACTCATGCGATCCAGGTGCAGTGACGCCGAGTGCAGAATCCGCTCAAACTCGGCACCCAGCACGTAACTCACCAGGTCAACCTGATGCTCATAGCCGCCCAGCGTGTCACCGCGGGCAGCCGCCGCCAGGTTAGCCAGCATCTGCGCACGGTCATAACGCTGCGCCGTCTGCGCACGGAACGCCGCATACTCGCCACGCAGCACATGCAAAGAACGCAGCATGCTCTCCCGCTCACCCTCACGAAGAGTCAAACGGTGCGCCGCCGCACGCAACTGCTCAACCTGCTCACGCACACCCTGCAGATCATCCGGCGCCTGCTCACCAGCGGCGGCACGCGCCGCCACCGCAACAATCGCCTCACGACCAAAGCCCTCAAGGAGGCGGGCATGCTCCAACTCATACGCGGCAACAGCCTGCTCCAGGGCATCAACACGCTCGGGGGTGCGCACCGCCGCCTGCACCAGCTCAGCGCTCTCAAACGAAGACTCAGCCAGCAAACGCTCAGCCTGCGCCGCCGCCAAAGCATGACGCTCACGCGCCTGCCCCAACAGCAACACTGCACGAGCAAGACGCTGATGCGCCACACGGTAACCCTCCACAGCCTCAACACGCTGCGCAAAACCCACCGCCGCACGCGCAGGCGCCAACTGCGCCGCAGCCGCCTCACAGCGCGCCGCAGCGTCACGGTGACGAGTCTGAGCCTCAACCGCCGCGCCCTCGATGGTGCGTAGCGCCTCCTGAGCCTTCTGCTGCTCGGCACGCACCCGCTCAACCTTCACCAGCACGCCGTCACGCGCGGTCACGCGCGACTGAGCCTGCGCGAGGCGGGTCTGCGCCTGCTGCAGCTGGGCGGCAGTCTGCTCAACATCGCACTCGCCCTGAGCCACCAGGGTCTCGTACTGGGTGCGGGCGGCGGCAAGCGCCTCGGAGGCTTCCTGATGTGCCTTGGTCGCCCGATCCTTAGCCAGTTCGTGGGTACGCGCCTGCTTGTGTGCCTTGTCTTCACGCTCCTTGGCGGCGTCCAGGTCGGCACGCTCAACCAGCTGCTCGCCCTCGGCAATCCGCGCCGGAGCGGGGTGCTCCACTGAACCGCAGACCGCGCAGGGTTCGCCGTCCTTGAGCTCACGCGCCAGCAGAGACGAGGCCTGGGCGAGGCGCAGCACCTGCAGGTTCTTGAACTCCTCCGTGGCGGCGAGCGCCTGCTGAGCCGAAGCCTGCCACTTTTCCTGCGCCTTCTGCTCGGCGGTGGCGGTGCGCTTGCTCTGCTTCTGGGCCGCAGCAACCGCGGCGGAGGCGGCATCCAGCTTCTGCTGCATCTGCTGGGCTGCATCGTGCTTCTGCTGCGCCTCGGTGACCAGGTGCGCGGCGAGGGTACGCTCCTCGTCGGCGGTGCTGTAGCCGGCGAGTTCTTCGGCGAGCTGCTCGGCCTGGGCGGTGAGGTCGCTCAGCCTCTTTTCGGCACGCGCCCTGTCCTGTTCGAGGGCGTTTGCCTGCTTCAGCAGGGCGGCTGCGGCGGCTTCCTCGTCGGTCAGCTGCGCGTCCTTCTTCTGCAGGGCGCGCAGGGTGTCAAGGAGCGCCTCGAGCTGGGTTTCCTGCTCGGCGGGCTCGAAATCCGGGAGTGCGGCGAAGGTGGTCTCTTCGGGGAAGATGACCTCTGCCGAGGTTTCCTCATCGCGGAGTGCCGCAAGCAGGGCGCGACCAGTCTCATCCAGCGCGGATGCACAGGCCGCCTGCTCCTGCTGGCGGGCGGCGAGCGCCTGCGATTCGGCATGGACCTGCGCGTACTGTGCGTGCAGGGGCGCGGCGGCACGTGCCTGCGCCAGCTCTTCACGCTGCGCCTTGTGCTCGTCGGCGCGTACGGTCAGGCGGGTGCGGCGCTCGCAGAGCTGCTCGTATTCGCGCCAGTCGGCCTGCAGCTGGGCGCGTTCGGCGAGCAGGCGGGTGTTCCGGTCGGCTTCGTCGGTGAGGCGCTGCTGCTCCTGCTTTTCGCGTGCGGAGGTTTCGCGGGCGCGTTCTACTCCGCCGGCGACCCATGCGTCGAGGGTTTCGGCAGTGACATTCTCGGCAGTGACGCTCTCAGCGGTGAGCTGTTCGGAAGTCTCCGCCTCCACAGGGTCTTCGGTAGCGGAGCCCTCCCCTGCAGCATCTTCAGCGTCCGGATCCGCAACATCCAGTAGCGCCTGCAGGGCGAGCATTTCTACGCGGGCACGTTCAAGGTAGCCGCGCTGGGTGTTTTCGTCCTGGGCGACTTCCTGCTGGGCGGTTTTCGCTTCTTCGGTGAGTGCGGCGAAGAGCTGTTCGTAGTGTTCGACGGGGAACATCTTTTTGAGCAGTTCTTTGCGTTCTTTGGGCTTGGACTTGAGGAATTGCGCGAACTGACCCTGCGGCAGGAGTACGACTTTGAGGAATTGTTCTTTGGTCAGGTGGGTGCGTTCGGCGATGGTGCGGTTGACTTCGGCGACGCTGCTGGAGATGGGGGTCCAGGCTTTTTCGTCGGCGGGGTCGGCGCCGGGTGCGAGTTCGGCGAGGGTTGCTTTGGCGCTTTCTTCGCGCATCTGGCCTTTGCGGGCGCCGCGGGTGATGGGCTTGTTGTAGGCGGGGGTGCGGTCGATGCGCAGGCGCTTGCCGTGGAGGGTCACGTCGAGCAGCACGCGCGGTTTGGTGCCGCTGTGTGCCGCGTAGGTGGAGTGCAGTTTGGCGGATTCGCGGTCGCTGCTGGTTTCGCCGTAGAGGGCGTAGCAGATGGCGTCGAGGATGGTGGTTTTGCCGGCGCCGGTGGGGCCGTTGAGCAGGAATACGCCGGCGCTGTTGAGGGTGTCGAAGTTGATTTCTTGGCGCTTGGGGTATGCCATGAAGGCTTCGAATTCGAGGGTGTGCAGGATCATGCGTTGTCCTTGTGGCTTTTGATGTGGTCGCTGAGGGTGGTGATGACGTCGCGTTCTTCGCTGGTGAGGGGGCGGTTGCGTACGTATTGGTGGAATTGGTCGAAGGTTTCGACGGGGTCGGCGTCGCGGGTGGGTTGTGCGGCGGCGGGTTTGTCGGCGGCGGGTTGGGTGCTGCGGTAGCTGAAGTGGGAGATGGTTTCGTAGCGGCTGCGCAGGCGGTCGACGGCGCCGACGGGTAGGGTTTCGTCGGTGAGTTCGATGCGGCAGTAGTAGCCGTGTTCGTAGTCGGTGTGTTCGGGGCTGTTGAGTAGCTGCTCCATGGTGCCGCGCAGGGTTTTCATGTGTACGCGGGTTGCCCATTCGTGGCTGCTGATGGTGGGTTCTTCGCCGGGGTTGAGTTCGATGAGGTAGGCACCGTTGCGGTTGTGTTCTTCGCTGAATGAGAAGCCGAGCGGGGAGCCGCTGTAGCGGATGGTGTGGGTGACGGGGTAGCGCTTGTGGATGTGGCCGAGGGCTACGTAGTCGAAGCCGTCGAAGAGGGAGGCGGGTACCCAGTCGATACCGCCGACGCTGATGTCGCGTTCGGAGTCGCTGCGGGGTGTGGTGTCTGCGCTGGCGGCGATGTCACTGCCGGTGGTGTCGCTGACGGTTGCGTGGCTCATGACGATGATGCGGTCGGCACCTTCGCCTCGGGCGTGACGTTCTGCGGCGTCGGCGCGGATGGCGTCGGTGACGGCGCCGAGGACGGCGTGATGGGTGGGGTCTACGCCGAGGGCGGTGGCGTGCAGGCGCGGCGCGAGGTAGGGGATGGCGTAGACGTGTACGCGCAAGGTGCCGTCGGTGAGTTCGACGGGGCGGGTAGCGTCTTCGAGGCTGGTGCGCAGGTGCACGCCGGAGGCTTCGAAGAAGGCGGCGCCGTAGCTGAGGCGGCGGAAGGAGTCGTGGTTGCCGGAGCTGAGGATGACTTGCACGCCGGCGCGCATGAGGCGGGTGAGTGCTTGGTCGAGCAGGGTGGTGCTTTCGGCGGTGGGGATGGTGCTGTCGTAGACGTCGCCGCTGATGAGGAGAGTATCGATGCCTTCGGCGTGCACGTATTCGAGCAGTTCGTCGATGAACTGCTGGTGTTCGCGGGTGAGGGGGCTGCGGTGGAAGGTGCGGCCGAGGTGCCAGTCGGAGGTGTGCAGAATCTTCATGGTTTCAGTATGGCACTGCGTCATGTTTTGCGCCTCGCAGTTCGTCATTCAGGGGTCGGAACCCACCACTGCGTAGGTGCTCATGCGGAGCGGGGGCTCCGTCCTCAAGGCGCCCCAGCGCCGCAGAGGGGGCACTCCCCCGCGAGCATGAGCGCAAAGCCGTTTTTGTCTAAGCCTCTCCATTCCCGGCGAGGAAGAGTAGCCAACCATCCTCGGCGTAGGTGCTCATGCGGAGCGAGGGCTCCTTCCCCGGTGTCTCCCCATCCGCGGAGTAGGCATCCTACCGCGGCGTAAGTGCTCATGCGGAGCGGGGGCTCCGTCCTCAAGGCGCCCCGGCGCCGCAGAGGGGGCACTCCCCCGCGAGCATGAGCACGAAGCCACTTGGTACCCCCGCACATCCTGAGCACAAAGTCGACTGGTACATCCCCCACGCATCCTAAGCACCCGTGGGATAATCGCCCTATGAGTTTTTCTTCTGTTGAGTTCACGCATGCACCTGAGGTTTCGGCTGAGTTTGCGGGCAGGGTGCGCGGCCTGTTGTGTGCGTCTGCGTTAGGTGATGCGCTGGGTTATCCGTTGGAGTTGTTGTCGGCTGAGCAGATTGCGGAGCGTGCCCCTAAGCCGTGGGATTCGGCGTTTGGTGAGCTGCTGGTCAGTGATGATACGCAGCTGACGTGTTTCACGCTGGACGCTTTGACTGAGGTTTTGGAGTGGAATAATGAGGGCGCGGCGGCGGATGAGTTGGCGTGTTTGTGGTTGGCGTATTTGCGGTGGTTCCGCGGTATTGGTGAGGTTCTGCCGGAGTCTGCGCCGTTTTCGTTGGATCGTGAGATTGATGGTTCGTCGGAGTTGACGGCTCGTCGTGGTCCGGGTGCGGCGACGTTGCGGGCGTTGGGTTCGGGTGAGATGCAGTTGGTGTCGAAGTCGTTGAATCCTGATGCTTTGGGTAGTGGTGCGTTGGTGCGTTCGGCGGCGTTGGGTGTGTTGCCGGTAGCGCAGGAGCGTACGGTGGTTTTGTTGGCGGTGCGTGCGGCGGCGTTGACGCATGGGCATCCGGAGGCGTTGGCTTCGGCGGCGGCGTATGCGTTGTTGGTTCGTGATTTGTTGGCGTCTCCGGCTGGCTCGTTTGATGCGTTGTTGGATTCTGCCCGCCGTGTGCTTGACTGGTGCGGCACGGTGGCGGCGGATGATTCGATTCCGGGTGATGCTTCGCGTACGGCGGCGGCGCTGAGTCGTGCCGTCGAGCTGCTGGAGGGCGGTACGGTGCCGGTGCCGGAGGCTGTGGCGGAGCATTTTGGTACGGGTTGGACGGCGCCTGAGCTGTTGGGTGTGGCTCTCTGGTGCGCGGCGGATGCTGTGAAGAGTCTGCCGGCTGATGCTGATGATGCGACGGTGCGTGGTGCCCTGTTTGAGGGGTTGTGCCGTGCGGTGTCGATGGATTCGGATTCGGATTCGGTGGGTGCGATGACGGCGGCGTTGTGGGCGGCGGCTGGTTTCCCGGTGGGTGGCGATGAGGCTGATGCGTGGTCGGAGGCGCTGGGTCGTGTGCGCGGGCTGGATCAGGTGGAGGCGGTGGCGGACCGCTATCTGCGCCAGCTGAGCCTGTAGCGGCGCTGAACCTCAACGGCGCAGCGGACATGCGTAGCGGGGGCTCCGTCCTCAAGGCGGCTGGCCCATTTACTTATTGGGGCACCGCAGAGGGGGCACTCCCCCGCGAGCATCGTCCGCGTGCCGGTCGTGCGGAACTGTGCCGCAAGCATTGTCCGCAGAGCCAACCTGACATACTCAGCCTCTGTGGAACTGAACGTTGACGGCATAGCGGACATGCGTAGCGGGGGCTCCGTCCTCAAGGCGCTCAGCGCCGCAGAGGGGGCACTCCCCCCGCAAGCATTGTCCGCAAGCCGGCCATACAGAACGGTGCCGCGAGCATCGCCCGCGTGCCGCATATACAAACTATTTATATACGCAGAAAAGGCTCTCCGGTATCTCGGAGAGCCTTTTCTGTATTTGCAACTAACCCTTACGGTGTAGCCGCTCAAGCTAGGTGATGTTTCCTAGTCCAGGTAGTCGCGCAGTACCTGCGAACGCGACGGGTGACGGAGCTTAGACATGGTCTTGGACTCGATCTGGCGGATTCGTTCGCGGGTCACGCCGTAGACCTTGCCGATTTCGTCGAGGGTCTTGGGCTGACCGTCGGTCATGCCGAAGCGCATTGCGACCACGCCGGCTTCACGCTCGGAGAGGGTGTCGAGCACGGAGTGGAGCTGTTCCTGCAGAAGGGTGAAGGACACTGCGTCTGCGGGGACGACTGCTTCGGAGTCTTCGATGAGGTCGCCGAATTCGGAGTCGCCGTCTTCACCGAGGGGGGTGTGCAGGGAGATGGGTTCGCGGCCGTACTTCTGGACTTCGATGACCTTTTCGGGGGTCATGTCGAGTTCCTTGCCGAGTTCTTCGGGGGTGGGTTCGCGGCCGAGGTCCTGGAGCATCTGGCGCTGCACGCGGGCGAGCTTGTTGATGACTTCTACCATGTGCACGGGGATGCGGATGGTGCGGGCCTGGTCTGCCATTGCGCGGGTGATGGCCTGGCGGATCCACCAGGTTGCGTAGGTGGAGAACTTGAAGCCCTTGGAGTAGTCGAACTTTTCGACGGCGCGGATGAGGCCGAGGTTGCCTTCCTGGATGAGGTCGAGGAAGAGCATGCCGCGGCCGGTGTAGCGCTTGGCAAGGGAGACGACGAGTCGCAGGTTGGCTTCGAGCAGGTGGTTTTTGGCTCGCTTGCCGTCGTGGACGACCCAACGCAGGGCTTTCTTGAGGTCTTTGTCCATGTCGGGGTTTTCAGCGAGCTTGTGTTCGGCGTAGAGGCCTGCTTCGATGCGCTTGGCGAGGTCGACTTCCTGCTGTGCGTTGAGCAGGGAGACTTTGCCGATTTGCTTGAGGTAGTCCTTGACGGGGTCGGCGGTTGCGCCGGGGGTGACGACGCGCTGTGCGGGTGCGTCGTCGTCGTCGTTTGCGGTGAGGACGAAGCCGGAGCCCTTGGCTGCTACTGCTTCTGCGGCCTTCTTTTCTTCTATTTTGGCTGCGGTTTCTTCGTCTTCTTCGTCGGTTTCGTCTTCGCCGTCGGTGGTTTCGAGTTCTTCGTCGAGTCCGAGGTCGAATTCGTCGTCGCTCTTTTTGCGGCGGCCACCGGTCTTGCGTTTGGTTGCGGTTTTGGTGGTGGTTTTGCGGGTGCGCTTGGGCTTGTCTGCCTCGGTTTCGGCAGTAGTTTCGGCAGTGGTTTCAGCACCGGTTTCGGCGGTTGCGCCGGTGGTGTCTTCGGTTGCCGCTGCGGCTTTGGTGGTTGCCTTCTTGGTGCGGGTGGTCTTGGTGGTGGTTTTTGCGACGGTTTCTTCGGTTGCGTCGCCGGTCACGGTCTTCTTGCTGGTTGCAGGTGCCACTAGAACCCTTTCTGGCTTGTGGTGGGGTGTTTTGTTTGCAAAACACCTAAGACCCTGTCAAGTCTGTGCTGGCGTCCTCAGTCGGGGTGTTTGCTGCGTTTATCCGGTTTAACGCTGTGGGGGCGGGTTTTATTCCGCGTGCGTTGGGCGGTTTGCAGGGTTCCGTTGCTCGTTGTGTGGAGCGGTTTGAGGGCGCGTTATAGCGCATTGACTGTACGGGGTCAATATATAAGTATTGCAGATTTTTGGTTGCTTTCAACTTGACGCGCTGTTTGGGTGGCTTGTGGGCCTGGTTTTGGGTGAGTGCGGCTGTGTGCGGGAGGGGCGTGCCCGGTGGCGCGCCCCTCCCTCGTTTTGTACCTCGCTTTTAGGTGCCGGTTTTAGGTGCCGGGCTTTTAAGGTTTTCGGGGTTTGAGGGTGCTGATGGGTTCGCGGTGTGTTCCGGGTTCGCCGCAGATGGTGTATTTGATCCAGGCGGGTAGGTTGCCTGCGTTGAGGTGTACATCGAGGATGTTGAGGTCCTTTCCGAATGTGTGGCGGTGGGCTTCTTGGCGGAGCATGCGGGCGTAGGTGCTGTAGCCCTTGTACCAGTTGGCCCAGGCTTGGGTGTTGCGTAGTTCGGCGTATTCTCCGTCGGTGCTGTGGGGTGTGAGCAGGCTGGTGAGTAGTTCGAGTGCGTTGAGGCGTGCCCAGTGGGGGCTGTCTAGTTTTCCTTTGAGGGCGTTGAGGTAGTGGGTGTAGACGGCGTGGTGTTTGGTGAGGTATTCGCTGTTGGTGCAGCTTTCGTCGATTCGTTGTTTGAGGTTTTCGAGTTTGTTGTGGGCGTTGTGGTCTTTGGGGTGTTCCTCGAGGCGTGGGAGCAGGTCGCGGCTGATGGTGTTGAGTTCGGCGGCGCTGGCGAGGTCGGCGGGGGTGAGGTTTTCGAGTGCCCAGCCGTTGAGGTTGGTGTGCTGGTTGCTGCGGTTCTGTTGAATGCTGCGGCTCTGCTGAATGGTGCGGTGGGTGCGGCGGATCCAGTCTTGCCATTGCACGCATTTTTCGGGCACGGCGCGTACGTGTGCCTGTTCGGTACCGGGTGTGGCGCTGAGTGCGTGGGTGAAGCTGGCGGGGATGTAGGTTTTGCGGGTGATGCGGGTGCCGTAGCGGGGTGGTTCGAGCGGCGCGCGGTCGGGGCTGGGGTATTCGCCGCCGAAGGCGTGGTAGGTGTATTGGGCGGAGTAGTGCAGGTAGGCGAGCGCTTTTTGGGCGTGGTTGAGCCCGTAGCCGGCGAGGTAGGTGAGCATTTCGGCGGTGATGGGGTTGAGGGTTGCGGGTGCGATGGAGGCGCGTAGGTGCCCGGCGATTTCGGCGGGGATGAGTTCGCGGAGTGCGTCGCCGATGGTGGGCGCGTCACCGGTGATGGGGTTGCCCGCGTTATCGACCGGGTGGGTGGTGAGCAGGTGCGCGGCGGCGTTGATGGCGGCGTCCCAGTAGCAGAGGTCGATTTGGGCTTGGCGGTAGATGGTGCGGACGCTCTGGCGGGCTTCGTCGTGGCGGGTGGTGTGGGTGTGGTCCCAGAGTTCTACGGCGTTTTCCCAGTCGTGGCGGGTTTCGGGGTTGGCTGTGGGGTCGGTGTCCCAGGGGCTGTGGGCGTAGTTGTGTTGGGCGGTGTCGGCGATGGTGTCGCCGTGGCGGGTGAGCCAGGTGTAGTAGCTGCTGTGGCGGATTTCTTCGATGGGTGCGAGGAGGGTGAGCGCTTGCTGTTCGGGGTTGAGCGCCCAGATGCTGGCGCCGCCTGCGTAGATGACATCTTCGCAGCGTAGTTCGCTGACGATGCGCGGGTCGTGGAGCAGGTGGAGCCATGCGTTGATGGGGATTTGGGTGTCGACGTCCTGTTGGATTTCTTCGATGGCGGCCAGTTGCGCGGTGTCGGGGTTGAGTTGGCGTTGGCGTACGGTGTTGTCGCCGTCGATGATGATGGCGTAGAAGCGGGTGAGGGTTTCGCCGTTGTGGTGGGTGGGGAGTTTGGTGAAGGTTTCGTGTAGGAAGTCGGCGCGTTCGCTGTGGCTGCAGGGTTCGTCGGGTAGGTTGACGCGCAGGCTGGGGCCGAGGGTGTCATCGGTTGCGGTGAGGATGATGAGTGAGTGGTCGGGCCAGTAGCCGTGCTGGTGGAGGGCGCAGCTGAGCACGTCGTATTCGTTGCGGATGGGCGGGGGCGTGTCGTAGCCGCTGTGGAAGTGGTCGCTGTTGGGGGTATTACCGTTGGAGGTATTGTTTGCGTTCATGCCTTCACGGTGGCATGGTTTGCGCGGGGTACGGGGTTAAACAAATAAATCTGTGGATACTTCGGTTCATGTGTCCGTTGGTTCCACAGATTTATTCGTATTGTTCGTTTGTGCGCCGAGGTTTGTCCACAGCGGCGCGGGGTGCCGCGTCATAATTTGTCACGCGGTATCCGACGGGTCAGCTGGTAGCCCTGAGTCAGGCTCGCGGCGGGTACCCCTCCGCTCCCCTATGACTCGCGCTCCCCCGCAGTATCCCCTACTGGGCGCACCTATTGTTCGTCGAGGAACCGCTCGAAGAGCGCACCAATCTCGTCGCGGCTGGGCACGTTGTGCGCGTCGCGTCGCGAGAGGGGAATCGCAATATCGGAGGTGCGGAAGTTCTCGTCGTAGTTCTCTTCCATGGCCGTGATCATGCGACCGATTTCGGGGTTCTGCTTGACCTGATCGTTGATCTGGCTGTGCACGTGGCGTGCGGCTTCACGTAGGTTCTCGGTGGGTAGGGAGAGGCGCGCCGCCATGCCTACGTGCTCGAGGGCGGTGAGAGTGCCCTGCGGCAGGTCCGCCTCCGAAATGTACTGGGGAATGTTCACGCCGAAGCCGACGGTGTCGATTCCGCTTTCGGTGAAGAGCACTTCCAGCAGATTGGTGACGGTCGCGTGTACGTCCGCGCTGGGCTTCCACGGGGAGATGCCGTGAATCAGGTCCTTGCGGGAACCGTGCGCGGTAATCGGGAAGGGGCGGGTGTGCGGCACCGGCATGGGGAATGCGGAGACCAGCACGACCAGGGATGGCTTGACCCGCTGGGCGATGGTCAGCACCGCCTTTTCGAAGCGCTGCCACTGCAGATCCGGTTCGGCACCGGTGAGCAGCAGGAACGGCTTGTCGAGGCTATCTTCTACGGCGTAGAGCTTCAGCTGCGGGTATTGCGGCGTTTCGAAATGGTCTTTTTCGTAGCGAATGTAGGGGCGGCGGGCACGGTAGTTGTGCAGCTGGTCGCTGTCGAACTCGACGATTTCAATGTTTTTGAGTTCGCTGAGTAGCACCTGTCCGAGCTGGCCGGCGGTGGAGCCTGCGTCTTGCGGGCTGGAGAGGGCGATGACGAGGGTTAGCCCGTGCATCCTGGGGTCGTCCAATATTTTGGTGTTGGCTAAGTAGAGATCTTCGGGGTTGAGCATCGTGCCTCCTCACTTCTGTCTGGTTCGCGCCGCGCACAAACGTATCTCAGCAGTTCTGTGCTCGGGGCGAAGGGGCGTCTTCTGTTATCTGACGTTTTCCTTAGTCTTTCATTTTATGACACTACTGCCCTGTCTCGACAGTGTGCGGGCTTTTCTCGCAGTAGGTGAACTTGCTTGGTGTCTCGTCGACGTTCTTAAGGCGCTGCAGCTCGGCTTCTTGTGCATTTTTCTGTTCTGCCAGCTGTTCGGGGTGAGAGCTGAACCTCACGCCCTCCTACATATCCGTGTAGAGTAGAAGCAGTAGTCCGCGCGGCTTTGCGCGGCGGTATTCATCCTCACTCTTCGAGGGCCTACAGTTGAGTTTTTCGGGCGCGAGGATGTGCCCCGACTATTTTGAGAAGACATACGCAAAGGAGTAACGATGTCTCTGTCTCTGTCTATTCACAGCACCGACCTTGAAGCGCTCGAAGCTGACGTTCTGGTTCTGGGCGTTTTGAAGGGTTCGGACGGTGCGTACCTGGCGCCGAGCTCCCTGTCTGAGGACTCTGTTGAGGGTATTAACGAGCTGCTGGAGGCGCTGGGCGCCTCGGGCGCACCCGATCAGCTGCTGCGTCTGCCCGGCCTTGAGGACACCGGTGCCGGCATTGTGGCGCTGGCGGGTCTGGGCTCTGATACTGCTGAGGGTCAGGAGCGTCTGGACGCTCTGCGTTACGCTGCCGGTTCTGCGGCTCGTCAGCTGGTTGGTTCTGCTGAGGAGATTGCTTTCGATTTCGGCGTTTCTTCGGTAGAGGAAATTGAGGCTATTGCTCACGGCGCCGTGCTGGGTAACTTCGTTGAGGAGGGCCTGCGCGGCAAGACTCAGGACTCGATTAAGGAAGAGATTGATTCCATTCTGATTGTTTCCTCGATTGACCAGGAAGAGGCTGAGGAGGCTCTGGTTCACGCCCTGGTTCTGGGTGAGACCGCTAAGGATGCTCGCCGCCTGGTGAACCTGCCCCCGTCGCACCTGTACCCGGAGACTTTCGCTGAGTTCGCTGCTGAGGTCGCTGAGGATTACGCAAACATTGAGATTGAGCTGTTCCACCACGACCGCCTGGCTGAGGAGGGCTTCGGCGGCATTTCCGGTGTTGGTCAGGGTTCGCCCCGCAAGCCGGTTCTTGCCGTTGTGAAGTACACCCCGGAGAACCCGAAGGCTCACGTGGCTCTGGTCGGTAAGGGCATCACCTTCGATACCGGCGGTAACTCGCTGAAGCCTGCAGCTTCGATGATGACCATGAAGTGCGATATGGCGGGTGCCGCATCGGTGCTGAACGCTGTGGTTGCTTCCGCTGAGCTGGATGTTCCGGTTGCTGTGACCGGTTACCTGTGCCTGGCTGAGAACATGCCCGGCGGTCACGCACTGCGTCCGGAGGACATTATCACCATGCGTGATGGCCGTACCGTTGAGGTGCTGAACACTGACGCTGAGGGTCGCCTGGTCATGGCTGATGGTATCGCTCTGGCTTCTGAGTCGAACCCGGACGTCATCTTGGATATCGCTACCCTGACCGGTGCCGCTATGGCTGCTTTGGGTCTGCGCACTGCGGCTCTGCTCGGTGACGAGGAGATTCGTGACCGCGTGATTGCAGCCGGTGCTGCTACGGGTGAGGGGTACTGGCCGATGCCGCTGGAGTCCTACCTGCGTAAGAGTCTGGAGTCCCCCGTTGCTGACATCAAGAACATTGGTTCTCGCTACGGTGGCGCGCTGACCGCGGGTCTGTTCCTGAAGGAGTTCGTGGGCGAGGGCATCCCCTGGGCTCACCTGGATATTGCGGGCCCCGCGTTCAACGAAGAGGCCCCGTACGGCTTCACCCCGAAGGAAGGTACCGGCTTCGGTACCGCTACCCTGGTGAACTTCATCGAGTCGTACGCTAAGTAGTCTGCTTGGCTGGGCGCGCGTCCTAACTGGAGCATCCTAACTGGTGCCCCTTATCTGGTGCGCAGCCGCACAGCATAGGGCTAATCAGAGGAGGGCTTTCCGGTACTTCTACCGGGGAGCCCTCCTCTGCGTCTTTTCGTGGGAGCGTCTTTTCGTGGGTGCGTTCTGTGCGACCGCTGTGGCGGGCCTGTCATCGCACTGTTGTATGACGCGCCGCTTTTCTTGCGTAGTGAAAAATTTGGGGTGTTTGGGTGATTAATCGGCTAAAACCGCCCTGAGTGAACTTAAACGACCCTCAACGGGGGTATTGTTGTATTAAGTGTTTTTCTGCGTACGTGGAGGGCGCGCGATTTTTCGAGCTCGCGGGCCTTTCGCGCATGCTGAGGAACCTACCAATAAATTGGTAAAGAACTCATTGCAGGGGTTTCAACCCCAACAACTATGCAAGGGAGCAATATCGTGGCTCAAGAATTCGACATCCTCATCCTCGGCGGCGGTTCCGCTGGCTACTCCGCAGCTATTCGCGCACGCCAGCTAGGCTTCACCGTCGGCCTGGTCGAGAAGGAAAAGGTCGGCGGCACCTGCCTGCACACCGGCTGTATCCCCACCAAGGCGTACCTGCACGCTGCTGAGCTGGCTGAAGATGCACGCGAAGCCTCCAAGGTTGGCGTTAACGCTGTACTGCAGTCCATCGAGATGGGCAAGGTTCGCGATTACAAGGACGGAATCGTCTCCGGTAAGTTCAAGGGTCTTGCAGGCCTGCTGAAGATGAAGGGCGTAGAGGTTATCCCCGGCGAGGGTAAGCTGACCGCTCAGGACACCATCACCGTCGGTGGTGTTGAGTACAAGGGTAAGAACATTATCCTGGCATCCGGCTCGGTCTCCAAGACCTTCGGTCTGCCCATTGAGGGTCGCGTTCTGACCTCCACTGAGGCGCTGGAGATGGACTACCTGCCCAAGAGCGCTATCGTGCTCGGTGGCGGTGTGATTGGTTGCGAGTTCGCATCCATGTGGAACGCTATGGGCGTTGACGTCACCATCATCGAGGGCCTGCCGAACCTGGTTCCCAACGAGGACCCGGCAATCATCAAGGTTCTGGAGCGTGCGTTCAAGAAGCGCGGCATCAAGTTCAACACCGGTACCCTCTTCGAGAAGGTTGAGCAGGACGCTAACGGTGCTAAGGTCACCCTGGCTGACGGCAAGGTCTTCGAGGCAGAGATCGTTCTGGTTGCTGTTGGTCGTGGCCCGAACACCGCAAACATGGGCTACGAGGAGCAGGGCATCCCCATGGACCGCGGCTTCGTCCTGGCTAACGAGCGCCTGCACACCGGCGTTGGCAACATCTACGCTATTGGTGACATCGTCCCCGGCGTTCAGCTGGCTCACCGCGGTTACCAGCAGGGTATCTTCGTTGCTGAGGAAATCGCTGGCCTGAACCCCACCATCGTTGAAGACATCAACATCCCCAAGGTCACCTTCTGTGACCCGGAGATTGCTTCTGTTGGTTACTCCGAGCCCAAGGCTAAGGAGAAGTTCGGCGCTGAGAACGTTGAGACCGCTGAGTACAACCTGGCTGGTAACGGTAAGTCCTCTATCCTCGGTGCTACCGGTATCGTGAAGGTTGTCCGCCAGAAGGACGGCCCCATCGTTGGTGTTCACGCTATTGGTAAGCGCATGGGTGAGCAGATTGGTGAGGCTCAGATGTGGGTTGCTTGGGAAGCATTCCCCGAGGACGTCGCTAAGTTCGTCCACGCACACCCGACTCAGAACGAGTCTCTGGGTGAGGCTGCAATGGTCCTGAACGGCACCCCGCTGCACAGCGCATAATCACAGCGCATAAATTTTGCTGACTGGCGTTAGCGCGTCAGCTTAGTATTGACGACCGTTGGTCGTTAGCGGTTGCCGGGCGTATCCGCTGAACAACGCCCCTATCCGGATGCGCGTCGACGTGCTACAACGCATACGGCGCGCATCCGGGTCGCCGCTCACATTTTTCTAGTTCAAGCATTCACAAGGAGAACGGGAAAGATTATGTCCCACACCGTAGTACTGCCCGCACTGGGCGAGTCCGTGACCGAGGGTACCGTTACCCGCTGGCTCGTAGAGGTCGGCGACACCATTGAGGTTGACGCACCCCTGGTTGAGGTTTCCACCGACAAGGTTGACACCGAGGTTCCCTCCCCCGTAGCAGGCGTTGTTGAGCAGATTCTCGTCCCCGAGGACGAGGACGTCGAGGTCGGCGCTGCTCTGGCTATCATTGGCGACGGTTCCGGCGCCGCTGCTCCGGCTGCTCCCGCAGCTGCTGAGGATCCCGCAGCTCCCGCTCCGGTTGCTGAGGCTCCGGCTGCTCCCGCAGCACCCGCCGCTGCTCCGGCTGCTCCCGCAGCTGCTGCTGCAGGCATCGAGGTCGTACTGCCCGCACTGGGCGAGTCCGTCACCGAGGGCACCGTTACCCGCTGGCTGAAGGAAGTTGGCGAGCAGGTTGAGGTTGACGAGCCCCTGGTTGAGGTTTCCACCGACAAGGTTGACACCGAGGTTCCCTCCCCCGTAGCAGGTACCCTGCTCGAGATCCGCATCCCCGAGGATGAGGACGCAGAGGTTGGCCAGGTTCTGGCTATCATCGGCGACGCTGCTGCTGCAGTTGCTCCCGCTGCTCCGGCTCCGGTTGCTGAGGCTCCCGCAGCTCCCGCTCCGGTTGCTGAGGCTCCTGTTGCTCCAGCTGCACCCGCAGCTCCCGCTGCACCTGCCGCTCCGGCAGCTGCTGAGGGCGAAGCATACGTGACCCCGCTGGTCCGTAAGCTCGCTAAGGACAACGGCATCGACCTGTCCACCGTCAAGGGCACCGGTGTTGGTGGCCGCATCCGCAAGCAGGATGTTCAGGCTGCTATCGCTGCTAAGGGTTCCGCTGCTCCCGCCGCTGCTGCTCCCGCTGCAGCTGCTGCTCCGGCTGCTGGTTCCGCAAAGGCACCGCACACCTTCGAGGTTTCCCCCAAGCGTGGCACCGTCGAGAAGACCGCACGTATCCGCCAGGTTATTGCAAAGCGTATGCGTGAGTCCCTGGACATCTCCACCCAGCTGACCCAGGTCACCGAGGTTGACGTGACCCGCATCGTTCAGCTGCGTGCAAAGGCTAAGGACGGCTTCGCTGCTCGTGAGGGCGCTAAGCTGACCTTCCTGCCCTTCTTCGTCCAGGCATCCGCTGAGGCTCTGCAGCAGCACCCCGCTCTGAACGCTTCCATGACCGAAGACTACAAGCAGATCACTTACCACGGCTCCGAGAACATCGCTATTGCTGTGGACACCCCCAAGGGTCTGCTGGTTCCGGTCATCAAGAACGCTTCTGACCTGGGCATTGCTGGCCTGGCAAAGGCTATTGGCGACCTGGGTGGCCGTGCACGTACCGGCGACATCTCCCCCGAGGAGCTGTCGGGTTCGACCTTCACCATCACCAACATTGGTTCCTTCGGTGCACTGTTCGACACCCCGATCATCAACCAGCCGAACGTTGCAATCCTCGGCACCGGTTCCATCGTGAAGCGCCCCATGGTTGTTAAGGATGTTGACGGTAACGACGTTATCGCTATCCGCTCCATGTGCTACCTGTCCCTCACCTACGATCACCGCGTGGTCGACGGTGCGGACGCTGGTCGCTTCCTGCACACCCTCAAGACCCGCCTGGAGGAGGCAAACTTCGAGTCTGAGCTGGGCCTCTAAGACCTGCATAGATTCAAGGAAGTTTCCTTGTGGCGGTGCCCTGATGGGTAACCGAGCGTAGCTCTCCGGGTTTTCCCGGACGGTGAGCAAAAAGGCGGCGGTTCCATCCACTTCGGTGGGTGGGGCCGCCGCCTTTTGTTGTGTCCGCGTTTCTACAGCGTCAGCTATACAGCGTCAGCTTCAGCTATGCAGGGACGGGCTCAGCGCGGGCTATCTCCCAGCCTTTCTCCCCGCGATGCAGGTCGAAGATGACTTTCTGGCGGGTGACGCCGTTTTCTTCGCTGAGTTTACGGGCTTCCTGCTCGGTTTTATCGGCGCGGTAGCCGGGCGCGGAGACTACCGCCATAACGCGGATGTTCTCGCTGTCGCGGCTGAGTTCTTCTGCTGTGTCAACGGTGAGCTCTGCGCCGCCTCGGGCACGGCGTTCTTGGTTTCGCTGGTCGATCAGGGCTCGTAGAATCTGATCGCCCTGAGCGCTTTTATCCTGTGCGGCTGTATCCTGCGCGCTCTGATCCTGTGTTTCCGTGCCGCCGGGCTCATGCTCCCCCGCTGCGTTCACAGATTGAGCGGATACGGGCTGCGCCGTTGCCGGGGCGTTCTGCCCGTAGAGGGTGAACCCGAGAGGCAGCGCAATAGCCCCCAGTGCGAGCGCGGCGAGTCCCAGGCGTGCAGCCAGTCCCAGGCGCGCGGAGGGGCGGGCGAAAGCACCGCGTAGCACCGTCAGGCGGGATGTGCCCGTCGCATCTGCGTTCTTTAGAGCGGGCGGCGCAGTCTTTGCGAAGCTTGCCGTGGGGCTCACAGTGGGGCTCAACGGCTTAGAACCTGCGGTAGCTGCGCGCCCCGATTTCTTCACGCCCGGCTTCTTCACGCGAGGCAGATGCTCTGCCAGGTAGCGTTGAGCCTTCTGCGCCTTTGAGAGCTTCTGTACCGGCGCGGGCTCCACAGCTGCGGGAATGAGGGCGCGGGCTCGTTCTGAACAGCTCAGGTAGACGTTGAGCGGGCGAGGCGGCACCTCCTCCGCCAGGGCGACCACGGAGCTGAGCCCTGCGAGCGCCGCCTCCTGGGCAGGTGCGTCCAGCAGGTATTCGAGGGCTCTGCCGAGGCGCTCAATCCACTCGCTACTGGGCGCCCCATTGGTTGCAATACCGCCCGCTCCCATGCGCTGTGAATCCATGCGCAGTGAGAGGGGTACGCGGGCGGTGGAGGGTTCCGGCGCGTGCCCGCAGGCGGCTTGCCAGAGCAGGGCTGCTGCGGAGCGTGCGTAGTTGCCCCGAGCGGCGGTGAGCTGTTCCGTATCTTGAGGGGCCGCTTCACGGTAGACAGCGTCAGGTAGCAGGAGTTTGGGCACTCCGGCGGCGCTCAGAGCGATGTATTCGGCGCTTAGTTCGGCGCGCCCCTCCCCCACCTTTTTGAGGTTGCCGAGCGCCCGGTGCAGGGTTCGCGCCAGGGTCATGAGCTCGGCGGGTGTCAGGGTGCGAGCGCGCAGGAGCTTGTCAAGGGTGCCCGCATCGAGGGGCTCGTACCAGAGGCACAGCTGATTGGCGCTATCGGTGCTCTCACCAGTAACGGCGTGGAGCTTGGCGAGTCCGGGCGCGTTACGTAGGGCGGCGGCTACCTGCGGGGTCTGGGCGTGCCGCTGAGCGGATACATCCGTGTTTTCCTCGAATCCGTACCCGTTGGCTGCCGCGCGCAGAGTGGGTGCGGCAGGAGCCAGCTGGGCGGAAGGAGCTGGCGGGATGGGCTGAGAAATGGTGCGCAGGGTGTAGCGTCCGGGGTGCGCGGAGGTTACGGAACGTGTAGCGGGCGCACTCTCGGTGGTTTCGCCCCGGTACTCGACAATCTGCAGAGTGGGTAGAGCCGGGTTGGCGATGCTTTCCAGAACGTGTGCTTCTTTGCTTCTCATACCATTATGTTATCAAATTGCATCAAATAATATCTTTAAGCAAACTAAAATAGTTCAAATACTCCAAAGGACTCCAAAGAATAATTCAGGCATTTATCTGCTCATTCACCCCCTCCCCTTGAGCACACCCTCACGTAACATTCCGACGTGTTCGCTCATCACGTGATTCAGGGCGCCCTAATTTTCTTCCCTCCATTAGCAGTACTAAGGTAGAAAGTATGTCTGTGACGATTGAACGCGTGGGCTTCGCCCCGAACTATGTGAACTATGTTGAGTGCCTGGACGAGCAGTACCGCATCCACGATGAGGTGGCTAACCGCACCCGCCAGAATACGATTCTTCTACTTGAGCACGAGGCAGTGATTACCGCCGGTAAACGTACCGAAGATCACGAGTACCCCGCAGACAAGTCCACCCCCGTCGTCAAGATTGACCGCGGCGGCAAGCTGACCTGGCACGGCCCCGGCCAGCTGACCGGTTACCCGATTCTGCGTCTGCCCGAGCCCATTGATGTGGTGGCGTATGTGCGCATCATCGAGGAAATCATCATTAACGTCCTGGCTGGTCTGGGCATTAAGGGTGAGCGCGTTGAGGGTCGTAGCGGCGTGTGGATTCTGGGCGACGGCGTCACCCAGGACAAGAAGATCGCGGCACTGGGCATGCGCGTTTCGCGTAACACCACCATGCACGGCTTCGCGATTAACTGCTGCAATGACACTGCACCTTTCCAGCAGTTCATTCCCTGCGGTATTAGCGATGCGGGTGTTACCACCATTTCGGAGCAGCTGGGCCGCACCGTCACCCCCGCCGATATTTTGGAGCCGCTGGAGGCGGAGCTTCTGAAGTACCAGGACCGCCTGGCGGAGTCTTTCGAGCCCATTGCGGCGCAGGACTAAACGCAGGGTTAGACGCAGTCAAGAAGCATCGAGCAGGCCGTACACGTAACGCGTCCGGCTTTGTTCGTCATATACGAAATTCAGTTTCACCTACGCCTGAGCGGGCGTAAAATAGAAGATGGCCCACCTGCACAGAGGGCACATCTAGACCAAGGAGAAGACTTTTGAGCACCGCACCTGAAGGACGCAAGCTACTGCGTGTGGAGGCCCGCAACGCTGAGGTTCCCATTGAGAAGAAGCCTCACTGGATTAAGACCAAGGCTATTGTTGGCCCCGAATACAACGAGATGCGTGAGCTGGCTCGCGGTCAGGGCCTGCACACCGTGTGTGAAGAGGCTGGCTGCCCCAATATTTACGAGTGCTGGGAAGACCGTGAGGCAACCTACCTGATTGGTGGTTCCGAGTGTACCCGCCGTTGCGATTTCTGCAATATTGCGACCGGCAAGCCTGTTGCTGTTGACTACGCTGAGCCGTTCAAGGTTGCTAAGAATGTGAAGGTCATGGGTCTGCGTTACGCAACCGTGACCGGTGTTGCTCGTGACGATCTGGAAGACGGCGGTGCGTGGCTGTACGCAGAGACTACCCGTCAGATTCACAAGATGTGCCCGAACACCGGCGTTGAGATGCTTGTCCCCGATTTCAAGGGTGTTCCCGAGCATGTTCAGAAGGTGATTGACGCTAAGCCTGAGGTATTCGCGCACAACCTGGAGACCGTTCCCCGTATCTTCCGTCAGATTCGCCCGGCGTTCCGTTACGAGCGTTCCCTGGATGTTATTACCCAGGCTAAGGAAGGCGGCATGGTCACCAAGTCCAACCTGATTCTGGGTATGGGCGAGACCGATGACGAGATTTACGAGGCGCTGTGCGATCTGCACGATGCTGGTTGTGACATCATTACCCTCACCCAGTACCTGCGCCCCGGTCCGCTCTTCCACCCGATTGAGCGTTGGGTGAAGCCGCAGCAGTTCGTGGATTTCGCGAACATGGCTGAGGAGATTGGTTTCGCCGGCGTTATGGCGGGCCCGATGGTTCGCTCGTCCTACCGTGCAGGTCGCCTGTGGGCTCGTGCAATGCGTAAGAATGGCTACCCGATCCCTGAGAACCTTGCCCACATTGAGGGTGAGGGTGCAGCCCTGCAGGAAGCCTCCTCCCTGGTGGCTGCGGGCTACTAAGCCTTTTCAGAATCTTTCTGAGAGCGTTGAGGCTCCTCGAACCCGGTGTTCGTCCGGTGTTCGGGGAGCCTCCCCTTATGCCCCGTCCCTTGTGCGGGTAGGGTAAACTAGAAAAATTGCAGGCATACACTGCATCGTTACGTCACTATGGTTCCGTGAGCGTTTGAGGCGCTTCTCGGGGCCGCGGAAGAACCAGCCGAGGAAGAATCGTGGCAGATAAGCGCGAAGAGAAGAAAAAGAAGAAGGAACGCACTCCGGGCACTTTCGCCCAGATGAAGCAGGTCTACCAGATGACCAAGAAGTCCGACCCGAATATCGGTTGGATTCTGAGTCTGTCGGCTCTGGGTACCCTTTTGGTTTTCCTCCTCATCGGTATTGCTCTGGGCAACTGGATTACTTTCCTGATTCTGGGTCTGGGTGTTGCCGCTATTGTGGCGATGCTTCTGCTGGGTCGCCGCGCGCAGACTGCGGCTTTTGCTCAGATTGAGAACCAGCCCGGTCGTAGTGGTGCGGCAATGAACTCGGTGCGCCGCGGCTGGATCGTTGAGGAGCAGCCCGTTGCTGCGAACCGCCACCAGGATCTGGTGTTCCGTGCGCTGGGCCGTCCCGGTATCGTGCTGGTGACCGAGGGTCCTCACAGCCGTGTGAATTCCCTGGTGAACACCGAGAAGAAGCATCTGGCCCGTGTAGCTCCCGGCGTTCCGGTTCACGTGATTGAGACCGGTCACGAAGAGGGTCAGGTTGAGCTCAAGGACGTTGTGAAGACCATGAACAAGCTTCCGAAGGCTCTGACTCAGCAGGAGATGCAGGTTGTTTCGGGTCGTCTGAGCACTCTGAACACGATGCGTAACCCGATGAATGGCCTGCCTAAGGGTGTTGACCCGATGCGTGCTCGTCCTGACCGTCGTGCGATGCGCGGCCGCTAATTGAGGATTTTATATAGGTGTGAAGGCTCTGGTTTTTCCTTTCGGGGAAAATCCGGAGCCTTTTACCATGTCCAGTGATTGTTCTCGCAATCAGGGTGTTTGTCTGGTGCCTTGCGCTGTGGGTTTGCCTTTGATGCAACAGCTTTCCAGGATTTGTAACATTACCGAAACACGATAGTCACGCATACGCAAAAAATAACCACTATGCTGGATATGTCACAGGGTTTTGCCCGCGGCCAAAAACTAAACCAAGACTGAATGAGATGAGGGAAGATACCCCCTCGCGGTCAGTCGAACAAGGAGCAGTCCTCATGTTTACCAGCCCCCAGGAAGTTCTCGACTTTATCAAGAACGAAGAAGTAGTCTTCGTTGATATCCGATTCACCGACATGCCCGGCGTGCAGCAGCATTTCAACCTGCCCGCTAAGGCGATTGATGACGATTTCTTCGTCAACGGCCAGCTTTTTGATGGCTCCTCCATTCGCGGCTTCCAGGGCATTGCAGAGTCCGACATGCAGCTGATTCCCGACGTTCAGTCCGCGTACGTTGACCCCTTCCGCATTGAGAAGACCCTGGTCATCATCTGCTCCATCGTGAACCCCCGCACCGGCGAGCCCTACCACCGTGACCCCCGCGGCGTCGCTGAGCGCGCCGAGGCTTACCTGCAGTCCACCGGCATTGCAGACACCGCGTTCTTCGCATCCGAGGCTGAATTCTTCGTCTTCGAGGACGTCCGCTACCAGGTCGAGCCGAATTCTGTGTTCTACAAGATTGACTCCGACGAGGCTCCCTGGAACACCGGCCGCAAGGAAGAGGGCGGCAACCTGGGCAACAAGACCCCCGTCAAGGGCGGTTACTTCCCCGTCTCCCCCGTCGACAAGCAGGCTGACCTGCGTGACGCAATGTGCGTAGCAATGGACGAGGTTGGTCTTGAGGTTGAGCGTAGCCACCACGAGGTGGGCGCAGCCGGCCAGGCAGAAATCAACTACAAGTTCGACACCCTCACCAAGGCTGCTGACGACCTGCTGAAGTTCAAGTACGTCATCAAGGGCACCGCAGACGCATGGGGCAAGTCCGTGACCTTCATGCCTAAGCCCGTGTTCGGTGACAACGGCTCCGGCATGCACTGCCACCAGTCGCTGTGGCAGGACGGCGAGCCCCTCTTCTACGATGAGCGCGGCTACGCTAACCTCTCTGACACCGCCCGCTGGTACATTGGCGGTCTGATTGAGCACTCCTCCGCTGTTCTGGCGTTCACCAACCCGACCGTGAACTCGTACAAGCGTCTGGTTCCCGGCTACGAGGCTCCCATCAACATGGTGTACTCGCAGGGTAACCGTTCTGCCGGTATCCGCATCCCGATTACCGGCACCAACCCGAAGGCTAAGCGTCTGGAGTTCCGCGCACCGGACCCCTCCGCTAACCCCTACTTCGCGTTCGCTGCTCAGCTGATGGCTGGTCTGGACGGTATCCGTAACCGCATTGAGCCGCCGGCACCGATCGATAAGGACCTGTACGAGCTGCCCGCTGAAGAGGCTAAGGACATCAAGAAGGCTCCGGCTAACCTGGAGGAGGCTCTGGCGGCTCTGGAGGCTGACCACGACTTCCTGCTCGAGGGCGGCGTCTTCACCGAGGACCTGATTCAGGCTTGGATTGACTACAAGCGTAAGAACGAGCTGGAGCCGCTCTCGCTGGTTCCGCACCCGCTTGAGTACCAGCTGTACTACGGCGTCTAATTCGCTGGCGTCTCATCTTTCCTTCTGAGCTTTGCCCCGCACCCGCGCTGAGGTAAATTCCGGGATGGGTTTCTGGGGTAAGTTCTAGATAGCAGGCAACGGCCTATACGTTCCTTTGGGAGCGTATAGGCCGTTGTTGTGGTTTCTGCTGGGTTTCTGAGGGGCGCAGGCTCACCGGACTATTTTGGTGACGGTTCGTGTCTAATATTTTTCTTCCTAGATGAGCCTCGTGTATCTTAGTTGCGCTTAGAGCGGCTCTAAGGGCTAAGCTGTTGGTGCTGGCGTTCCCTCCCTTTTTGTCGTGCAACCGGAGGGAATGCCAGTCTATTTTTATGCCCTTGTGCAGTTGACTGCTTTCAGCGTTCTAGAGGTCACATCATAAGATGTCGTGCCCGCTAGTCCCGGGGTTCTTCCTGCACAGGCGTACAATGAAAGTGCGTGCGCCCGGCCTGCGGCACCTACGAATTCCGCGAGAAACGACACCAAAACGCCGTGTTCTCCCCGACGCCCTTCCCCTTTTTAGCATCAGCTAGGGCGAGTATCGCCGATGACCGACCGACCCGTCTGACGCCGCATCCACTGTAACGAGGAGAAATCTCATGGCATATCAGCCGACCATCCTAAACGGTGAAACTGTTTTCCGTAACGAAGTTTTTCAGACCGGCCTCATGTCCCAGCTGCTGGACGGCATCTACGATGGCGAGATGACCATCGGTGAGCTCCTGAGCCACGGCAACTTCGGTGTGGGTACCTTCAACGGCCTCGACGGCGAAATGGTCGTCCTCGACGGCGTCTGCTACCAGGTACGCCACGACGGCTCCGTATCCCTGCCCGACCTGCGCCAGCAGACCCCCTACGCCGTGGTCACCAACTTCGTGCCCATGATCAAGC
>ERZ1674174.50-NODE-50-length-32095-cov-6.844819_pt1 | contig 32095 bp, 29 predicted proteins | sample MGYA00581289_ERZ1674174 | MGnify/ENA primary metagenome ERZ1674174 (study PRJEB41354, sample SAMEA4873342) | human saliva metagenome | biome: human-associated habitat [ENVO:00009003]; feature: mouth environment [ENVO:08000002]; material: saliva material...
GAGCGGTCGGCGGTTTCAAAGAAGTCGTTTGTTCCGTCACAGGCACCGATGTTTACGGCACACTCAAGTACGAAAGCGGCGTTCACCGCGTGCAGCGTGTGCCCGCCACCGAGACACAGGGGCGCGTTCACACCTCTGCCGCCACAGTAGCCGTGTTGCCCGAAGCCGAAGCCTTTGATGTCGTCATCAACGAGGGCGAAATCAAGTGGGACACCTTCCGTTCTTCCGGAGCGGGCGGACAAAACGTCAACAAGGTCGAGTCCGGCGTGCGTCTTCGTTACAATTGGAAGAACCCCAATACGGGCGAAGTGGAGGAAATCCTCATCGAATGTACCGAAACGCGCGACCAACCCAAGAACAAAGAGCGGGCTTTGGCGCGCTTGCGCACCTTCATTTACGACAAAGAGCACCAGAAATACGTCGATGATATCGCGTCACGCCGCAAAACCCTCGTGTCTACCGGCGACCGCTCCGCGAAAATCAGAACATACAACTATCCGCAAGGACGAATCACCGATCATCGCATCAACTACACCATATATAATCTCTCTGCTTTCATGGATGGCGACATACAAGACTGCATCGATCATCTGATCGTGGCCGAGAATGCCGAGCGCCTCAAAGAGAGCGAACTCTAAAATCCCACACCGACACACGGAACCCCGAACATTTTTCTCCACACTTCAGAAGCTGCGGAGAAAACAACACATCAACGAACTTATAACATTCAACAGTCAGACAACTTATATGAAAAAGTCATTACTTTCCATCGCTGTATTGCTGTGCACCTTCGGCGCAACGCGCGCACAAGCCCAGGTCAGCGACGTCAACTTCATCGTTAGCCCCTCGTTAGGCTACACCATGTGGAATTCTAGCCTCAATTTGGGCAACACTGCCACCTACGGCGCACGCGTAGGCTTCGGTTTCGGTCCCATTCTTGAGCTCCGCGGAAACTACGAACGCAGCTTCAATCTCAAATCCACCCTCGACAACGTCGGTTGGACGGCCGCGCACAATCTGGCCGCCCATGTTGAAGACGCCAAAGTGAGCTACGAGCGCTGGGGCGGCGACGTGAAGATCAATTTGTGGAACAACGCGCGCCTCACTCCCTACATTCTCGGCGGTATGGGCGTGTTGAAATTCAACTATGACGATGCCGCAGCCACCGGCACGCGTGTTCGCGAAGAAAAGCTCTACGGAAATCTAGGCGCCGGCCTGAAAGTCAACCTTGCCCGCCGAGTAGCCCTTTCTTTCGAGCTGCGCGACATGTTGTTCAACGTATCTCCTTCCAGCCAATACGCCACGCTCACTGAGCGCAAGACGCTTTCCAACTGGAATGCCCTCGCCTCGCTCGACATTTACCTCGGGGGCACACAATATTCAAAGGACGAAGTGACGCAAGCCTACCGTCGCACGTTCAACAACGGCTTCCGCGGTTTGCGTTTCGTCGTTGAACCCAGTGCCGCCTACCTCAATTTCCGTGACAACGCCCTCTATCGCGACACTTGGATGCTCGGTCTCTCGGCCGGCGTAGACTTTACGTCGCTGATCGGGGTGCGCGGTTTCTACTACCGCAACACCAAGGACGCCGACAAGTTCTCTTTCAATACGAACAACGATCTTTCGATCTACGGTGCCAACTTGATCACGCGCCTCAACGTAAGTCGTGGCGTGACCCCCTACCTCTCGCTCGGTGCGGGCTACATCAACGCCAAAGACTCCTATCTTGATCGCAACGGCAACACCGGCACCACCGAAAACGGCTGGTTTGCACTCGGCGGTGCAGGTTTGGAAATTCCCCTCCACCGTTATGTGAGCCTCTTCGGCAGCGCCGAAGCCATGTTGCTCAACAAAGACAATCCGCAGCTCAACGCCATCTCCGATCCCGCGAAGGTCAACGTCAATTGGATGTACCGTGCCGGCGTTCGCCTCAACCTCGGACTCAGCGGCCGCTCGGGCGTAGAAGCTTATCGCCAATACACCGATTCGCGCGTGGCAGCCGAACGTGCACTCAGCCAGGAAGAATTGCGCAAGCAGCGTAGCGCTTACGACGAACGCCTCTCGCAACTCGATGCCCAGCTCAAAGACGCCGCCGCCCGCCTCGACACGGCCCAAGTCCGCCTTGTTGCCACCGAGCGTGCCCGCGTGGAAGCCGAGCGCACCCGCAGCAATGTTGAGCAGACCACGGTTCACGTAGAAAACACGCCCAACGCTTCGCGCAATGCCGCCGCTCCCGCCGCTTCGCGTGTGGTTTATATGACGCCCGCCCAGCTCGACGAACTCATTCGTCGCGTCATTGCCGCTGCCGACGCCCGCGACACCAACACCGGCGCCGCTACCACCGGCCGCAGCTCCCTCACCTCGTCTGCACTCAGCGACTTCGACAAGATTTTGCTCATCAGCGCCCTGCGCAACGGCCAAATCACGCCCGCCGCAGTGCAACAAGCCGTTCCCGGCTACGGCACGGTGCAGACCGCTCCCGCAGTCAATCAGTCGACCACCGGAGTCGTGAGCGAAGCACAGGTGCAAGCGTTGCTCAAACGCATCGACGAGTTGCAGAAACAAGTCAATGCCGCACAGAAAACGCAGACCGCTGCGCCCGCAGCTACCGTAGTGCCCGTGCGTACGCGCGCCGCTGCTGCACAAAGCGAGAACAAAGACAACCAGACCGCCCCTGCCGCGCAAACGAACACGCAGCAGTCGCAGCAAAACGCAACGCAGTCGAAAGACAACAAGCAGCAGTCCTCGAACGGGTCGAACCAAGTGCGCAACAACACGAAAGGAACGACCACTAAAGCGAAGACTGACAGCAAGAACTCCTAATCTCTCCGCACAATGAACAGAATTTTCACCCTTCTGTTGGCGTTATTGGCCTGCACGGTGCATGTATCTGCGCAAAACTCCGCAGATACGCTCCGTGGCAGCGCGGCCGTGCCGGGCGACAGCCTCATCGCGGTCGACGAACAGGCCCTCATCGAGCGATTGGCACAACTCTATCGCGACCGTCGGGCACAGAATAGGCACAACCTCGAAACGGCCGACTATCTGCGCACGCAGTTGCTCTACAATCTTCTCGATGGGCGCACGGCAGTGACGCAGCCGCTCGTGTCAGCACCCGCGTACACGCCTGCGGCCCCCCAGTCAACCGCGCAAAACGCGAACGACGCGTTCAATCAGTGGCAGTTTGCCCAGATCAACGCCCGTTTGTCGGCCATCGAGCAGCGTTTGTCGGCCGGAGTGCCCGCGACGCGTGCCAACTACAACGCCGGCGAGCAAGCCACCCTCGAAACCCTCTTGCGCAACCAGCAAGAGTTGGAGCGCCGCCTCAACAATGTGAACCGCACCACCGTTGTGCCCACTCCGGTCCCCCTGCCCGTCGGCAGCAGCGAGAAGGAAAGCAAGCAAGTGCGCCAACTCGAGGCCCGCATCGCCCAACTCGAGCAGCAGCGCGACGCACTCATCGCCGAGCGCGACACGTTGGTGCACCGTCTGCTGGCGCGCCAGATGAAATTGCAGCCCGCTCCCACCACCGGTGTCACGATCACCACTGTGCCCGCCGCAGCGGTGCAAAGCCCGCAGCCTATGCGTGAAGAACAAACGGTGGAAGTCCCCGGCGATTTCCGTCGCACGCTCTATTTCCGCGCATCGAGTGCCACGATCAACGCAGCCGGACAGAAAAAATTGCGTGAGACCGCTCAATTCCTACAGCGTTTCCCCACCGCCCACGTCGAAATCTCCGGCTATGCCTCGCCCGACGGCGCCCGCGCCTACAACGAGCGCCTGGCCGCCCGCCGTTTGCAAGCCGTGGTGAGCCGTTTGCAGCAACTCGGTGTTCCCGCGTCGCGCATTGTCTCCACGCAGAGCGGCATCTCCACCGTCAGCATTGCGCGTGAGCTCGGCCGCTGTGTCAAAATCACCCTCGCTCCCTGACGAGCACGAGGGCAACCCGTTCGCTCCCTCGTCGCTTTTGTGCGACGGGGGAGATTTTTTGCCCGAGCCGCAGCGCTCGAGTCCGAAAACGCTCTTGCCCGCTCGCCGACGCCCCGTTCGGAGCACGTCGGCCCCCCATTTGCATCAATCCAACCCCCTAATATCCAAATCATGAACCGTCAGCAGCTCATTGCCAACATTCGTCGCAAGCGTAGCTTCCTCTGTGTTGGCCTCGACACCGATCTGAAGAAAATTCCCGCCCACCTTCTCGACGCCGAAGACCCCATTTTCGACTTCAACAAAGCCATCATCGACGCCACCGCCCCCTATTGTGTGGCCTACAAACCCAATTTGGCCTTCTACGAGTGCTTTGGCGTGAAAGGTTGGCAGGCCTATGAGAAAACCGTCGACTATCTTCGCACGCACCATCCCGATCAGTTCATCATCGCCGACGCCAAGCGTGGCGACATCGGCAACACTTCGGCCATGTATGCCCGCACCTTCTTCGGTGAATCGAGCGTCGACGCCCTCACCGTTGCCCCCTACATGGGCGAAGATTCCGTCACCCCCTTCCTCGATTATCCCGATCGTTGGGTCATCCTCCTGGCCCTCACCTCCAACAAGGGCAGTCACGATTTCCAACTCATCGCCGACGGCGAAGGTCGCCCCCTCTATGAACACGTCTTGCGCACCAGCAGCCGTTGGGCCGGAGCCGATCGCATGATGTATGTGGTCGGAGCCACTCAAGGCCGTCTCTTTGCCGACATTCGTCGCATCGTCCCCGATCATTTTCTCCTCGTGCCCGGCGTAGGCGCCCAAGGCGGCTCGCTCGAAGAGGTGTGTCGCTACGGACTCAACGCCGATTGCGGCCTTTTGGTCAACTCCAGTCGCGGCATCATCTACGCCGATTCCGGCAAAGACTTCGCCCGCGTCGCAGAACAAAAGGCGCAAGAGCTGCAACAACAGATGCAGACCATTTTAGACGCCGCCGGTCTATAAAATAGTTTGATTTGTCAACGAAATGTCCCAAAGTTTGGGCATTTTCTTGGTTTTATCGCGCTTCGCCGTTACCTTTGTTCTCGTGTAACTACGGCAAGCGCGATTTTTTTTCGTCCGCCGATCAAAATTCACTATCATGAAAAAGATGTTTTTCCCGGTCGCTTTGGCCGGTTTGCTCCTGACGCTCGGTAGCTGCGTGAGCAAAAAGGAATTCACCAAGCTGCAAGGCGACTACACCTACCTGCAAAGTCTCTACAACCAGTCGCAAGTGGACCTGGCCACTTCGCGCACCCGCACCAAGAGCCTCGAAGAGCGCCTCGCCGACGCCCAGCGTCAGAACGCCGAACTCAAGCGCCAATACGCCGCCCTCCAAGGATCGCTCGACAAGAGCCTCGTTCAGAACAATCAAGGTAGCATCAACATCTCGAAGCTCGTCGACGAGATCAATGCCTCCAACCGCTATATAAAGCAACTCGTAGAAGCCAAAACCAAGAGCGACTCCCTCAACCTGGTGCTCACCAATAATCTCACGCGCTCCCTCACGCGCGACGAATTGCAGGAAGTCGACGTCAAAGTGCTCAAGGGCGTGGTCTATGTGTCGCTGGCCGACAACATGCTCTACCGCTCCGGCTCGTACGAAGTGAACGACCGTGCGAAAACCACGCTCTCGAAAATTGCCAAAATCCTCTCCGACTATCGCGATTTCGAGGTCTTGGTGGAAGGCAACACCGACAATGTGCCCATCTCCCGCCCCAACATTCGCAACAACTGGGATCTCTCGGCCCTGCGTGCGTCGAGTGTGGTGCAAGTGCTGCAGCGTGATTTCGGCATCTCCCCCAAACGCCTGAGCGCAGCCGGACGCGGCGAGTACAACCCCGTGGCCACCAACGACACCGAGCTCGGACGTCAGCGCAACCGCCGCACCGAAATCATCATCACGCCCAAGCTCGATCAGTTCCTCGATCTCATCGACAAGGCACCGACCACCGACGAGAACAAATAAGCGTAGACCCGAAGCGCCTGCCGTTTGTTTCGGCGACCATCCCCCACATTTCGTCCCGAAGACCGCGACATCCCGCAGTCTTCGGGACTTTTTTGTGTCGTTCTGTCCCGTGTACCGCGGCTTTCTCTCCTCTATTTCCCCCTTTGCCGCAAGGCCGCCGTCATTCCCCCCGAGGTGCAGCAAGCACTCGCCGCCCACCGGCGAAAAACGCCCCACTTTGCCACGAAAATCCCCCATTTTTCGCGAAAAGTCCCCCGTTTTTTCCTGTCGACCCGCTGTTTTCTGTCGCGCACTCCCGCCTTCTGCTTGCTGAGTGTACTCCGCCGAATCGAAGTCCCGCACGGGTGCATCCATAGCCTCCGGGTGGAGAGTGCAAAGCAGGCTGCGAAATGCCGCCCGAGCGTGTGCAATGCAGAAAAAGCACGTGCTGACCTACATTTTGTGTGCGCAACCTGTTGTTATTCATAGAAAAGATGTAACTTTGCAGTCGATTATGTCCAACAGAGACGAATTCATAGTACCACTTCGCGAAGCCGCCCAATCAGATTGGGTTCGCGATCTCAGCGTCGACGATGCTTTTTTCGCCGACAGCGAGCAGTCGGAAGTGCTCGGCGGCCACTTGTGTGTGCAAGTTCGTGTGCATCGCAATGCCGGCGACACTTATTCCATTCGCTTTCGCGGCGAAGGGCAGGTGAGCGTACCGTGCGATCGGTGCCTCCGTCCCGTGCAGCTCCCCGTTGCCTTCGACGAAACGGTGCAAGTGGGCTATGACGACAACGACAGTGCCGATGCCGATCTCATCGTCATTCCCTTCTCGCAGGTCAACTTCGATGTGTCGTGGGAATTGATGGAGAGTCTTCTCCTGAACCTCCCGACCCAGCGCTTACATCGCCGCTCGGAATGCGACGCCGACATGCTCGACCGCTTCTCCACCGAGGAGGATTCCGCAGACGACGAGGCGTGACGCATCGTCCTCCATAACAGATCGCGCCCGCACCCTCAGTTCACCATGCCTAGCGGTGAACGTGGTTGGCAACTTCGGAGGCGTGCCGCGCGAGCCCCACAGATTCCAACGAAACAAACAAATAAACATATCACACCATGGCACATCCTAAAAGAAGACAGTCCAAGACCCGCACCCTCAAGCGTCGCACCCATGACAAGGCCGTAGCTCCCACGCTCGCCAAGTGCGCCAACTGCGGTGCTTTCCACATCTACCACACGGTTTGCCCCACTTGCGGCTACTATCGCGGCAAGCTCGCAATCGTCAAGGACGAAGTGGCCGAGTAAATTTAGGACGAACATTTTGCGGTTTTCGGTCACTCTCCGGAGCGAGCGGAAACCGCATCTTTGTTTTCTCGCATCTCGCACCCCCGTGCGGCATGCCCCGACGGCAGACGTCCCGCCTGCCCGTCGAGCCTGCGGTCAGGTTCGTCACCCGCACGTGCAAACAGAGAGATTGAGCGAAGTCGCTACGCCGCTTGCTCCCGAAGGCGACCAGTTTCATTAGCTCTCTCTTGGCACACCGACAAAGCACGAACATCACCCCTATTCTTTTTCTCCTCTCATGGAAAAAATCAATGCCGTTATCACCGGCGTGGGCGGATTCGTACCCGAATACGTCCTCAACAACGAAGAACTTTCGCGCATGGTCGACACCAACGACGAATGGATCATGTCGCGCATCGGAATCAAGGAGCGCCGCATCCTCAACGAGGAGGGTCTCGGCACGTCCTACATGGCACGCAAGGCCGTTAAGCAGTTGCTCGAAAAGACCGGCACCGATCCTCAGGAAGTCGAATGCCTGATTCTCGCCACCACCACGCCCGACTATCCTTTCCCCACCACGTCGAGCGTAGTCGTGGGCCGCTTGGGCATGAAAAATGCCTTCTGTGTCGATCTCCAAGCCGCTTGCTGCGGATTCCTCTTCGCCATGGACATCGCCTCGTCCATGATCCAGAGCGGACGCTACAAGAAGATCGTCGTAGTCGGCGCCGACAAGATGTCGAGCATCGTCGATTACACCGACCGCGCCACTTGTCCGATCTTTGGTGACGGTGCAGGTGCTGTGCTCGTCGAACCCACCACCGAAGATCTCGGATGGAAAGACAGCCACCTCCGCGCCGACGGCAAGGGCATGCCCTTCCTCTGCATGAAGGCCGGCGGTTCGGCTTGCCCGCCCTCTTATTTCACCATCGATCACAAGATGCACAAGCTCCACCAGGAGGGTCGCACGGTCTATCGCTTCGCAGTGACTAACATGAGCGACGCTTGCGCGCTCGTGGCCGAGCGCAACGGACTGAACGGCGACAACATCACCTGGGTTTTGCCCCACCAAGCCAACGTGCGCATCATCGAAGCCGTGGCTTCGCGCCTCAATCTCTCGATGGACAAGGTGATGCTCAACATTCAGCGCTACGGCAACACCTCGGCCGGCACACTTCCGCTCGCCCTCTGGGACTACGAGAAGCAACTCAAGAAGGGTGACAACATCATCCTCACGGCTTTCGGTGCCGGCTTCACTTGGGGTGCGGCTTACATGAAGTGGGGCTACGACGGCCAGTAACGTTTTTCTCACGCAACGCTCATTTTTCATCTCGGCGCGACCCTTCGGCTTCCCGGTCCGAAAGGCCGCGCCCTTCTTTTCCCAACTATGCACAAAGCCGGTTTCGTCAATATCGTCGGCAACCCCAACGTCGGCAAATCAACACTCATGAATCTCCTCATGGGTGAGCGCATTTCGATCGCTACCTTCAAGGCGCAAACCACGCGCCACCGCATCATGGGCATTATCAACACAGACGACTCGCAAATCGTGTTTTCGGACACCCCGGGCGTGTTGAAACCCAACTACAAACTCCAGGAATCCATGCTCGCCTTCTCCGAAAGTGCGTTGCAGGACGCTGATGTGCTGCTCTACGTGACCGATGTGGTGGAGAAACCCGACAAGAATGCCGATTTCATCACAAAGGTGCAGCGCATGCAGGTGCCTATCTTGGTGTTGATCAACAAAATTGATCTTTCCAACCAGGCCGGCGTTGTGAAACTCATCGAAGCCTGGAAAGAAGTCTTGCCGCAGGCCGAAATCTTCCCCATTTCGGCACAAGCCAAGTTCGGGGTCGACAGCGTGCTGGCGCGCATCAAGGAATTGCTCCCCGATTCGCCGCCTTACTTCGAAAAAGACCAATGGACCGACAAGCCTGCGCGCTTTTTCGTCACGGAGATCATCCGCGAGAAGATACTTTTGTACTACGACAAGGAGATTCCCTACGCTTGTGAGGTGGTGGTCGAAGAATTTAAGGAGGCCGAGAAAAATATTCGCATACGCGCTTTGATTTATGTGGAGCGCGACAGCCAAAAGGGCATCATTATCGGTCACAAAGGCGTGGCCATCAAGAAAGTGATGACCGAGGCGCGCAAGACGCTGGAGAAGTTTTTCCAAAAGAGCATCTTCCTTGAAGTTTTTGTCAAGGTCGACAAAGATTGGCGCCAGAACGATCGGCGACTTGAAGCCTACGGCTATCGACAAGACTGAGTGATTGGCGGCAACTTGCCCATTGGACGTCGCACGCCCCGAGAGGGTCGGGCTTTTCGTACCCCTGAATGCAAACCGGGTGGTGAACTTTCGTGAGTTCACCACCCGGTTTTGTCGTGGATTGCCGTGGCGCCGTGCCGAAGGAGCCGGCGGCGGTTTACGCGTGCGGCACATTCCAGAAATCCCAGGCTTCCAACGCTTGCAAATGCAGCATCTCCAGACCGTTTTTCACCGTGCAACCGCGCAATTTCCCCTCATGGAGGAAGCGAGTTTCTGCGGGATTGTAGATGAGATCATATAAGAGATGAGTGGAAGTGAGGGCGCCGTAGGGCAGATCAGGGGCGTTTTCCACGGCCGGCGCCATGCCAACGGGCGAAGCATTGACGATCACGGTGTGTGCTGCGAGCACCGGCGCCGAGAGTTCGGCGTAAGTGATCACCGGCACGGGGACGCCGTCGACCGGCAGGGGAGAGGCGGTACGCCGACTCACGTAAGTGGGGGCTACCCCCAAGCGACGCAGCCCGACCACGACGGCTTTCGACGCCCCGCCCGTGCCGAGCACGAGCGCACGGCGATGGTGCGGACAGAGTAGGGGGGCGATGCTGCGTGTGAAGCCGAGCAGATCCGAATTGTGTCCGTCCAGTCGCAACCCACCGCCGTCGGTCCGCCGCACACGCACCACATTCACCGCACCTACGGCTTCCGCTTCGGGCGAAAGGGAGTCGAGTTGCGGCACGACGGCTTGTTTGTGAGGAATCGTCACGTTGAAGCCGACCAACTCGGGGTGCGCACTCACCCAGTCGCGAAGGTCATTCACTTCGGCGAGGTCAAAATTCTCATAGCGCGCATCGATGTGCTCGCGAGCGAACTTTTCTGCGAAAAAGGCGGCGGAAAAACTGTGACCGAGGGGGTGTCCGATGAGTCCGTACTGTTGCATGAGGCGAAAACGGGATTATTTTTCAGCAGTGTAGAGGGTGGAGAGTCCAAAAGTGAAGCGCCGGAATTCGACCTTGCGGAATCCTGCTTTTTCGATCACCGCTTTCATCACTTCGCCCTGGGGGAAGGCCTCCATCGTGGCGGGTAGGTACTGATAGGCCCGAGCATCGCGCGAAATGAGTCGGCCCACAGTGGGCATCCAGGCGTGGGCGTAGAGCCAGAAGAGTTGTTTCATGGGAAAGCTCACGGGACTTGTGAGTTCAATGATGACCAATCGACCGCCGGGCCGGAGCACGCGGCGCATTTCGCGCAGTCCACGATCGAGGTCCTCGAAGTTGCGCACACCATACGCGACGGTAAGCGCGTCGAACGTGTCGTCGTCGAACGAAAGCGCCATGCAATCTTCTTTGCACAGCGTGATGCGATCGGCATACCCCGCTTTTTCCACCTTTTCTCGCCCGACGGCCAGCATGCCCTCCGAGAGATCGGCGCCGGTAATGTGTTGCGGTTGCAAACGCTCCATGGTGAGGAGTGCAAAGTCTCCCGTTCCGGTGGCGATGTCGAGGATTTGCTGCGGCGCGTAGGGTTTTAAGCTGTCGACGGCGGCTCTTCTCCACGAACGGTCCAGGCCGAGCGAGAGCGTGTGGTTGAGTAAATCGTAGGAATGGGCGATACTGTCGAACATGCGTTCCACTTGTTGGCCCTTTGCCCCCTCTTCCGAGTAGGGTTTTATCTGTTCTTGGCGGTAAGTCATGGGGTAATGGGTTTGAAGCGTTAGTCTTCGGAGAAATCCTTCATGATTTCCCGATAGTCGCTGTAGAGTTTTGCGCGGCTCACGTAGCCTACGAAATGATTTTCGGGGTCGACGACGGGCAAAGTTCCCGCGTCGTCGATTTGAAACTTGTCCATAATGGCCAACATCCCGTCGTCGGTGCGCAAAACAGCCGAAGGCGTCGACATCAAAGCGCGCACGGTGAACTGCTGATACAGCTCCGATCGGAAGATGATGTGGCGGATATTGTTGAGATTGATTTGGCCCAGCAGCGTGCCGTCGGGGGCACAGACCGCAAAGTGCAGGCGTTTGCTGTTGGCCACCACCTGCAACATGTGTCCGAGCGTCATTTCGGGACTGAGAACCGGGCGAGTTTTGTCGATCACATCGTTGAGATTCATCAAAGCAATCACACTTTGGTCCTTATGGTGCGAGAGCAGGTGCCCTTGGCGCGCCAGACGCATGGCATAAATGCTGTGCGGTTCGATGCTTCTCACCGTGATGTAGCTCACTGCCGAGACAATCATGAGCGGAACCAGGAGTTGGTAGCTTCCGGTCAGCTCGGCAATGAGGAAAACTCCCGTGAGGGGGGCATGAAACACGGCGCTCATCACAGCGGCCATGCCGTAGAGACACGCATTGGTGGAGGGCATCATCAGACCGAAGGGCTGTATCCGGTTCCACACCCCGGCAAAAACATAGCCGGTGAGACATCCCAAGAAAATGGAGGGAGCAAACGTACCACCGCACCCGCCTCCTCCAGTCGTAGCGGTGGACGCGAAAACTTTGACCAGGGCAATGAGGGCAATGAACAGCAACAAGTAGTTGTCATGTCCGTAGAAGAACGAATTGTTCAGCACCGATGTCGGTTCCGGCGAGCCGGCATTGCCGATCAAGATCCCCACCACGTTGTATCCCTCTCCGTAGAGCGGCGGAAAGAGGAAGATGAGCAGTGCCAACACGGAGGCTCCCAAGGCATAACGCACCATGAAATTCTTGCACGACGCGAAGACACCCTCGAAAGCAATCATGGTTCTGGTGAAATAGAGCGACGAAATGCCACACACCAACCCGAGGAGAATGGTGCCCGGCACGCGCGATACGACAAAAGGATCGTTGAGCGTGACCTGAAACATGGTGGTTCCGCCCGAAAGGAAGTAAGTGACGCACGCCGCCGTGGCGCAAGAGATGAGCAACGGGACGAGTGCCGACATCGTCAGGTCGATCATCAGCACTTCGATGGTGAAAACCAGTCCGGCGATGGGGGCTTTGTAAATTCCGGCGATAGCTCCCGACGCACCGCAGCCCACTAAAATCATCAACGTGCGATGATCTTGGTGAAACCACCGCCCGATGCTACTGCCGATGGCCGATCCGGTGAGCACCACCGGCGACTCTGCACCGACCGATCCGCCGAATCCGATCGTTATGCCCGAGGCCACGATCGACGACCACGTGTTGTGGGCTTTGATAAAGCCTTGATTGCGCGAAAGCGCGTAGAGAATTTTGGTAATGCCGTGTCCGATGTTGTCGCGCACCACATAGCGGATGAAAAGCGCGGAGAGGAGGATGCCCACCGCGGGGTAAACCAAGTAAAGCGCGTTGGAACTGTCGACAGTAAAGTTGTGTGTGAGCCAATGTTCGACGAAATGGATGAACCATTTCAGGAGGTTGGCCGCAATGCCCGAAGCGAGTCCCACACAGAAGCTCAGAATGAGCACAAAATGCCGCTGTGTGAGACGACCTTGCGTGAGTCGAAACAGCCATTTCGGCAATCCCAAGGGCGAAGGCAGGCTGAGATTAGACAGAAAGTCACGGGAAATAGCAGACATGAACGTCGATCTTAAAAGCAAGTAGGGGGGAACTCATTCGCGGATCACGGTCACTTCCGAAGAAGCCGTGAGTTTGATGATCGACGAAGCCAATCCATTGTCTTTTTCGTCGCGTCGCGAGGTGCAAACATAGTCGACTGCGGCGCGCAGTTCGGCGGGAATGTCGGCAAAGCACCGCGGAGCCGGTTGACCGCTGAGGTTGGCCGAGGTGCTCACCACCGCTCTTTTCATGCGGCAGCAGAGTTCTCGGCTAAACTCCTCGCGGGTGATGCGCAAAGCGGCGCTTCCGTCTTCGGCCTTGAGGTTGGGCGCGAGATTTCTCACGTTGTCATAGATAATGGTCAGCGGGCGTTCGGCCACCTCGAGGAGCTGCCACGCCACGTCGGGCACATCGGGCACGTAGAAGTCGATTTTTGCTTCGCTGTCGACCAAACTGATGAGCGCTTTGGCGTCTTCGCGCTGTTTGATGGCATAGATTTTTGCCACCGCCTCGGCGTTTGTCGCGTCGCAGCCCAAGCCCCAGATGGTGTCGGTGGGATAGAGAATCACCCCTCCGCGTCGCATCGTTTCGACGGCGCGGGAAATGTCTTCGCGTTGTTCGTGTGTAAGCATAGAACCGTATATTTTTTAAGGTCGCGATCCGCTTTTTCGTTTCAGGCTCCGCAGCCCCGCCCGATAGAGGAGAGCCACAGCGAGTGTGAGCACGAGATAGAGGCAAATCACGCCATAGAGTTGAACGTATTGATGTTGTTTCAGCGCATCGCTCGCGGGAATGATCAGATAGTGGCGCACGATGGGGTGGAAAGCAAAGACCGCCGCCGAAATCCCGCCCAAGGCCGCCGCATAGGTGTAGAGCACGTTGCTGCGGCGCAGGAGTTGAATCCAAGGCACGGTGCCCAGCACCGCAAAGACGGGCGAGAAAAACCAGAGCCACACGTTGAAGGCCGAAACCACGGTGAGCACCACGCCGACGGGCGCCATCCACAGTGGGAAAGTCCATTGCCGCCGTGCCGCCTCGAGACCGAAGGCAAAAGCCAGCAGGTGTCCCGGCGCATTGTAGCGGTAATATTCCAGGGCATAGACCGTTTCGCCGTTCCACTCGAAGTGGAAATCAGTGGCATAAAGCCCCATTTGCAGCAACAGCGTGAGGGCCGTGACGCCCCACAGCCACCCCGAGGAGCGCCGGCGGGCGAAAACGAACCGATAGAGGAGGTAGCATTGCAAAATGAGTGAGAAAAACCACCAGGGCCCCAAGATCATGTTGACTGTCGGGAAGAGATTGGCCGTGAAAGTCACCAATCGCAGCGCCCAGCTCCAGTCTTTTTCGAAACTGCCGCGGAAGGCAAATTGCGTAATGACGAACAGCAGGAGGGCCGGCAGCATCAGTTGCCACAATTTCACGATATGTGTGCGCACAAACTGTGCTCCGGCGGGGAGCGCCGGGGAGCTGCCGCCCGCCGCCGGGGAGGGTGCATCCGCCATGAGGCCGCCCGGCGTCGAACGCTCGTACTTGCACACCAGCCCGTAGCCACTCAGGAAGAGAAACACCGGCACACCGTAGTGCCCGAAATGCGAGAAGATGTTCAGCAACACGTGGGGGCGAAAATTTTCCACGTAGTGCAGCAGCTTGAAACTGTCTTCAAGGCGAAACACATATTCGTTTTCGTGCACCGCCATCGGCAGCCAGTGGCAGAAATTGTGGATGGCGATGCACAAAATCGCGAGGCCTTTCAGTGCGCCGGTGTCTTGTTTGTTGAGCATGAGTGAGTTTTCGGTCGTAAGCTTTGGTCGTAGTCTATTTTTCTCCCGCGGAGCCACCGTTTGTGGGGCACGAAGTCGTCCGACAGGGGATCGCGTGTGCGGTCGTAGTGCGAAGTGGCGATGCCCGCGAGGCCGAGCAAGAGATGCGGGAGGTCGTCGTGCGAGAACGGGCGGTGGCGCGCCGCACGAATGCGCGCCGCTTCGGCGGGGTGGCGCTGTCTGAAAGTGGGCGAGCCCCAAATCAGGAACGGCACCTCGTATTCGTGGCGTATCACGGCGGGCGACGGTGTGTCGCTGTGGATTCTGCCGTAGCGGTTCACGCCGTCATCGTAAACCTCCTCACCGTGGTCGGCAAAATAGATGACCACCGCGTCGCGCCGTCGGAAATAACGGAGAATGCGCACCAGCACGGCATCGTTGTAGCGGGTCGCGTTGTCATAGTCGGCCACGATTTGCCGCTGCACCCCGTCGAGATCCGGGCGGTCGTAGTCTTCCGAACGGAAGTGAGCCTGTTCCGGCGGAAAGCGGCGGTCGTATTCCATGTGTTGCCCCCAAAGATGCAACAAATAGAGATTTCGGCGTCCCGGCGTGTAGTCTTCGAGCAAATGGGTGATGGAGCGATCGTCGCGACTGCGGAAGCGATTGCGGAAATCGAAGCAAAGACTGTCGAGATGCGGATCATTGAGAAAGAACGAACCGTTGAAGTCGATGGATCCCTGCGACACGCTCTTGTAAAATTGGTTGGTGACAAAAGCCACCTTGAAGCCGGCGCGGCGAAACAGCAGGGGGAAGAGCACCCCGTCGGCCCAAGTGCCCGGTTGGTCGGCACTGTGCGTCGACAAAAAGGCTTTGAACGCGCTACTGGTGAGGTTCCACGGCGTGACCACGTCGTCAAACACCACCAACTCCCCGTGTCGGCGCAAGCGGTCCAGTTGTGGCGTGGTCGGTTTGCGGTAGCCGTAGAGCCCGGCGTGGTGTTTGTTGTAACTCTCTCCGATCACCACCACCAAGTCGGTCGTGCCCGGTGCCACGCTGTCCACACGCGCCGTGTCCATGGTCGTTTTGAGCGTTTCGATCTCGCTTTGCGACATGCGCACCAGGTGCAGCGCCTGGAGCAAGCGGTAGTGCGGGGCGAAGAAGTGGGCTTCGGGCACCCGCTCGGCATCGCGGCTCTGGCAGTTGGTCACAAACTGCCACAGGGCTTGCTTTTCCTCCCACCAGTGGGGGGCGGCGGTCACCAAGAGCGCCACGGCCACCGCAGTCGCTCCGCGCCGGAGGCCGCGCGACGGCACAGAGGGGGCAGATTGTAGCGCGGGTGTCGCCGATGAGGCGCTTTTGTGAGCGCAAAGTCTGCGCAAACTGCTCACCGCGCGGCGCAACCACCCGCAACTCACCGCGAGTTGCAGCGCGAGCATCGGCGCATAGATCCCCACCGTCTGCCAAAAGGCATTGCTGCGCAACATGCCCGAGAGAAATTCGCTCGATTCCTCGCCCGAAGTCTCGGCCATGAGCGTGAGCACCGTGGGCGAAACCAGCAGATTGAAGCGCAGAAAGAGAAACACTTCGACCGCAGAGAGGGTGTAGGCCACGAGAAAGAGGAGCACCTGCAGCCACCGGCGGATGCGCCGCGGGAAGGCATCGACGCAGAGCGCCAAGACATAAATGTCGAGGGCCCAACACAGCAGGTAGTGCACCATTTGGTCGTGCGGCCGCCCGACGATGTGGATCGACACGACGGAGAGCGCCGCCATAAAGACGACGAAAGTGGCTTGCCGCCACAGGGGGCGGCCGAGACGATAGAGCAGTTGGGAAAAAAAGTGAGCGAGTGTCGAACTCATGGACGGAATGCTTGTGAATGGACAACGGCCATTCTCTCGCAAAATTACAAATTTTATGCGCGCCGCCCAACGTCTTCGCGGGGATTCTTCGCGCCGTCGGGCGTTTTTCGCCCTTGGCGTCGCCCTACTGCGGGGTATTCGTTGCAGCGGCGGCGCTGTGGCGGCCCATGTGTCCCCGTGCTTTGCCCAAAGTCGGGAGCCGCCTTCGTGAACGGCCGCCGGTGCGGCACACGGTCGGTGCGCTGCCAGAGAAAATGGGAGACTTTTCGGCGAAAACGCGGGAGAATCGTCGAAAAGTCCCCGCCTTTTTTCGAAAAGCCCCCAATGGTCGTCGCGCCAACGGCCGTACACGGCTCGCCCCTTCCCGCTTTGTCGCAATAGGTCGGGAGTCGTGCGTGCGAAAACGCGGTGTCCCGCCCGCCGTCTGCCTGTGTCGGCGCTTGCGCTGCGGCGAAATCGCAGTGATCCGGCGCGGTAAAAGCGAAAGCCCCCTTGTGCGATTCGACGCAAAAGTGTAATTTTGCCCTGAGGCACATCAACCAGCACACGGTGCGCGTCCGGCAGAGCGAAAGCCCCGGCCCTTCACCGATCGTGGCGCACGATGTCGCTCGCCAACGCCAATTCCCATCCGCCCATGTCCTATTTCCTACAACACGTCGCGCAGGATTTGCGCGCCCACTTCGCCGATCTGAGCCGCGTGGTGGTGGTCTTCCCCAACCGCCGCGCCGGTTTGTTCCTCAATGACTACTTGGTGGAAGACGCCCCCGACGACACCCCGCTGTGGGCGCCGCGTTATGTGACGATCAGCGAGCTTTTTCGCGAACTCTCGGACGTGACGCTCAACGATGCCGTCGACAGTGTGTGCCGACTCTACGCCCATTACGTGGATCTCCTGCGCAGCGCGGGCGATGCCGCGGCCGACGAACTTTCGCTCGACACCTTCTACGGCTGGGCCGACCGCATTCTGGCCGACTTCGACGATGTGGACAAAAACATGGCCGACGCCTCGCAGCTGTTTCGCAACCTCGAGGAGCTCAAGGAGCTGGAAAGCACCGAGTTCCTCAGCAAAGCGCAGAAAGAACTCATCGGGAGTTTCTTTTCCAACTTCGATCCCGACCACAAGAGCGAATTGCGCGAGCGCTTTCGCCGACTGTGGAATGCCCTCCTGCCGCTCTATCGCCGCCTCAATGCGGAGCTGTTGGCCGAAGGCAAGGCCTATGAGGGCGCACTCTACCGGCGGGTGGTCAATGCGCTCGCAGAAGAGCGCTGTGCCTTGCCGGCCGATGTGGATTGTTACGCCGTGGTGGGCTTCAACGTGCTCGACAAAGCCGAACAACGCTTGTTCGAAATCATGAAGAAGGCGGGGAAGGCCCGTTTCTATTGGGACTACGACGTCTATTATGCCGATCCCTATCGCGCCGCCGACCGCAATATGAGTCGGGGCTTCGAAGCGGGACTGTTCATCGAGGAAAATCTGCGCAACTTCCCCAATGCTTTGCCGGCCGAGTGCTTCGACAATTTCCGAAACATCGAGCAAATCGAAATGGTCTCGGCCACGAGCGAAGCCGCACAGGCGCAAAGTGTGAGCGGATGGCTCGAAAATCACTTGCCGCCCGACGAAACGGCGCATCGGCGCACGGCGGTGGTGCTGTGCAACGAGAATTTGCTCCAACCCGTGCTGCGCGTGTTTCCCGAACGGGTGCATCAGGTGAACGTCACCAAGGGTTTCCCGCTCGGGCACGCCGAAGCCAACACGTTGGTGGAACAGGGCTTCGCCGATCTGGAGCGTCGCGGCGTTTCGTTGCCGGCCGTCGAGGTGCTCGACCGCTTGAGTGCGCGCGTGAACGAGCGGGCCAAGGACATTTGCGGGCGGCCGGATTTCGACACCTCGCGGTTTGAAGATGTGTTGCAGTCCGAGGCCTTCTATCTCATGGCCACCTTGCTCAACCGCCTGCGCATCATTGCGGCCGCGGGCCGATTGGAAGTGGGCGTGAGCACCTTGCGTCGCGTGGTGCGCCAGATCGTTCGGCAAACCACGGTGCCTTTTCACGGCGAACCCGCCGTGGGGCTGCAAGTGCTCGGCGTGCTCGAGACGCGTTGCCTGGATTTTGACGACGTGCTGCTGCTTTCGGTCAACGAAGGTACGCTGCCGCAGACGCCCAACGACAACTCGTTCATCCCTTACATGCTGCGCAAAGCCTTCGGCCTCACCACTCCCGAACGCCGCACGGCGGTTTATGCTTACTACTTCTACCGTCTCGTGCAGCGGGCGCGGCGTTTGCGCATGACGTTCAACAGTTCGGCCGAAGGACTCTCCTCCGGCGAGATGTCGCGCTTCATGACGCAGCTGCGGGTCGACCGAAATTTGCCGATTGTCGACTTGGCTTTGCGCGTCGACCTCGATTCGCTGTTGCACACGCCCGCCGCCGTCGACAAACCGCGCGACCTTGTGGAGCGTCTCTACCGTCGCGATGCGGAAGGCCGCGTGAAGGGCGCGTACCCCTCGCTTTCGCCTTCGGCCATCAACACGTATCTGCGCTGCCCCTTGCGCTTCTACTACGAATATGTGTGCAACTACCGCATGCCGCAGCCCACTCCCGACGACGGAATCCAGCCCAATCTGCTCGGAACGATCTTCCACGCGGCAGCGCAAGCCGTGTATGAGCGCGTGGTCAGCGACCACCACGGCACGCCTCCGCCGGGGTATCTCGAGGCGTTGGCACGCCGCCCCAAAATCGGCGAGCCCAGTCCGTTGCGCCCCTACATTGTGCAGGCTTTTGCGAAAGAAAATTTCGAACCCGAGCAACTGCCGGTGCTCGAAGCCAGCGTGGTCGAGATGTACCTGCGCATTTTGCTCGAAGACGACGCGCGTTTGGACGAACTGCAGGTGTGCGAATTGGAGCGGTGGCACGAAATGCACCTGCCGCTGCCCGAAGGTTTGGGCGCTTCGCACGTGACGATCGGCGGGATCATGGACCGTTTGGATCGCGTGACGCACGACGGCCGCCGATTGTGGCGCATTGTCGACTACAAAACGGGTGGCAATCCCGAAACGGCCGATTCGGTGGCGCAACTTTTCGAAGTGCGCGGCGGGAATCATCGACATTATATGTTGCAGACGTTCATCTATGCCGAAATCTTGCGGCGCGAACTCGCCCCGGACGCCTCTTCGATAGCCCCCGCCCTCTACTTTGTGCATCGCGCCCGCGGTAAAAACGGTTTTTCGCCCTATTTGAAGATGGGCAAAGGGAAAGAAAAGAGCGAAGTGGTGGATTTTGCGGAACAAGTGCCCGATTTTGCGGAGCGCCTCACGCAGTTGGTGGGCGAAATTCTGGATCCCGCGCGCAGCTTCGAGCCGTTGACCGACGACGAAAAGACGTGCAAAGTCTGCCCGTTCTACGCTTTGTGCTACCGATGAGGCGCAGGGTGGGGCAGCACCGCGGGGGCGTCGTGCGTTGGGGCGCAGTGCGCGGCGGTCGGCGTGTTGAGAATTGTGGACAACGGGCGCAAAAAAACTACTTTCTGTGAAGTGACTTGGTCGAGACGCTGCAAAATCGTACTTTTGCTCTTGAAATTAAAAAGACTATGGCCCGCAAGAAGAAACCGCTTCCCCTGCTCGAGAACATACTAATCACCGATGTCGCCGCCGAAGGAAAGGCTTTGGCCAAGGTCGACGGACTCGCCGTTTTTGTGCCCTATGTGGTGCCCGGCGATGTGGTGGATCTGCAGATCCGTCGCAAGAAACACAGTTACGCCGAGGCGGAAGCCGTGCACATCCACGAATATGCCGAGGAGCGTGCCGAACCTTTCTGCCCGCACTACGGCGTGTGCGGCGGATGCAAGTGGCAAATCTTGCCCTACGAGGCACAGTTGCGCTACAAACAGAAGCAGGTGATGGATCACCTCGCACGAATTGGCAAAATTGAGTTGCCGGCGTGCAGTCCCATCCTGGGTTCCAAAAAAACACGCGAGTATCGTAACAAACTCGAGTTTGGTTTCTCCAATAAGAAGTGGCTTACGCTCGAACAAGTGAAAAGTGGCGAGGTGTTCACCCAAATGAATGCCCTCGGCTTCCACATTCCCGGCGCCTTCGACAAGATTCTCGACATCGATGAGTGCCACTTGATGAGCGAAATCAACAACCGCATTCGCAACGACTTGCGCGCTTATGCCATCGATCGCGGTTTGGAATTCTACGACCTGCGCGCCAACCGCGGCTTGATGCGCAACATCATGCTGCGCACGGCTTCGACGGGCGAAATCATGCTGCTGGTGCAATTTTGCATCACGAACGACGAGGAACAACGCGCGGCGCTCGACGTAATGGAGCATTTGCACGAAACGTTCCCCGAAATCACCTCGCTGCTCTACGTGAACAACACGAAGTGCAACGACACAATCGGCGATTTGGACGTGGTGACGTATGCCGGCACCGACTTTATTTACGAATCGATGGAGGGGCTGCGCTTCAAGGTGGGGCCGAAGAGCTTCTACCAGACGAACAGCGAGCAGGCCTACGAACTTTATAAGGTGACCCGCGACTTCGCCGGCCTCACAGGCGGGGAGTTGGTCTACGATCTCTACACCGGCACGGGAACGATCGCCAATTTCGTGGCAGGCAAGGCGCGTCACGTCGTCGGCATCGAGTATGTGCCCGAAGCCATCGCAGATGCCAAGGTCAATGCCGAGCTCAATGGCCTGAATGACAAGACAACGTTCTATGCGGGCGACATGAAAGATATTCTCACTGACGAGTTTATCGCGCGCCACGGGCGTCCGGATGTGATCATCACCGATCCTCCGCGCGCAGGTATGCACAATGACGTGATCAACGTGATCCTCAACGCCGCCCCGCGCCGCATTGTTTACGTGTCGTGCAACCCCGCCACACAAGCCCGCGACTTGCAGCTGCTCGATGCGAAATATCGTGTCACAGCCGTGCAGCCTGTCGACATGTTCCCCCAGACTCATCATGTGGAAAACGTGGTGCGACTGGAATTGCGCGATTGACGGCCGAAACACCCGCCGCGGGTCGGCTGCCGTGAGCCGCTTTCGAGCCGCACACGCCCTGTATGGCCATCGCGACACGCCTTTATATATAAGGAGTGCGCCGCCCCGCTTCATTTCCCTCTGCTTCGTTCATCGCCACCTCCCCCTCCTTTCTATGCCAGCTTCCCTCCCGACCGCCGCTTTGCGCACCCGTTTGTCCTCCCATTTGGCACTTTGTCGCTTCGATGCGCTGCGCGATCATCTGTCGGCGCTGCGGAATGCAGAATTTCGTGCGGCAAGTGTTGTGCTGGCTGAGGCGAATTTTTGGAGCTCGCTGGGCGATGAGGCGTTTTGGTCGGCCTTTCGCACGCTTTGTCGCGCCGACAGCCGCGCTTTTCTTGGCACGTTGCTGAAAGCCGCCGTCGGTCGCCGAAAACACGGTGGACTACAATGGACGGCCCCCGATTTTTTCGGGTTTTGTCGCGAGGATGCGACCGCAATCGACCGCCGCAAAATGCTGGAAGCCCTTTTGCCGTTGGCTTCCACCCCGGAAGAGGCCGAAAGTCTCCTGGCGGTGCTCTGGCATCGGGAAGAAGGTGAGAAAGTGCGCGCGGCACAATTGTTTCGCGCGGCCACATCGGCGACTTATTTCCTGTTGTTCAAAACGCTGCGGCACTTTGAAGACGACAAAAACTATCTACGCCGCGTCGCCTTGGAGTTAATGCGCCGCGGCGACAAGGCTGCATTCAACTTGGCGGGCATGTTGCGCGAATACTTTGCCCTCGGCGAGCTGCCGGGTACGTTTGCGCTGCAATTGCCCCCCTACGAACTGTCGAGATTAGACAGCCGATACGACGCTTTTCTCAAAATACTCAATCGATGACGGGAACTCCTCACGACGTTTCGCACGACGATTTCGTGGAAGCACTTTTGAATTACGTGAACGCCGCCTTGCGCGCCTCGGGCGAAGCCGCCGACTATTGCCAAGAAGCCTTGCGTGTGGTCGATGCCCGCAACCATTTGTTCGCTTCGGCCGGCATTCACCGCACCGATGAGGAACAGGGCATCTATGCCCTGCGCGATCTTTGCGCACTCGACGACGAAACCATGGAATGGCGCCCCGATCGAGCACGTTGTGCCGCAGTGGCACGTGATTTTGGACTATAAATGTGGGCTTTCGCCACAGCAACCGAACAATATCTCCCCCTCATGACTGAAAACTTCCGTCATCGCACCCCGATCCAAATCCGTTTCAACGATCTCGATGCGTATCAACACGTGAACAACAACGTGTATTTCTCTTTTTACGACCTCGGAAAAGAAAACTACTTCGCCACGGTGCTCTGTCCGGACTTCCGTTTGCAGAGCGTTGTTCCCTTGGTGGCCAGTATTCATGCCGACTTCATCGAGCCCATCCACTACGAAGACCGGATTGTCATCGAAACGCGAGTGAGTCGTTTGGGCAATAAGAGTTTCACCCTCCAGCAACGTGCTGTGAACCAAGAGACGCAGCGCGTAGTCTGCCAGGCTGAGACCGTAATGGTGTGTGTCGACCTCAAACAAGGGAACTCTGTCGAAATTCCCCCCCACTATCGCCGGGCCATCGAACAATATGAATCCGGCACCGCCGAGTAGTCGCTTCGACCAGCGAGATGCGGTGGAAAACTCCCCAAGAAAATGCAAACTATACTCTATACTCACGACGCAGCCAGCGCCCTTCGCGCGATCATTGACACACTTCCCGGAACAGACCGAGTGGTGTGGCTTGCCGACGCGCACACTTGTCACATTGCAGAGGAATTGCAGCAGCAATGCACCGTCGCTTCGCACACCATTGTGGTGGGTGCGGGCGATGACCACAAGAACATCGAAACGCTTGTCAGCGTTTGGCAAGAACTCCAGCAGGCCGGCGCCACACGCCACTCGTTGCTCATCAATGTCGGAGGCGGCATGGTGACCGACCTGGGCGGTTTTGCGGCAGCCACCTTCAAGCGCGGCATTCGCTTCGTGAATGTGCCCACAACGCTACTCGCGATGATCGATGCCTCCGTCGGCGGGAAGACAGGCATCAATTTTGGCGGATATAAGAACGAAATCGGCGCATTCAAGGAGGCGGACTACGTCGTTGTGTGCACAGAATTTTTGCGGACGCTCGACGAACAGAATTTCCGCTCGGGATATGCCGAAATGCTCAAGCACGCGCTGCTCAAAGACAAGCAGATGCTCGTGCAACATCTGCAGTTTGACATCGCATCGCCCGACTATGCTGCGTTACTCGCGATGGTGAAAGAAAACATCGAGTTCAAATCGCACATTGTGGAGCAAGATCCCACGGAACGCGGCCTGCGCAAAGCCCTCAACCTCGGGCACACTGTGGGACATGCCATCGAAAGTCTCATGTTGCGCCGCGCCACGCCCGTGTTGCACGGATATGCCGTGGCTTGGGGGCTGGTGTGCGAACTGTTCATAGCGAGCACCAAACTGGACTTCCCCACGGAACACCTTTATGCCGTGACGCGCTACGTGACCACCCACTACGGACGCCCCGAAATCACCTGCGACGACTACGACGAACTCCGTGAACTGATGCTTCACGACAAGAAAAATACGGCCGGCGTGGTCAATTTCACGCAATTGGCCGAGGTCGGCAAAATCATACTCGACCAAACTGCCGACGCCTCCCTGATCAACGAAGCATTTGATTACCTCCGAGAAGCCTAAACCCGCCTCCATACCATGTTATCTCTCGAAAAGTCGGGCACCGGTCTCCTGCTGGCGCTGATGGCTGCCGTATGTTATGGGTTCATCCCCCTGTTCACGAAAGAACTCCAGGCCCCTTCCGTCGGGCTTCCCCTCTCTTCGTCCACCATTCTCTTTTATCGTTTCGGCATTTCCTCGCTGGTATTGGCGATCATCATGGTGCTGCGTCGCGAAAGTTTCCGCATCAACTACGCCGAGTTCCTTCGCCTTGTGCTCTTGGCCTTTTTGAGCGACGGCGCCGCGCTGTTTCTCATCTCCGGCTATCGCTATTTCAGCAGCAGCGGTGTGGCCACCACACTCCATTTCACCTATCCGATTCTCACGGCCCTCATCATGATGATCTTTTTCAGGGAGCGGAGTCGGGTTTCCACGTGGGTGGCCATCGTGCTTTCCATCTGTGGTGTGGCTTTTCTCTCGGGAGTGGGTGGCGCCGGTGCGCAGTGGTTGGGCATTGTGCTCGAGCTGATCTCCGCGTTGTGCTTTGCGCTCTATCTCATTCGCGTGAACCGTTCGCGCGTGGTGGGGAACATGCCGGTGGCGAAACTCACTTTCTATGTCATGGTCTTCGGCACGGCGATTTTCGCCGCCTTCATTGCCTACGAGCGAGCCGATTTCGACGTTTCGGCGCACTACGCGCTCTTGCCGCCTCCCGGCGGATGGTGGAATCTGGGCTTCTTGGCCATCGTGTGTACCGTTGTGACCAACCTGGCCCTGGTACACGCCACGCAAAACATCGGCCCCACAGTCACTTCCATCCTCGGTGTGCTGGAACCCCTCACCGCTTTGGTGCTCGGCATCCTCTTTCTGGGAGAACAACTCACCCCCGCAATGGCGATCGGGATCGGATTGATTCTCCCCGCAGTACTTATCATCATTTTACGCCGCAAATCTTGAGGCGCTCCCCCATTTTCATCAGAAGGCCGGCGCCCCGTTGTGCTTCTTGACCCCTCATTTTGAAATTCTGAATGAGCAGTGCGAGAAGCACAGCGGGCGCTTGTCTTACATTTCGTGCTTTGTCAAGCCGTTCGCACGCATTATTGCGTAACTTCGCCGCATCATAAAAACAACTTCACAATCATCATGGTCAAACAATGTACAATTCTATTCGGCTGCATGGCTCTCGGAGAATTGCTCGTCGCCGTTACCGGCCTGAGCCTCCCCGGTAGTATTGTAGGCATGCTGTTGCTCGCCGCTTTTCTCGAGATGGGGTGGGTGAAACTCGAGTGGGTGAAAAATATTTCCGACTTCCTGCTGAGCAACCTCGGTTTCTTCTTCGTGCCGCCCGGCGTAGCACTCATGCTCAACTTCGATACCATCGCCCGAGACTTCTGGCCGATCACCATCGCCACCTTGGTGAGCACGGTGCTGGTCTTGCTTTCCACAGGTTGGACTCATCAAATCGTACGTCGCTATGGTCCTTTCCACAAGTAGTCTGCTCCTTTCGCTTTCCGAACGCTTTGCCCTGATCGGAAACCACTTTATCGACGCGCTCGACAACGAGTTTGTGCTCATCGGGCTCACCTTTGTGGTCTTCTTCTTGGCCAAGATGGTGCAGCGGCGTACGGGATGGGTGCTCTTCAACCCCATCTTGATCACCATCGGCGTGATGATTGCCTTTCTCAAACTCACGGGCATTCAGTATGACACCTATCACAAAGCGGGTTCGCAGATCGAATTCTGGCTCAAACCCGCCATTGTAGCCCTCGGTGTGCCCCTCTATCAGCAGTTGAAGGTGATTCGCAAACAACTCATCCCCATTTTGCTCTCGCAAACCGTGGGCTGTGTGGTGGGCATCGTCTCGGCCGTCGTCACCGCCCAGTGGCTCGGCGCCTCAAAAGCCGTGGTGGTGTCGCTGGCACCGAAGAGTGTGACCACACCCATCGCGATGGAAGTGTGTCGCACCCTCGGCGGTATCCCCTCGCTCACGGCCGCAATCGTCGTGATCGTCGGACTGCTCGGTGCCGTCACCGGCTTCCGCGTGTTGCAAATCGGGCGAGTGAAAAGCCCCATCGCGCAGGGACTCAGCATGGGCGCCGCGTCTCACGCCGTCGGCACCTCGCGTGCCATGGAAAACGGGGCCAAATACGGAGCGTTTGCCAGTCTCGGTTTGATTGCCAACGGGGTGCTCACTGCCATCCTCACGCCGATTGTGCTTCGCATCATGGGATTGATCTAAAATTGGGCGGTCGTCGACGCCACCCACCAAAGGCCATCTCTCACTTCTCCGCAAGAGAAAGTGGGAGATGGCCTATTTTTTTGTCGTTGCACCCAGCCGACAGCTATTGCTCGGGAGGGGCACGGGCGCGTCGGGCACACAGACTGAGCAGCAAGCGAGCAAACACGGCATCGCCTCGTGCTTTCGGCCCGCCGCATGTAGGAGAAGGGAGAGAGGTGGGAGGCCGCCGGAAAAATCCCCCGCCTTTCGGCGAAAAATCCCCGTGTTTCGGCAAGAATATCCCCATTTTTGCAGGCGGAAAGGGAGAAAAACGGCATAAAATGCATTTTTCTTTCGTGTAAACTTGGTCAATTGCGGAAGATGTCGTACTTTTGCAATCGCAAACGGGAAGCAAGCCCGATGCCACAACGAAAGACCACAGCGAAACACCCCCTCGCTGATGAAAAAGCAAGTCGATCGGATGTGCAATGGAGAGGTGGCGGAATTGGTAGACGCGCTACTTTGAGGGGGTAGTGTCAATTGCGACGTGGGAGTTCGAGTCTCCTCCTCTTCACATTCTGCGGAAATAGCTCAGTTGGTAGAGCACAACCTTGCCAAGGTTGGGGTCGCGAGTTCGAGTCTCGTTTTCCGCTCTCAGACGAATCCAGTCTTTCCGATTGGATTCGTCTTCTTTTTTGTGCTGATTTTCGTAGATTTTTGTTCCTCGTCCTTCTTTTTCCGCATTCCGCTTGTCGATCCGCGAAGGAATGTGTATTTTTGAGCAGATCAATACCCGAAAGTCCGATGAAACTTCGTTTTCGAATCCCCTATTTCACCGCTCCCGGCGAGCAACTCCGTCTCGAATGGGAGAACCTCCCGTCGCCTTCGCTTGCGCTGAGCGAAACAGTGCCCGGCGAATGGACGGGCGAGGTCGTTTTCTCCGACCTCCACGCTGCGCAAGTGCCCACTTATCGTTATGCCGTGTGGCAAGGCGACCGCTGTTTGCGGCGCGAACTGGGCCATCTGACGCACCGCCTGCGCATCGAAAGTCGACTTGGCGACACATATTTCATCGACGATCGCTGGCGCGACCTCCCGACCGACAGCGCACTGTTCTCCTCGGCTGTGACCTATCCCACTTTGCCCGGTGCACCTTCCCCGTCTTTGGCAGCCAGCAGTCTCACATGGCGCGTGCTCTCTCCCGCTTTGCGACGAAATGGTTGCCATTTGGCCTTGCTGGGCTCCTCGCGTGCTCTCGGGGCTTGGGACGAGTACGCCGCCATTGCGTTCGACGAGATCGCCCCCGGCGTTTGGCAACTCACCCTCGATGCTGCCCTGCTTGCTGCCGGCGATGAGTATAAATTAGTGGCCGTCGACGAAGGGAGTAGGCGCGTGGCGCATTGGGAAACGGGCGACAACCGGATTTTGGAACTCCCCGCTCTCGCGTCGGGTGAGCATCATGTGTTGCCTGAAACCGAGGTCTATTTCCCCGAACTGCTCCCTCGCATAGCCGGTACCGCCATTCCGGTGTTTTCCTTGCGCAGTGAAGGCAGTCAGGGTGTCGGCGATTTCGGCGATTTGCGGCGCATGGTCGACTGGACAGCGGCCACGGGGCAACGGGTGTTGCAGATTCTTCCCATTCACGACACCACACTCACGGGCGAAAACACCGATTCCTACCCCTACAACGCCATTTCTGTCTATGCCTTCCACCCGATGTATGTGGACCTGCGCGCCTTGCCGGCCTTGCCCGACGCGCGCCAACAGGCCGCATTCGACCGTGAATTTCGCGAACTCAATGCGCTCCCGACCATCGACTATGCGCGGGTCAACAAGCTCAAGCGCGATTTTCTGCTGCTCTCTTTCCGTGCACACGGCCGCGAACTGCTGAAGTCGCAGGCTTATGCCACCTTCGCGACCCGCCATGCGCAGTGGTTGCCGGCTTATGCGGCCTTCTCGGCGTTGCGCGACAAATTTGCCACGCCCGATTTCCACCGCTGGCCGCAACATGCGGAATATGACGCTGAGGCAGTCGCAGCCACCTTCGCACCGGGCACGGCTGAGCGAGAGACCTACGACTTTTATTGCTATGTGCAATACCTTCTGCACACACAACTCAGCGAGGTCACGGCACATGCACGGCGGAGTGGGGTGGTGCTCAAGGGCGATATTCCCATCGGCATTGCCCGTTGTTCGGTCGAAGCGTGGACCGAACCCCATTATTTCAACCTGAACGGTTCGGCCGGCGCGCCGCCCGATGCCTTCTCGCTCACGGGGCAGAATTGGGGCTTCCCCACTTACAACTGGGCGGCCATGGCGACCGACGGTTACGCGTGGTGGAAACGGCGCTATGTCAAGATGGCCGAGCATTTTTCGGCCTACCGCATCGACCACATTTTGGGCTTTTTCCGCATTTGGGAGATTCCTACGCACAGCGTGCGCGGACTCCTCGGTCGCTTCGTGCCGGCTTTGCCTTACACGGTGGGCGAGATCGAGGCGGCGGGACTCCCGTTTGATCGCGATTTCATGACGCGCCCCTTTGTCAACGACGCCTTGCTCGATCGCTTGTTCGGCGAACGCGCGGAGTGGGTGCGCCGCACATTCCTCACCCATTCGCACTATGACATTTGGCACTTCCGACCCGAATTTGCCACGCAGCGCGCGGTGGACGATTTCTTGAGGCGCGAATACCGAGGTCGGCCTGACGAAGCTCAGATTCGGGAGGGATTGTTTGCCCTGTTGGAAAACGTGCTTTTCGTCGAAGAACCTTTGCAGCGCGAACACTACCATCCGCGCATCGAAGGGTTCCGCACTTTTGTTTTCGAACGCCTCAATGCCGACGAACGCAAGGCTTATGAGCGCCTGCATCACGTGTTCTACTACGAGCGGCACAACGACTTCTGGCGTGATTCGGCCATGGAGAAATTGCCGGCGCTGAGCAATGCGACGGCGATGTTGCCTTGTGGCGAAGATTTGGGCATGGTGCCCGACTGCGTGCCCGGGGTGATGGAGCAACTTCAGCTGCTCACGCTCGAAATTGAGCGCATGCCCAAGGCATTCGGTCGCGAGTTTGCCGATGTCGAGGCTTATCCTCGTCGGTCGGTGTGCAGTACCGGCACGCACGACATGGCCACGCTCCGCGGATGGTGGGCGGAGGATGCGGCGCGTTCCTCACGTTATTTCTTCGAGGTGCTCGGACACGGCGGCGAAGCGCCCGCGGATGCGCCTGCTTGGCTGTGCGAAGAAATCGTGCGTCGGCATGTGGATTGCCCTTCGATGCTGTGTATTCTTCCCTGGCAGGATTGGTTGTCCATAGATGAGCGCCTTCGTCTGCCCGATGTGGCGGCTGAGCGCATCAACGAACCGGCGAATCCCCGACATTTTTGGCGTTACCGCATGCACATTGGGCTCGAAACGCTCATGCAGCAATCGGATTTCAATGCGCGCCTCCGCCAACTTTTGGTGGAGGGACGGCGAGCCTAATTTCGAAATCTTCCGTTTCTCAAAGATGCCGCGACTTTCTCGATTGAAGACATTGGAAGTAGACGATGCTTCGATGTGGAATGTTTTCGTCGGTATGTCGATTCGTTCAAAGATCGTGATTGAAATCTGCTTCCGAAGGTGGATTGGGGAGCTCGTTCCCCAAATCATTTTTTCGGTGGCGTAGAGGTTAGGGCAAATCCTTCAGAATAAGAATGTTATGATCGACGATTATTTTCTCTATTTCGTAGGCGCGATAGTCTTCTTAGCTCTTGCATGTTATGTATATGCGTTTGCGAAAAGGTGCAAGCGGTTCCAAAAGGAACATCCCGAGGTCATCGAGAGATTGCAGCATGAACTTCTGGGCGAAGAACAGGCTGAAATCTTGGAGAGGCAGCGGCATGAAAGGGAACAGAGGAAAATTCTCAGAGAAGCCTATCGACAAATTAGAAGCGAGGCCTTTCGGAAGTACCCCGGAATAGGAGGGAATTATCTGAAAAGGCGAGACTACATAAAAAGAAAGTGGCAGAGTCTGTGGAACTAATTTGCCATTTTCCTTGTGAACAGTTTGCGGTATCTTGATGCATAAGGTCAAGATACCGCTTTTTCTTCGGGGAATGGAAGGACTGGCGGCAGGATTAAACGCGCTACGTCAATGACGGCGGTGGAAAGAAGGATTAAACGCGCGGAAAGGAGTAGGTTGTGTGGTGAAAGGCTGAGCAAATGTGTGGGATGAATAGGTAACGCGTGGAAAGGACGGGGTTGTGTGGTGAAAGGCAGGGGCACCGAGCGGAAAGGTAGTAAAGACGTTTCTCCGTGTTGTCGTTTAGGGCTGTCTCGTCGGGCATCGATTACGTTTATTGGAAGATTGCTGTTGTATGAGGAAATGGGCCGAGCTTTGTATTTGGGAATGTGGTAGGACTGTATCGGAATTAAGGGCTTTGTGATGGGGATTTGGAAACGTGTTTTGAGGGTTGGATAGGTGCTACGTGTCTTGAGGCTTGGATTGGCGGTTGCGTGAAAAGACTGTTGGGGATACCTGTCCTGAAATGGCCCATATTTTTTGTGCGATGCTCTTATTTATTGTGCGATGGTAGCTGAAAGAATTTTCTGCCCCCTTTTCTGTCGGATGTTCTCTCTTTGTTCTATCGAATGTATCTCTCCCCTTCTGTCAGTTGTTTCTCTTTTCTTTCCATTGGATATTGCTCTTTTCTTGTCGTAGAAGGCTGTGTGCGCTTTCTTTTTACCGCCCACTTTTGATCCCGTGCGCACATCTTGATGCGAGCACCACATTGGACTCCCGGCTGCGTGCCTATTTCTTACGTCCGGTCTGCACTTTCTGCACGCTCAATCCGTGGTTTTATTGCTGAGGAGTGGACTTATTAATTGTGTAAGGAAGGTGAGGAGAAAGAATCCCGTTTCCTTCACACCCAATCCGGTGAATCACAACTATTTGTTGCATCCCTGTGAAGGGGGAAGGAGAAAAACGAAAAACAGCTGACGCGCGTATGCGCGTGCGAAGGGTAGTGAGAGGACTGTTCGGTTCATCCGACATGTGGAGTGATGACCTTCTAACATGGAAAAAGACGTCAACAAGCACAGAGTCTTGAAGGGGACGCATTACCTGCCGCTGTGCAACGGTGCGGATGTCTTCGACGGGCAATACAGGACAAGGCTTGGCAATACCTTGGATATGAACAAACCTGTTTCACTGGCCTACTACCTCAAAGAGCAACTCAGAGAGATATGGATGCAGCCCAATAAACAAACAGCCGAAAATGTCATGCTTGATTGGGTGAAACAGGCGCAGGAGAGCAAAGTGCCACAGTTGATGAAAATGACCGTCACGATCATGGCGTACAGAACCGGAATTCTTGCGTGGTACGACTGCCCTATATCGACCGGGAAAGTAGAGGGAACCAACAATAAGATAAAGGTGATGAAGAGGGTTGCCTATTGTTTTAGGGATGAAAGGTACTTTCACCTAAGGTTATATGCACTGCACGATTGCCGCATCACTCCAAATGTCGGATGAACCATAATTTGTACTCACCTATGTATTAAAAAGTGCGGGGGGCACTTGATTGTCAAATTATAATGTTACC
>ERZ1674174.51-NODE-51-length-31136-cov-7.681027_pt1 | contig 31136 bp, 25 predicted proteins | sample MGYA00581289_ERZ1674174 | MGnify/ENA primary metagenome ERZ1674174 (study PRJEB41354, sample SAMEA4873342) | human saliva metagenome | biome: human-associated habitat [ENVO:00009003]; feature: mouth environment [ENVO:08000002]; material: saliva material...
GAACGCTGTGTAAGTTCAAAGGAAACGCCGCAGAATCTTCGGCGTTTTTTGCTGTATAATGCCGCATCGTGGGTCGGGAGTGCACGTTTTGTAATTCCCATTTCGCTTTTTCTTGTCAAAAACTTCCTTCTCGACGATTTTTTTGTATCTTCGCTTTATCATCTAAAAACAAACTCCGCAATGGAACAGCAACTCAAAGACATCGTATCCCATTTCGCCATTGAGGGCGAAGTGCGTGACATCCATCCCCTCGGCAACGGGCTCATCAACACCACCTACGCCGTGGAAACCGAAGGCAACGGCACCGACTACGTGCTGCAAAACGTCAATGTGGCCATCTTCCCCGACATCGATCTGCTGATGAACAACATCGTCGAAGTCACCGGCCACATTCGCCAAAAGCTCGAAGCCGCCGGCACCCCCGATATCGACCGCAAAGTGCTCCGCTTTGTGCCCGCCAACGACGGCAAATACTACTACCACGACGGTGAGAAATATTGGCGCATGATGGTGCTCATCCCCGACACCACCTCCAAGAGCGGCGTGAGCGTGGAGAATGCTGCCATCGTCGGCGAAACCTTCGCCCAATTCCAATCCATGCTCTCCGATCTGCCCGCACAACTCGGCGAGACGATCAAGGATTTCCACAACATCGAGTTCCGCATCCAGCAGCTCAAAGAAGCCGTCGCCGAAAATAAAGCCGGCCGCATCGAGGAGCCCGAGGTGAAGGCCCTGCTCGACGAAATCAGCAAGCGTGAGCAAGAGATGACCAAGAGCGAGCGCCTCTACCGCGAAGGCAAACTCCCCAAGCGCATTTGTCATTGCGACACGAAGGTCGACAACATCCTCTTCGACCGCGACGGCAAGGTGCTCTGTGTCATCGACCTCGACACCGTGATGCCCTCGTTCATCTTCTCCGACTTCGGCGACTTCCTTCGCACGGCCGCCAACACCACGCGCGAAGACGATCCGAACCTCGACAATGTGTCGTTCCGTTTCGACATCTTCGAAGCCTTCGCCGGCGGTTACCTCAAGGGTGCCCACGGTTTCCTCACCGAGCTGGAAATCGAAAACCTTCCCTATGCTACGGCACTCTTCCCCTACATGCAGGGCGTGCGTTTCCTCACCGACTATCTGAACGGCGACACGTACTACAAGATCACCCACCCCTCGCACAACCTCGAGCGCGCCGCCAATCAAATCCGCCTCTTGCAATGCGTCGAAGAGGCCACTCCGCGCATGGAAGCCTTCATTCGCAAGCAGCTCGGCTGATGCGCACCGCGATTTTCCTCTCTTTCCGCCTCAGCACTTGCAGTCCCCTGCGAGTGCCGGGGCGGTTTTGTATTTCCGCAAGCGCATAACGCGTGTGCTTTCCCCATACCTCAACTGACGTCTATGGCTTGTACTCCTGAATTTGTCGATTTTGTCGCCGCTCAACTGGCCGATGCCGGCGCAGTGCGCGTGCGCAAAATGTTTGGCGACCACTTGCTCTATGTCGATGAGAAACCCACTGTGTTGCTCTGCGACAATGTGGCCTATGTGAAGATGCACCCGGCTCTCGACGCGTTGATGGCCGACGCCGAAACCGGCTCTCCCTATCCCGGCGCCAAGTTGCATTACGTTCTCGACGTTTCGCACCGCGCCGAAGCCCTGCGTGTGGTCAAAATCCTGGCCGAAGTGCTGCCCCTTCCGCGACCGAGAAAAAAGCGTTGAAAAACCTGCTTCTCGCGTGCGCGCGTACGCGCGCGTGTCAGGAGGTTTTCGTTTTTTGCCTTCACCTCTTCACCCGTATGTCGCAACTTGTTGTGTCATAGTCCGATAGGGGTGAAGGTTTTTCGAATTGAGATTCACTCTCGAGGTGAAGACAAAAAAGAGGGTCGATGTTCACCCCAAAATGCCTGCCGTTCAGGCGAAAAAGTAGGACAGGTGAAGGGTGAAGACGAAAAACGAAAACTTGCTGAGGCGCGCGTACCACGCGCGTGCGCACGAGACGTTGCTTCACCTTCACCGCAGTGGGCGATCCGCGACACGGAGACGGAACAAGAAACGCGGGACGAATCGAGCAATTCGTCCCGCGTTTTTGTCGAGAAGCGGCGTGTTTTCCTTCCCCTGCGGGAAGTCGACGACGGTTCGGTCTTCACACCGGTTCGCCGTCGGGCGAATATTCCTGATAGAGGAAATCGTTGTACGGGTATTTCTGCACATGGAGTTCGCGCACCCGTGTGTAGAGCAGTTCGCGCAGTTCGTCGATGTTCTGCTTTTGGCGCGCCGAAATGAAAATCACGTCCGACACCGCGCCGGCGCCCGGATGGCGGGCTTCGGTGGTGCCTGCGGCGCGTGCCATCCACGTTTGCATGAGTTCCGTCAACGGCATGTTCTCTTTCCCGGCCGGGGTGAGATCGTTCGGATCTTTCGGCGTGAAGGTGTAGGCATCCATTTTGTTGAAAATGAGAATCTGCGGTTTGTCGGCACAGCCCAAGTCGCAGAGCGTGCGGTTCACCACTTCGATTTGTTCTTCGAAATCCGGGTGGCTCACGTCGACCACATGCACGAGCAGATCGGCTTCGCGCGTCTCGTCGAGGGTCGATTTGAACGACTCGACGAGGTCGGTGGGGAGTTTGCGGATGAAGCCCACGGTGTCGGCCAGCAGGAAGGGCAGGTTGCTCACCACGACTTTGCGCACCGTCGTGTCGAGGGTGGCGAAGAGCTTGTTTTCGGCAAAGACGTCGCTTTTGGACAGCAGATTGAGCAGGGTCGATTTTCCGACGTTGGTGTAGCCGACGAGCGCCACGCGCACCATTTTGCCGCGATTTTGTCGCTGGGTGCGTTTCTGCTTGTCGATTTCGGCCAGTCGTTCTTTGAGGAGCGACATGCGGTTGAGGATGATGCGGCGGTCCATTTCGAGCTGCGTTTCGCCCGGGCCGCGCAGTCCCACGCTGCCGCCTTTGCCACCGCCGGCACCGCCCGATCCACCGCCTTGACGCTCAAGGTGCGTCCACAGGCGTTGCAAGCGCGGGAGCATGTAGCGGTATTGTGCGAGCTCCACCTGCGTCTTGGCGTTGGCAGTTTGGGCCCGCATGGCAAAGATGTCGAGGATGAGCGAGGTGCGGTCGAGAATCTTGACCTGCAGCGCGGCTTCGATGTTGCGGAGCTGTTTGGCCGAGAGTTCGTCGTCGAAGATCACCATGCCCACGGGCTGAGGCTTCTCTTCGTCGGCCGGCCAGAGCGGATCTTTCTCCGCCTCGTCGGCCGCCTGTTCGCATTCTTCGATGTATTGACGAATCTCTTCGAGCTTGCCTTTGCCCACATAGGTGACGCTGCTGGGGCCGTCGATGCGTTGGGTGAACCGGCGCACGGTCTGCGCGCCCGCCGTTTCGGCGAGAAACTCCAGTTCGTCGAGATATTCGTTGGTCTTCCGCTCGTCCTGCGTCTTGGTGATGAGGGCGACCAAGACGGCAGTTTCGGCACGAGCTTCGGTGTGGATGAATTCTTTCATGTGAAAATGAACGTTCTATTGCTATGAAGTTTTCCCCGCTGGCGGGGAGTGCCAATCGGCACGTAGTGCGGACAAAGGTACGATAATTTTCGTAAGTGTAGAGCACATTGTCGTGCTAAGTGCAGGTTGACCGCTCGAAGTGCAAAATGCGTGCGGTGCGGCACGCAGAAATCACGTCGTGAGCGCGCTGAAAAACGCGTGCGCCGCCTCCCGCCATGTCAAATTATTTTCGTAAGTTTGCAGGCAAAGCAAAGCTCATGAACGCACCCCGCATACTTCTCATCTACACCGGCGGAACAATCGGCATGCTCGAGAATCCCGTCACGGGAGCGCTCGAGGCCTTCGATTGGGAGCACATTAGCAATTTCGTGCCGGAACTGGAACGCTTTCACTACGACATCGACACCGTCACGTTCGGCCCCCCGATCGACTCGTCGGACATGGAACCGAAATACTGGTGCCGCATGGTGGAAATCATAGCACAAAACTACGAACATTACGACGGTTTTGTGCTGCTGCACGGCACCGATACGATGGCTTTCACGGCATCGGCCTTGAGTTTCATGCTCGAAAACCTCGACAAACCCGTCGTGGTGACCGGCAGCCAGCTGCCCATCGGACAGTTGCGTACCGACGGGAAGGAAAACCTGCTCACTGCCATCGAAATTGCTGCGGCACGCCACGCCGATGGTTCGCCGGTGGTACCCGAGGTGTGCATCTTCTTTGAAAACCGCCTCTTGCGCGGCAACCGCACCACGAAAATCAATTCGGAAGGGTTCAACGCCTTTCGTTCCTTCAACTATCCTGCTTTGGCGCATGCCGGTATCCACATCCGGTTCGAAGAACCCTACATTTTGCGGCGTCCCACGGCAGCGTCCTTCCGCCCATTCTGCCAACTCGACACGCATGTGGCCATTCTCACCCTTTTTCCGGGAATTCGTGAGGAGGTGGTAGCTGCAGTGGCCAACATTCCCGGACTGCGCGGGTTGGTGCTCAAAACCTACGGCGCCGGCAATGCGCCGCGCAAGCCGTGGCTCTACGAGCAATTGACGGCGCTGTGTCAGCGTGGCGTGGTGATCGTCAACACATCGCAGTGCGCCACAGGCGCGGTCGACATGGGACGCTACGAAACCTCGTTGCGCCTCATCGAGGCCGGGGTGCTCAACGGGCGCGACATGACGGTCGAGGCCGTTGTGGCGAAACTCATGTTCCTGCTCGGCCACGAAACAGATCTGGAGGTGGTCAAAGCGAAAATGAACACTTCGCTGGCCGGCGAAGTCACCCTGTTCACCACATGAAGTGGCGGGGTGGGGCACTGTTTGCGCTGATCGGCTGCTTGTGGCTCTGTGTGGCCTGCGGTGCAGGACCGCTCGACGGCGGACGATTGCGCTATGCGCGATGGTTGCGCATCGAAACGTGTGCGGACTACGACCGAGTCACGGTGCTCGATCCCTGGGACACGGCGAGTGTGCGTGCTGAATACGCCTTGGTGCGTCGCGGCACCTCGCCCCACGTGCCGAACACGTGCACGGTGATAGAAGTGCCTTGTCGCCGCGTCCTGCCGCAAAGCACGGTCCATGCGGCTTTGTTGCTGCGTCTCGGTGCGGCCGATCGCTTGGCGGGGATTTGCGATGCTCGATTTGTCGTTTCGCCCCGCTTACGGCGTGCGCAGCTCACCGATTTCGGTTCGGGCGCGGCACCCGATGTGGAACGTATGAAAGCGGCCGGCGTCGACGCCTGGTGGTATGCACCATTCGACGGTGAACACCCCTCGGCAGTTGCGCAAGTCGGCATTCTGACGGTGTGCTGTGCCGATTACATGGAAACCACCCCGCTCGGACGCGCCGAATGGATGCGCTTCTATGGCCGTTTGGTAGGCCGCGGCGCGATGGCCGACAGTCTTTTCGAAGAAGAAGAACGGGCTTACCGCGCAATGTGCGAACGGCAAACGACTGCAAACGACAGCGCGCGCAGACCACGCGTGATGGTGGACCGGGCGGAACACGGCACGTGGTATGTGCCCGGCAGCCGGAGCTATGTGGCGCGCGTCATTGCCGATGCCGGCGGTCGCTATGTCGGAGCCGACAATGCGCAAGCCGGCAGTGTACCGATGGACCCCGAACGCATGTTGAAGCGCTGTGCTGATGCAGACCTTTGGGTGGTGAAATACGGTGCGCCTCAGGAGCTCACCTATGCGATTTTGCGACAAGAACACCCCCTCAATGCGCAATTCCGACCCTTCCGCGAACACCGCGTTTGGGGATGCAACACCCTTCGGCGGGCTTACTACGAAGAAACGCCTTTCGCCCCTTCACTCCTCTTGCGTGCATGGCAGCATGTGCTGCACACCGGGAAGAATGAGGCGAATCCGACGTCGTCAGTGCCCGGTGCTGCTTGGGCCGACAGCCTTTTCACCCCGTTGCGCTGACGTGGCAGACCGTACGCGCTGATGCACATCCCCGGACGACGTTGTGAGCGAACGTTGTGGGCGGTGCGCTCCTCCATTCTCCCGTCATTTCTCGACATGCTTAGAACACGCCGATCTGTTTTGCCGCTGTGCTTGCTTGCCCTTGTGCCGGCACTCCTTTTTGTGGGACTGTGCTGCGGCAGTGTCCCTATTTCGATTGGCGATGTCGTGACGGCCCTCTTGGGCGGGGAAACGACAGAAAGCACACGGGTCATCGTGACGGATTTCCGGCTCCCCCGTTTGCTCACAGCGTTGCTTGTCGGCGGAGGATTGGGCGTTTGTGGACTCATCACGCAGACGCTCTTCGAAAATCCCCTGGCCGATCCGTCGCTCTTCGGTATCCATGCCGGGGCAGCGGTGGGAGCAGCGATCGGCCCCCTGCTGTGGAGCCTGATTGTCGCGATGGGGCAAACGAGGTTCCCGCCTTTCGTCGGCCAATGGTTCAACGTGTTCACCGCATTGTGTGGAGCGTTGGGCGTACTGGCGGTGATTGTGCTGCTCGCCCGCAGCGCGTGTCGCGGTATGTCGTTGTTGGTCGCCGGTGTGATGATCTCGTTTCTCCTTTCGTCGGTGCTTGCCCTCATTGCCTACTATTCCACAGCCGATGGTCTGCGGAGTTTTCAGCTGTGGACAATGGGCGATTTCTCGACGGTGGGCCGAGCGCGTCTTCCGCTCTTCGCGCTTGCCCTGGGTTTGCCCCTCGGCTATTGTTTGCGTCGCCATGCCGTGCTCGATGCCTGGTTGCTCGGCGAAGCCTATGCCGTCACCCTCGGTGTTTCTCCCCGCAAAAGTCGTTCGCGTTTGCTCTTCGCCGTGGGCTGGATCAGTGCTTGCACAACCGCCTTTTGCGGTCCGATTGCCTTCATCGGGCTGGCGGCGCCTCACCTGGCTCGTTTGCTGTGCGGCACTTCGCTCCACCGATACATCCTGCCGACCACGCTCGGAGTGGGCGCGGTGCTGACACTGAGTTGTCAGTTGCTTTGCAGCCTCCCCTTCACCGGCGGCAACCTCCCCCTCAATGCCGTGACTCCACTGATCGGTGCGCCGATCGTTTTGTGGCTGCTGACCCGGCAGTCCACCCCATGACTCAACACAACTACAATAAACTTATGACAGAACCTAACGACCGTGGCGTGTCTCGTCCCTATATCCTTATCTCCAACGATGACGGCTACAAAGCTGCGGGCATCAATACCCTGATAGACACGCTCCATCCTATGGCCGACCTGCTCGTCGTCGCTCCCGGCGGCGGACGTTCGGGCTATGGATGCGCCATCACTTCGACCGCTCCCATACACAACCGTTTGGTGCATCGCGAAGAAGGATTGGAAATCTTCGCTTGTTCCGGCAGTCCCGTCGACTGTGTGAAATTGGCCTTCAATGTCTTGTTGCCCGAGCGCGGACGTACGCCCGACCTGGTGGTGACCGGCATCAACCACGGCGACAATTCGAGTGTCAACACCTTCTATTCCGGCACAATGGGTGCCGCGTCCGAAGGGGCCTTGCAAGGCATCCCCGCAGTGGGATTTTCGCTGTGTGACCATCGGCCCGAAGCCGATTTCTCCCCTTGTGTTCCCTACATTCGGGAGATAGTGATCAAACTCTTGTGCGACGGCCTGCCGCCTTTCTCGACACTCAACGTCAACTTCCCTGCGCGCGAGTCTTTCAAGGGAGTTCGCGTTTGTCGGATGGCACGTTCGCGTTGGATCAACGAGATCGCCGAAAGTCGCCGTCCTCGAAGCGGCACACCTTATTATTGGTTGACCGGCGAACCGATGGAATTGGAACCCGAAGCGGAAGACACCGATCGTTGGGCGTTGGCGCACGGCTATGTAGCCATTACCCCGCAGACGCTCGACAGCACCCACTACGAATTGCTCCACTCGTTTCGCCTCTGATCCCCCACGGGGGGCGACGACTCCCCCGCCTGCGTCTCCACTACCTCCTACCACTTACCGCTCATGCGCTATTTCTTCATAGCCGGCGAAGCCTCCGGCGATTTGCACGCCTCCCATCTCATCCGTTCGCTTCGGGCGAACGATGCCGAAGCCGAGTTTCGCGGTTTCGGCGGCGACCTCATGCAAGCCGAGGGTATGCAATTGTTGCGCCACTACCGGGATTTGGCGTACATGGGCTTTGTGCAAGTGGTGCTCCACCTTCGGACGATTCTGCGCGCCCTTCGCGACTGCGAAAACGCCATCGAATCTTGGCAACCCCATTGTGTGGTGTTGGTGGATTATCCCGGTTTCAATTTGAAAATCGCGGAATGGGTGAAATCGCATACCCCCTGTCCCGTTTTCTACTACATTGCGCCCAAAATCTGGGCGTGGAAAGAAGGCCGCATCCGGAGCATTCGCCGCAATGTCGACCACCTTCTGTCGATTCTTCCCTTCGAAGTCGACTATTTCTCGCGACGCCATCACTACCCTGTGGAGTATGTCGGCAATCCCTCCCACGATGAAGTGAGTGCTTTTCTTTCCGCTTATGAAGAAACGCGCGAAGCCTTTTGCGTTCGTCACGGGTGGGACGATCAGCGAGAACTCATTGCGGTCTTAGCCGGTTCACGCCGCGCAGAAATTGCCGACAATTTGCCGCGTATGCTCGAAGCCGTGCGTCGAGTGGCCGATCCCGCGCGTTATCGAGTTGTGTTGGCCGCCGCTCCCGGCATTTCCGACGAGGAATATGCGCGTTACGGCATCTCGCTCTCCGCCGCTTCGGCAGCGACATCAGACGATGCCGGAAAAACAGCCGCCGCTCTCACATTCTCCTCCACGTCTTCGGGGCAGCTCCCCATTTGTGCCGTCCGCGGCGAAACCTTTGCGCTCCTCACCCACGCCCGCGCCGCACTCGTCACGAGCGGCACCGCCACCCTTGAAACGGCCCTCTTCAATGTGCCCCAAGTGGTGTGCTATAATATGAAGGGCGGCATTTTGGTACGAAAATTGCGTCCCTACTTCCTGAAGTGTCCCTTCATCTCGCTCGTCAATCTCATCGCCGATTTGGAAGTAGTGCCCGAACTCATCGCAGACGACACGCGCCCCGCAAACCTTGCGGCTCACTTCGCCCCCTTACTCGAAGACAGTCCCACGCGACACGCACAGTTGTCGGGCTACGCCGAGATGCGTCACCGCCTAGGTCCCGTCGGCGCCCCCGATCGCGCCGCACGCTTCATCCATTCGCGCTTGACCGACCCCTCTTCTAAGGAAAACTCTTAAACCACGGTATAAACATGACCACCATCGCCTCTCAATTCGCCGAGCAGCTGCTCAGCGTCCAGTGCATCAAAGTCCAACCCACGCAACCCTTTACCTGGGCCAGCGGTTGGTTGTCTCCCTTCTATTGCGACAATCGCAAAACCCTCGCCTATCCGCAGGTACGCACCTTCGTCAAAGAGCAACTTGCCGCCCTCATTCGCCGTCAATACCCCGAAGCCACTGCCATTGCCGGTGTAGCGACGGGCGCCATCGCCCAAGGTGCTTTGGTCGCCGACGAACTCGGACTTCCCATGTGCTATGTCCGTTCGAAAGCCAAGGATCACGGCATGGGCAACCTCATTGAAGGCACCCTTCCCGAGGGCGCACGCATCGTCGTTGTCGAAGACCTCATCTCCACCGGCGGTAGCAGTCTCAAAGCCGTTGAGGCCCTTCGTGCTGCCGGCTTCGAAATTCTCGGCATGGTGGCCAGCTTCACCTATGGTTTCCCCGTGGCCGCCGAAGCTTTCGCTGCTGCCGGCGTGACACTCACCACGCTCACCAACTACGAAGCAGTGGTCGAAACCGCTTGTCGCGTGGGCTACATCGACGAGAGCCAGCTCCCCCTGCTTGCTCGCTGGCGCGCCAACCCTTCGACGTGGACGCCCGAAGTCTAACCTCCATTTTTTTGCTACTCGATTCCTTCGAAATCCTTTCCCAACCGTATGACCAAATACGAATCGCAGATCTACACCCTCAACACCACGCAGGCCGAAGCCTATGCACGCATGGCCGACCTTCGTCGTTTTGAAGTGCTCAAGCAAGCCTTCGCCGACCCCGAACGATTGCAGCAACTGCTCCAGCAGGTTTCCGCCGATCAGGTGAACAAAGACCAAATCACGCCCGAACGTCTCGAGGAGATGAGAAGCTATCTCGAACAGATGAGCTTCACCCAGGACAGTCTTTCGGCCGACACCAAAATGGGCCCAATCACCCTCGCCATCGTCGAGCGCGATGAACCCAAAATGGTGAAACTCGTCACGCAAGGTTCGCCTGTCAGCGCCACCGTTTGGGTACAGCTTCTGCCGCAAGGCAGCAGCCAGTGTGCAATGAAAGTCACAGTGGGAACCGAACTCAACTTCTTCATGCGCAAGATGGTGGAAAAGCACCTCAAGAAAGCGCCCGACGGCATCGCCACCTTCCTTTCGCAAGTGCTCGCCCATGTTTAGTCGGTGCAGCGGTGCATTCGCCTTGTCGCCGAGTCTCCGAGCGAGTCGGCAGGCATTGCGCGCGCTCCGGCATCGTTTGCCCGTCTTCCTCGCCGGTGTGCTCTTCGCCTGCCTTACGAACGGACTCCTCTCATCGTGCGGCGACGACACGCAGCGCCGTTTTTCGTCGTTCCCGGCCTTCCTTCGTCTCACCCCCGTCAGCGCAGCCCCGGCGTTGCGCAGTGCCGTGAGCAGCCCCGGGTCGTGGTGTCTTGTCACCTACGATGCGCATCGCTATCAACTCACGCCTCTTTCGGGCGGCACCGCGACGAGTTTGCCGCGCACCGCACTCGAAGCCTACGGCCGGCCGCAGAGCATTGCGGGCTTCATCGTCGGCACCCCCTCGGTGCCCGCCTTCGACGGCACGTTTCCCGTCATGGCCTACGATGCCGTCTGCCCCGTTTGCTATAACAGCGACAACATCGAGCGCCGTCTCATCGCCGTCCCCGATCGGTTTGAACACGTCAGCTGCGAGCGTTGTTCGCGTCTCTACGACCTGTCCAACGGAGGCATTCCCGTCAATGCACCCGCCGACGGACGTCGCAGCGCGCATCTCTTTCGCTATCGGGCAGCTTATACGCCGACCGCCGATGTCTTCGTCGTGCAAAACTAGCACTTGCAGTTTGGCCAATCGCGCTTTTCTCCTTATCTTTGCACGCGCACAACCGGCCCGGATGGTGGAATGGTAGACACGAGGGACTTAAAATCCCTTGGCCATTGCGGTCGTGCGGGTTCGAGTCCCGCTCCGGGCACACGCTCCCCGATGTATTCGCATCGGAGAGCGTGTTGTTTTTTAGAGAACATCGTGCACACGCACACGGGTTTTGTGCAGAATCAGACCAAAAAATACAAAACCCTCGTTTCAGCTCCCCCGTTCGTTCCGAAGTTCGTAACTTTGTGCACAATGCGAAGTGCCGTTTGTCGCTTCATCGCTCACAACCCCTTACCCGTAATTCCCCATGGTCAAAGAAACACCGCGTACTTCTTCTGTTTCGGCTCGCCCCCTCGGCGAGCGACTCAAAGCTTGGAGTGAACCCGCCCGTCATTTTTCTTGGTGGACGTCGTGGGTCTATATTTTGATCGGCGTCATCGTCATGTGCGCTGGCTTCGTCTTTTTCATCAACCCCTACAACATCGTGCCCGGCGGCGTCTACGGCGCAAGCATTGTGCTTCACAATATTTTCCCCTCCATCCAGGTCGGCACTTTTGGCTATTTCTTTGACGTCCCCCTGCTCGTACTCGCCTCCATTTTCCTCGGCGCGAAACTCGGCGCGCGCACCATTTTCGCCGCACTCATCGCCCCCGTCATCATGAATGGCCTCTCGCTTCTGGCCTATCCCGATGCCGCCTCCCTCCACTCCCTCGATCCCACGAAACTTTGCGGCGGCGTCATCAACATGACCGACCACCTCATGCTCACCTCCATCATCGGTGCCGCCATGATTGGCTTAGGTTGCGGTTTCGTCGTGCGTCAACAGGCCACCACCGGCGGAACGGACATTGTCGCCATGTTCCTGCAGAAATATGCGCACATTCGTTTCTCCAACGGCATCCTCATTTGCGATGGCGTCGTCGTCCTCTCCGGTTTGGTCGTGATCGGTTTCGGTTTGGGCGCTAAAGACGTTGCAGGCGGCGGCTCGTGGTTGCTCTCTTTCTATTCGCTCATCGCCATCTTCGTTTCCGCCCGCACCATTGGCTACGTCATCAACGGTGCGCAGGACGACAAACTCGTGTTTGTCATCTCCGACCGCCCCAACGAAGAGCTGCGCAGCTTCATCCTCGACACACTCGATCGCTCCGCCACGCGCATCAAGAGCAGCGGCCTCTATTCCAAGGACGACAAGGAAATGCTCTTCCTCGTGGTGTCCAACAAGGAAATCCCCGCCGTCAAACTCAAGGTGCAGGAAGTCGATCCCAAAGCCTTTGTGGTCGTCACCGATGCACACGCCACTTACGGCGAAGGCTGGCGCCCGCTTGCCACGGCCGGAGAACTACAAGCCGAGTAAGTCGGGTGACGCACTGCGCCTCTTGATGCAGCGTCTTTGCAATAGACGATACATCGCATTCAATCCATCCGCCGACAGCCGTCCGCGCGCGCTCGACAGCAAACGTCGGGGAGCGAAACGCAGACACTCAGCACATTCCATTTCTCGCAGTTCGCTGTTCAAGAAACGCTGCACGTGCACGGGCCAACGCCCAAAATAGAAATCGCCCCATCGTTGCGAACAACGATGGGGCGATTTCTTTTGCCCTCACTTGAATCTTTTCAGCAAGAAGCGCGGTTGTGCACGGAGGAACACCCCGAAGGAGAACGCGTGTCGCAGCGCCGCTGGATCCGTCGAACCATCCTTGCGGTGCAGTCGTCCGGCATCTGTGAGGAAGCCGTTGGCCTTCGCGCCGAAAGCATAGTCGCGCCCGAACGGGCGCACATATTCCACGCTCCAATAGGCCGTGTTCATGCGGGTGAAGCGTGCCCCGTCCACTTTGAGCGAGAGGGTGTTGAAAAACGGGCTGCCGTAGAGCGTCACAAAGTCCTTCGCTTGCCACCAGCCCACACGCACCCTCAGTGCATACAGTAAGTCGAGTGCTGCTCCGGCCCAGAGTCCCGAACCGGTGTTGAACGGCCACAACTTTCCCGCTTGTTGGTAGGCACCGAGCGCGTGCAACTCCACTTCCGCCGCATTCAGCACACGGCGATCCCACGTTTTGCGCAGTTGCAGCCCGATGCTGCCGTTGCTGAGCGTTTGCACGCCCAGGTCTGTGTCGTCTTGCTCCCCGCCGCGGTGCTGCACAGTCATTTGCAGGGGCACATCGAGCGACCAGCCGTAGCGCCGCGGGCGCAGTAGGTGCACCCGTTGTGTCATCCCGACCGTGAAAGCCTCTTGATGCTTGTCCATCTCGAAAATGAAGCTCTGCCAGTCGATCCACGCATCCATTTTCCACCGCTGCGTGCTGATCTGCGTTTGAAATCCCTTTTCGGGGTCGGTGGTCAGGAGGTTCTCAGGTTTGTAGAGCGGGAGAATCAGTTCGTGGCTTGCCCCCCCGTAGAGGTCGCCGAGCACAAAAGTGGCCGCCCCCATGCGCACCACGGCTCTGAAGTAAGGCAGCACGTGCGCACCGCCTTGGTAGGCGCCCCCCTTCCACGTCACGATGTCGTGGAAGGCATAGTTGGGGTAGCGGTTGGTGCCGTCGTAGACGAGCGCCGAAGCCCCCAGCTCGAAACGCAACTCAGCGCGTGGACTGTAGACCAAATGAGGGGTGAAGCGCACCCCGGGCAGTGTGTAGCCCTTCGTGATGTTGCCGTCGTATTCGTTGTCTTTGAAAAAAGCAAGTGCATCGGCATCGAGATAGAGGGTCTTCATCTCGATGGAATCCGAATCGTGTTGCGGCGACAGCTGACGAAAGAGGTCGACCTCGGAGGTTTGCGCTCCGGCCACCGTGGCCACGAACCAACACAGGAGAAACAGCCGGCAGAGGAGGGATGAGGGAAGCTTGCCGGCGGTGGTCAAATCGTTCATGCGACAAAGTTACGTTTTTCTTAGTTCCGAACAAGCATTGTCTGTAGATTTCTTTACTCGTGGGGCGTGTTGTGCACAAAGCAAAGCGTGCGGCATGAGCCGGCCGGAGCGTCCGGCTGAATCTATCCCTCATTTTGGGCATCTCCTCGCGCGTGCGCGTCCGGCGTTTTCCCGTTTTTTTCCTTCACCTCTTCACACACAGCGAATGAATCCGTTTATTATCAACAGAATAGAGGGGAGGAAAGGTGAAGTAGAGCCGTTTTTTACTTCACCCAATTTTGAGAAATCGATAGGCCGTAAATTATGGAGAATCAGTGAGATACGGGTGAAGGTTCCGGTGAAGGAAGCAAAATGCAGAAGTTCACCCCTGTGGAGCCGCCGAACCGAAGAGGCTTTGCAGCTGAAAAGTCGATGAGTCGGGTTTCTCTTTTCGGGTGAAGACGGTGAACTGCGAACAAATGCAAAGCCTTCACCCCTAATCGTCACATTCTGATGGGAATAGGGGGAGGAGGTGAACGGTGAAGGCTATAATCGAAAAACGGCTGAATGCGCGTACACGCGCGCGAGCGTGTGTGTGAGCCGCAATGGGGGTGAACGAATTGGATGACGCGGCGACGAGCGGAGTGGGGGAGAAGATGGAGAAAAGTTCCCTTGTTTGTTGTGATGGTCGGGCAGTATTGTTTCTTTCCCCCGCGTTTTGTGCAGTGGATAGTTCGATGCTGAAAAATATTTCTGTTTTGTTGCGATGGGTCTTGCGGGTTCTTGCGTGGATTCGTAACTTTGCTGTCGGATCTGTCGGTGCGCACAAGGCCTTGTTGTCCTCGATGTCCCGATTCCGCAGGGAGGATGCGCGCAGCCGCGCCACTATGAAGCACACACAACCTGACTTTTTATGCTTGCACATAGCGTCTTTTTTTGTACCTTTGTTTAGTCTTTGCGGCTGAGGTCGTCGGCTGTCGCATTTGTCGAGCCAATCGGCGTCCGTTCGCAAAGCGGGTGTCCGTAGCCGGCGCAGCTTCTCTCGTGCCTCGAATGCCTTCGGCACCCCCTCCTTTCTCAACGCTTGAAAACCCATGGAAGTCGTCAGTATCATCCAGTTAGTCATCACTTTCGTCGTGAGTTTTGCTTTCACGGCGCTGCTCATGCCTTGGCTCATTGAGCTCTGCCGCCAAAAGGGGCTTTACGATCAGCCCAACGAGCGGAAGGTGCATCACAACAAGATTCCCCGTTTGGGCGGTTTGTTGTTTGCGCCGGCCATGTCCATCGGCATTGTGGCGGGTTTTCTCTATCTGGGAGTCAGTGTAGAGAGTTCTCAATTGCCGGTCTTTCGCCTCTCGACGATGATCCTCATGGCGGGATTGTTTCTCATTTATCTCATCGGCGTGCTCGATGATCTGCTGGGACTCAGCGCGCGTGTGAAGTTTGCGGTGCAGGTAGCTGCGTCGGCCTTCATGCCCTTGTGCGGTTTGTACATCAACAATCTCTACGGCCTGTTCGGCCTTTGGGAAATTCCGTTTTGGGCGGGCAGTGCGCTGACTGTGTTTGCCTGTCTGCTCATTGTCAACTCGGTGAACCTCATTGATGGCATCGACGGACTTTCGAGTGGACTCTCTATGCTGGCGCTCACGGCCTTTGCGGCCTTGTTCTGGGAGTTGGGCGTGGAGTCCTACACCCTGGTCTCGCTGGGACTGATCGGTGCGGTGGCTGCGTTCTTCTTCTTCAACGTGTTCGGCTCCGAACGTCGGGGCACCAAGACGTTCATGGGCGACACCGGCAGTTTGGTGCTGGGCTACACCCTGGCGTACCTCTCGATCAAGTATGCCATGAACAATCCCTCTGTGCTGGCTCCGCGCCCGCACGGCATGGTGGTCGTGATCACCTTGTTGGCAGTACCGGTTTTCGATCTGGTGCGCGTGGCCTGCATGCGTTTGGTGCACGGCAAGGGCATTTTCCACCCCGACAAAACGCACATTCACCACTTGGCGCTGGCGGCCGGTTGTTCCATGTCGTGGGCCTTGGTGCTGATTGTGGCGCTGCAGTTGCTGATCATGGCGGTCAATGTTTTGCTGGTTCGCCTGGCGATCAATATCAATCTGTTGCTGCTGGTGGACATCCTCCTCTATGGGGCACTGATCACGCTGCTCCGCCGGCGGAGAGATCGAATTGCCGCCGCGCACTCGGAAAGGCAACACTGAGGTGGATGACGTGACTTTGTCGTGCCAAAACGCCATTCGACAGGTACGCCAGCGTCGGCGTGTGCTCTTCCCTTTGGAACGCATGGCGATGCCGGGTGAATCGCGCTATGATTTGATGCGACGGCTCTCTCTTTTCCGCTGAGTGTACCAAACGTCCATCTCGGCGAAGCAGCTGCATTGTCTTCCGTTCGGTGAACGGAAAAACTCCGCCTCGTGCACTGTGCACGGGGCGGAGTTTTTTCTGTTCAGCTCGGAACGTCGGCCGGCTATTCGTCATACTCATATTCGTCGTCCGTCGTTGTGTTCTTTCGCTTGTTGTCCGTCGGCGATTGGGGGCGGTCGGGCAGTTCATCTTCGTAGATCTGCTTGGGTTGTTCGTCGTCCGGCGCGTATTCCGTGGGCAGATCGGCTTTGATCTTCTGTGGGGCGAAATGCATGTCGTAGAATTGGCGGTATTCGTCGAAGCTGACGACGGTGCCGAGGAGTTTCAAGTTGTCTTTGCTGATGAGCAGCGTGCGCGCACCGTGAAGCAGTTGTCGCAGAGCGGGCGTGGCGTAGAGCTGCTGGGCGTAGTGGTGTACATCGGCGAACGATACAAATCCGTCGACGCGGAAGAGTGTGAGCGCGCCCAACTGTTGTTTGTTGATGTCGAGTCCTCGTGAGACAAAACGGCTGAAGTTGAAGCGCGCCAACTCATAGAGAATCTTGTCGTCGGGGAGGCTGTCGGTGGGGTAGGCCACGACGAAGACAAAGGGCACGTCGCGTTCGGGACTGAGGGTGCGCTTGTCGCCCTCAGCGGCATTCTCGGCAGTGGTTTCGTCGAGTCGACGTTCCCAAAGGCTGCCCGGTCGGTACTTTCCGCCCGCCGGGGTACGCCCCTCTTTGAGTCCCTTGGCCATCATGGCCGCCATTTCGGCCACATCGCTCTTGGGGAAATCTTTGGCCAGCGTGGAAAACTCGGCAATGAGGGTGTCGCGCGGCGCCGTCCCGATGCGGGAGAGGGCGTGGACGAGGAGGAATTTCGGGCGGTTGAGCCCTTCGGGGTAGGTCGACGACGAGCGGGCGAAATTGCGCGCCACTTCGTCGTTCTGCCCGTTGAGATAGGCCGCATAGGTGGCTGCATAGAGGGAGTCCTCGAGCTCGCGACCATAGCGCGCGTTGCGTTCGAAATCGGGGTCCGTAATGGTGCGGGTGAGCACGTGGTGCGGATAAGAACGGGCCATGATGGCACGATATTTGTCGGCGGTCTCCTGTTTCCCTCCGCGGCGCGCAAGGAGAAAAAGCTGGTAGTAGGCTTCCGGCAGTCGGTCGAAATCCGGATAGTCTCGAACGAGTCGGCGGAGCGTGCGTTCGGCCAGCGCATAGTCGCCGAGTTCTTCGTTTTCGACCACGCCGGCGCCGAAGAGGGCGTCGCGCAGCAAGCGGTGGGATTCTTGTTGCGCCTCGGGAGTGAGAGGAATGTGGGCGAGGTAGTAGGCGCGGGTGTGCGGATCGAGCTCGTCCTTGCCTTTCTTGCCGGCGTTGCGCGTGGTGTCGGCCGGTGTGTTGGGCTGTTCGCCGGCGAGTTGAGCGGCATAGTCGCGTACGGCCGTTTCGAGGGCATCGCCACTCAATCCTTTGGCCGAGAGGCTGTCGCGGCGGGCGGCTATCAACGCCTTGATGCTGTCTTCGGCGGCGTAGTCGTAGCCTTCGGTCTTGCTGTCGGCCAGCAGACTGTGGTTGGCGCGGCGCCAGTCGTCTTCGTTGCGACGGTTGCCCCATTGCCGCACGAAAGCCTGTTTGCCCTGCTGCACAGCGGTGGGATTATAGAAGTACCACGACTTGTCGTTCGAGGTGCGGTTGGGTGCGGTCGGGGCAGCGGGCAGGTTGCCGGCATCCTCTCCATTACCTTCGTTGCGCGCGCGACGGAGACTGTCGTTGCGATTGCGGCGATCGGCCTCTTCTTGTTTCTTGAGCACCTCGATGGCGTGGTCGATCACGGCATTGCGGGCGGCTTCGGGCATGCGAGCGAGAGTGAGCAGCGAGTCTTGCTCAAAGACCACGCGGGTATAGGGCACGAGATGGTCGAGCACCTCAGAGCGGCGCAGGAGTTCGTCGTAGCCTTGGGTTTCCTTGTCGAGAAGCCCGATGGCTTCGGTGTAGCAGGGTTGTGCCTTGTCGAAACGTTGGCGTTGCCAATAGAGATCGCCGAGCCGACGAAGCAGGACGCCTTTCTCGGGGGTGCTTTGTGTGGCGCGGACGCGGCCGAGTTCGTAGGCTTCGAGTGCACGGGCGGTGTCGCGCGCGGCGAGGTAGATGTTGCCCGTGGCGTAGTAGATGCGGTCGAGATAATCTTTGTTGTTCTTGTCGCGCAGCATGCGTTTGAGGCGGGCAAGCATTTTTTGCGTGCTCTGCGCGGTGGTGACGGCCTCGGTTTGGAGCATACGAGCTTGGAAGGCCAGTTCGTAGGCCGGACTTTGCGCCAGACAGCGATCTAAGGCGCGGTAGGCCGCCGCTTTCTCCCCGCGTTCGAGCTGGACTTGTGCGAGGAGATAGTGAAGACGGGCTTTTTCGAAGCCGTTTTTCCCGTGGCGTGCCGCCCGTTCGAGGTACGGGATGGCTTCGGCGGTGTTGTTGCGCGCGAGCAGCAAGTCGGCCATCGAACGGTCGCGCTCAGTTTCCAAACGTTGGGGGAGTCGCTCTCGAGCCATACGCTGGGCGACGTCCTCGGCATCGTAGAGCCAGCCGAGTGCCACGTCGCTGCGAATGAGCCATATGCGCGCTTCTGCCACGACCTCGGGTTCGGTGGCGTAGAAGCGAGTGAGGTGGGCGAAAGTGGAGGCCGCGGCAAGGAAGTCGCCTTGTTGGAACTGGGCTTTGCCCATGAGCAACCAGGCGTTTTTGAGGAAGGGATTGAACTCCTTGCGCGAGAGATAGGCTTTGAGACGAGGCGAAGCGTTGCTCCCCACTTTGACGGCGGGCTTGCGCTTGATGCTGTGCAGTTGGATGGCTTTCTCACACTTGGTGACGGCGCGCTCGAAGTTGGTTTTGCCGAGTCCGAGTTGCTTGGTGTAGCCCACTTCGAAGACGGGGAGGCGTCGCGTGAAGTCTTCGCGCAGTCCGTTGCGTTGGGCTTCTTCGCCGTCTTGGTAGGCCACCGTGGCGTTGTAGAACACGTTGTAGCGAGTCACGAACGACTGCCACCGCCTGGAAAGGGCGGTGTTCTGTTGCGTGGAGCAGCCGGCGAGCAGCACGCTGAGGACGAAGAGAAGGGGCGCGAGGTGTTTGATGTGAAGAAAAGCGATGGCGCGAACCGGCAGCCGGCCGGAGTCAGCTGCAGGTCGTGGGGTTATACTTGTTGGGCGGAGCCTTTGTTTGTGGAACGTCGGAGGATGGATTTTATTGTGCGCGCAAGGAAATAAAGCACGACACTCACCACGATGATTGAGGCGCCGGAGGGAACATTGAGCAGATAGGACAGGAACAATCCGCCGAGGCAGTCGACAAAACCTACAACCATGGAACCGAGTACCATGTTCCGGAAACTGCGGACGAAAAGTCCGGCGGTGAGTTGGGGAATGGAGAGGAGCGAAACGACCAAGATGATACCGACCATGCGGAGACAACCCACGATGGTCAAGGCCATGATGAGGGTGAGGGCGGTTTCAAATGTGCGCACGGGCAAGCCTTGTGTGCGGGCGAAATCGGGATCGTAGGCGACAGTGACGATGATGCGCTCGAAGGCGAAGAAGAAGAAGAGCGTGAAGGCGGTGAGCAGGCCCATTAGTTGGAGATCACTGCGTGAGATGCTGAGTATATCGCCGAAAAGATAGGTGGGCAGATCGGTCATGAAACCGGGAGCGAGATAGGCAAAGAGAATGCCGATGCTCATGCCGAGGGTCCAAATCATGGCGACGGCACTGTCCGAGCGGACGTCGCGCCGACGACTGAGCCAGTCGATGCCCAGCCCGCCGACCAAGGCGAATGCGGCGGCACCGAGCAGGGGAGAGAAACCGAAGAAAGCGCCCATTCCCACACCGCCCAGAGAGGCGTGCGCCATCCCTCCGCCGGCAATGACCAAGCGGCGCGTCACGACGTAACTGCCTACGCAGGCGCAGAGTAGGCTGCTGAGTAGGGCGCCGAGGAGGGCGTATTGGAAAAAGGTGTAGGAGAGAATGGATAACATGCCGTGGGCGAAAATGAAATTGGATTAGTGGGAACGACAGATGTTGATTAGTGTGGACGATCGATGCGGCGTTCGCCGACGAGGAGGATGACATCGTCTTTGAGTTCGTCGGGCAGGGCCACGCCGCGCAGTTGCAGCGAACGGATCCACCCGGCGACTTCTTCGGAGCGGAGGGTGGTGAGCACTTCGTTGAACTCGTCGATCTCGCTGTCGCTGTATTGGTCGGAGGTGCGACCGCGGAAGCGATCGAGTTCTTCGTCTTCGTAATACTCGATGTCACGACTCACAGCGGCGAGCAGGCTGTCTTTTTCGCAGGTTTCGTGCAGACCACAACAACCGGCCGCGGCGCTTTCGCGAACTTCGGGCATCTTTTCGAGTCGACCTTCGCGTATTTCACGTTCCAGCCACCATTGTCGCACAAGACCGGCGATGGCGGCGACAACGCCGAGAACGATGAGAAGGAGAATGAGTTTTGTCACGTGTAAGAGGGAATTTGACGACAGACCGCGCCGCGCAGGGAATGAGGAAGCAAACTAAGAAAACGACGGATCGGCTTAGCACATGGAAAGTCAACCCAATCGGCGCAAATCGTCCCAATAATGAGGATAAGATTTGCTGATCACTTCTGGATGATGGATTTCGACAGCGCCGGTCACGAGGGCTGCAGGCGCAAAGGCCAGCGCCATGCGGTGGTCGTCATAGGTGTGGATTTGCGGAACGTCACCTCCGTAAAGCGGTTGCTGAGGTGGGGCCTCGGGCACGTATTGCAATGTGCCGGGAGCGGGGGAGGTGAGGTGCACTCCGAATTGTTGGAGTTCTTGGGTGAGGGCGGCGATGCGGTCGGTCTCTTTGATGTGGAGTGAGGCGAGTCCCGTGAAACGGAAGGCGCGTCGGAGAAGAGCACAAGTGACGACGAGCGTTTGTGCCAGATCGGGAGTGGCCGAAAAATCGCGTTGATAAAGTGCGGAAATGGGGGCGTTTTGTTTCGTCAAGCAGGCACCTTCGCGTGTGAATTCGGTCTTCACCCCGAGGGGCGCAAATAGGTCGACACAAGCTGCGTCACCTTGTACGCTTTCTGCGTGCAATCCGCGGAGCAACACGCGGGTTTTCGGATCGGGCGAAAGTGCCACGAGCTCATACCAGTAGGACGCAGCACTCCAATCCGGTTCGACGGCGAAAGACGTTGGGCCGTGGTAGGCCGCGGACGGGACGTAGAGCTGATTTCCCTCCCATTTTGCTTCGACGCCAAAGGTTTTCATGAGCGCGAGCGTCATGGAAATATAAGGTGCCGATGCGATTTCTCCGCGCAAATGGAGGTGGAGACCCTGTTCGAGGGTGGGAGCGATCATGAGCAGGGCGGAGACGTACTGCGAACTGATCTGAGCGGGGAGTTCCACCGTTCCGCCACGCAATTTCTTCCCGCTGATGCGGAGAGGCGGGAAGCCTTTTTCCGCTGCATAGTCGATTTCTGCACCAAGTGCGCGGAGGGCTTCGACAAGCGGGGCGATGGGCCGCTGTTTCATGCGCTGACTGCCGGTGAGGAGGAAAGTCTTTCCGACACGTGTGGCGAGAAAAGCCGTGAGAAAGCGCATGGCGGTACCGGCCGCGCCGATGTCGAGGAGAAGCGGTTCCTCCGTTTGGGAATCACTCGCCACTTTTTCCAGCGCCGTTTCCATCGTTCGGGTGTCGTCACTGTCCGAAAGGGCCGTGAGCGGGCAAGGCGTATCACAAAGCGCACGAAGAATGAGTGCGCGCGCCGAGATGCTTTTACTGGTCGGGAGGGTGATTTCCGCGCAGAAAGCACGAGGAAGTTGAATCAGCATGTGCGTTGGCGGTTGAATGAAGAGAAAAACAAGTCAGTGGACGTTTTCGTCGCTGCATTGGGCGTTTCCGTCGGTCTTTCCTTGTTTCGTTTTTTGATGACGCCAATATTTGTAGACGGCATAGGCGAGCAAGAGGCCGACGATGCCGATGAGGGCGTAGCCGATCTCGTGGCTGTAGCGATTGGCGCGATCCATCACCTGTTCGGTGGTTTTGAGATCAGGAAAAGCGGTGGGAATCACGTAGAAACCCAGGAAAGCGAGCACGCAGTTCCATGCGCCGGCACCGAGGGTGGTGTAGAGCAGGAATTTACCGAGGTGCATGCGCGACAAACCCGCGGGAATACTGATGAGTTGACGCACGCCCGGCACCAGTCGTCCCACCAAAGTGGAAACCACCCCGTGGTGGCGGAAGAAACGTTCGCTCTTTTCGATTGCCTCCCGGTCGATCAGCAGCATTTTTGCCCATTTTGTCTCTGCCAATCGGTAGATGACCGGGCGTCCGAGCCAATAGGCCAGCGCATAGTTGATGAGTCCGCCGAGGTCCGCTCCCAAAGTGGCCACCACCACGACCAAAACGATGTCGAGCGTGCCTTGCTGCGCCAACCACGCGGCGGGAGGAACGACGGCTTCCGAAGGAAAGGGAATAAACGAGCTTTCGATGGCCATGCCGACGAAGATGATCCAATAGCTGAGGTGGTTGAGTACCCAAAGGATGATAGCTGCCATGAAGAGAGAGGGAGAGATGAAAAGAAATTTGGAAGGAAGAAGAGGAAAATAGGGAGGAAATGCAAGAACGGAGTGCGTGGACGCGCAAGCTTCGCCGGCCGACTGCTGTTTCGACCGACGAAGCTTATATACCGGCGAGGCGGTTATATAAACTACGGGGCGGTGGCTTTCACATCGGTCGGTCTCTTTTTTTGAGCACGCCCATTTTTTTTCGACCTACTGCTTTCTTGCCACCCGCGTCACACCAACTATTACCATCCCGCGGCTTTCCATCCTGCGACGCGGTACCATTCGGTGTCGCGGAAGGTGGTGTTCAGATTACCCTGCGGGCAGCGGGCCGCATTGTCCGCATAGCGCTGTTGCGGCATGAACATCGAAACGCCGCAATAGTTGCGTTCGTCCACATAAATGGCGTCGTTGAAATCCTGCGTGTTGCGCCAGTTGCCTTTCCACCAGTATTGTCGTCCGGCGCCCATGCCGGTGTAGAAACGTTTCGTGGTTCCTTTATATACAATGGCACGGTCGAGTGCTTTCTGCACTTTCTCGAAATCTTCGGCCGGGAGAAATTGACGCAAGGCATCGCTCATGTCGAAATACTCCGGACGATAGAAGAAATAACTCGAATAGCGAGAATAAGGTTGCACGTTCTCCGTGTTGGGGTAGTTGGGCAATCCCTGTGCATTGAGCGCGGGTAGATCTTTCGGTAGCACCTTCGCCAGCGAGTCGGCCACCGCTTGCAGATCGGCAGTGCGCAAAATCGAGAACACCACCCCGAAATTCTCAACATAGGGCTGACTGCCCTTACCGAGATAGTAGTCGACATAGGTTTTGCCCAGATCGGTAATGTCTTGCGAGAAGTAGCCCTGGCGGAGCAAGTCGGTGTAGAAACCTCCAATGGCCGAAATTTGCATGGGCGATCCCGCTACATAGTCCGCTACATCGCGCAGCGCATAGGCCACTTCAATGCATTGCATTTCGCAGCAGTCGTTGTGTATGAAACGGAGATGAATACCACTGCGTTGCACGGCCTTGGCAATGTCTTCCACATTCATCTCGTAGGGGAAGTCGCCGAGCATCGCTTTGTCCGTGGCCATGTTCCCGTTCTTGCCCACGTCCATGCCGTAGCTTTGGGGGCGGAAGCGGCGCACCGCATTTTTCGCCGCCTTCCCGCCGGAGGTGAGAATGGGATTCGACGTGGTGGGATGTGCTTCGCGATAGTTTCGCGCCCCCGGAATCCATCCACTCGCATGGCTCCACAGCACCAATCCGTATTGTTCGGCGGTGAAGTCATTTTTCATGATGTTGAGCACTTCGGTGAGGGTGTTGGGATCTGTCGAATTGAGGTCCTCTTTCCATTGCTTCACCAATTTCGGCGCGCCATATCCCCGAGCAATTTCGTAGAGTCGGGGCGCTCCCGCGTCGTCGATGTAAAGCAACACCCGTTCCCCGTCGTGGAGATAGGGTGCGCCATTCATCATTTCGGTGCTGTCTTGCAAAAAATATTGACCGTAGCCGAGCGAGTTTTGCGCGGCCATATAGATCAGCACCGTCTGTTTCTTCGTCGGTTGCGGTATCGGTTCGTCTCTCGTCGTGTCGCAAGCTGCGAAGGACAGGCCGATGCCGACCAGCCAGAGTGTGTTGAGGAGGAAAGAGCAAAGTCTGTTCATGAGCTATCAGTTGTTTTTACCGTCGCCGAACACGATGTTGACGTCGTTGTATCCCAAAGCAGTGAAAAGTTTACGGAACTGTTCTTCCGCATTGCGTCGTGCCAAGCTAAGATTCTCGGCACTGAGTGCGCGCCGCTTCATGGCTTCCGCGGCTTGAGTGCGCAGTTGCTGTTTGGCGTCGGCATTCCAATTGCCTTCTTCCACGAACACCGTGGTGCGCGTGTCGTTGATGAAATCGCCGTCGAGCAGCCCCACGTCAGGCAAGTGGAGCAGCACGGTTTTGCCCTGCACCTTGCACCAGTCAGCGGGCAGGTTGCTCATGTCGATGCCGATGCGCAGGGTACCGCGGTAGACGCACACCAATTGTTTATGGGTGGAAAGTAAAGAACTCTCATTCTTTTCCACCAATTCTTCCGTGTCTACCGAAAGAAATTCCCATTGTCCGATGTCACGCAGCGCACGAATCTCCTCGGGTGTGGAATCGATAGTTTGTTTTTGCTCGGCAAACAGCCCGTCGCCGTCGAAATACACCTTTTTGATGCGATAGCCCACGAAGGCCAAGGCACAGAGCACCAGAAGCGAGAGCGTGAAGCGCCATTTGCGAAAGACGAATTTGATGAACCACCACAGGCCACTCAACACCGCCAGCAGACAACCGTTGTCTTTGGGCGGAAGCTTCGCCGCCGTGGATGTTTCCGCGTTCGGGTCGTTCGTTGCGGGCAGTGCCGTCTTCGAGAGTTGCGCATCCGTCGCTGTGGTCGGTTGCGTTTCTCCCGGCAGACTCGCCGCCGTGGGTGCACTTTCCGATTCTTCCGCCGTCGTTTCGTTCGTCGGAAGCTGCTCCGCCGCGTTTTCCTCCGCGGTGTTCGGTTCGTCGCCGGCCGTCGAGTCCGTCGACATCGGTACCCGGCCGATGGTCATTTGTGGGTGCTCTGCATGCTCCTGCGCCGAGCTTTGGAGTTCGTTGTCGTTCTTCATGAAGCGGGCGTGTTGAGGGTTCTTACGCGACGGATGAGGTCCTTGTTGTCATAGTCTTTTCGAAATCGCACCACGATGTTGCTTTCGGGATAGCCCAATTGTTTGAGCATCGGGATCAGCACCCGCGCCGCGGCATTTCGCGAAGCCTCCACCAGTCCATATTGCCCGATGTGTTGTTTGATGCTGTCTTCGCCTTGTTTGGCCAATTGTGTGATTTCCTCGTCGTTGAAATTTGAGCGGAAAGTGGACACGTATTGTCGTGCGGCCTTAAAGTCGATGTGCGATGCGGTGATGACGATTTGCGGATCGGGCAGCGTGATGATGATCATCGAGTCGGTGCGCTGCACGTTAGTCGAGTCGAAGGTCGAGAAATCGACATAGCCCTTGAGTGTCACGTCCAGTGGCACGGCCACTTTGCGGTAGCCGGGCTTGTCGATGTCGAGCAAGCGCCCGCCGATTTTCCCGTTGTCGGAAAAGAGCACCACTTTGTGCACTTTACACTCGGTGGTGTAGAGCTTGTTTTGCTGCTGCGCGCGCATCACCACCTGTTTCACCGTGTCGATGGGTGTTTGAGGGCGTGCAGTGGCCACGGCCGACGAATCGTCTCCTCGCGTGCCGCTTGTTTTGTCGTGGCAGGCCGCGAGGCTCAGCGAGAGGAGTATGATGAAAAATAGTCTTGTCATATAAGTAAGTATGGTCTGGCAAATATAGCGATTATTTTCGGTCGGACAATTGTCATGTAGCAATAATTTGCTATATTCGCAGCGAAAAAAGAAACACTCTTCACAAAGCATGAAAAAGCTCTATTGGATGGCCGCGCTCGCGTTGGCCCTTTCGAGTCTTGCAGCCTGCGGCGGAAAATCCTCGTCGGGCCCCACGACCGATACCACCCAAGTCCCCCTTGCCGTAGAAGACGGCCCCGGCCGTGACGAAGCACGCACCGTGAAGGCCGATGCCCAATACAACGGCCACCAATATCATTTCGACATTGTCAGCACGCCCGACGATTCGCTGCCTCGCGTCAAGGATCGTTTCGGCGACCCCTATCTCGACAACCGCATCACCGTGAGCGTCGTTCGCGACGGCGGAACGCCGGTGCAGTATTCGTTCACGAAAGCCGATTTCTCTGCCGACGGCACCAAGAATCAGATTCTCGGCGGCATCGCTTTCAGCGGAGCAGATGCCGAAGGCCTGCATTTCGGCGCCCAATTGAATGCACCCGGTGACGAAGAGGGCGGAACGGCCTTCAAAATCACGCTTCCGCTCGTCGGATCCGGCAAACCGCACATCGTGCAGGATACCAATCAAGATACCGCTTCCGATGACGTGATGGACTGATCAGAAAGAAAAAACGCTCGGAATCAAAAAAAACTCCCCGAAAATTTGGAGGCTACGCAAAAAGTCCGTACTTTTGCATCGCCTTTCAGGAAGAAAGGTACTCATGGTGACTGTAGTTCAGCTGGTTAGAGCGTCAGATTGTGGTTCTGAATGTCGTGGGTTCGAATCCCATCAGTCACCCTCCTCCCATCCCTCACAACTTCATGTTGTGAGGGATTTTTTTTGTTCCCACGCCCTCCTCTCGCTTTCCTTCTTTTCCTGTCGTTCGTAGACTCCTCTTCGGCACAATGCGCCTCCTGCAACGAAATGCCGGTGCGTGTCGCTGCGTTCGTGTCGCGTCCTCGGCTTCTTGCCGCTTCTGTTCTCCCCATCGTGCCCCGGCTGCTCGGTTGTAGTCCTTTTTTCGGTGCAGCGTATGAGTGCGCGCACGAAAGACGCTCGCGAGTTGGCGACATCGGGGTGAACCTTTCGGCAAGGTCCCATCGCGAGATTCGTGAGCCGACAAAAACGTGCAGCTTGTCGCGCGATTTGTCGGCTCTGCGGGCAGCAGCGGTCTTGCGTTTTCTGCCGGTGAACGAGTTTGCGCCTCGCGCGCGTATATACACGCGCGCGTCCGTCGCTTTTCGTTTTTTGCCTTCACTCCTTCACCGTGTGGCACATTGGGTTGGTTGTTAATTGTTTAAGGGTGAAGGGAAGGGTGAAGTCACGGTTCACCTTTTCGGTTCCCTTCTTCACCCACCGGAGTGAAGAAACGAGCGGGCAATCCGGCGTAAATTGGGCGTTTTTCAGTCCCTCGTCCCCGTTTTTCGCCGCGCATAGGCTCGGTGTGTGTGCATGCCTTCAAAGGGGAGGCGTCGGTGCACAAAGGGTGAAGCCTTTTTGGCGAAAGCCTTCACCCACAACCCCCTGTGTATAAGCGAAAAACGCCATGCTGGTGAAGCGGTGAAGGCGAAAAACGAAAACCTGCTGACGCGCGCGCACGCGAGAGCGTTCATTTTTTGCATGCCGATGCAACATTTTTGATAGCGATCCGCAAGCGTATTTCATAACGTACTTTCAAAGTCAAAGAATTTGATCGTTGTTTTCGATGATTTTTATTTTGATATATCAATTTGTTCCTATATCTTTGCCCCACTATCGCGATAAGCAAAACAGAACATATCGCACGGTACCACGAAGCCTATTTACCTCTTTCCGCTGCCCCTCCCCTTAACTTTGCACGGAATATAAAACAATAGTTCATCCAACGCTGTATTTTCACCCTTGCCCCAGCTCCCGAAGGCAACTTCCCCGATCGGGGAAAGAAATGGAGGAGCACCACCGTATGGTCCACTATTTACGTTATTGCTGTGCGACGCTCTTCGCACTGATTAGTTTCCTGCTCGCCACTTCGCAGCGTGCGCAGGCGCAAACCCGCGAGGCCTATGTGGTGCAAAGTGCGGACAAGACGACGCTCACCTTCTACTACGATGCACTTCGCTCCACCCGCACCGGCACGACCTGGGGCATCGAGGAGAAGAAAAAGGAGGGAGATTACACCTTCCCTGCTTGGACTGCATGGGACGAGGGAGACAGTACCACCACACGTGTGGTGTTCGATGCTTCGTTCCGAGACTTCCGTCCCACCACCACTGCCTGGTGGTTCTACAATTATGATGCGCTCAAGCAGATTGAAGGGCTGGAGTATCTCAATACTTCGGAAGTGAAAGACATGAGTGGTATGTTCTCCGATTGCGCAACGCTGACTTCGCTCGACCTGAAGAGCTTCAATACCAAAAATGTAACTAAAATGAGTCGCATGTTCGCCAATTGCGATACGCTGACGTCGATCGATCTGAAGAACTTCAATACACAAAATGTCACTGCCATGAGTAGCATGTTCCATCATTGCGCGGCACTGACGTCGATTAACCTGAAGAACTTCAATACAAAAAATGTTACTAAAATGGATCGCATGTTCTATGGTTGCGCGGCGCTGAAGTCGCTCGATCTGAAGAACTTCAACACAAAAAAAGTAACTGACATGGGTCGCATGTTCGCCAATTGCGATACGCTGACTTCGCTCGATCTGAAGAACTTCAACACAAAAAAAGTAACTGACATGGGTGGCATGTTCTTAAATTGTGCCGCGCTGACTTCGCTCGACCTGAAGAACTTCAACACAAAGAATGTCACTGACATGAGTAGCATGTTCTCTGGTTGCTGGGCGCTGACTTCGCTCGACCTGAAGAACTTCAACACAAAGAATGTCACTGACCTGAGTAGCATGTTCTCTGGTTGCGCGGCGCTGATGTCGATCGATCTGAAGAACTTCAACACACAAAACGTCACTAACATGGATAGCATGTTCTCCCATTGCGCGGCACTGACGTCGATCGATCTGCAGCACTTCAACACAAAGAATGTCACTGACCTGAGTAGCATGTTCTCCGGTTGCGTGGCACTGACGTCGCTCGACCTGAAGAACTTCAACACAAAGAATGTCACTGACCTGAGTGGCATGTTCTCCCATTGCGCGGCACTGACGTCGCTCGATCTGAAGAACTTCAAGACAAAGAAGGTAACTGACATGAGTAGTATGTTCTATGATTGCGCAGCACTGACGTCGATCGATCTGCAGCACTTCAACACAAAGAATGTCACTGACGTGAGTCGTATGTTCTTTGGTTGCGAAGCGCTGACTTCGCTCGACCTGAAGTACTTCAACACACAAAACGTCACTGACATGAGTCGCATGTTCTTTGGTTGTGCGGCGCTCACGACCATCAACAGCAATACCACTTGGCAGTGCCCGGAATCGGAAGACATGTTTGCCGGTTGCACAAAGTTGAAGGGCGCAGTCTCCTATGACGAGAACAAGGTTGACGCAAAGATGGCCAATCCGAAAAAGGGCTATTTTACTGCTAAACCCACCACGGTGAGAAGCTGGTGATTCGGTGCAAATGCTCACTTGACAGCACTTTTCGCACGGTACCACGAAGCCTATTTACCTCTTTCCGCTGCCTCTCCCCTTAACTTCGCACGGAATATAAAACAATAGTTCATCCAACGCTGTATTTTCACCCTTGCCCCAGCTCTCGAAGGCAACTTCTCCGATCGGGGAAAGAAATGGAGGAGCACAACCGTATGAAATTCTATTTACGTTATTGCTGTGCGATGTGCTTCGCACTGATTAGTTTCCTGCTCGCCACTCCGCAGCGTGCACAGGCGCAAACCCGCGAGGCCTATGTGAGCCGAAGTGCGAACGGGACGACCCTCACCTTCTACTACGACGACCAACGTGCCACCCGCACCGGGACGACATGGGGGATCGAGGAGACGAAAAAAGAGGGAGATTACACCTTCCCTGCATGGGCAGGAACATGGGATGTGGCAGACCGTATTACCACTCGTGTGGTGTTCGATGCTTCATTCCGAGATTTCCGTCCCACCACCACTGCCCGGTGGTTCTGCAATTATAGTGCGCTCAAGCAGGTCGAAGGGGGTGAATACCTCAACCCCCAAAACGTCACTGACATGAATGGGATGTTCTATAGTTGCTCTGGTTTAACTTCTCTTGACTTGTCGCACTTCAACACGCAAAAGGTCACCGACATGAGTTGGATGTTCTCACATTGTTCTGGTCTGACTTCTTTGGACTTGTCGCACTTCAACACGCAAAAGGTTACCGACATGGGTTGGATGTTCTATGGTTGCTCTGGTCTGACTTCTCTTGACGTGTCGCACTTCAACACCCAAAACGTCACCAACATGAGGGAGATGTTCTGGGATTGCTCAGGTTTGACTTCTTTGGACGTGTCGCACTTCAACACGCAAAACGTCACCGACATGGGTGGGATGTTCTCCGGTTGCTCTGGTTTGACTTCTCTTGATGTGAAGAACTTCAATACCCAAAACGTCACCGACATGGGGGTGATGTTCCGGGATTGCTCTGGTTTGACTTCTCTTGATGTGAAGAACTTCAATACCCAAAACGTCACCGACATGAGAGAGATGTTTGAAGATTGCTCTGGTTTGACTTCTCTTGACTTGTCGCACTTCAACACGCAAAACGTCACCGACATGTATCGTATGTTCTATGGTTGCTCTGGTTTGCCTTCTTTGGACTTGTCGCACTTCAACACACAAAACGTCACCGACATGAGAGAAATGTTCTCCGATTGCTCCGGTTTGACTTCTTTGGACGTGTCGCACTTCAACACCCAAAACGTCACCTTTATGGATCGGATGTTCTCCGGTTGCTCGGCGCTGACTTCTTTGGACGTGTCGCACTTCAACACCCAAAACGTCACCTTTATGGATCG
>ERZ1674174.56-NODE-56-length-28692-cov-7.257359_pt1 | contig 28692 bp, 24 predicted proteins | sample MGYA00581289_ERZ1674174 | MGnify/ENA primary metagenome ERZ1674174 (study PRJEB41354, sample SAMEA4873342) | human saliva metagenome | biome: human-associated habitat [ENVO:00009003]; feature: mouth environment [ENVO:08000002]; material: saliva material...
CTTTTGGCCTTGTCTGAATGACACCTTGAAAACGAAATCGACGCGACACCCGCCCCGGGTGCGCGTCGTTTTTTTAACTTTTTTTTGCTGCGCATTCCCCAGAATTGATTATATTTGCGCCGTGGCAATTAGACACTCCGCCACTTCACATTTCTCCACCCCACAAAACGCATCCCTTATGAGAACGTTCTGTCTTTCGCTCCTTCTTCTCGCCGGTGCCACCGCCGCTTCCGCCCAAAATGCTGCCGGGACCTCACCGGCCCAGCAAAAACTGTCGGCCGCCTACGCCGCCCTGCTCCAACAACCGGGAGACACCACACGGCAAAGGGCTTTTTTCGACGCCTTCCCGAAGACGTTTTTTGAGCTCGAAGTCCTCTTCGGCTACCATCCCGAGCTCATTCCCGCCAATCTTTATGCCTCGAGCTACGACTACACGCAAGCCTTCCGAAGCAAAATCCCCGCCGTGCCCGTCGAAACGCGCATCGATCGGCTCATCACCCTCTTCATGGACGGACATTGGGAGGCCGATGCGCCCGGCTATCTGAAAATGGAGCTCAAAACCTTCGCCGATGCCCATCCCCTCGCCTTCTTCCGACTGTTGGCGCGCCACACGCCGGCCGAACAACGCCTCTTTTGGCAATGTTACTGGCAAAATCCGTGCAAAGACCCATGGTTGGCCACTGCACTGAGCCACTATAAAAAAGCCGCCGCGCGAAAGTATCCGCGCGAAACGGCCGTGATGGAAAGCGCCTACCGCGAATTTGCCGGTACGATCGAAGGGCGCTGACCCCACCCCGCCACTGAGTCCGCACCACACGCTCTCCGCCGGAAAAAACGGGGAGCGATTCTCGAAAAACGGGAGGAAATCGTTCGATTTCCTCCCGTTTTTCGCTGCTGGCCTCCGCGTTTATTTTTGTTCGCACCGCCCACAATTCAAAAGCGTTTGTCACTCCGCCGCTTTTTCGTAACTTCGCCGTCAAGGTTCCGCACGCCGTTTCGTCGCCGCGTGCCTTCCCACACAAGAACTCAACGACATGCCCGCATTTCAACTCACCTCTCCCTACAAACCCATGGGCGACCAGCCCGAAGCCATCCGCCAACTCACCCAAGGCATCCGCGCCGGCGAAGAAGCGCAGGTGTTACTCGGCGTGACCGGCTCGGGCAAAACCTTCACCATCGCCAACGTCATCGCCGAAATCGGGCGCCCCACCCTCATTCTCTCGCACAACAAAACGCTGGCCGCCCAGCTCTACACCGAGATGAAGGGCTTTTTCCCACACAATGCCGTGGAGTATTATGTGTCTTACTACGACTACTACCAGCCCGAAGCCTACATCGCTTCGACCGACACGTACATCGAAAAAGACCTGGCCATCAATGACGATCTGGACAAGCTGCGACTGGCCGCCACCTCCACGCTCCTCTCCGGACGCAAAGATGTGGTGGTCGTTTCGTCGGTGAGTTGCATCTACGGCATGGGCAATCCCGCCGCGTTCTACGAGAATGTCATCCTGCTGCGCACGGGGCAAACCATCGCCATGAGCGTGTTGCTGCGCCGCCTCGTCGATTCGCTCTACACGCGCAACGACTTGGCGCCCACCCGCGGCAACTTCCGCGTGAAAGGCGACACCGTCGATGTGTTTCTGGCCTATGCCGACGATGTGCTGCGCATCAATTTCTGGGGTGACGAGATCGATGGCATCGAAGAGGTGGACGGCGTGACAGGAGCCCGCCTCGGTTCGTTCGACGAGTACAAGGTCTACCCCGCCAACCTCTTCATGACCACCAAAGAAAGCCAGGAACACGCCATCCACCAGATCCAAGACGACCTGGTGGCGCAAGTGAGCCTCTTCAAAGAGCAGGGCAAACTCCTCGAAGCCCAACGTCTCGAAGAACGCGTGAACTACGACCTCGAAATGATTCGCGAACTCGGGCACTGCTCGGGCATCGAAAACTATTCGCGCTACTTCGACGGCCGCCAACCCGGCATGCGCCCCTATTGTCTGCTCGACTTTTTCCCGAAAGACTTTCTCATGGTCATCGACGAAAGCCACGTCAGTGTGCCACAAATCCGCGCCATGTACGGCGGCGACCGCTCGCGCAAAGAAAGCCTGGTGAACTACGGCTTCCGCCTGCCCGCCGCGCTCGACAACCGCCCGCTCAAATTCGAAGAGTTTCGCGAACTCACCCACCAAGTCATCTATGTCAGCGCCACCCCCGACGAGTATGAACTCGCCGAAGCGGGCGGTGTGTACGTCGACCAGGTGATTCGCCCGACAGGTCTGCTCGATCCGCCCATCGAGGTGCGCGACACCGATTTCCCGGTCGACGACCTGCTCGAAGAAATTCGCATTGCCATCTCGCACGACGAGCGTACGCTGGTGACCACCCTCACCAAACGCATGGCCGAAGAGTTGTCTGAATACCTCCTGGGCTTGGGCATCGCCACGGCCTACATCCACTCGGACGTCGACACCTTGCAACGCGTGCAAATCATGGAAGATCTGCGCGCCGGCGTCTACCAAGTGCTGGTGGGCGTGAACCTCCTACGCGAAGGCCTCGACTTGCCCGAAGTGGCCCTCGTGGCGATTCTCGATGCCGACAAGGAAGGTTTTCTGCGCGACCGCCGCAGCATGACGCAAACGGCGGGTCGCGCCGCGCGCAACGTGAATGGACGCGTGATCATGTACGCAAAAAAAATTACGCGCAGCATGCAGCTCACCATCGACGAGACCAATCGCCGCCGCCTCAAGCAAATGAACTACAATGCCGAACACGGCATCACACCCACGCAGGTGAAGAAAAACAGCGCGCCGAGCCAGCTCGGTCAGTTGGGCAAGGAGCGCGCGGAAGCTCAGCAAGTGGAACCGCGCCACGGATTGAGCAGCGTGACCTACGCCGCTGCGCACACCAACTCCCCCTCGCGGGTTGCCGAAAGTCCCGCGAAGTACGGCGCTGCACGCAACGCTTCTCAGGAAAAGGCTGCAGAAAAGGCCGAAATCCTGACAGCCGAAGCACGCGCCGCACGCATCGAAACCCTGCGCACGGCCATGAAGCGCGCTGCCGAACAACTTGATTTTGTGACGGCTGCGCAGTTGCGCGACGAAATGTTGGCGCTCGAAGCCCAATCCTAACTGTTCTCACTGTATGACAGCTGATGCTCTCCTCCGTTTCCTCCGCTCGTGGATGTTGGCCTTCGCCATTGCCCTCGGCGTCCTCCTCTATTTCGGTTGGATGGCCCTACCCTTCGGCGCAACCTATGAGGAAGAAGCCATTTCGGTGGTGAAATTCGTACAGCCGTGGCTCATTTTCACCATGCTGTTCGTCACCTTTTGCAAGATCGATCCGCGCCACCTGCGCCTACGCCGCTGGCACGCCCGCCATCTGGCCTTCCAAGCGCTGACTTTCACCGCTTTGGCCGTTCTGCTCCACTATTTCCCGACGTGGAGCGGGCGCCCCGTGATCGAGGGAGCCATGCTCTGCCTCATTTGTCCCACCGCCACTTCGTGCGCCGTGATCACGGGCAAGCTGGGCGGGGACATTGAGGGCGTGACCACCTACACGATGCTCATCAATCTCCTCGCCGCGCTGCTCATTCCCGCCGTCGTTTCGGTTGTGGCCCCTCACGGCGGCCGGGACTTCGTCACTTCGTTTGCCATGATCCTGGCTCGCGTCTTTCCCATGCTCATTTGTCCTTTCTTGGCCGCATGGGCGGTGCGCCTCTGGCTGCCGCGTTTGCACCAAAGGCTGTTGCTACTCAAGGACTTCGCGTTCTACCTCTGGGCCGTGTGCCTCACGCTCGCCATCACCTCTTCAACTCACGCCTTGGTGCACACCGACGCCTCCTTGTCGGTGCTCTTCGGCATCGGGTTGGTTGCCCTGATCACCTGCACCGCGCAATTCGCCCTCGGACGCCGCGTGGGGCTGCGCATCGGCGAACCGATTGCGCCGGCACAGGCCTTGGGACAAAAGAATACGGTCTTCGCCATTTGGGCGGGCTACACATTTTTCGATCCCGTCAGCTCAATTGCAGGCGGATTCTACAGCATTTTCCACAATGTGTGGAACAGCTATCAACTCTCGCAGGTGGGAAAACATCCCAAAAGCTGAGCCCACAACAAGCACTTCGCACACCTCTTATATATAAATATGGAGTGCCGACACGAGATAGGCCCCGCGCGCCGTCCACTCGCCGCACAGCACCCCACAACTTTGATGATATGCAACGATTTCTCTTCTTTTTTCTCGGCCTCTGGCTCAGTGTCTCCTCGGCCTCGGCGCAATGCGGTTCCGGTAACACGGCATTTCAGGACGGCGAAACGTTGAACTACGATTTATACTTCAACTGGGCATTCGTTTGGATCAATGTGGGCCACGCCCAATGGAGCATTCGGAAAACCACCTTCGAAGGCAAACCGGCCTACCGCACCTATCTCACAACTTCGACCAACAAGCGGGCAGACAAGCTATTCGTGATGCGCGACACCTTGACGAGTTTCACCGATATGAACGTCACCCCGCTCTACTACACGAAGCGGGCACACGAAGGCAAGTACTTCCGCGTGGATGCCATCCGCTATAGCTACCCGAAAGGGAAATGCCGGGTGAAGATGAGCTATTCGGCCAATCGCGGTCCGGAACATCCGCAGACTTTGCAGAGCAATGAGTGCATTTACGACATGGTTTCGATGATGCTGCGCGCACGTTCGTTCGACCCGACGGGCTGGAACGAGGGGCAACGCCGCAATTTTATCATGGCCGACGGACGCGATTGCGGACGCCAAAGCATTGTGTTCCGCGGAAAGAAGACGTTCAAAGTGGAACACTCCGACATTACTTACCGTTGCTTGGTGTTCTCGTTCATGGAACGCAAGGACAATAAAGAAAAGGAGATCGTTCGCTTCTACATCACCGACGACGCCAACCACCTCCCCGTTCGGCTCGACATGAATCTGAACTTCGGCACCGCCAAGGCCTTCTTGCGCACGGCTTCCGGCGTGCGCCATCCGCAAACCTCCATCGTGCACTGACCGCCCCGCGGCACGGCACGGAAAGCAGCGGGTATTTCGCCCCGCACTCCCTCCTCTCGCCGCACCGCCCTCTTCTCATCGGAGAAAGGGGCGGTGTGCCTTTGTCACCTGCACGGAAACCATTACCTTTGCCCTCACAACAACGGCAATATTGCCCCACACTTCAATCCCCACTTCCCATGTGGTGCCCCGCTCCTTCGCGAAGCTGCGCACCTCTCTCGCACGAGTCTATGATAGAAAAGCATTTCTTGCTTGAAGAAGCCGATCCGGCCACCTTTTTCGGCGCCGGCAATGCCAACCTGCGCCTTCTCCGCGCACTCCGACCGAAACTCCGCATCATTGGGCGCGACAACGTGCTCAAAGTCATGGGCGCCGAAGAGGACATGGCTGAATTTGAAGAGACCTTTACCGCCCTGCAACGTCATTGTGCGCGCTTCAACCAACTGAGTGAGGAGGAAGTAGTCGAAATCACGCGCCACGGCGATCGCAACACGGGCGAGGATCGCAACACCATTGTCTATTCCACTTCGGGCAAGCCCATTGCCCCACGTTCGGAGAACCAACGCAAGCTGGTGGAGGCTTATTTTAAGAACGACATGCTGTTTGCCGTCGGCCCTGCGGGATCGGGCAAAACCTATGTGGCGATAGCCCTCGCCGTCAAGGCACTCAAGAACAAAGAGATCAAGAAAATCATCTTGAGTCGCCCTGCCGTCGAAGCCGGCGAGAAGCTGGGTTTCCTGCCGGGGGACATGAAAGACAAAATCGACCCTTATCTTCAACCGCTCTACGATGCGCTGCAAGAAATGCTCCCGCCGGCCAAGTTGCAAGAGTACATGGATCAGCAAGTGATCCAGATTGCCCCCTTGGCTTTCATGCGCGGTCGCACACTGAACGACGCTGTCGTGATTTTGGACGAAGCGCAAAACACCACCTCCGCGCAAATCAAAATGTTTCTCACGCGCATGGGCTGGAACACGAAGATGATCATCACGGGCGACCGCACACAGATCGACCTCCCCCCCTCACAACGCAGCGGACTGATGGAAGCCGAACGCATTCTCCGCAATGTGCCGGGCATCGCCTTCGTCGAAATGACGAAAAAAGACATCGTCCGCCACAAATTGGTCAGCCGTATAGTGGAAGCCTACGACGCCGACGCGCGCAACAAGGCAGAAAAGGGACCGGGCGCGGTAGCCACCGCCCCCGCGTCGCCCGCCAACGAAGCAACAACTCAACCCCTCAAATAAAACATCATGAGTGCTCTCACAACAACCGATTTCCATTTCCCGGGACAGCGTAGTGTCTATCATGGGAAGGTACGCGATGTCTACAACCTCGGCGATCGTCTCGTCATGGTGGCCACCGACAGAATTTCAGCCTTCGACGTCGTGCTGCCGAAGGGCATTCCCTTCAAAGGACAGGTGCTCAACCAAATCGCGGCACAGTTTCTCGACGCGACGACGGACATTTGCCCGAACTGGAAGGAAGCCACTCCCGACCCGATGGTAACCGTCGGCGTGACCTGCGAAGGCTTCGCCATCGAAATGATCGTTCGCGGTTATCTTTGCGGCAGCGCTTGGCGCGCTTATAAGGCCGGCGCCCGCGAAATCTGCGGCATTCCTCTCCCCGACGGCATGCGCGAGAACGAGAAGTTCCCCACACCGATCGTCACGCCCACCACAAAAGCTGAAATCGGCGAACACGACGCAGACATTTCTAAAGCCGAGATTCTCGAACGCGGACTGGCCACACCCGAAGAATACGAAGTGTTGGAACGCTACACGCTGGCGCTCTTCGAACGCGGCACGAAAATGGCTGCCGAACGCGGTTTGATTCTCGTGGACACCAAGTATGAATTCGGAAAGCACGACGGCAAGATCTATCTCATGGACGAGATTCACACGCCCGACTCCAGCCGCTATTTCTATGCCGACGGTTACACGGAACGTTTCGAGAAAGGCGAACCGCAAAAGCAACTCTCGAAAGAATTTGTGCGCGAATGGCTCATGGCCAACGGCTTCCAAGGCAAAGAAGGCCAACAAGTGCCGGAAATGACGCCCGAAATCGTAGCCAACATCTCCGACCGGTACATCGAACTCTACGAGCACATCACGGGCAAGCCCTTCGATCGTGAAGAGCACACCGACCTCACGCAGCGCATTGAGCAAAACGTGCTTAACTATCTCAACCGGTAAATGGGCATCGCGGAGTGCCGGCACCGTGTCGTGTTCTTTCGTCACATCGCCTCCGCCGCGCCCCTAACCACGCAAAGCCCGCAAGTCCCCAATGGGAGCTTGCGGGCTTTTACGTCGAGGAAACAGCAGTAAAAACGGCGTTTTTTGGAAAAAAGCGCTTTCGGTCAACTGCCCACCGGAATGGACGCTACCCCGCGCAGAACAACTTTTTCCCACTGTACCAGAAAAGATTAGGTACATGGTTGTGGCTAAACGAAAGGCGCGCCCGAGCCTGCCTTTTTTCAGATAAACCGAACGAGGACGCGCTCAAATGAGCGAATTTTGCAATACAGACATAACAACATAGACACTATTCGTATAAATAGAGCGGTTTCTTGGCTTGTTTCTTCCCACTATTTGTCGATAGTCTCTAAATTTGTACGCGTATAAGTAGCTACCATCAGTCGATCTCGTCGGGTGGTGAGCCGATAGACGTACGCCGCTCGTCCATGAGATGAAAGCGATGAGTGAAACGTCGGGACGCCTGAACGAGGCCCACCCCGAAATTCACTGACCGAGTGACCACGTCCTCTCTTCCTTCGGGTTCGCCCGTCGGAAAATGCGCCGAGCTCCTCGGCAACCGAACAACAGAAACAAAAAAACAACAGAATGAATCATCGTATCTCCAAACTTTTGGCACTGGCGATCCCCGCACTCTTTCTGCCCGTGGCTTTGCATGCGCAAAGTCGTCAGGATGCAGTGGGCGTCGGCGTGCGTGTGCCTACAGAAGATCTGCACGTGAAAGGGCGCGTGCGCGTGGAATCCCTTCCGAAGACGGGAACTGCCACCTCGGTTTACACGAAACCCGACGGCTCTCTCTCCGCCGGTGGTCGCGATCAGACGTTTGATGCCGATGCACACCGCGTGATCCAAGCTGACGCCAACGGTGTAATTGGTTACAGCATGGCCGTGAAGCCACTGTTCTTCCACATGCCTTGCATCGTATTGCCCCTCGAAACTACGAGCAATTACTATAATAATACGTCGGGCATGTTCGAAATCAATCTCTACGACCGCTATGTGGAGCAATTCACCAACCCAACCGGCACTCCGACTCCCGGTTCTGCGGCAGCTACCCGCGCAGTGAGCCCTTCTGCCGGCGCACTCCCCGTGGAACAAGCGGCTGATCTGGAATTTTACATCACCTACTATGATTCCAACGTCTTCAAAGATGTGAGCATCAACAACAGCGGTGTACTGAAATATCGCGTGATCGCCGGATCGGAAGCCACGGAATATACGTTCATGGATGTGATCTTCAAACTGAAATAAACGCACTGCAAGATGGAAGTTCGGGAGATCGGGCATTTTTGCTTGTCGATCTACCTCTCCTTCGGTATGTATACCGAATCAACGCGCCTAAGGTGAACCACCACCACGCGTTAACCGACGGACCAACTCCCACCTGATTCCTACTGCTTCCTCTTTTCCAATAGATTTCCCTCATGAAACTTCGACATATTCTTTTTCTGGCAGCGCTCACTTGCGGCGCTTCCGCAATGGCTCAGGCCGAGCGTGGCCGTGTTGGTGTGAACGCAACGGCTCCCACTGAGCGTCTGCACGTGAATGGAACGGCTCGCATCCAATCTCTCCCCAAAGCCGGAGAAGGCGTAACAACTTCTGCAGCCGGCCAGTACGATCAAACGAAAGCCAACCACTTCGACCCTAAACGTGTGGTGGTGGCCAACGCACAAGGCGTGTTCGGTTCGATGCCCGGTGCCTGGCCGCTCTTCTTCTACCTGCCCGGCTACATTATGCCCACCGATGTGTCAGCCCCCGAGTATGATGGCACCTCGTTCACCATCGACTTGCACAAAATTTACCGCGAACGCTTCCAACCGAGCTTGGCCGCAGTGACACCTCCCGCAACGGCCAGCCCATCGTCGACGGCTTTGCCCGTGGAACAAGTGTCTGATCTGGGCTTTTTCGTAACTTACTACGACAATACGGTAGTCAAAGACGTGTCCGTCGACGATACCGGCGTTCTCACCTACAAGTTGGTGAATGTCCCTGCCGTGGTGACGGACAAGACTTACATGAACATCGTGTTCAAACGCCTCTAATTCGATCGTCTCCCGTGGACGTTCTCAAACAACAAGCGCGCATCGTCTGAGACGGTGCGCGCTTGTTGTTTTCGCTGAGCGGGAAGGAAGAACCGCAAGGGGACTCCGCGTGCTTCGCAACCTATTTCCCGACACTTTGCCAAAAGTCGAGATAAGCTTGTGCCACTTTCAAATGATCATGGTAGCGTTCGATGTAAAGCCGGCTCTCATGCGAGAGCTGAGGAAGGCGCGCCTTATGGTCGACCAAGGCGCGCAACTGCTCATACACGTCCGCCTCGTTCGGTAAGACGTTAACTATCGGGTGGATGTCGGTGCATCCCAAGATTTCATAGGATTCGGGTTCTCCTCCGCTCACGACAACGAGTCCTTGGGCCATGGCTTGCAGCGCGTTCATTGCGGGCGTGTAAGAATAGAGCTGATCAAGCAGCACATCGCACGAAAGCATGGCCTTCTTATATTCCTCGAAAGGCACATTCTCCACCTTCACCACTTGCACTTCGTCGGGCCGCTCAGCCTCCAAACGCCGTAATGCGCGCAACATCACGTCGGTCCCCTTGTAACTGCTCCTGTCGCGCTGCACACCGACGAAGAAGCGCACCGGCCGTTCGGGGGGAAAATCCGTTTTGCCGAAGTCCGCGATCAAGGGTGCGCGCCTTACATCGATTGGAAAGGGAATGAAGCGCAACTTGTCGGCGAATTCTTTCCGATAGGAGGTATCATACTCGTAAAGTCCCGCCACAATACCGTCGCAATCCTGCGCTATATAAGTATTGAGTCGACCTTTTTCGCCATGGAGCCATTCTGCGATCCAAATATCGTTGTCCGCGCGCTGCCGCACCTGCGAACCGAGGTTGAAATCACTGTACCGAAAGGTTTGGCAATCCAATCCAGCTTTGACCCAATAGCGATCCATCCCGAAAGCTCCGAGAAAGACACGGCGGTTGTGGCGGCGCAACCAACGATAGAAGGGGCGCATGCGCTCGGCACGCAGGGGAAGGAAAACAGGGTTGATGAGTTGCACGACGTCGTAGCCCTTGAAATGACGAAAGGCGCGCCACAATCGCCAGAGAAAGGCCATTGTGGAGCGCCAATTCATGCCGTAACGTTTCAAATCAACGTCGCGGGCGTATGCTTTCCACCCGTCGCCATCGGAGGCCAGCGTGACTTCGTGACCAAGTGTGCGCAAACCTTCCGCCAAGGTGGCGTGGACGTTGGAATAATCGCCGAGGAGTAATATTTTCATGCGGCGTTCAGTGCTGTTGCATTTGGTTGAATTCCGGATCGTCGGGTGACATGATACGCATGCCGGACGAATACTTATTTTTTCGTGGAGCTTTGCTACCTTTTCCCACCTCAGGTCCTCTAGACGGTGCACTCTGTCCACCGGATGTCTCGGGCAAAACGGGGGCTCGGCTCAACAAAACCCGTCCACCGTAGCCTTGCCACCGCGATAAGATGGACTGAACATAGCCGGCCGTCTCACTTCCAATCATGTACCCGTGCTTCACTACAGGATCACGGTAGTATTGCGGCGATTGCAATCCGAGAATGTAAGGTGCCACCTCATCCCAGCGATGGGCATCACGGCCATATTTTCGCGCCAGTGCCATTGCGTCGCGCACATGCCCGATGCCTCCGTTGTAAGAGGCCAACACAAATTTAATACGCTCGTTGGCATCGGGCACATCAGCGAGCTGTCCGCTGAGTTTGCGAATGAGACGCGCCGCCGCTGCGACATTGGTCTGCGGATCGCCCACTTGTTCGGCTGCTACACCAAGGTCTGCTGCCGTTCTCGGCATGAGCTGCATGAGACCGCGCGCTCCGGCCCAAGACCGCGCGTTGGGATCGAAACCACTCTCCTGATAGCATTGCGCCGCAATGAGTTTCCAATCCCATCCGGTCGCAGCCGAAGCTTGTTTGAACAGCGGATCGTAGACAGAAATGATGCCTCTGTCACGCGAAAGGAAGACAGCTTGCATGTGTCTGCGCACTTCGTGCACCTCGCGCAAGCGTTTTTTCTCTCCCGCCTGCACTTCGGCCAGCGTATTGGACGTAAACCAAGCGCGCAAGGCTTCGGCCAAATCCTCGGCGTGGGAGCGCACTGCCCAGCTCGTATGCTGCTTCGCGTCGTTCACGCCCGCAGGCTGCAGACCGGCTTCTTTGATTCGTTCATCCCCAACGGGCAGCGCCGCCACGTCTGCATCACCGCGCTTCACCATGGCAAGCAGCTCCGTAGTGTCGTTGGCCAATTCAACTCTCACCTTAAGTCCTTCGGAACGTGCGAAATCATCAGCCAACGCATACTGTAAACCCAGGCCGGCCCCGTGATAATCGTAGTAGGTCTCGGGGCCGGAGATGGTGGCCACAATAAGTTCACCGCTTCTCCTGATGTCTTCGAGATCAGACTCTCCGCCGCTCGCGGATTTCTCACGTTCGAACGCTGCATTCATCGGCGACGCGGGAGTGGTGCGCGACTTACACGCGCACCACATCAGCGGGATAAACAAAAGGAGCAGGTGGAGTTTCATTCAAACAACTATGAGACGTTGCATTAACACGTCATGTTTCTCCGTGGGCACGCTCGGTACGACTTGAAAATCGAAACATACGCCCACACGTTTCAGGTGTTGAAGTGCAGATTGCGCAAGGAAACGGTCATAATAGGCTTTCCCGTGTCCGATACGTCCCCCGTTTCGGTCAAAAGCAACGCCGGGCACAAGGGCTAAGTCGATACTTTCGAGTGCGACGTCGGAGGGGCCTGTGGGCTCAAGGATGCCGAACGATCCCGGACGGAGACTTTCGCGTCCGGTATAGCGACAAACTTCCAGTTGCCCGTGACGAATGGCCGGCAGGAGGAGGGTTTTCTCCGTTTTCCACCGTTCTATGACGGGCCACATCGGTACTTCGTCAGGCATGTCCGCGTAAAGCAACACGACCTTCGCAGCCATGAAATCGGCATCGGCCGCCAAGCATGCCTCCAAGCGGTGTACGGCGCATTCACGCCTTTCTGTATTGACCCGGGCGCGACGTAGGTCGCGTTGCACCAAGCGCAAATTTTGTTTGGAGTCCATATTCAGCCGAATAAACCGAGGGAATGAAATCGAGCACGGTGCGCGCCGTTTTCTTCTCTCCCGATGTCGGGAAAGCCCTCCCCTCTTTGAACACATTGAGCGCCTTGCGGATGAACGGATCGCCCACATTGTCCACTTGCAATGCCGCTGCAGGATCAAAGAGATCGGCCACAACGTAAGTTGTCAGCATTCTTTCAAGTAAACTCCTCGAGGTGCGAATCATCAAGTTGCGGCGTTGCACGCCATGCTTGTCTGCGTATTCCGCAAACTGCTCAACAATGTTCGTACGACGTAGGTGCGCGGCGAGAACTTCCGGTGTTTTCACTGTTCCGAGGAGCTTTCTGTTGTGATCTGCGTACCAATAAGCAAACTGCGTCATCATTCCGGACATATACACCTCTTTATAGTAAGAAGTAATGCCGGTTGTGTCGCGCGGCACGAAGAAATCAGGGATAATCCCCCCGCCACCGTAGACAATGCGGCCGAGGCGCGTTTTATACTTCTGTCCCGTCGTTTTTATGCTGTCGGAATTGTAGTATTCGCCCGTAGCAGCCCGCGTGAGCAGGTCGGCTTCGTAATCTTCCTCGTCTCCCGGCGTGAAAGGCTTCTGCACGCAACGCCCGGACGGGGTGTAATATCGAGCCACCGTGAGGCGCACCATACTTCCGTCGCGGAATTCGATGGGCACTTGCACAAGACCTTTACCAAAGGTGCGTCGTCCGATGATGGTGGCGCGGTCATTGTCCTGCATCGCGCCTGCAAAGATCTCACTGGCCGAAGCACTCGTTTCGTCAACGAGGATAACAAGCGGCAAACGCTGATAAGTGCCGCGTCCGTTGCTCTTATATTTTTCTTGGTTGAAGCGTCTTCCCTTGGTATAGACAATAAGTCGATCCTTAGGTAGGAATTCATTGGCCACACTTACTGCGGCTTGCAAATATCCCCCGAGATTTCCGCGCAAATCAATGACGAGATGCTGCATCCCCTTGGCACTGAGCGAGGCCATTGCCGCGAGAAAGTCTCCGTAAGTATTGTCTCCCCACGAAGAAATGCGGATGTAGCCCGTGGTGGCATCGAGCATATAAGAAGCATCTACACTATGCACGGGCACATCTCCGCGGACGATGGAATATTTCTCCATACCCGCAACGCCCGAACGGCGCACAGTCAGTTCGACCTTGCTTCCGGCCTCGCCTTTAAGCCGCTTCATGGTGCCTTCTGTGTCGATTTTCTTACCTACATAGGTTTTGCCGTCGATGGCCACGATGCGATCTCCGGGACGCAGGCCGACATCTTCCGCCGGCCCCCCGGGAATCACTCGAACCACCCGCACCGTGTCATCGTAAATGGTGAATTGCACGCCGATGCCGGAGAAACTGCCACGTAAGTCTTGCATAGACGCCTCAACATCCTTTGCACTGATGTAAGTGCTGTGCGGATCGAGCTCTTTCAGGATCTGCGGCATAGATCGCTCCACGAGATCAGCCATGTTGACCGTGTCCACATAGCGCTCGTCGATGATATGCAGCAAATCACTGAGCTTATTACTCGAAGTATTGATGAAACTAATGCGATTGCCGGAAAAATGCGTGGCATAAAAGCTTCCGATCAGTACACCGACGACAACGGCGACCGAAACGTAGAAGGGAAGCAAACGCGAAGCGTAGTATTTCATTGAAAAAAGGGGGCTTATGGTTCAGGAAGATGCAGGACTTCAATCTCAGCACGCCTCAGCAACTCCAATCCTGCGTGCAAACGGTATTCTCGCATGTAGACCACGCGCCGAATGCCGGCTTGGATGATGAGCTTTGCACATTCTATGCAAGGTTCGTCGGTGACATACAGTGTGGCGCCGTCCGAGTTGTTGCCCGATCGCGCAATTTTGGTGATTGCATTGGCCTCAGCGTGCAGCACATAGGGCTTTGTCAACCCGTCTTCGTCCTCACAGACATTTTCGAATCCCGACGGCGTTCCATTGTATCCGTCCGAAATGATTCTCTTGTCCTTGACGATCAGCGCGCCCACCTTGCGACGTGCACAATAAGAGTTTTCGGCCCAAATATCAGCCATGCGCAGATAGCGATAATCGAGTGCAGTCTTCTTGTCCATGGTTGCCTAAGTTATAATTCTAAGTGCGAGCAACAATACCGTCCCGCTTCAGCAGAGCATCAATGGTGGCCGGCCGACCGCGGAAGTCGTTATACAGCTGTTGAGGGTGCACCGTTCCACCGCGAGCGAGGAGTTTGTGCCGGAAATCGGAGGCCACCTCACGATCGAAGAGACCTCTTTCGACAAAGGCCTCAAAGGCATCGGCATCAAGCACTTCTGCCCATTTATAGCTGTAGTATCCTGCGGAATACCCTCCGTTCATGATATGGCTGAACTGCACCGTCATGCATGTTTCAGGGATGGAGGGCAACAATTGTACCGACTTCCACGCAGCGCGTTCGAAAGCTCGGAGGTCTCCCTCGAGCGGTTCGGTGCGAGTATAGTAAGCCATGTCGAGCAATCCGAAGCTCACTTGGCGAATGCACGCATAGGCCACATTAAAGTTGTGTGCGCGCCGGATCCGCTCCACGAGTTCGTCGGGCATCGGGCAACCGGTTTCGTAATGATGGGCAAAAGTACGAAGGAATTCGGGACGGAGCGCAAAATTCTCCATGAATTGCGAAGGGAGCTCCACGAAATCCCAGAAAACGTTGGTGCCGCTGAGTGCCGGATAGTGCGTATCGGCAAAAATGCCGTGCAGCGCGTGTCCAAACTCGTGCAGGAACGTTTCCAACTCGTCGAAAGTGAGCAACGACGGGCGTGAAGCTGTGGGTTTGGTGAAGTTCATCGTCACACTCACGTGGGGGCGACACACTTCTCCTTGCCAGGTGAGTCCCGCTTCCCGATAAGCCGTCATCCAAGCCCCACTCTGTTTTGACGCCCGGGGGAAGAAGTCCGTATAGAGCACAGCCAAGAAAGTACCGTCGGCATCAAATACCTCATAGGCCTTCACCTCTTCGTGATAGACGGGGATCTCCGGGTTCTCCTTGAAGGTGATACCATATAAAGTGGTGGCCAGTCCGAAAACACCCTCAACCACTTTCGACAACTCCAAATAGGGGCGCACCATTTCGGCATCCAAGTCATAATCTCTCAGCTTCAAAAGATGGGCATAGTGGGCGAAGTCCCACGGCATGAGCTCAAAATCCGCCCCTTCCTTCTCCTTCGCCAGTTGCGCCACGGCCTCCACCTCACGCCGAGCGGGAGCAAGATAGTGCGCTTTGAGTTCTTCGAGCAAATTGTAGACGCGTTCGGGCGTCTGCGCCATTCTTTTTTTCAGCACATAGTCGGCATAGCACGGGAAACCGAGCAATTGCGCCATCTCCATGCGGAGATTCACCAGTTTCTTGCAGATCTCAAAGTTGTTTCGCGCATTGTCGTGCGCACAACGGGTCATGTAGGCACGATACATGCGCTCTCGCAGTGCGCGATTTTCGGCATATTGCATGAACGGCCCGAAGGATGGAGCATGAAGCGTGAAGACCCAGCCCTCCAATTGGCGCTCTGCAGCCGCGGCGGCCGCTTGTTCAATTTGCGAATCCGGCAAACCCGCCAAATCTTCGCGCTGCGTCAGATGCAGCACGAAGTCGTTGGTCTCTTTGATGTTGTTCTGCGAGAATTGCAACGAGAGTTGAGCCAATTCCGCCTTCACCTCCTTGAATCTGCCGCGTTTTTCCTCGGGAAGCGCGGCTCCCGAACGCACAAAACTGTCGTACGTATCCTGCAAGAGCATGGCATCCTCGCCGGTGAGCGTGGGTTTCCGTTTTTCCTCTTCGTAGACCGCGCGCACTCTGCGGAAGAGGGACTCATTGAGCGTGATGCTTGCACTGTGTTCGCTCAAGATGGGCGACATCTTCTCGGCCAATTGTTCCAATTCGTCGGAGGTGTTGGCCGAAAGCTGGTTGTACATGAGCGTTGTAGCGCGTTCCAGCATTTCACCGGCGTAGCTGAGTGCCACGATCGTGTTGCGAAAGCTCGGTTCGTCAGCCGATCTTGCAATGGCGTCCACCTCACCGCGTTCAATCTCTATGCCTTTCAGCAAGGCAGCTTCAATGTCAGCCACCGTAATATCGGCAAACGGGAAGGTATCGTGCGGGGTTGCGAATTTATGTTGGAGTAAAGGATTCTTCATGCGTTCAAGCTGGGTTGTATTTGGATATTTCTTCGAACTCCTTTCCGAGATTGAGCTTCAAGTAGACATCGTAAAGCAGCGGTGCCCACAATCTCGGTGCGTCGGGAGCGGCTTTTCTGAATCGCTCCAGGTGGGGTCGTGCCTCTTCGTAGCATTTGCGCTGCGCTTTGAAGGCTTTGTTGTAGCCCGGCACCTTGATGGAGGTGGGCAACAAGATGGACTTCGCCATTTGCACATAGGCTTTGCCCATGAAATAGTCGGCGCGCGGATTGTCAGGCTCCGCCTGCCGGAGTTGCTGTGCTGCGCGCAAGCACAGGGAGTCATTGTGCAATCGGTCGTAGGCCTCGGCTTGTGCGTCGTAAAGCGCTGCCTTTTTCGTTCGCAAGGGCAAGAGCGAATCGACCCACGCCAAGAGTTCGCGTTCGTTGCCGCGGCGGAAAAATTCTTCGGCCAGTTTGCCGAAAAAGAAATCGTCGTTGGGTTCTTCTCTCACGCCGCGCTTCAGCAAAGTGAGGAACTCATCCTGCTTTTGCGCCGCCTCGTAGTTGAGTGCCAAAGTACGTAACACCGTCGAACGGTGCAGCGAATCGCGCAATGCCGCGTCGATGTAGCGTGTCGCCTCGTCAAATCGTCCGGAAGCATAGCCTGCGTAGAGATAATCCTCGGCATTTTGCATTTCGAGAGCGGACGAAATCTGCGGTGCCCGCGGTCCGAAAATCGGTGCATTGCGCACTTCGAGCGTCATCTTCGCAAAGCGCGCTGCTTCGTTCCACTTTTCTTTGGTAAGAAAATAGCGCGAAGCCGTGGCGAGGTTGGGATAGAGGCGCGCCAACAGGGCGGCATAGTTTCCCGACACTCGTGTACTCGCATTTTTGTCGGTCAGCCGTGCGCGCTGTGCGCTGTCTGCGCGAAGTGCATAGGCAAACACCTCGTATTGCGTGGAGAAATAGGCCGCTGTATCGGGGTTTCGGCGCAAATAGAGCTTCTCGTTCTCCGCGTCGTTGAGTTTTTTTGCCGCCGCCGCGCCCAGTTCGTAGTATTGTGCATCGGGCGCGTAGGCTGTGTCGGCCGCCATTTTTTGAATCAGCTTCATGGCATCGGCCGGACGCTTGTTGTTCAACGCCGTTTTCACCTCTTTAAGCGGATCTGTCCCCCCCTTGCAGGCGACACTCAGCAGCCCGACGAAGCAAACAGTCGCTAAGCTTACGTTCAGTTTCATAATTGAGTAAAGCAGAGACGCGCCTTTTCGGCACGCCCCTGCATGAGTGTTGGTGATGTTGCTTGATCAACGATGGTTGGCCGCATCGAGCAGGTCGTCCATCTGCTTGGCTTCCGCTTTGCGCAGGAGATTTTGATAAATCTGTTGCAAAGTCGGCGCCCAAAGTTTCACCCGGTCGGGTGCGAGCTGGCGCACTTTCTCCATGTAAGGCAGTGCCTTGCTGTAGTAGCCTTGGATGTCTTTGAGCTCCTTATTGTAGAGCGCAATCGCCGCATTGCCTTTCACTTTCGAGAGATTGCTACCGGCATACTTATATTTGCCGTTCATCTTCTTCGTGATCACATCGTTGATATAGGCATAGGCCATGTTGGCGTTGGCTTCCACGTGATTCGGATCGATGGCCAGGGTTTTGGCAAACGCTTCGCGCGCGGCAGCATAATCCTTCTTCAGGTTCAGATCCACACAACCTCTGATATACCAGGAAGACGCCTTTTCGGGTGCGTTTTTGAGCAAGTCATTGGCCGTAGCCTCGGCCGACTTGATGTCATTGTTCTGGTAATAGAAACTGATCAGGTTCTCAAGTAGGCCGGCATTGTCGTCCAAGTGTTCAATGGCATCCTTCAGTGCGTTGATATAGGCCGTGGTGTCCTTCTTTCCGTCGAGATAAGTTTGCATGCGCAGGAGGTAGAGGTCGCGCACCGAAACTTTTGCCTCTTCAAGCACCTTCTTGTCATACTTGAACGCGCCATCTACGTTAGACAACACGCCGTCGTAGTCCTTCATATCGTTGGCCAACATAGCACGATAGTAGAGCGCTTGCGCATATTCCTTCGCCATCGTGATGCGCATGGAGTCGCGCTTCGCAGCCAAGGCCGGGTTATCGGGAAGATCTACAAATTTACCGAGATACTTGTAGGCACCGGGCTTGTTGCCGTTGCTGTTGAGGAAGATACCGGCGTAGAAATAGTAATCGCGCGCATTATAAATGACCTGCGTGGCTTCGTTGCTATATTCCTGCTTGGGCATTTTGCCTTTGGCGTCGGGCGTATGTTCGAAAACGTAGCTCTTGGTGTAGTAGTCCACCATGTCGTCGAGTCGCGAAATGAATTGCGCGGTGTCGAGCGGCTGGGAATTAGCCGCATTGACCAAAAGCGGCTGGAACAAGATGCGAGAGCACTTGCCGGCTTTGTTGTAAATCTCGCCAAACTTCGTCGTCTTCGGGTTATCGAACGAGGTTTTGAGGAGTTCGAGCGCATCGGCGGCTTTGTTCTGCTCAAGCAGAGCATCCGCCTTATATACTACGCTGTTCTGGGCCGCACCCGCCAGGGCGAAGGCGCCGAGAACGGCCAGAGAAAACAGTTTCTTCATGGCTGTTGATGTTTATAATGGGTTATGGTTGTCGGTTTCGGGAGTTTCGCCGCCGTTGTTGTCAGCCGCGTCCTCCTCCCGGTTCGTGTCGGTCACCTCCGGTGCTTCGGGCAGTTCGGTGCCGTCTACGGTTTCCACCTCCTCTTCGTCGTCGGTGGGCACCTGGCACACGCTACTGATCACATCGTTGCGTTTTTTGAGGTCGATCAGGCGCACGCCCTGGGTGGCACGGCCGGCCTGTCGGACGTCTGCCACACGCAAGCGGAGCGTGATGCCACTCTTGTTGATGATCATGAGATCTTGATCCTCGGTGACGCTCTTAATGGCCACGACTCTACCCGTCTTGTCGGTGATGTTGAGCGTGCGCACACCCTTACCGCCACGGTTGGTGATGCGGTAGTCATCGACCACGCTGCGTTTTCCGTAGCCCTGTTCGCTGACCACGAGCACCGTTTCGCGATCTCGGTCGTTGACACAGACCATGCCCACGACTTCGTCGTCTCCGTCGTCGAGCATCATGCCGCGAACGCCGGTCGCATTGCGTCCCATGGTGCGCACTGCGCTCTCGCTGAAGCGGATGGCCCGGCCGTTGCGGTTGGCCATGATGATTTCGTCCGTTCCGTTGGTGAGTGCCACGCTGATCACGCGGTCATCGTCATTGATATTGATGGCGTTCACGCCGTTGGTGCGCGGACGAGAATATTCGGTGAGACACGTTTTCTTGATCACGCCGCGCTGCGTGGCAAACACCACAAAGTGCGACTTGCAGAAGTCCTCATCACGCAATTTGCGCACATGGAGGAAGGCATTGATGCGATCGTCGGGCTCGATGTTGAGCATGTTTTGGATGGCGCGTCCCTTCGATTGGCGCGTGCCCTCCTCGATTTCGTAGACACGCAACCAGTAGCAGCGTCCTTTGGCGGTGAAGAACAGCATCGTGTTGTGCATCGTGGCATGATAGATGTACTCGATGAAGTCCTGATCGCGTGTGGATCCGCCTTTGGCTCCGACTCCGCCGCGTCCTTGCGCGCGGAATTCGGCCAGTGGGGTGCGCTTGATGTAGCCGAGGTGGCTGATGGTGATCACCACTTCGTCGTCGGAATAGAAGTCCTCGGCGTTGAAGTTCGAGAGATCGGGCAGGATTTCCGTTTTGCGTTCGTCGCCATAGGCGGCTTTGACCTCGAGCAACTCGTCTTTGATCACCTTTTTGCAAAGTTCGGGATCCGAGAGGATCTGATTGAAATAGGCAATGCGCTGTTCGAGTTCGTCATATTCGGCATGGAGTTTCTCCTGTTGCAGGCCGGTGAGCTGCGCCAAACGCATATCAACAATGGCCTTGGCTTGAATTTCGTCGAGGGCAAAGCGCTGCATCAAGCGCTCTTGCGCCTCCTGGGTGTTGCGGCTCGATTTGATGATGGCCACCACCTCGTCGATGTTGTCGGAGGCGATGATCAGTGCGCGCAGGATGTGCTGACGTTCGAGGGCCTTGCGCAGGTCGAACTTCGTGCGACGAATCACCACATCGTGGCGGTGTTCGACGAAGTGGCGGATGCAGTCCTTGAGGGTGAGCAACTGCGGGCGCATCTTGGCGGGACTCGTGCCGGGAATGGGCACCAGCGCAATGCAATTGACGGCGAAGCTGGTTTGCAGGCCCGTGAGTTTATAGAGCTTGTTGAGCACCACATTGGCATTTTGCCCGCGCTTGACGTCCACCACGATGCGCATGCCTTCGCGGTCCGACTCGTCGTTGACATTGGTGATGCCCTCGACCTTGCCCTCTTTGGCCAATTGGGCGATGGATTTCACCAGGTCGCCGGTGTTGGTCCCGTAAGGCACGGCGCGCACCACGATCTTGTCGTGCAAGGTTCCGGCTTCAATTTCGGCCTTGGCACGCAGCATGACGCGACCGCGCCCGGTTTCGTAGGCACTGCGGATGCCTGCGTTGCCCAAGATGTAGGCTCCCGTCGGGAAATCGGGGCCCTTGATGTGCTGCATGAGGCCGTCGACATCGATATCGGGGTTGTCGACATAGGCCACACAGCCATCGATCACTTCACCGAGGTTGTGTGTGGGCACATTGGTGGCCATACCCACGGCAATACCGGTGGCGCCGTTGACCAAGAAGGAAGGAATGCGGGTGGGCAACACCGAGGGCTCGTCGCGCGAGTTGTCGTAGTTGCGGTTCATGTCGACCGTTTCCTTCTCGATGTCCTGCATCATGGCTTCGCCCACGAGACTCATTTTGGCCTCTGTGTAACGCATGGCTGCCGCCCCGTCACCGTCCATCGAACCAAAGTTACCTTGTCCGATCACCAGGGGATAGCGCATGGCCCACGGTTGTGCCATGCGCACCAAGGCACCGTAGACCGAGCTGTCGCCGTGGGGGTGATACTTACCGAGCACCTCACCGACGATGGCGGCCGACTTTTTCGTCGCCTTATCGTGCGTGATTCCCATGTCCATCATGCCGTAGAGAATGCGGCGATGCACGGGCTTGAAGCCGTCGCGCACATCGGGCAGCGCACGGCTCACGATGACGGACATCGAATAGTCAATATACGAGGACTTCATTTCCTCCTCGATATTCACTTGTTTGATTCTATCTGTTTCTTGGATCATTGTTTGGGCGTTTGCAGCCGCTCAACGGTTCGGCAATGGGTGAGCCGGATGCCGAATCGGGGCCATATAACTTGTGCAAATATAAGCATTTCGCTCCACACGCGCACGCGATCTTGCGTTTTTTTCGCGCGCACAAGCCCACAATGGCACTTTTAAGCCCCGCTGAGCCACTTTCTCACTCGGCGCTGTGTTTCTATCGGGGGAAAACACCTTGACGATTCGTTTCGGTACCCTCCATCGCGTTTCCCGTTGGACGCAGCGTGCCGTTTGCTCCCTCAGATCGTGTGTTGGCTCCGTAGGACGGCTCGTCTTCTCAGCGCCAATCTCTCTCCCGCTTCGCGCCAAAGTTTTCTGCCTTCGCATTGCCGGCGAAAAGAGGGGGGCTTTGGAAGAAAAATGGGGAAGAAAACAGGAAAAACTCCCGCTTTTTCGGTGCCTCCTCCCCTGTTTTTCCCATCGCGACGCCTCCCCTGCTCTCTCAGCCGGTGTCTTTTCGCCCCGCGCCTCCGACCGACGGAATTGATGTCGTGGCCGAACTTTGCAGCCCGCTGCGCATCGAGCAGCTGCCGGGACGGTTTGCGTTGGACACGCGACGAACGCGCATCATTCGCGGGCACATCGACCGGCTGCGGCGGCGAAGGGAAACAAAAACGCCCCCGGTCTACGAAAATAGACCGGGAGCGGGAATTGGAATGTGCCGACCTCGCAGCAGGAACTGCCGCGCGACGGCTCAGCGTCTGCCTTTGCGTTTGCCGAAAAATCCGGTAAACCCGCGCAGACGGCGGAAGAGTTTGTAGCCGGTGAGCGCTCCGTCGAAGATCCACCACGCACGGGTGGCCGTGCTCATGAGGGTTTCCAGCACATTGCCGTCGCCGGCCGGCGGCGCCGTGAGGGTTGTGAGATCTTTGCTGATCTCTTCGCCCACTTTTTGCAGCTCCAATTGGAGTCGCTTCTGGCGCCATCGCACTTGTTCGAGGGAAATGTATGTGCTCATGGCTGAGACGAATTGAAAGCAGTGGTGTCGCCGACAGTGGTTCCCCTTCGTTCATCGCGCACGCCCATCTCTCCTTCTTCCGACAGCAGGAGCGCCACGAGAAAGCGGGTGATGGGATCGATGATGAGCGATTTGCGGAAGAGAATGAGCAGCAACGCCACCACAACGTAGAACAAAGCCACCAAACCTGCGGATACCACGTAGCCGCCCACGATGGGGGCCAAATAGACCACAGCGGCAAACGAGAGCATGATGGCCACCAACGATGCGAGACAAAAGAAGACTACGCCGATAAGTATGGCCGAAAGTAGCATAGTGATGCGACTCACGGCGTCTAAGCGCAGGGTTTCCAACTTGAGATCGACGTAGCGCTTGAGATTGCGCACCAGCCGCTCCAAGATTCTCACATTCTGATCACTCGACATCATCGTGCGTCAGTTTTTCAAAGGGGACACGCCTGCGCGTGCTTAGTCGTTGGCCGTGTTAAGTTCGTCGGCAATGTCGTCGACCAGGCTCTCGAGCTCTTTGCCGTTGAGCTTAATGCCACGCTTGCGGATAGCGTCTGCAATGCGGGTACGCATATTTTCGCCCTTTTCGGGTGCGAAAAGAATGCCACATGCGGCGCCTACTGCTGCACCGCCCAAGAAAGCTGCTAAAATACTGAGACCTTTCATAATCGTTCTGAGATTAAATTGAGAATGTTTCGAGTCCAAAAATAGCACTTTCTCTTCAGAACACCGCAAACAAGGGAGGAAAAAGGTGTTGTTTACCGTTTTTTATGATTACGTATCGCATCTGATCCTTCATTTCCTTGTATTTTTGCGTCGTATTATATGCGTCATCCTCGGAAACGGGATGAGCAGACCACCAGGACAACAAACATCTACAGAAATAAAACGTCACTGAAATGAAGAACCCTGCTATCCTCGCTCTAAGTCTCTGCGCCGTAGCCCTGTTCGCCGCTTCTTGCAAATCGCAGGAGAGCGCCTATCGCCAGGCTTACGAACGGGCCAGAGCACAAGAGATGAACAAGCCCACTCAGACGGTTACCATCATTCCCCAAAACACGCAGCCGCAGCCCGTGCAGCCCGCTCCCGTGCAGCAACCTGCCGCACCTGTGGTGCAGCGCACTGTGGTGGTGGAGGAAGACAACACTCCCGTGCGTACCATCCAAGGCGAGAAGCGCGTCATCGACGGCGAGCCTTTGAAGGCATTCAGCGTGGTGGTGGGTAGTTTCGTGAACGAAACCAATGCCCGCGGCATGATGAACACGCTGCGCAATCGCGGTTATGCTGCTCGTGTGATGAAGACGAACGAAACAATCAACGGACACACCGGATGGTATCGCGTGGTGGCTTCGTCCTTCTCGTCGAAAAGCCAAGCCGTGCAAAGCAAAAATTCGCTTCGCGACACGTATCCCGGCGCTTGGATCCTGGGCAACTAATCCCAACACATGCGGCACAATTGACGCCGCACTGCACACAAAACCACACAACGCGAGCGACGTCGGCACAGACGTCGGCTCGCGTTTTTTGTTCCCCCTACCCTCTCTGCGCAACGCCGGCCTCGGGCGTGACTACCATACGACAAAGCCCCGAAAATCGATGTGATTTTCGGGGCTTTGTCAGTGTGCGCTGCTTTCGGCGCGAAGAGAGGGGCAGAACTTAGCTTTCGCAGCTGCGACAGGAGACAATGTTGCTGAGCAACTCCTTGCTGATGCTCTGGCTGCGCTGGTAGTAAAGTCCTTTCACTCCGAGGCGCCAGGCCTCGATGAGCAGTGCATTGACTTCCTTGACGGAGAGTCCGGGCGGGATGTTGATGTTGAGCGACTGTCCTTGGTCGATAAACTTCTGACGGATGGAGGCCTGGAGGATGATCTCGTGCTGCGAAATCTCTTTGAAGGTCTTGAACACCTCTTTCTCTCGGTCGGAGAGGAAATCAAGGTGCTGTACCGATCCCTGATTGAGCATGATGTTGCGCCAAACATCCTCGGTGTTGCGTCCTTTCTCGGCGAGCAGCGCCTCGAGGTAGCGATTTTTGCGAATGAAGTTGCCCTTGGCCAGCCCGGCCTTGTAGTAATTGGACGAATAGGGCTCGATGCCGGGCGAAACTTGTCCGAGAATCGACGAACTGGAGGTGGTGGGCGCAATGGCCGTCACGGTGGTGTTGCGATATTTCGGCCCGTCGTAGGTCTCGCACTCGTCGAAGATGGGAGCGCACCCGTAGGTTGCTGCGAGTTCGAGCGAAGCTTGTTGGGCTTGTTCGTGGATGTGGCGGAAAATCTGCGTGGTGAGATTTTTGGCCTCCATCGATTCGAAGGGCACGAGGTTCTTCTGCAGCAGGGAATGCCAACCGAGCACACCGAGCCCCAGCGCGCGGTGGCGCTCTGCGAAGCGATTGGCTTGACGCAGGAAGGCGGAATCGCGGGTTTTCTCGATAAACTCAGACATCACGGCGTCGAGGAACCAAATGGCGAGGCGCACGGCATCGGTGTCCTTCCACTCGTCCCACAATTCGAGGTTCATCGACGAAAGGCAGCACACGAAACTCTCTTCCTCGGAATCGGGGAGCTGAATTTCGTTGCAAAGATTGGAATGCGTGATTTCCAGACCGAGTTGCTGGTAGATTTCCGGCTTGTGGGCGTTGACATTGTCGGAGAACTGGATGTAGGGCAGGCCTTTCTGCTGTCGGCTCTCGAGCACACGGGCCCAGATCTTGCGCTTCTCAGTGTCGCCGTCGATCATCTCCTGCATCCAATAGTCGGGTACGCACACGGCATAGAAAAGATTCTGGATGGGGCTGCCGATGTCCTTGATTTGCAGGAATTCCGCGATGTCGGGGTGGTCAATGTCGAGATAAGCGGCAAAAGAGCCGCGGCGGGTGGCGCCCTGCGACACGGTGTCCATCACCGTATCGAAGAGGCGCATGAACGAAACGGCGCCCGACGATTTTCCGTTGTTGGTGATGGCCGCACCACGGCCGCGCAAATTGCCGAAATAGGCGGAGGTGCCGCCGCCGTGCTTGGTTTGCATCATCACTTCGCCGAGTTTGATGGTGATGCCCTCGATGCTGTCGGGGATATTGCAGCCGAAACACGAAATGGGGAGGCCGCGCGAGGTGCCCATGTTGGACCAAACGGGCGAACTGCAGCTCATCCAACCTTTATATATGAGTTCGGCAAAACGTTCTTGGAGTTCGGGACGGTACAGGCGGCGCGCTGCTGCGCTGGTGATGCGATAGATGGCATCGTGCACGGTTTCGCCGTGGAGCAGATAGCCGCGATTGAGCACGGCTTCCGACTCTTCGTTGTACCACCAAGGGAGTTCTTTGGTCATGAAAGAAGATGCGATGAAGAAAGGGAGAAAGAAAATGAGTAGGTGCCGTGACTGCGACGTCACGACCCAAGCGAAAAAGAAAGCACTGCGGTGCTGATCAGAAGAGGTCGTCTTCGGTGATGGACTTGTCGTGCTTGGTATAGGCCGTGGGGCGCTTGGCAAAAAAGTCGTCGAGCTCGTTGGCAAAAACGTTTTCGTCAAACCAAAGCATGGGCTTATAGGCTTCGGCCGATACGTTGTAGAGCTTGTCATATCCCAACTGAGTCAACGCATTGTCCACACGGGCGCGCATAAAGTCGAGCAGGTTGGCCTTGGTGAAGAAGGGAAGTTCGCCTTCCTCGTAGATCCAATCGAGCAACTCGGTTTCATAAGAGAGGTATTCGCGCACTTCTTTTTCGACGGTTTCCTGCGAGGGACGCATTTCGGGAAATTCCTCGAAGATGTGCTGCAACAAATAGACGCCGGCATCGGCATGGGTCTGCTCATCAATGGAGGTCCATGCGATGATGTTCGACGTGTTCTTCATGTAGCCACGGAAATGCGTGAACGAGAGGATATTGGCGAACTGAGAGAAGAGAGAGGAATTCTCAATGACGATGACAAAGAAGAGCAATTGCTCAACAAACGTCTTTGCCGAGGTGAAATGCTCGTCGATGAGGGCGAGTTTGTGGCGAAAAACGGGAATTTCGATGAGATGCTCGAACTCATCATTGTAGCCAAGCACTTCCAGCAAACGAGAATAGGCCATGGCGTGGCGATGCTCGCACTCGGCAAAAGTGGCGCCGAGGCCATTGAATTCGGGTTTGGGCAGATGCTTGTAGAGATCGCCCCAGAAAGTTTTGACGGCCACCTCCACTTGCGCGATGCCGAGCAAGCTGCGTTTCACCACTTCGCGCTCGATGTCGGTGAGATGGGAATGGAAGTGCTGCACATCGGAGGTGAATTCCACTTCACTGTGCACCCAGAAGGTTTTGTTCATCTTATCCACGAAATCCATCGTTTCTGGATACTCGAAAGGCTTGAAATTGACGCGTTTATCAAAAATACTCATGAGAAATAGTCTGTGATTTGAGCGCAAAGGTACATCATTTCCGAGAACCTCGCTCATGCTTCCGACTTAATTTGCGGCGTGTGAGAAAAAGAGGGGGAAAGCTTTGGTCGTACGCGCCGTAAATTGTATATTTGCGGGCATCACAACCGGGGTTGCCTGTGGCTACGCACGAAACTCCACGACTATTTTGTTCCGTACGGAAGGAACAAAATCGGAACGCGAAAAAACAAATTCGTCAACACGACTTATGCACTGGATTTCTCTCCTTCTCCTCGGTCTTACGGCCGGACTTTTCCTCTATATTATGGTATTGGAAACTTTTCTCACCGATTCTCAACTCACCGCTCGCACCTTCAATATGTCGGTCGACGACCTGCGCAAGCCCGCGCTGAACACGGTGATGAAAAACCTCGGCGTCTACAATGGGCTGGTGGGCGCCGGTCTGCTTTATGCTCTCCTTTTTCTCCCGACGGGCGAGAAGTGGCGGCGGTGTTCTTCGCTTTTGGCCTTGTCGTTGCGATCTACGGGGCTATTTCTTCTCAATTTAGCATTTTGTTTAAACAAGGGACGCTGCCTTTCCTCGGGCTGGTGAGCCTGATCTTAGGCTGAGTTTTAGCCTTTCCATAAAAGCAACGGCACCGCTTTGAACGATGAAAGTCCAAAGCGGTGCCGTTACGAATAGAAGAAAAGAGGGAGCTACAAGGTCAAGCCAATGATTGGCACCATTCGCAGAGCTGATCGACAGTTTCAGATAACGAGCTGGTAGAAAAAGGGAGGCCAAGACAATATATTTCAACTGTTGCGTCGGAAAACGGAGAGCGGTATTGGATATTGCTCACCTCGAAACGACTAAACGGAGCAACTATAACACAAAGCTTTTTCTTTTCCGTAGAAAATGCGGTGTAGGCTAGGAGTTGATGTAGATCATTACGGAAACTCTCACGCAGGGTATCGCTTTTCGAACGCTTGTGATAAAGATAAGACTTGTACTTTGCATCAACAATGATTTGTGTTTCGGCAAACTTCAGCACGATATCTGGTTCAAGATAGTGTAACTGCCAATCGAAGTAGCCCGCTTGCCCGACGTATCTGGGGTTGCAAACCATCTCTCCCCCTATGCGCTTGACCGTTTGCTCGAATATCCACTGCACATAACGCTCGAAAAATAAAGCGACATCAATGCGCCACGCATAAGACTGGCTATGTTTTTGCAGAATGATGCGATTGGCGATTTCCTTGGTGCGCTTAACGATGGGCAAATCGGTCGCGCCGGAATGGAACAAATCAGGTCTCTCTCTACTCACTCCGCGAAGCTGCAGGCTCAGTCGGGATAACAATTCAGCCACACGGTTCCTGTAATTGTGTGGCGTAGCGGGAGCTTCTAAACAAGCTTTGGCTTGATCAAGCACTTGTGACAGGTACTTGGGAGGGAAATCCGCTTCTCGAATGAGAAATGGCTTTTGAAAAAACAAAGCCCCGAGTCTCTTTCGAGTCTCGAGGCTTGTCTCGTAAAATGGCGGCGACCTAC
>ERZ1674174.63-NODE-63-length-26579-cov-6.640816_pt1 | contig 26579 bp, 15 predicted proteins | sample MGYA00581289_ERZ1674174 | MGnify/ENA primary metagenome ERZ1674174 (study PRJEB41354, sample SAMEA4873342) | human saliva metagenome | biome: human-associated habitat [ENVO:00009003]; feature: mouth environment [ENVO:08000002]; material: saliva material...
AGTCATGTTGCTCATGTAGAACGTTTGCTCGTTGGCTTCTTGCGAAAAAACGCGGTCGTGCGAAGCCACGAGATGCCCGCGATCGTAGACTTTTCCTGGATAAGTTTGGCCCGTGAGTCTTTCGGAGGGAGCAAGCAGCGGGTCGAAAGTGAATTTTCCGCTTCGCTTTACGCGGGTGGGACGCGTTTCCGTGTCGAATCTGAACGCCACCCAACGGGGATGATGCCAATGTGCATCATAGCCAATGGCGTAGTTGAGAATCGAATCTTGCCCATTTTGCGTCGACTTCACGCGGTGCACAAGATAGCGTTCGTCGGCATCGCCCTTGAGTTGGGGCATTTCGAGTCGCAGCGCCGCCAAACTGTCGGCTTCGCGGCGCGAGTTGCCGCGTCGGCGTGCCGTGGGTTGCGCCGAAACCGTCGTCAGACTGTGCACGATGCGGGGGGCGGCAGGAAGCGGTTCGAGGGTTTGCCCCTGCGCGGTAGGCATACCGAACGAGAGCGCCATGGCGCAATACAAAGGCGCCGAGAGGAGAGGTTGAATTTTCATTCGTAGGGTTGAAATGTGGGCGCGCCGCACCGTCTGCTGCCTATGCGGGGCAAAATGCAATGTGGACTTGCGCCATAGGGGGTAAAAGATGTTGCAAAAGTAGCGATTATTTGCCGTAAAGGTGAACGAAACTGCCAGAAATAGCATAGATTCGCGGGCAGAGTCTGTATTCTTCCGGCCGAAACGCCCAAAATCGGCAGTTAGGCGTGCACCTTCGGTGAAATTCATCGACGGCCGCGCTTTTTTGCTGCGTTCCGCTGTAGTGGAGCGGGACGGAAGTGCCGCAAAGTCGCCGCGAAGCCGAAAATAGAGGGCACTTCCCGTGCAAAGTCCCCCACTTTGTTCTAACATCTCCCCATTTTTCGCGGAAAGCCCCCATGTTTTTGCGCGAGGTGGCGCACCGGTTCCCGCTGATGGCGCAATTTCCTGCCGGTACTGCACGAAAATGGCATGCGGTTTGCTGTATCGGGGGGAAAAACCTACCTTTGCTTTTCCGCGCCCCCGCGATTCATCTCAAACTCCGAAAGATGCGTTTCAAGATCACCCCCGATTTTTCCATTTCCACCGCTTTGTTGCAATTCCACATTGAGGAAGTGCCCGGTTTGTCCGAGGCGCAATTGCGCAGTGCGCCTGGTGCGGTGAGTCTGCGCCTGCCTCCGGGGTTGAACTACGGGCTGCGTGAGCGACAAGAGTGGCTCAATCGCTGCGTGGTGGAAGAGTTGCGCCGCCAGTGCCGCCTTGTGCTCGCACCGCGCGTGCAGGCGTGGGCCAAACGCGGAGGAGTGAGTTTCAACCGACTGACGTTCAAGGACGTGAGTTCGCGATGGGGCTCTTGCTCCTCGCTGCGCAATGTGAATTTCAACGTGTGGTTGCTCTTGCTCGACGAACCTTTGGTGGACTATGTCGTCTGCCACGAGCTGGCTCACCTCACGCATCTCAACCACAGTGCGCACTTCTATGCGGAAGTCGATCGCATCATGGGCATTCCCGGCGAGGCTGTGCGCCGCGATCGGGAGTTGAATCGCGTGTCGCGCTCGCTTGCTGCCCTGGGGCGCTATCGTTGAGCCGCTGAACACCGGGCCGGCACATACCGCCCCCTTATTTTTTGAATCCACAACACAACAGTAGCATTTCTCTCGATGATGAACGACTGGAAAGACCGTCTCGGCGTGGTGTATAGCACCGCTGCCGATTTTGACTACCGCACTGCGGAAAGCGAAGAAGCCGAAACCCTCGCGCCCGCTGCGCAGCAATTGCGCGTGCGCATCGAAAAAAAAGGTCGCGGTGGGAAGACCGCGACCCTTGTTTCGGGATTTGTGGGCACAAGTGCCGATTTGGCCGATCTCGGGCGCACACTGAAATCAAAATGTGGCGTGGGCGGCAGCGTGAAAGACGGCGAGATCTTGGTGCAAGGCGATTTTCGCGAACGCGTCGTCAGCTTGTTGCGCTCGCTGGGCTACACCGGCACGAAATGAGTGCACGCTGCGCCCCCTATCGCCAAGCCCGTAGATTGTAGTCGGCTTCGACGCGCTTTTCGAGGGCGTCGTTGAGCTGAGGGAAGAAGTCCATGCCCGTGAGTCGCTCCACTTGGTCCACGCTCATGGCTGCCTCGTCCATCGTTTGTCGACTGTCGCGATTCGAATAGTAGAAACCGATGGCTTTCTCCCCGCCGCGGCGGGTGGAAAGCACCACTTTGAAGAAGCCGTTGGGCACTTGTATGCGCAGATCGCGGCCGATGGTGAGGTGCTTGCGCTGTTTGTCGAAAACGGGGCCGCACACGATGTAGACTTTGCCCTCTTGTTGGGCCCACCGGCGGCAAGCCTTTTCGAGTTTGCTCCAGGCGCCGCTGTTCAGACTGCGATCTTGCGGACAGATGTTCGAGAGATAGAAACATTCGCGCTGGGCAACGGGGCTCCACTTCATGTCGGCCGACGGACACATGTGGCCGCGGTCGTAGCCGCTGCCCTTGTAGTCGTAGGTAGTCACCTGTTGCGCCACCGGCAATTGCGGATCGGGTAGGAACTCTGTGAATCTGCGTTCCGTGCCCTCGGTTTCGGCGGCGGTGAGTTCCCACGCCGACCAATTGGGACAGAGGGTTTGACTGTTGAAGGAGAGGACGTAGCCGGTGTGGCGGACGATGCGCTCCGGCACGCCCCTCAGGGGAGCGGGCTGTTCGAGCGGCGGGCGTGCGGCGGGCTTTGCTGCAGGCGAAAATGCGGTGCCGATTTGCGGCGCTGCGAGGAGAGCCAGCACTGTGAGGCCGGCGAGAAGAGTGTGTTTCATCGGGTTGAATTGGTTCGTGCCGACGAATTTACGAAAACTCCCCGTTGTTGCCTAAATTGACGCGGCAAAACTTTGCCGATCGGCATGAAACTTATACTTTTGCGCCCGATTCCCTAACAAAGACAGCTTACCCATGAATTTTTCGTTCCGTGATCTACTGCGTGAGGCCACGCAGCCTGCCACGCTTCGCTCCATCCCGTTCATTCTCTTCGGGTGTCTCGTGGCGGCGGTGGCTTTGGTCTATTTCATCAACCCTTATGGCATCGTGCCGGGTGGTGCTTTCGGCGCCAGCATTGTGATCCATGCCATTTTCCCCTCGATGGCCATCGGCACCTTGGGGCTGATGATCCAAATCCCGCTGATGCTCATCTCGATGGTGGTGCTCGGCGGGCGTTTGGGGGTGCGCACCATCGTGGCGGCGGTGGCTCTTCCGCTGATGGTCAATTTGCTCACCGAATTGAGCTATCCTGCCGGCGAAGCCATGCGCACACTCGATCCCACTCAGCTGCTCGGCGGGCATTTAGACCTGACCCACGATTTGATTGTGAGCAGCTTGATCGGCGGTGTACTGCTGGGCATAGGCACCGGCTTGGTGATTCGTCAGCAGGCTTCGAGCGGAGGCAGTGACATCGTGGCGATGATTCTCAACAAGTACACCGGCATCCCGTTTTCCTATTGCATGATGCTCGTCGACGGCTCGATTGTGTTGGCGGGCCTGCTGGTGATCGGCATGGGCGTGGGACTAAATGTGGGCAGCGCGGAGCCTCGCTCGTGGATGCTCTCGTTCTATTCGCTCATCACGATGTTTGCCATCGCCCGCTCCATCGGGGTGGTGGTGAGCGGCACGACCGATGCGAAATTGGTGCACATCATTTGCACGCCCGAGGAGGGCAGTGTGTTGCGTAACTGGATTCTCAACACGCTCGACCGCACCGCCACGCGCTCACCGTCCTATGGTTTGTACAGCGAACAGGAGAAAGAGATCTTGCTCCTCGTGGTGCGCCAGAAAGAATTGCCCGCCATCACGGCAGGCGTCAAGGAATTGGCGCCCGATTGCTTCGTGGTGGTGACCGATGCCTACGATGCTTACGGTTATCGCTGGAAGGCACTCCCCGATGCGGGGACGGTGCAAATCCGTTGAGCCATGAAAAGCTGCGGATCACTGTTGCCCCCACTTTATCGCTTGCTCTCCCCGCTCGGCCCTTTGCTCTTGGCCGGACGGGGAGGGTGGCTTTCGGGGCTATGGTTCGAGGGCGAACGCCATTGCCCCATGTCGCACCAAGCGGAAGCCCGGCCGCAATGCATTGCCTTGGAATGGGACGAGGCGCATGCGGCGGTTGCGGATCTGCCTCCCTTTGTCGAGACCACGCTGCAGTGGTTGCGCGCTTACTTCTCGGGACTTTTGCCATTGCCGCCCCTGCCTGATCTCGATTTGCGCGGCACTCCATTTCAATTGGCCGTGTGGCGCGAGTTGCTCGATGTGCCTTTTGCCACGACCTTGTCTTATGGTGCCTTGGCGCTCCGCGTGGGCCACCGATGGCCGCGCCCTTCGGTAGGCGTGCGCGCCGTGGCAGGCGCCGTGGGACGCAACCCCGTTTCGATTCTTGTGCCGTGTCACCGGATTGTGGGCGCACGCGGTGCGCTCGGAGGCTATGCCGGCGGAGTGGAGCGCAAGGTGGCGCTGTTGGCACACGAGGGAAAGTGGGGCGACGGCCGCGGCGTGGCTAGCAGTGGCTGGTTTTTTGGCGGCCTTCCGCAGTAGGCACCGCGGCGTGCCGGTACACGGATTCTGCTGCGGCGGCTGTGCACGAAAAAGCTGATGTTCGCTCTCCGCCCCGGCGCCCGGACACAAAAAATCCCCTCGCGATCTTTCGATCGTGAGGGGATTTGTTTTCCACTTGAGGGCGTGGCGACGTTTACTCCGCCGCTGCCGTGCGATGGCATCAAACGACGCCTTGCGCCATCATGGCTTTGGCCACTTTCATGAAGCCGGCCACGTTGGCACCGCGCACGTAGTTCACATAGCCGTCGGCATCTGTGCCGTGTTCCACGCACTGGCGATGAATGCCGTGCATGATTTGGTGCAAACGCTTGTCGACATCTTCTGCCGACCAGCTGAGGTGGAGCGCATTCTGGCTCATTTCGAGACCGGAAGTGGCCACGCCGCCCGCGTTGACTGCCTTACCTGGTGCGAAAAGCATCTTGTGCTCGATGAATTTGTCGATGGCTTCGGGGGTACATCCCATGTTGGAGATTTCACCTACGCAGAGCACGCCGTTGTCAATGAGGTGTTGCGCGTCGTCGCCGTCGAGTTCGTTTTGCGTGGCGCAGGGCAAGGCCACATCGACCTTGACTTCCCACGGGCGCTTGCCCTCGAAGAATTGAGCACCGGGGAATTCCTCGGCGTAGGGGGCCACGATGTCATTGCCGGAGGCACGCAATTCGAGCAGGTAGTCGATTTTCTCTCCGCTGATGCCTTCGGGGTCGTAAATGTAGCCGTCGGGACCACTGATGGTGACGACTTTGGCGCCGAGTTGCGTGGCTTTTGTCGCTGCCCCCCAGGCCACATTGCCGAATCCGGAGATGGCGACGGTCTTTCCTTTGATGTCGTGGCCTGCACGCTCGAGCATTTCACGCACAAAGTAGAGGCCGCCGAAGCCGGTTGCCTCGGGGCGGATGAGACTGCCGCCGAATTCGAGGTTCTTGCCGGTGAGCACGCCGGAGAAATCGCGCGTGAGACGCTTGTACTGTCCGAAGAGATAACCGATTTCGCGGGCACCGACGCCGATATCGCCGGCGGGGACGTCGACTTCGGGGCCGATGTGACGATAGAGTTCGGTCATGAACGACTGGCAGAAGCGCATAATCTCAGCGTCGCTCTTGCCGCGCGGCGAGAAGTCGGAACCGCCTTTGCCGCCGCCCATGGGAAGCGTGGTGAGCGCGTTCTTGAAGGTTTGTTCGAAGCCGAGGAATTTCAGAATGCTGAGGTTCACCGACGCGTGGAAGCGGAGTCCGCCCTTGTAAGGACCGATGGCGGAGTTGAATTGCACGCGGTAGCCGATGTTGACCTGCACTTTGCCTTTGTCATCGACCCAGGGCACACGGAAAGTGATGATGCGTTCGGGTTCAACCAGGCGTTCGAGCAGAGAAGCGCGCTCCCATTCGGGGTGTTGATCATAGATGTCGGCGATGCTGAGGAGCACTTCGTGAACGGCTTGGAGGTACTCTTTCTCACCGGGGTGGCGAGCTTCGAGTTGCTGCATGAAAAGTTCGATATTCATGGCGCTTTTTTGTTTGCGGGCCGTGAGTTCGTGTTGTTTTCGCACTACCGGCGGTTGAATTCAGCGACGGAAATCGGGAATTCTCCCAAATTCCGGGCATCATTTTCCCGCTTTTTGGTCTTTGCTTCCGATTTCTTCGACCTTGTTCAAGAGAAAGAGGGGAGTGTCGGGCGAGCGCAACACGAACAGCCCAATTGGTTATTTAATCATCTCACAGCCCATGTAGGGTTGCAGGGCTTTGGGAATGCGGATGCCTTCGGGCGTTTGGAAATCCTCGAGGATGGCGGCAACAATGCGGGGCAATGCAAGAGCGGAGCCATTGAGGGTGTGGCAAAGTTCAATTTTCTTGTCTTCGGCTCGACGATAGCGGCAGTGAAGACGGTTGGCTTGATAGCAATCGAAGTTGGAAACGGAGGAAACTTCGAGCCAGCGACCTTGTGCTTCAGAGTAAACTTCGAAGTCATAGCACAGTGCAGCAGTGAAACTCATGTCGCCGCCGCAAAGACGGAGGATGCGGTAGGGAAGTTCGAGTTTCTGAAGCAGACCTTCCACGTGCGCCAACATTTCGTCGTGACTTTGCTGCGAATGTTCGGGACGATCGATGCGCACCAATTCGATTTTCGAGAACTCGTGCAGGCGATTCAGGCCGCGAACGTCCTTGCCGTAGCTGCCGGCCTCGCGACGGAAACACTGGGTGTAAGCACAGTTTTTGATGGGCAGCTCACTTTCGTCGAGAATCACATCGCGGTAGATGTTCGTGACGGGGACTTCGGCCGTGGGAATGAGATAAAGGTTGTCGAGGTCGCAGTGATACATCTGTCCCTCCTTGTCGGGCAGCTGGCCGGTGCCGTAGCCCGAGGCTTCGTTGACCACCGTGGGTGGCATGATCTCCAAGTAGCCGGCTGCACGTGCCTCATCGAGGAAGAAGTTGATGAGCGCGCGCTGCAAACGTGCACCCCATCCTTTGTAGACGGGGAAGCCTGCGCCTGTAATTTTGACGCCGAGATCGAAATCGATGAGATCATATTTCTTTGCCAGCTCCCAGTGGGGCAGGGGATTGGAGGGAAGGGGCGTTTCGTGGCCGCCGGTCTTCACAACGAGGTTGTCATCAGCACCCATTCCCTCGGGAACGATGTCATAAGGCACGTTCGGGATGGTGTAGAGGAGTTGTGTGCGCTCTTCCTCGGCTGCTTTTTTTAGTTCCTCGAGCTCTGCGCTGCGCGATTTGAGTTCTGCCACACGCGCCTTGGCGGCTTCTGCCTCTTCCTTCTGGCCGGCCTTCATGAAGGCACCGATATTCTTGGCCAGTGTCTTTTGTTCGGCGAGCACAGCGTCGAGTTCCGCCTGTGCGCTCTTGCGTTTGCCGTCAATGTTGAGCACCGCTTCGATGGCCTCTCGGGCTCCTGCGAAATGTTTCTTTTCCAAGCCGCGAATCACGGCTTCTTTATCTTCGTTGATTTGTTTAATCGTCAGCATGTAGGCTATTTGTCATATTTGGTTTCCGCAAAAGTAGCACAATAAATCGGGAAATAAGCACCTTTCCTCCCAATTCTTTTCTACTTCGTGTCTCCTATTGTGGTTAATGTTCCGCTCGGTGCTTCGCATATCGTGCGACCACTACGCTGATCGTCGTGGCAGAGGCGCAAGTCGTCGTGGAGTTACAGACGAGTCGGCACTTATTCTTTTACCTCTTCCCACCATCGGTGGAAAGTCTGCGATTCGTTGTTCAAGTCCACCACTTCGCCGATGTGGGGCGTGAGTAACGGCAAGTTTTCGCGCACCGCGGCGGCAGAAAGTAGGCGAAGGGGCTCGTCCCAATCGTGGCGGGCGAGTGCATATTTGCTGTTGTGGATGGAAATTACATGCCGCGGTGCCAGATCGCGAATGGCCTGTACCACTTGTTCGGGCATCATGTGAATGTAGGCCCAATCTTCATTGTATTGCCCGTTTTCTATCAGCGCCCAATCGATGGTTCCAAAGCGTTGGCGGATCTTTTTGAATCGGTCGTCGTAACCGCCGTCGCCCGAAAGGTAGATTTTGCGCGTGGGACTCTCGATGAGGAAAGACGCCCAGAGGGTATTGCCGGGATGCAAGGAGCGTCCCGAGAAATGTTGCGTGGACAAGCAGTGGAGTTTGACGCCGTTTCCCACCACTGCCTCCTCGTCCCAGTCCAGTTCTGTGATGCGGTCGGCGGGATATCCCCATCGTTCGAGGTGTTCGCCGACACCAAGCGGACAAATCACCCGTCCGACGCGCCGACGAATGGATTTCACGGTGCGGTAGTCGAGATGATCATAGTGATCGTGGGTGATGATGAGCGCGTCTACGGGTGGAAGATCCTCGATTTGATAGCCGTCTGCCCCTTTGAAGGGGGCAAACATCCAAGAGAAGGGAGAGGCCGCTTTGAGAACGGGATCAACGAGGAAGGTGAGTCTATCGGTGCGGAGAAACACGGACGAGTGTCCGAGCCAGACCAAGGCGTTGTCATTGTTGCGCGCCAACGAATCGAGCGCGGTGTGGACAATGGGGAGAGGATTCGTCGGTTTGAGACGGGAGGGACGGTCGAAAAGAAAATCGCGAAGGCGCTGTACAAACGACTTTGATCCGGTCATTGTGGGTGCATTGCGAAGGTTGTGAAAACGACCGTTGCGATAGTGCGGCGAGCGTTCGATGCGAGCCAGACGTTCGCCTCGCGGTGCACGACCGAACGCGGGGTGTTGAAGCACAATGACGGTGATAAGCGCCACGCCGAGGAGGATGGAAAATAGAATAGTCATGAATCGTTTCATATAAAGTGATGGTCGTATCGTGTTGTGTCGCTCGGGTCGCGCATTACCTGTGGTCGCTGTGCTCCGGTTCCGAAGCATAAGGTCGCGCGCCGCCTTTTTACAGCTTGTGGTGCCCTTGATCAGTAAAGACGCATGCCGAACTATCCTCAGGAGGCATGTCCTTTTAGGAACCCCGTGCTCTCTTTTGAACCCCGTGCCCACATTTTGAAAGCGATGCGCAGGCTTCGGAGTTACGATGACGGTTTTGAAGTGCAATTATCGTGCCCGATGAGAATCTTTCTCGTGTTCTCAATGGAAAATTCCCGTGTTTTATGGCTTCCTTCAAAGAAGAAAAGGGGCGCACGCATTGGTGCTGCCCCTTTTCCGTAAAGTCTCTATATAGTGTCCCAAAGAAAGATGTTTATTCTTCGTCGTGTTGTGCGTGTTCGGCAATGAGCTTTTGTTGTAAATCACCGGGCACAAGCTCGTAGCTGGCAAATTTCATGATGAACGAGGCCCGTCCTCCCGTGAGACTGGAGAGTGTGGTGGCGTAGCTGCTCATTTCGCTGAGCGGCACCTTGGCCTGCAGCTTTTCGTATCCGTTTTCGGAGGTCATGCCCACGATCATGCCGCGTCGACCTTGGAGATCGCTCATGACATCGCCCATCTTTTCGGAGGGCACAAAGACCTCTACGTCATAGATGGGTTCGAGAATTTTGGGACCTGCTTCGCGGAAGGCGGCAGAGAAGGCGTTGCGACCGGCCAACATGAAGGACACTTCATTGCTGTCGACGGGGTGCATCTTGCCGTCGTAGACAATGACGCGCACGTCGCGGGCATACGATCCGGTGAGCGGTCCTTGTTCCATGCGACTCATCACGCCTTTGAGAATAGCGGGCATGAAGCGGGTGTCGATGGCACCGCCCACGACGCTATTGATGAATACCAGTTTTCCGCCCCACTCGAGATTCACTTCTTCCTTACCGCGCGGCGTGATGCGGATCTCCTGATTGCCGAATTTGAACAGGGTGGGTTCGGGCATTCCTTCGAAGTAAGGTTCGACGATGAGGTGCACTTCGCCGAATTGTCCCGCACCGCCCGATTGTTTCTTGTGGCGATAGTCGGCACGTGCCGGTTTAGTGATGGTTTCGCGGTAGGGGATGCGCTGTTCGCTGAATTCCACTTTGATCTTGTCGATGTTTTCGAGAATCCATTTCAGTGTGCGCAAGTGGAATTCGCCTTGTCCGTGTACGAGGATTTGACGCAATTCTTTGCTCTGTTCCACCACCCAAGTAGGATCTTCCTGACGCAAACGAGTGAGTGCGGCCATCATTTTTTCGGTGTCGGCTTCGTTGACGGCGCGGATGGCACGTGTGAACTTGGAGTTGGGGTATTTGATGAAATTGAAGCGGTGTTCGCACTGTTTTCCGTTGAGCGTATTGCCGGTGCGCACGTCCTTTAGTTTCACCGTGCAGCCGATGTCACCTGCCGAAAGCTGTTCCACCTTTTCACGGTTGGCGCCCGAGCAGACAAAGAGTTGCGCCATGCGTTCTTTCGAACCGCGGTCGGCGTTGGTCAAGTCGTCTCCTTCGTGCACCACGCCGCTCATGACTTTGAAGTACTGCACTTCGCCAATGTGGGGTTCGACTCCTGTTTTGAAGAAGTAGACACTCGTGGGACCCTTCTCGTCGGGGCTGACCTCTTCTCCGCGTGTGTTGTGCACTTTGGGCATTTCGTCGACGAAAGGTACCACATTGCCCAAGAATTCCATGAGGCGTCCCACGCCCATGTCCTTTCCTGCACAGACACAGAAGACAGGGAAGATGCTGCGCGTGACCAATCCTTTGCGAATGCCCTCACGCATTTCATCTTCGGTGAGTTGTTCGGTCTCAAAGAACTTTTCCATCAGGCTTTCGTCGTTCTCTGCCGCAGCTTCCACCAAGGCTTTGTGCATGGCTTGCGCCTTCTCGAGTTCCTCCGCGGGGATGTCTTCCACGAGTGGTTCTCCTCCCTCTTCTTTCCACGTGAGTTTCTTCATGAGAATCACGTCGATGAGGCTGTTGAATGCCGGGCCGGTGGCGAGAGGATACTGTACAGGCACCACTTTCGGACCGTAGACATTGCGCAGATCGTCGAGGATCAGTTCGTAGTCGCAGTTTTCATGGTCGAGCTGGTTGACGAGAAAGATGACGGGTTTGCCGAGTTTCTCGGTATAGCGGAAGTGGTTTTGCGTTCCCACCTCGACACCGAATGCGCCGTTGAGGAGTAGCAGTGCCGTGTCCGTCACATTGAGGGCCGTCATGGCAGCGCCGACGAAATCATCGGAACCCGGGCAGTCGATGAGGTTGAGTTTCTTGCCTTTCCACTCCACATGGAATGCTGTGGCAAAGACAGAATATCCGTATTCCTGTTCGACGGGAAAATAGTCGGAAACGGTGTTCTTTTGGGTGATGCGTCCGCGCCGCGGAAGTGCACCGGCGTGGTAGAGAAGACACTCTGTGAGCGTGGTTTTTCCGGAACGATCGTTACCGAGGAGGGCGATGTTTTTGATGTCGTGCGAATTGTAGACCTTCATGTTGGGTAGAGATTTAGGCAGAGCCGTTGAACGGAGGTCGAGAGGCGTTGTGTTAACCAAATAATGGGTTTTATGTATTGGTATTGCCAAGTCGACCTTTTATTTTCTGGCGCAAATTACGAAGAAAATCCGAATGAGCAAATTTTTGAGCGGAAAAATCATTTTTCTTCGCGCATTTTCCATCGTGAGCCGGTTTGTTCTTTCCTCCCGTGCGTGTTTTCAGTGGGGCACAAAGGGGAAGGCAAGAGAAAAGAGGAAGCGAAGGAACTCTCTCGCGGAGTGACAAAAAACAGCAGAGCAGCTTCCTTTCCGGGAAGCTGCTCCGATAGGTGATAACGGGAGGAGATGCTATTATTTGTTCATAGTAGCCAAGAATTCTTCGTTGGAGAGCGAATTCTCGAGGTTCTTCTTCACGAAGTTCATGGCTTCCATGCTGTTCATGTCGCCCATATAGTTGCGCAACACATACATTCGGTTGAGCGTATTTTCGTCGAGCAGGAGGTCGTCGCGGCGTGTGGAACTTTGAATGAGGTTGACTGCCGGGAAAATGCGTTTGTTGGCGAGCGAGCGATCGAGTTGGAGCTCCATGTTGCCCGTTCCTTTGAATTCTTCGAAGATAACCTCATCCATTTTCGATCCGGTGTCGATGAGCGCCGTGGCGATAATGGTGAGCGAGCCGCCGCCTTCGATGTTGCGGGCCGCACCGAAGAATCGTTTCGGTTTCTGCAGTGCGTTGGCGTCCACACCACCGGTCAGAATTTTGCCCGATGCAGGCGCCGTGGTGTTGAAGGCGCGTGCCAATCGGGTGATGGAGTCGAGGAAAATCACGACATCGTGCCCGCATTCGACCATGCGTTTGGCTTTGTCGAGCACCATTTGTGCGATGCGCACGTGGCGGGTGGCGGGTTCGTCGAAGGTCGAAGCTATGACTTCGGCGTTGACTGTGCGCGCCATGTCTGTCACTTCCTCCGGTCGCTCGTCGATGAGGAGCATCATGAGATAAGTGTCGGGATAGTTGGCGGCAATGGCGTTGGCAATCTGTTTCATCAAGATCGTCTTACCCGTTTTGGGTTGTGCCACGATGAGTGCGCGCTGACCTTTACCGATGGGGGAGAACAGATCGACGACGCGGCAGGCCAGCGGCGTGTTGCGTCCATTCGACAGTTTGAATTGTTCATCGGGAAAGAGCGGGGTGAGATGTTCGAACGCCACGCGATCGCGCACTTGTCGGGGATCGAGCCCGTTGATGCGGTCGATGCTCACCAGCGAGAAATACTTTTCTCCTTCGCGCGGCACTTTGACTTTGCATTCCACCACGTCGCCCATTTTCAGTGCGTAGCTGCGGATCTGATATTGGGAGACAAACACATCGTCGGGCGAAGGCATATAATTATAGTCCGACGAGCGGAGAAAACCAATGCCTTGCGGGTCGATTTCGAGTACGCCGCAGGCCTCGATGAGGAGGTCCTTTTGTTCGGGCATCGGTGCCGTGGGCGGCACCTTCCCTTCGGCGCGCGCTTGGAGCTGCTGCTGCACGAGAATGTCGTCCTTGAAACGATGGAATTTCGGCACCGTGTGTTGTTCCGCGGGCACGTAGGCCGGTGCGGGTCGCGAGTAGGGCTCGCTTTCTGCGAAGTTGTAGTCGTTGAAGTCGACCACCGGCACATCTTCCACGATGATGAAGTCCGTGCCGTCGGCCGGTTGTCCGTTGTTCGCCGTCGGCGCACTCGAAGGTTCGGCGCTCGTCGCATTTTGTTCGCCTGTAGCGGCTGCTTCGCTGCGGAGCCGGAAGTGTTCGGAGAGCGATGAGAGAGCCGCCCCGGTTTCTTCCTTCTCGCTGTTGGCCGCTTGCTGTTTCATTTGTTCGACGATGAAATCCGGCAGATCCTCCTCTTCCTGTGCTTGCGCCGCAGCGGTGTTTTCTTGCTGCGCGGCGGGCTGGTCCGCGTTCTTAGATTCCGGTGCCGCCTCGCCCGAGTTGGAGGCGTTCGCCTTGTTCTCCTCTTCCGCCGCCGCTGTCGAGGCGGCCCGCTCCTTCTGCTCTTGCTCTTCCGCTGCCTTTTTGGCTTCTACCTCCGCCTTGGTGGGACGCCCTCTTCTGCGTTTGGGTGCCTCGGCGACGACTTCCCCTGCGCCCACGAGTGCTTCGGCAGCGGCCGCCGCCTCCACACGGGCTTTTTCGGCGATTTGCTTTTTCGCAGCGCGCTCATCGCGCGCACTGTCGAAGCGTTCGCTTTCTCCGGCCTGCGTGGCAGAATAGACATGGTCGTGCGGAGCTGATGCGATGCGCCGTCTTTTGGGGGCGGCGTCGCTGTCGGCGGCGCTCATTTCAGCTTGTTTATCCAAAATGTCGTAAACGAGCTGTGCTTTCACGTCGCTATAACTGTTGGGCGTCTTCATTTCGACGGCAATTGCTTTCAGCTCATCGACGCTCATCGAGAGGAGTTGCTCTTTGGTATGTTGAGGCATAAGAGAATGGGGTAGTGTTCGGGAATAGATCGCAGGAAGAATGGCATCACGCGGGGAGATGCAAAGTGATAAGTCTGAAGATGGGGTGGAATCACGGTAAAAATCCGACAACGGAGGATGGAAAATGCCTGCTACATTCATTTTCACGACGCGAATTTACGAACAAATCATGGTAACGGACGAAAACTCCCCTTGTTTTTTTGTACTTTCGCTTGCAAAATACCCTCTTTCGTATGGCGACTCCCTATCTCGACATCCAAAATTTGACGAAAAGCATCGGCGACCTGGTGCTGTTTGAAAACATCTCGTTCAGTGTGTCCGAAGGTCAACACGTCGGTTTGATCGCGCGCAACGGAGCCGGCAAATCGACCCTCCTCGGGCTGATCGCGGGTAAGGACAGTGCTGACAGTGGCGACATTGTGTTCCAGAAAGGTCTGCGCGTGGGCATGCTCGAACAGCAACCTGATTTCGATCCCGAAATGTCTGTGTTGCAGGCCGTGGCGGGTCGTTTGCGTGCAGAATACGCTTCCCTGCTCATCGCCGAAGAAGGCGGCGAACTCCAATCGCACACCGCCACCTTCGACGCCGATGAGGAATGGAACGATATCCAATTGCGCGCCAAGCAGATTCTCACGCAGCTCAAAATCGATAAACTCGACAAGCCCGTGGGATTGCTTTCCGGCGGTCAGCGCAAACGTGTGGCGCTGGCCTCGGTGCTGATTGCCAACCCCGATTTGCTCATCCTCGACGAACCGACCAACCACCTCGATGTGGAAATGATCGAGTGGTTGGAGAAATATTTGCAGCGCAACACCAAAGCCTTGTTGCTCGTCACGCACGATCGTTACTTTCTCGACCGGGTGTGTCAAACCATCGTTGAGCTGGACGATCGCACCGCCTACACCTATCGCGGCAACTACGCCTACTACCTCGAAAAGCGCGACGAGCGCATCGCCACCACCAACGCCAACATCGACCGGGCGCGCAATCTCTATCGCAAGGAACTCGACTGGATGCGCCGCCAACCACAGGCGCGCGGCCACAAAAGCCGTTCGCGCAAGGAGGCCTTCTACGAATTGGAGCAACAAGCCCGCCGGCGCACCGAAGAGCGCGCCGCCCGTCTGAACGTAAAGGCCGGTTACATCGGTTCGAAGATCTTCGAGGCAGAATATGTGTCCAAAGCCTTCGACGATGGGGTGGTGATCCTCAAAGATTTCTACTACAATTTTTCGCGCTTTGAGAAAATGGGCATCGTGGGCAACAACGGCACAGGGAAAACCACCTTCATCCGTATGCTGCTCGGTGAGGTGCCGCCCACGTCCGGTCGTTTCGTGATCGGCGAAACGGTGAAGTTCGGCTATTTCTCGCAAGAGGGCATGCCCGTCGATGAGCAAATGAAGGTGATCGACGTAGTGCGTCGAGTGGCCGAAACCGTCGATCTCGGCGGCGGCCGCCATCTCACAGCCATGCAGTTTCTCAATCATTTTCTCTTCCCCCCGGCGCGTCAGCAAGACTACGTCTACAAGTTGTCGGGCGGCGAACGCCGACGACTGCAACTGTGTCTGGTGCTGATGCAGGCGCCCAATTTCCTCATTCTCGACGAACCGACCAACGATCTCGACATCGCCACGCTGCAACTGCTCGAAGAGTATCTGGCCGACTTCCGCGGGTGTGTCATTGTGGTGAGCCACGACCGTTATTTCATGGACCGCGTGGTCGATCACCTGTTGGTGTTCCGCGGACAGGGCGAGGTCGAAGATTTCCCCGGCAACTATTCGCAATATCGCGAGTTCCGCGAACTCAAGGAGAAGGAGGAGGTGCGCGAACAGCGCGACCGCAATTCTGCTGCCGAGGGGCGCAAACCGGTGCTCGAAGGCAGCGACCGCAAGCGCAAACTCACCTTCAAGGAAAAACAAGAATACGAAGCGTTGGGGCGCGACATCGAGGCTTTGGAAGCCGAGAAAGCACAGCTCCACGAGGCCTTGGCCTCCGGACAGCTCAGCGTGGAGGAAATCACCGCCCACTCCAAGCGCTTGCCGCTGCTCGACGAGGAACTCGACGAGAAGTCGATGCGCTGGCTCGAATTGTCGGAATGGGCCTGACAGAAGTTGAACCCCAAGTCACAACACGTACATGAAACCATTGGCAGAACGTTTGCGCCCGCTTTCGCTCGACACCTATGTCGGGCAGCAACACTTGGTCGGCCCCGGCGCCGTGTTGCGCAACATGATTGCCGGCGGACGCATCTCGTCCTTCATCTTGTGGGGACCGCCGGGCGTGGGCAAAACCACTTTGGCCAAGATCGTCGCGGCACAGTTGAAAGCCCCCTTTTTCACCCTCAGTGCCGTCACGAGTGGAGTGAAGGAGGTGCGCGAGGTCATTGCCCAGGCCAAGAGCGGGCAGTTTTTCGGCGCAGTGACGCCCATTCTTTTCATCGACGAAATCCATCGTTTTTCCAAGTCGCAACAAGATTCGCTGTTGGCGGCCGTCGAGACGGGCGATGTCACCCTGATCGGTGCCACGACCGAGAACCCCTCGTTCGAAGTGATTCGCCCGCTGCTTTCCCGTTGTCAGGTCTACGTGCTCGAACCGCTCAGCGAGGCCGACTTGCTCCAACTGCTCGACCACGCCCTCCACGACGATGTGGTGCTGCGTGAGCGCGAATTTGAAGTGCGCGAAACCGACGCCCTGTTGCGCTTTGCCGGTGGCGACGCGCGCAAACTGCTCAACATCGTCGACCTGCTCACCAATGCCACCCCCGAGGGTCCCATCGTTATCGACAATGCCGGCGTCACCGAGCGCCTGCAGCAGAACCCCATGGCCTACGACAAGGAAGGGGAGATGCACTACGACATCATTTCGGCTTTCATCAAGAGCATCCGCGGCAGCGATCCCGATGCGGCCATCTATTGGTTGGCGCGCATGATCGCCGGCGGCGAAGACCCCAAGTTTATCGCGCGCCGCCTCGTGATCAGTGCCGCCGAAGACATCGGTTTGGCCAATCCCAACGCCTTGTTGTTGGCCAATGCCGCTTTCGACACCGTGACCAAGATCGGTTGGCCGGAAGGGCGCATCCCGCTGGCTGAGGCCACCATCTATTTGGCCACGTCGCCCAAGTCCAACTCGGCCTACAACGCCATCAATTCGGCGCTGGCCTATGTGGAGCAAACCGGCAACGCACCGGTGCCGCTGCATCTGCGCAACGCCCCCACCCAACTCATGAAAAATCTCAACTATGGGGCTGACTACACCTATCCGCACGACTTCCCCGAACATTTTTATCCGCAGCAATACAAGCCGGAGGGGCACGAATCGATCGTGTTTTGGCATCCGGCCGACAACGCGCAGGAAATCAAATTGGCCGACCGCATGAACCGTTTGTGGCACGGTGGGGAATCGTAGTCGCATGCCCTTGCCGGCCGACCGCTGTCGCCGTCCGTTTCCAAAAGCTCAACCGCCCGAGTCGCTCCCCCGAGGAGCTGCTCGGGCGGTTGCTCGTGGTGCGAACGATGAGACTCGGCTCGTATGGTGTGCCGGCCGAGCATTTCCGGATCGTCCGCACCGATGGTGTCGATGCTCCCTTCTTCAGGTGATGTCGCCCGCGCATCAGGGTGAAGAAGGGGCGCCCATTCCCTCGCGTACGCGCGCGCGTCCGCCACTTTCCGTTTTTTTCCTTCACTTCTTCACCCGTATGACGCAAAGTGTTGACCCATAGTTTGATAAGTGTGAAGACTTTGCCGATTGGGGTTCACGCTTTCGCGTCCTCCCGTGAGGAAGCACCGTGACGACTGCTTCACCCCATTTCGAGGAGTAATTCAAGCCGGCTGCCATGTTGGGATGGGCACCGACCGGCAGAAAATGTGATTTGCAATCTGCCGGGAATGAAAGGTTTGTGCGTTGCGGCGCCGATCGAACCCTTGCTCGAAAAAAGCACATCGTGCAATGGTTCCGGCGGTCGCAGACATTGATCGAATTTCGTGTTTTTGTGGTGAAGGGGAGCAAGATTCTGAATAACAGCGGATTGTCGAAGAAAAAGTCCCGAGAAATAGGCAAAATGTGGAGGATTTTGAAGAAAAACCTTCACCTCTATTGATCTGTGAATCACTGTTTTGCGGCATGTGGGTGAAGAGGTGAAGGCAAAAAACGGAAACAGACTGACATGCGCGTACGCGCGCTCGCGCGAAAGGGCAGCCGTTTCTCTATTCTCGGTCTTCACCTGTGGCACTTCATCCGCGTAGGTGATCGATGCTTGCTGTTGCGGGCGACGGCACACGTGCTGCTGCGACGGCGTGGGCAAAGAGCCGCATTTTGTCGGGTGAACTGACGGAAAAGTGCCCGGCAACATGGCGAAACCGAAGGACTTCGTCGGCCGATCGCGCTCCCCGCAAGACAGAAATGGGAGAAAAAAGGTCGGACACGTCAAATATTTAGGGATAAAGCCCGCAGAATGAGATCAAATCGCTAACTTTGCCGAAAGAATGCTTAAACGAGATGGCGAAACATGCGCTACATCTCAGCCCTTAATCGCCGAATACCGTATTGGACGTCCTTCTTTTCGTGATCCCCGCAGTTGGTGCTGCTGTTCGCTTCCGTGGGTCGACGCCCCGATGGGAAAGCAAATGAACCCAACAGGACACAGGGCATGCATCGACAGGACAGAGACCGGTGAGGCAATCACGTGACGACAGAAAGTGTGAAAAAACAAGCATCGAATTCCGCAATGATTTCCCTCCGGTCTCACCGCAGACCGTTGATCGCCGTGTGCCGGCGTCTCTCCTATGCGTAAGTGACCCCATCGTTGGGCAGCACGCTCGGGGCAAAAGCCACGGCCGGATGAAAACTCCCTCCATTTTTTTGAATCCAATTAAAATGTAAAATGATATGTACCAACTTTTGAGACGAATGTTTGTATTCCTGCTCGTCATGTTGGGGTGTCTCCCTTCGGTTCTCGCGCAAAGCGGCGCGTTGGCCGACGGGTTTTACCGCATCGTGAGCCGGAAAAACAATTTTCCCGTGCTGGTGCAGCATCATCGCTTGGGCTACGTCTCCGAACACTCGGGGAGCAGCGGTCAGAACGATGAGCTGTCGCAGTATTGGAAGGTGAAACAGGTGAACGGCACCTACCGGATCGTGAACGTGGGCGAGCAGTTGGCCGTCCAGCCGCTCGACCGGCTCAACGAGACCTTCACGGTGGGCACGAATGCCGCACACTACTACATCAAGGGAGCCTCCGGTGCCGGCAGTGCCGGCTATTGGGTGATTTCGACGGCCGAAGATTTCGGCGGGAAAACGCTCTGGCACAACGGGGGTAGCGGCCTTGTGCAGAATTGGGAAGGCGTTTCGACCGAAGCCAACCACTGGAAGTTTGTTCCCCTCACGACCGAGGAGCTGAAGAGCGTGGCGAAGTTCAACGCCGCTTGGCCGCAATTGGAACAAGGCTTCGAGACCCTCGACCGGCTGCGCACCGGTGGTCTCTACCGCGTGAAGAATGCCGCGCAGCACTATTGGACGGTCGACGCAACCGCGCACACCCTGAAAACCACTGCGCAAGTCAGTTCGTCCGACCTCTCGACCGTGTGGTTGGTGGAGCGCAACGGCGACGGCTTTGCCCTGCGCAATGCGTCGACCGGCCGTTTCGCCTCGTCGGCCGAAGCCGGTCGAGGGGTCAGCACGGGCGTGGGGAACAATCGGCTTTGGCTGAATTTCCTGCAAACGACGAACGGCTTTTTCAACGTGAGCGGCAATGCCGATTTCACCGACGGTTCGTGTTTCACCGAGTTGGCGGACAAGAACGTTGTGGGTGGCAATGCCCGCTCGTTTCGCACCAAGGCCGACACGGTGCGCAAAGTGACCGACACCACTTTCTTCGCCAACACGGCAGCAGAATGGCAGTTTGAACCGGTGACCGATGTGTCGGAAGCCGATGTGAAAGAAAGCGTGCGCCGCAATTCCACGGGCGTGTACACCCCTGTGGAGGGAAAATACTACCTGGTGCGCAATGTGGCCTATCCCGAGCGCGTGCTCACCACGCGCCCCGCGTCGGACAACGTGGTGCGCGGCGAAGTGCGCAACGAGCGCGAGATGGGACAACTCTGGCAGTTGGAAAAAGTGGGCGACAAATGGGCCCTTCGCAGTGTGGTGAACCAAAAGTATGTCGGCAACAGCGCCGCTCGAACGCAAAGCTACACGATGACCGACACACAAGCCACGTTCACGCTCAAAGAGATGGACAAGTGGTTGCCCTACCTTGCCTTCGTGGTGCGCAACGGCGCGAGCTTGCATTGTGCCAGTTCCGCCGGTTACAATGTGGTCAATTGGGACGAAACGAGCACCGCTTCGTTTTGGCAGTTGGAAGAAGTGGCGTTGGACGCCGCGGCCCTCAACGCGTACAAGCAGCGGCTCAACGAACAAGCGGAACTGACCGCGCATCGCGATGAACTCAACACGCAGTTGCAACGCTATTTCGCGGACAATGCTTGCACGCAGTTGCGCGCACCCTATGCTTCGATGAGCGTCGATGCGCTCAAAGCCGCCCTTCGTGCAGAGCAATTGCCCGAGTCACTCATCGACGTGGCCGTGCGCGTGCGAACCGATACGTGGAACGGAGCGAACGCCGAGGCCAACCGATATGAGAAATATTTCCGTATCCAGCCCTACCAGGCCTACAGCCATCCGCAAAAGTGGGCCCGCGACAATAAATTGATGCCCACGAGCTTCGGACAATACTCGCAACTCACGAACCCCACCGGTATCACGATCCCCGAAAAGGAATTGGCGCTGGTGTTTGTGGGCGAAGAGGCACCGGCGGGTTGTGCGCTCAATGCCGAATTGGTGCAGGGAAAAAACACAACGGGCGATAAGCTCATTGCGCTTCACAAGGGGCTCAATGTGGTTTATGCCAACGATGCGTCGCACCTGTACATCAATTACGTGATGAACGACACGAACCTCAAATACACCGAGCAACCGCAAATCTCGATTCACGTGGAAGGCGGGCGTGCCAATGGTTATTTTGATGCGACGAAGATGCAGAACCAGGATTGGGACAACCTCGAAAACCTCAAACCCTACGGATTCTTCACCGACGACGTGATTCGCCTGAAGTCCAAACACACCATCCACAGTCTCAGCCTGCGCGGTGTCGAGGAGCAGCAGCGTAACGGCAACTGGAACTACAACGGACAGTATAAAGGCATCACCGGTGTGCTGAGCAAATGGGACTGGGTGCACAAAATCGAGCAAGACTTCTTCAAACCGGAGCAGTTCGCCGATCGTTTCAATTGTCTCATGTTCAGCACCGACGCGTCCGGTCTCTATGCTTTCCCTTACGGCACCTTCATCGGAACGGTCAGCACCACGTTCAGTTACCCTGAGTGGGTCAAAGGCTCCGGGGGCGACAACGGAGGTAACCTCTGGGCCGTGGTGCACGAAACGGGCCACCACTACCAGAAGCTCTTCAACCTTTCGCGCTGTCTCGAGAGTTCGAACAACCTGTGGTCGAACATTGCCGTGTGGAAGCGCGGTGCGAGTGTGAGCCGTCTCGATGCGCCGCAAAAGCTCTTCAACCGATTCAATCGCCATCAAACATGGTTCGACATGGATCTGGGCGATCGCACACGCATGTATTGGCAATTGTGGCTCTACTATGTGGAGCTCGGTCACAAGCCGACGTTCTTCCGCGATCTCTTTGCCAAGTTCCGCGAGCAACCCATCGACAGCCGCGAGGCCAAGAGCGACTACCTGCGCTTTGCTCGTTTCTGCAGTGAAGCGGCCGGCGAAGACCTGACCGAGTTCTTCACGTTCTACGGATTCTTCGACAAAGTGGGCAACAATCTCCCGCTGAAATACAACGACGGTTTCTACGACAAGGTCTATGCCCCCACCACGATTTCGGTGAGTCAAGCGGATATCGACGACTGCAAAGCCGCCATGGCGCAATACAGCAAAAAGGCGAAGAACTTGATGTTCATCGACGAACGCATCCGCAAAACACCGGCCACCTATGAGGGTCACCAACCCGGAGAAACGCGTTGGGCCACGATCGGCGGTTTGAACCCCGGCGACAGCCGCGTGTTCGGCGACGTGGGGCACTACACCGACTTCGGTACCGGCACCGAACCCGGAACGACGGCACAACCCGAGGCGGTTCGTCTTGAAGGTCGTTCGCTGCGCGTGCAGGGCAAGGGAGCTGTGGGCTACAAGGTGTACAATGCGCAAGGTCAACTCGTGATGGTGGCCAACCGCCATGCGTTCACCATCCCGACCGAACTGGATCTCTCGCAAATCACCGTAACGGTGGCCGGCGGTGACGGCGGTGAAGTCGAGATCTTCAAGAACGGAAAGATCGTCGATGCCTACAACCAACCGCTCAAGTTCGACAACCCCGCCGGGCTCACCGTATCGACAGGCACCGACCACCCGATGGGTAAATATGTGATTCGCAATTATCGCATGTTCGGCGGTAAATATTACTATGCCGATGCGCAGACCCGTCCCACTGAGGGCCGCAGCGGAGCCGGCGAATACATCTTTGTGGGCGGAAAGAACAGCGGTGATTACCACATCTACTCGCTCGCTACGCAACGATGGGCCACGTATTCCAACGTGCGTGACGGCCGCAACATGCTTTCTTGGACAGATGATTTTGCCGCATCTCAGCCTTGGAACATCGAGCATGTCCAGAACGGCACTACCTCTTACTACAATATCTCACCCGCAGGAGCGCGCGCTCACGCCTGGAACTGGCACGGTGGTGTGGGAGTGACCCAGAATTCGATGGGATTCTATTCGCCCGACGACGCGAACTCCCATTGGGAACTGATCCCGGCCGATGCCCTCACGGAGTATCTGGCGCTTGTCAAGCATGCCGACAGCGTGCTGGTGCGCGACGCCGCGAAGGCGGTTTCCACCCATAGCTATCATCAAGCGTTCCGTGCCCATCTCGCTACGGAATCGCAGCGCACCACGGCAACGCAGGCCGACATTGATTTGCTCAAATCGCAGTTGGCTGCTTGGGACGTTTGGCGCACGGCCGATAGTACGCTTCAAGCCGACGCCGCTTCGGTGCAGCACATCCAACCCTTCTTGAACGATTTCAAGGCGAAACTGGCCGCGCTCACGCTGGCATCGTCCACACAAGGACTCGAAGAAGCACAAGAGTTGATCAAGGCCTGGCACACATGGAAAAAGGCGGACGAGGTGCTGGTGCGCGACGCGCAGAAGGTCAAGCATAGTCGTCCATTCTACAACGCCTTCACCGCGTTGGTGACTTCCACTCAAACCACCAACGCTACTCAGCCCGACCACGTGGCAGCGCTCAACCAACGTTTGCTCACTTGGCCCGTGTGGCGCGGCGCCGATAGTTTGGTGCAGATCCCGCCTTACAACGATCCTCTCAATACGAAATTCCGTGTACCTTTCTCGAAACTCATCGAAAAAGACTACACACAAGACACGCAGATTGATTCCCTCAAGGATTACGGGCGTTACTTCCGGATGCTACTTTCTGCCGATAGCCTGCTAAGTTTGACCAACCCCGGCTATCCGTTGAGAAAATTCCAGGCTGCCGCCGGTTTGGAGGAGTATTATTTGCAACCTGCGGCCGATGTGGAAGCGCCCGATTGGAGCATGAAGCCCTACATCGATTTGTTGATCGATGCTTGGGCAGGCCCCGCCAACGTTCGTTCGATCACTAAGGATGCCGACGCCTACTATATGCCCGAAGACGGCAAGATCTATCGCTTGCGTGGCTACCTCGACAACCGATACGTCACGAGCGAACCGGCATGGTCGGCACATGATGGCCGAACAGCCGAAGTGAGCATGACACGGCGGGGAGACAACGCCACACTCTGGGTGCTTCAAAAAGATGCCAACGGCAACGAATACCTGGCTTCCCTCACGGGTAAGGGATATTTGAGCCGTATGCAAAACATCGGCAAGGGCGGATTGAGCAACCAACCCGCGGCACTCACCTTCGGAACGGCGCGCCTCATTCAATACGGCGGCAACAAGCAACAGAAAGTCGGCACGCTCTACATTCGCAACGGCGGGCTCTCGCTCGTCGGTTGGACGAACGACGATGCGGTGGGCGGACACGGCGGATCGGACACCGCCCCCGTGTGGCATGACAGCGGAAAGACCGGAAGCACTAGCTTCTATTTCGATACGGTCAAGGAGGCGACCTTCACGGTCACCACGCATGCGGGTAGCAATGGTAATTTCGCTTCGTTGCAACTGCCTTTTGCTGTCGAACTCCCCAAGGGGCTCACAGCCTATCTCGTGACGGCTGTGACAGACAAGGAGGGAAATGCCAATGGCGACAAGGAGCTGACGCTGCAAGCCATCGGTGATTCGATCGTTCCCGCCAACACGCCGGTGGTGCTTTCGAGTGCCGAAGCAAAAACCTTCCAGCTTCGTCCCACGCAGTGGCGCGCGCCGCTTAACACGCTGCTCAGCGGTACGAATCTACGTCTCGCGGCGGCCGATCGCAACAGCACGGGCTTGGTTTATTATGGACTGACTCGCGATGCCGACACCCATGAGTTCCTCTTCCGTCGCATCAAGGAGCACGTCAATATCCCCGGCAACCGCGCGTTCTACACTCTTCCTGCCGCGAGCGGCAGCGTGCGCAGCCTCACTTTCCGTTTCGGCGCCTCTCCTTCGGCCGTGAAAGCGGTGAAGACCGACGAGAAAGCGGCTCCGCTCTATGACCTTTCCGGTCGACGCATCAACGCGGCTGAAGCCAAGGGCGTCGTGATCTCCGGTGGGAAGAAGATCATTTTGCGCTAAACGCCACACAGTGACTACGACAAAGGCCGACTCTCCGAAAAGAGAGTCGGCCTTTTTGTGTGTTTGCTACCTATTGCTTGCGGGCTTCCCATCAGACGGTTCCCAATTCTCCCGCGAGCGAGCGGAAGTTCGGGATGGGCGTCGTGCCGCGTCGAGATTCAGTCTTCGATGTAGTTCGATCCGAAGCGCTCTTCGAACTCGTCGATGATGGAAAGGAAACTCGGCTTAATCACCTTGCGGAGTCGATTCGCCATGGAGCGGGGGATGCCGAAGAGGGCTTCGGCGACGGCGCCCGCCATGCAAGCGATGGTATCCGAATCTCCGCCGAGACTCACGGCGTTGCGCACCGCGTCTTCGAAATCATGCGCTTCGAGGGCGCAAGTGATGGCTTGCGGCACGCTGTCGCTGCAGATTTCGCTGTTGCCTTCCCCGTCCATTCCGTACCAGGAATAGCGTGGACGAATTTCGTCTACACTCATAGAGAGGTCGTAACCGAAGGTCTTTTCGATGTCGCTGCGAATGTCGGCTGCCGAAGCCCCGTGGCGTGCCAGCCAAACGGCCAAAGCGATGGCCTGCGCTCCCTCAATGCCTTCCGGATGGTTGTGCGTGCATTCGGCCGTGGCTTTGGCCATTTCCATCACTTCTTCGCGTGTTTGCGCAGCCCAACCCACAGGGCCGACGCGCATGCCGCTGCCGTTACCCATCGAGTTGTAGGGTGCAGCCACTTCGTTCGTGTAGCGATACACGCGGATCCATTTCGAGAAACGTCCGCCGTATCCTCTCCCGGGATTGGAGACCGCGAATTGTGCGTAGTGTGCGCCGATGTTCCCGCCGTGGAGGATCCAGTAGGCGGTGGCTCCCGTCAATACCGAATCGTCGGTGAAGAAGAGTGCGTCTTCGGTCGGTCCGTAAAAGGGAAAGCACTTGGTTTTGATGTTGCTGAACTCGTAGATGCTGCCTACGATGTCGCCGATAAAGCTGCCGATCATGGGGGTGAAGTTTGAAGGGGGTGAGTGTTAGAGGAGTTTTCCCGGTAAAGATTTGGGAGTTGGCGGTGGGGGCGAAATCAATTGTGTTTGTGATGTTGAACAGGTCAAGGTTGGGATAAGGTGGCCCCGCAGCCGAGTTCAGAATTCGAGTCTGAAACCTTTTTGTTTGAGTTCCTCGTATTTGTTGAGGTTGAAGCGATAGAGTTTTGCGTCGCGTTTGGGGGTGGCGCGCACCGTCTCGTCGAGTTCGGTGAGCAATTCGAGGTGTTGCATCTTCTTTGCAAAATTCCTACGGTCGAAATGCACGTTGAGAATGGCTTCGTAGAGCATTTGCAGCTCGCGGAGCGTGAATTTCTCGGGAAGCAATTCGAAACCGATGGGGCGGAAGTGGATGCGTTCGCGTAGGCGCGCCACCGCCATGCGGAAAATGCGTTCGTGGTCGAAAGCCAGTTGTGGAATTTCGTCGAGGGCGAACCATTGTGCCTCGGCTGCGTCGTCGCCGCCTTGCACTTCGCTGATTTTGACCAGGGCGAGATAGGCCACGGTGATCACTCTTTCGCGCGGATCTCGGTCGGGATCTGTGAAGGTGTGGAGCTGCTCGATATAGGCAGACTCCAAACCTGTTTCTTCGCGCAGTTCGCGCAGCGCACCTGTCTCCGCAGTTTCGTCGGGTTGGAGAAAACCGCCGGGAAAGGCCCAGCGCCCTTTGAAGGGCTCGACACCGCGGCGAATGAGCAGGACGTTCAGTTGGCTTCCGTCGAATCCGAAGATTACACAGTCAGTGGTTACCGCCGGATGAGGGTAGGCATAGCAGTAGGGAAGTGGATTCATATTACTACCGGTGTTGATTTTACACCGCAAAGATCCGAGTAAT
>ERZ1674174.68-NODE-68-length-24377-cov-9.362429_pt1 | contig 24377 bp, 17 predicted proteins | sample MGYA00581289_ERZ1674174 | MGnify/ENA primary metagenome ERZ1674174 (study PRJEB41354, sample SAMEA4873342) | human saliva metagenome | biome: human-associated habitat [ENVO:00009003]; feature: mouth environment [ENVO:08000002]; material: saliva material...
TTGAATTGAGTGAAACTTAATCTTGAGGTTGTGTGGAATAATGTCATCTGCTGTGCGCAAATATATGGCTTTATTCTTAATGAACCAATGTTTTGTGGTAGGAATTTTTAATTTGCGTGGAAGGCGTTCTCTTTTCTCCTTTCATAATGGTGAGGAGATGGTGCTTTGGAGAACGGATGTGCAGCAATAGATAGAGGTGAAGGGACGGACAAAAAAATCCCGCAGGCGATGTGAAATTGCCTGCGGGATTTTCGGTGGTTTGATGAGTGCCTCGTTCTCGTTCGATGAGGTGGGGACGGCGAAGCAGGGAGATCAGACGGTGATGTTGAGAATCTCGAGCTGGATGACGCCGCGGGGTGTTTGTGCGTCGACGATGTCACCCACCTTGTGGCCGAGAAGAGCTTGGGCAATGGGGGTGGTGCTCGAAATTTTGCCGGCGCGGAGATCGGCTTCGCTTTCCGAGACGATGGTGTACTTCATCTTGGCGCCGACCTTCACGTTCTTCATCTCGACGGTGGAGAGGATCTGGACGATGTCGGTGCGGAGCTTGGAGGTGTCGATGATCTTGGCCGCTGCGATGGTGGCTTTGAGTTCGTTGATCTTGGTTTCGAGGTGGGCCTGTGCTTCTTTTGCCGCGTCGTATTCGGCGTTTTCGGAGAGGTCGCCTTTGTCGCGGGCTTCAGCGATGGCTGCCGATGCAGCCGGGCGGTCGATTTGCTCCATACGGCGGAGCTGGGCGACGAGGCTGTCGTAGCCCTCTTGGGTCATGTATGCCATGTTGGTATATTCGGGTTAGCGTGCTTGAAAAATGTGAGGTGGGTACCGCGATTAGTCGGGGGCGGCATCTTGTTGCGGGGCGTTGTCGGCGTTGCCATTTTCGGCATTGCCGTTGTTGCGCCCATTTTTGCGTCGGCGGGCTCCACCGCGGCGTCTGCGGTTGTTGCGTCGTGCCGTGGGTTGCGCGTCCGACGATTCTTCTTCCGGCGTGTCGGTGCCCGCCTCGTCGGCGAGATCGTTTTGCGCTCGTTCTACGTCGCGGCGGTGGGCTTCTTCGCGCAAACGGCGTTCGGCCTTTTCGGCGCGGCGACTTTGTTCGGCCGGCGGCGGTGTGGTGTTGGTGTAGCCGGCGGCGTTTTGAGCCTTGTTCTGACGGCGCGCACGTTTTTTCTGTTGTTCAGTGCGCGGTGCGGGCGCCTCCTCGGGTGCCTCGTCAGCGGAAGCGGCGGGTGTTTCGCTTTCTTCGGCCGAACGATCGGGGGCGGATGCCACACTCGGATCAGCTTCCTGCGCAGCGGGCTGTTCCACCGGCGAAACCAAGTTGTCGTCGGGCGAAGCATCATGTTTCTCCTGTGTGGAGGACGTATCGCGTTCGTCGGTGGACTCTGCGACGGATGTGGCCGACTCGTCAGAGGTGACGGATTCCTTCGGTTGTTCCGGCTTCAGCTCGTCGGCGATGGCAGCGGGCAATTGCATGGGAGCAAACACTGCCGTGGGCTCTTCAGGCTGAACAGTCGGCATTGCTTCCTGACCTTGGGCCTCAATGTGATCCGACTGCGGCAGAATGTTGGGCGTGTCGGGTAGGGTCTGTGCAGGTTCCGATTGAGGCAGCGGTTCGTCGTGGCGTACCGTTGGTGCTTCGCTTTGTGCCGCCTTTTCGCTTTGCGGAGCCGGAGTGGGCGCCGCCACTTCGTTTGCTAAGGTCTCGTTGGCTTGAACTGCTGATTCGCTGCGCGGTGCGTCGGCATTTGCTACGGCCGTCGGTTCGGCGTCAGCACGTTGCTCTTTGCGTTGAGAGCGATCGCCGGGCTGTTCCTTTTTAGGCGCAGTCGTTGCACTTTCGCCGGGCGTACCTACCTCGGGATCTGCGGTGTTGTTTTCAGCAGCCGGAGTCTCCTTCGGTTCCTGCGCGGGGGCGTTCTTTTTCGATCTGGGGCGTTCGTCAGTCTTCGCCTTGGGAGCTTCGGCAGCGGCCTCATTTTTGCTTTCGCCGTTGGCCGTTTCGCGTTCCGCTGCGCGACGTCGTTGCTCACGTTCCTTGCGTGCTTCGGCGCCTTTGTTTTTGCGGTCTTTGCGCTCGGTGTTGCCTTTTGCTCCGTCTTCGTCTTGCTTTTCACCGCGCGCTTTGGTGTTTTTGCGCTCGGTGTTTTTGTCTTCTCGATTTTCTTTTTGACGGTCGGCTCGTTTGTCGTTGCGCTGCTCTCCGCCTTTCTCTTTGCGGCTGCGTTCGTTGCGCGCATTGTCTTTGCGGGCGGGGGTGCCTTCGCTTTGTTCCTTGGCGATTTCCGCTTCGATCTCGTCTATCTTGGGAACAGTGAAGAACTCTTCGGCGCCCATGGCCGTGCGCTTTTCTTTGGCGCGGAAGACACTGTCGAGGAACTGCGGTTCGCGGCGCAGTTTGGTGAGTGCGTCCTTGGCTGCGGTTTGGTGACTCTCTTTTTTCGAGTAGCCCTTACCTTCTCCGGCGTAGAGTCCTTCGATGACGATGGTGGTGAGGAACGAGGGGCCGTTGGCTTTGTCGGTGTCGGTGGCGCTGTCCTTGAACTCGAGTCGGATGCGGTTTTTTTGGCTCCACTCCAAAAGCTTGCTTTTGAAGTTGACTTCTTTGCTTGCCACGGATTCGAGGTCGAGGACGGCACCTATGATGCGTTGCTCGACGAAGCGGAAGGCGTAGCGGAATCCTCGGTCGAGATAGATGGCGCCCATGAGGGCTTCGAAGGAGTTTCCGCCGAGGTAGGAGTTGTGGGTTCGGCTGTGGGTCTGGCTCTGGATGAGGCGATCGATGTGGAGCTCTTTGGCCAGTTTGCCGAGTGATTCGCGCGATACGATTTTCGAACGCGTATTGGTGAGGAAGCCTTCGCGCTTGTTGGGGAAATGGCGATAGACGATGTGGCTGACGACGGTTTCGAGGACGGCGTCTCCGAGAAACTCGAGTCGCTCATTGTTGAGCGGCTTGTTGCCGAGTTTTTTCGATCGATACTCTTGCGACTTGTGGGCGAATGCCGTGCGATAGAGATCGATGTTGTGTGGGCAGAAGCCCATGATGTCGTAGAGGGCTGAGCGAAACTCCCGATCTTTGCAGAAAAAGAGTTTGGCTCGGTCGAATAGATTTTTCATAATGGGGTGGGGAGGACGAGAGAACGCAGCGCATGGGGGACGAGAGCGAAAAAATAGTTTTGTACGCTTGGTCATTACGTGTGTAACAACCAAGCGTACAATCCGTATTTTTCAATCCCGCAGCGGGGAAGGCGTTCTGTTCAGTCTTCTCAGGCTTGATACTTCTTGACGATGCAGCAGGCATTGTGTCCGCCGAATCCGAAGGTGTTGGAAAGCGCCGCACGCACGGTGCGTTGCTGAGCCTTGTTGAAGGTGAAGTTCATGTTGTAGTCGATGTTTTCGTCGCGGTCTTCCTCATCGTGATTGATGGTGGGCGGTACGATGTCGTTTTGTACGGCCAGGCAGCAAACGATGGCTTCTACAGCACCGGCGGCACCGAGCAAGTGACCGGTCATCGACTTGGTGGAGGAGATGTTGAGTTGGTAAGCGTGGTCGCCGAAAACCTGTGTGATGGCTTTGGCTTCGGAGACGTCGCCGACGGGCGTGGACGTGCCGTGCACATTGATGTAGTCTATGTCTTCGGGTTGCAGTCCGGCATCCTCGAGGGCGCGCTGCATCACGAGTTTGGCACCGAGTCCTTCGGGATGGGAAGCCGTGAGGTGGTGGGCATCTGCGCTCATACCTGCGCCGGCAATTTCGCAATAGATCTTTGCGCCGCGTGCCTTGGCGTGTTCAAGTTCTTCGAGCACGAGAATACCTGCGCCTTCACCCATCACGAAACCGTCGCGGCTCTTGCTGAAGGGGCGGCTGGCACGTTGGGGATCGTCGTTGCGGGTGGAGAGAGCGTGCATGGCGTTGAAACCGCCGAGTCCTCCGGGGGTGATGGCTGCTTCTGCACCGCCGGTGATGATGGCGCTGGCTTTGCCGAGACGAATGAGGTTGAAGGCATCGGCAATGGCGTTGGTCGACGAGGCACAAGCCGAAGTTGTAGTGTAGTTAGGACCGTGGAATCCGTACATGATGGAGATCTGTCCGGATGCGATGTCGGCGATCATCTTGGGGATGAAGAAGGGGCTGAAGCGAGGTCCCTTCTCTTCGTGAGTGAGGGCGTATTCGCTGATTTGCTCTTCGAAAGTGTGGATACCGCCGATGCCCACTCCGAGCACTACACCGATGTTGTCCTTGTTGATCGTTTCGAGGTTCATACCGCTGTCTTGTACAGCTTGCATTGCCGCCACGACTGCATATTGTTCATAGAGATCCATTTTGCGAATCTCTTTGCGGTCAATGAAATCTGCTGCCTTGAAGTCTTTGACTTCGCAGGCAAACTGCGTTTTGAACCGTGAAGCGTCGAAGCCTTGAATGGGTGCTGCGCCGCTAACGCCGTTGAGAAGGCTGTTCCACGTGGCTTCGAGGGTGTTGCCGACGGGGGTGATGGCACCGAGACCGGTGACGACTACTCTTTTGAGTTCCATAGGGGTGTGGGGATTAGTGGGAGATGAGAGGATGCTACGCTGAAATGTGCTAATGCGCCGGTGCCGCCGAATGGGTACCATAGCGCATTAGCACATTTGCGAAGAGATGAGCGTTAGCTCACCTCGTTGAGCGCGGGCAAGATCACTTGGCGTGTTCTTCGATGTACGCGATAGCGTCACCTACGGTGGAGAGCTTTTCAGATTCCTCTTCGGGGATGGTGATGTTGAATTCCTTTTCGAGGTCCATCATGAGTTCTACCGTTTCGAGAGAGTCTGCGCCGAGGTCGTTGGTGAAGCTTGCGTCTTCACGTACGTCAGCTGCATCAACGCTGAGCTTTTCTACGATGATTGCCTTTACTTTTTCTGCAATTTCAGACATTGTTGTTCTTATTTTGATGATTAGAAATTAGTCATTTCTGAGGTTACAGCTGCAAAAGTAGTGGTATTTCTTCAAACCGGCAAAGGTTTACCCTATAAAAAGCGCGTTTTTTGCTCATTTGCGCGCATTTTGTGCAGCTAGGTGGGGAGGAATCGGAGCTCGAGACCTTGATTTTTCGTGAAAGAGTAGCTGCTCAGTTGAATGCGCCTCTGCTCAGTTCAGTTGAATGAGCCTTTACTCTGTTGAACAGGTCTGCGCCCCGTCGAAAGTGTCTGCGCTCGGTCGATGACAGCAGACATTTACGCGATCAAGGGGTGCAGCCACGAAGACACATCCGTGCGGCGCGCAACCGGCACGCACTGCGCACTCATTTTCCTGTGATGATTTTGCGAATGTCGTTGAGTTTATTGAGCGCCTCGACCGGAGTGAGGTGGTTGACGTCGAGATGCAGAATTTCGTCGCGCACGGCTTCGAGCACCGGATCGTCGAGTTGGAAAAACGACAGCTGGGTTCCGCTGGGAGCACCGTTTGTTTGTCCGTTTTCCACGGTGGGAGGCTGCACTTGTCGGTTGTCTGCGTTGTTGTGTTCTAATTGGTGCAGAATCACCTCTGCCCGTTGCACAATCGCATTCGGCATCCCTGCCAGACGCGCCACATGGATACCGAAAGAGTGTTCCGAACCGCCGCGCGCCAATTTGCGGAGAAAGACGATGCGGTGATCCACTTCGCGCACGGAAACATTGTAGTTTTTGATGCGCGGGAAAAGCGCTTCCATGTCGTTGAGCTCGTGATAGTGAGTGGCAAAGAGCGTACGCGCATGCATTTTGGGACGTTCGTGCAAGTGTTCCACGATACTCCACGCGATGGAAATGCCGTCGTAAGTCGAAGTGCCGCGTCCCAATTCGTCGAAAAGCACCAAGCTACGTTGTGTGATGTTGTTCATGATGTTCGCCGCCTCACTCATTTCGACCATAAAGGTACTCTCGCCCACCGAAATATTGTCCGATGCGCCCACACGCGTGAAGATCTTGTCGACGATGCCCACCCGGGCCGAGTCGGCCGGGACGAACGAACCGATTTGCGCCATCAAGGTAATAAGCGCCGTTTGTCTAAGCAGTGCACTCTTACCCGCCATGTTCGGTCCTGTGATCATCATGATCTGCTGCTCCGCCGTGTCCAGTAGCACATCATTGGGCACATATTCCTCACCCGGCGGCATGAGCGTCTCGATCACCGGGTGTCGTCCCGCCTTGATGTCCAGCACCTCGCTTTCGTCCACCACCGGTCGAACATAGTGTTGTGCCATCGCCAGCACCGCCAGCGAGTGGTACACGTCCAACTCCGCGAGCGCATGCGCATTGCGTTGCAGCGCCGCGATATGTTCGGCCGCGGCCGCCACCAGTTCGCCGTAAAGTCGGGTCTCGAGCACCAGAATTTTGTCTTCTGCCCCGAGGATTTTCTCCTCATATTCCTTCAACTCCTGCGTGATGTAGCGTTCCGCATTGACGAGCGTCTGTTTGCGTATCCATTCCGGCGGCACAAACTCCTTATAAGTATTGCGCACCTCCATGTAGTAGCCGAACACGTTGTTAAAACCGATTTTCAGACTCTGTATGCCGGTACGTGCGATTTCGCGTTCTTGTATTTGGAGCAAATAGTCCTTTCCCGAGGTCTGTATGTTGCGCAGTTCGTCGAGTTGTGCATTCACTCCGTTGGCGATGACCTGTCCCTTGTTCACCGTGAGCGGCGGGTCGGTGCGCAATTCGCGTTCGATGCGCTGCCGCAACGATGTGCAGGCGTCCAGTCGTTCGCCGATGTCGCGAATGCTCTCTTGCGCAGCCTGCTTGCACGCATTTTTGAGTACCACCACCGTTTCCAAAGCACAGCGCAGTTGCTGCATCTCTCGTGGATTGATGCGTCCCGTCGCCACCTTTGAGACGATGCGTTCCAAGTCGCCCACCTTCCCCAGTTCCATTTCGCAGAGTTCTCGAAATTCCGGTTCGCGGAAGAAATGCTCCACACTGTCCAGTCGCTGTTCAATTTCCTTCACCGAGCGAAGCGGGAAAAGCACCTGCCGTCTCATCAGTCGCGCGCCCATGGGTGAGAGCGTTCGGTCGAGCACCGCGAGCAGCGACGTCCCGTCACCGTGGTTGGTCGAAATGAGTTCGAGATTGCGAATCGTGAATTTGTCAAGCCGCACGAAACGCTGCTCTTCGATGCGGGTGATGCGGGTGATGTGTTCGATGTGGTGGTGTTGCGTCTGGTCGAGATACGTCAGGATCGCTCCCGCCGCCGTGATCGCCGTGTGCAGGTGGTCCACGCCGAAGCCCTTGAGATTCTTCACCTCAAAATGTTTCAGCACCTTGGTGCGTGCCGAGCCTTCTGAAAAAGCCCAGTCGTCGAGTTCGAAAATGAAATAACGTCCCGAAAACAACTGTTCGAATTTCCCTTTCTCTCCGCGTTGAATGAGCACCTCTTTCGGGGCAAAGCCCGTCAGCAGTTTGTCGATGTACTCCGTGTCGCCTTCGGCCACCAGGTATTCGCCCGTCGAAATGTCGAGCAGCGAAAGTCCCACATCGGCTGCGCCGAAGTGCACGGCAGCCAAAAAGTTGTTTTCCCGACTCGAGAGCACATTGTCTCCCAGCGCCACCCCCGGCGTCACCAATTCGGTGATGCCTCGTTTCACCAATTTCTTGGTCAACTTCGGGTCTTCGAGCTGGTCGCAGATGGCCACTCGATATCCTGCCCGGATCAGGCGCGGCAGGTAGTTGTCGAGCGCATGGTGAGGAAAACCTGCCATTTCCGTCGAGGCGTTCGCCCCCTTTTGGTTGCGTTTCGTCAGGGTGATCCCCAGCACCTGCGAGGCCGTGACGGCATCTCCGCAATACGTTTCGTAGAAGTCGCCGCAGCGAAACAGCAGAATTGCATCGGGGTTGGCCGCTTTCATGTCATGAAACTGCCGCATCATCGGAGTGAGTTCGTCTTTGGCCATAGGAGGAAAAATAAGGGGGTGAAACAATTGTGCGCATCGGTCGGCGCCATGTGCAAAGTTACGCATTCTTGCCGAAACGCAAAACCGCCCCGTCCTGCGAGAGGACGAGGCGGAAAATCAATAGGAGAGAAGTAAGTCAGCTGTGCGCTTATTTCACAACCACCTTCTTACCGTTCACGATGTAGAGACCGGCGGGGAGGTGTTTCGTGTCTTTCACGCGTACGCCCGAGAGGGTGTAAACAGCGTTGACTTGCTTGCCGTTGGCAACTACGCGACCCACGGTGGTGATGGTACCGTTCGTTTCGAGGTACTTGTCACCGGTTTCGGTAGTCACGGGCATCTTCGTGAAGTAACCCGAACCGGCAGCAACCGATTCACCCACTTCCGAGAGGAGCACCTTAGAGTGGTCAGCGTTGAAGACACCGCTGTCCTTGTTCACCTTGGTCGTTTCGAATACCGGAACGAGACCGTTGACAGGCGTTGCGGGCGTGCTCACGGGAGCGAGCGTAGCGAGCGTCTGTGCCTGCGAAACGAGGTTGATCACCGTTTCTTCGTCACCGTCTTCGGGGATGAGCACGTAAGCCTGACCGGCTTCGAGATTACCCGTGTGCTTCTTGAGTTGGATGCGGTTGTTGGCATCCTGACCGATTACAGTGTAGAAGTTGTTTGCACCGGGATCAGCTGCGATGGGCAGCGTGATGATCTGGGGCACACCCTTCATGATGGGCAGCGTGAAGCCGTCAGCGAGGGCCTCATCGAGATCGTGAGCAGCCTCCTTGAAGGTGAAGGCCGAGTTGTCCTTACCGTTTGCTTCGTTCCAGAGCACGAGGTTCTTCGAACCGGGTTCAGCGTTCAGGTAGACGTGAGCCTTATCCTGTACGTCGGCCGTGTCAGCCACGAGGTTGAAGCAGCCGGAAGTCTTCGCATAGCGGAGATCGAGCGTGTAGGGGTTCTTGCGGAGGCTCATCACACGCGTACCCTTCTCTTCCTTCGGAGCGAGGTAGAGTCCGGTGTAAACGTTCTGATAAGTGTAACCGCCGGCCACCTTCGTCAGCTTCCAGTAAGCGCCGAGGCGAGAGTTGAAGTCAGCCACATCCTTGTAGGTGCTGCCGTCCTTCACGCGGCCGTCGAGCTTGAGGTAGTTTTGCGTCGAAGCCGTGTTAGCCACTACGCTGTTTTCAGCTACGCTGGCGTCAGACGACTTGCTGATGATGCGATAGATACCGTCGGCGGGCACGTTGAGCTTTTCAGCGAATGCCTTGTTGGCGGCGTCAACTTGAGCGAGGAGGTCGTTCACCTGAGCAACGGTGGGCTGCTTCACATCGGTGATGGCCTTGAGCTTGCCGGCAACCGCTTCGATGGCAGCCTGGTAAGTAGCCTTCGATCCGGCAGCGTAGTAACCCATGTCGGTGCCTTCTTCAGCAGCAGCTTCGAGAGCCTTGGCAGCTTCGAGTGCCTTCGTCACGCGAGAGGGATCAGGATAGTTCTTGAGGAACTTGTCGTAGGCAGCCTGGAGTGCTTCGATCGAAGCCTTCGTAGCCTGCTTGTTGTTCACTTCGTTCTTCAGCGTTGCGATAGCACCGGTGAGGGCGTCGCGGTCAGCCTGAGGAACAGCGTCGATGAGCGAGTTCTGTCCGTCGTAAGCGCCTTTGTAAACGCGGAATTCAGAGCCATAGAAGAACTTGTTGCCGTTGGCTTCGCCGTTACCTACCGTCTTGGTCACCTCCATGCGGAAGTACTTGTAGGCACCCTTGTCAGAGGGGATCACGAAGTGAGCCGTACCGGCGAAGTTCGTCTTCTTCACTTCCGTACCGTTGTTGTCCCACGTTACGGTGTAGGGATAGCTGAACGTAGAAACCGCAAGCGAATCCCAACCTTTGTTCTTCTTCCAAGCGTCGAAGTCAACGACGTTGTTGCCGTTTTCGTCCGTTACCACAGCGCCGTCCTGGTCGAGCTTGTCGGCCTTGTTGGCAGCGAGGGCAGCTTCGGTCTTGGCACCCCAGATCGTGATCTTTTCGGGTGCACCGCCGTTGGCGTTGTTGTGGTTACGCTTCACCCACTTGAGGAGGAGTTCGCTCTCGGGGTTGTCGAGCTGGAATTGGAGGTAGTGGTTGCCCTTCCAAGCGTCGTCGCCACCGTGCCAGCTGGTGTGGAAGTAGGTTTCGGGGTTGCCGTCGAGGAGCACAGCGGGTTCGTGTTCAGCGCCCACGCCTTCTTCCTTGTCGGCCATGTCGCTCGAAAGCTTCGTGCCGTCGGTGACCAGACCGTCTTGCGTGAGTTTGCCGCTGGTAGCATCTTCGATGCGGTTGCCCGAAGCGTCAACACCCATGTAAGCGAAGCCGTTGTTGTAAGCAGTTTGTGCCTGCTGGAGGAGCTTCTGGGCCTTTTCGTTGTTGATGTCTTGTTCGGCACTCTTCAGGAGGTCAGCCACTTCCTGGTCGGTGATGGTGCGTGCCTTGAAGGTCGAACCGTCAGTCTGCCAGTCCCAAACCACGGTACCGTTGTGGTCACTGCCGGTGTGTACACCGCCGAATTCCCAACGATCGCCGCCGTTGTAACCCCAGTAGTTACCCTTACCGCGCCAGAGGTCGGGCGAGTAGAAGCAGAAGTAGCCGGGATAGTTGCGGCTGGTCACGATGTTGTAGGAAGCCTCGGGAGCATCCGTCATTTCGATACGTGCACTGGGAACGATACTGCCGTTGGACGTGATGTTCTCAGCCGTACCCACATAACGATTGGTAGCCAAGTTTTGGAAGAAGAAGTAACCGGGTTTCGCATCGTTCTTCGTCACCTTCCAGATGTACTTCAAGCTCTTGTAGTCGAGCGGAGCATCCTTCTTGTAGGTGATGTCGCCACCCTTGTAAGTCCAATGCAGTTGCTTGTCCTTGTCGTTGGTGGCACCGCCGTCGTAGAGTGCACCGTCGTCATAGCCGGTACCCTGCGAGCGATAGGAAGTGAGGATGTAGTAACCGGGTTCGAGCACCTTACCCGAGGTGGTGAAGGTGGTGTAAGCCTTGGGCAGATCTACCACGAGCTGATCGATCTCGTCGTCGGTAGCCGTTGCGCCACCGTTGAGGATCTCTTGCGACTTGTTGTAGAGTGCCATGAAGGCGTCGTACTTCGCCTGGTTGTACTCACCGATGTTGTTACCGCGGGGGAACTTCTCGGAGAATTCATCCACGTTGAAGTTGGCACCGAGCGATTCGGCGATCACAGCCTGGAGGTCTTCCTTGGCAGTGAGCTCGTTGGCGGCGTATACCAACCATGCGTTGCGGTTGTAGTCCGTGCCCTTGCCGGCATCGCCGTTGAGCGCCGTCTTGGGGCAGGTGAGCAAGAAGTTGTACTCGCTGTACTTGTCGTCCTTCTTTTTCGCTTCGGGCGAAACGAGCACGACGGTGTTGTCACCATTCACAAAGGTGAAGGTGCTCAAGTTGAGATCCTCGTTGTTGGCACGAGCTTCTTCCACGTAAGCGCGAACGCCCTTGATGGTTTCGGTTGTGTCAACACCGTCAGCCTTGGCATGCGTCCACTCGTAAGAGTGTTCGGGATCCTTGACTTCAGTGACTTGCTTCACTTCGATCTTCCAAGCACGATCCGTAGCGGAGGTGTAGAAGTTTTGGTTCGAAGGATCTGCAAGATACTGGTTTTCGTTCACGCCTTTGCGCTTGAGGTAGAAGGTCTTACCGTCACCCGTTGATTCAAAGACGAAAACGTTGTCGAGCGTCAAGCTGGTCGTTGTGGTGAACTTCTGTCCGGCGAGGAAGCAGTTGCCGTTCGCAGCTTCGGAGAACGCAGGCTGAAGCACATACGATTGTCCGGCTACGATGTTGGTCACTGCACCATCGTTGACGTTAGCACCCCAATGGCGAGCAGACGCACTTGTCGCTCCGGCCACCAGGAGGGCGGTCAAAGCAAACAAATTGCAAACCTTTTTCATTGAAGATTTAACATTAAAGTTAGACATAGAGATAATTCGATGGGACACGATGCGACTTCCATGTACCTCCCCCATCGAAAACAGAAGGGTCACGGAAGTTCAGTGCAGGGTGTTCGTGCGACAAAGATAGAGAAAAAAAACTACACATAGCAGATTCGCATCTAAAAAACGACGAGTTTCTGCCCGACAGCACTGCATTTTATACTTTGTCGTCACTTGTGTTTTTTGAAAAATCTGAATGATTTCCGCTGATCTCGTTGGTAGATTAACTGAAAAGTGTTGAATCTGTCCTTGTGTTTTTCCGGTTTCGTGTGGGAGAAGGGGATGCTTCGGCGCGCTGTTTGTGTCGTTCCCCATGTCTGTTCGGTAAACGACGGAAAGGGGGGCCGATGCTCGGTGGGAGATAGTGCGTCGATGCCGGCCGCCGCCGTTGCGGAGAAAAAACGGACGATGTCGCTCAGCAACGCCGCATCGTCGGTTCCCCCCTTTCACTTTGTGGTCACGCTGCGCTGAGAGGCGTTTCTCACGCGCGCACGCGTTGCACGATCGCACGCGCACCCCACTCGAAGTTACTTTTTTTGCCTTCACTCCTTCACCCATGTGGAGTAAACGTTTGTGCTTCATGTGATTAGGGGTGAAGATCTTTGCGCAGAGCCTTCACCCCCTCGTCAGGTCGACCGCGTGAGCGGAAGTTCACGGGCCGTTATTCCATTTTTCCTCGCGGCGATGCCTTATTTCGCGCGCGTTTTCGAGGAAAAACAGGCTGTTTTCCAAAGTCGACTGCGGTGAAGGGCGAAGCACCAAAGTCTTCACCCTTATTGAATTGTCATTCAGTGCATTATGCAGTGCGGGTGAAGCGGTGAAGGCAAAAAACGAAAAAGCGTGGACGCGCGCGCGTCATGCGCGCGCGAGGATGCTCTGTCTTCACCTTCGCGATCGGTGTACTCCTTTCGGTGCGCTCGTGAGGGGGGGCGCATCGGTCGAAGGGCAGTGGGCTTATCGGCGTTGGGCCTCGAGGGACAACGAATCGTGGTGCTCACGCAGTGCACGCAGTGCCGTCTCGATCATGCTGTCCCTGCCGCGCTGTCGGTCGTCGGCCGAAAGGTGGGCGCGCACATCCGGTGCGATGCCGAACTCCGTGTGCTCGCCGTGCACGTCGAGTGCGGGACTCGCTGAGAAGCGAATGCTCCACCCACCCGGCAGTTCCGAACTGAAGGGCATGCCCGATCCGCCGCCGGTGCGGTCGCCCACCAGCAACACACCGGGAAGGGTTTTCATGTACATGGCAAAGGAATTGGCGGCACTGAAGGTGCGGCGGTTGATGAGCACCGCCACAGGTTTCTGCCACCGCAACCCCTTGAGGGGACTGAGGCGCACGGGTTTCGGTGTGGAGAACGCGTCGTGTGCGGGGCCTGTTTTGTGCATGATGTAGCCCACCGTGACCGTGCGATTGGTGAAGATCGAAGCCAACGTCTCGGCCGAGGTGAGTTGGCCGCCGCCGTTGCTGCGCACATCGACGATGAGGGCGTCGCAGAGGGCAAAATGCCGCATGACTTCGTGCAGATTGCCCGCGCCGATCGCCACGTTGAAGGAGCTGCAGCGGATGTAGCCCACATTGCCCGGCAGCACCTTGTATTGGAGTCCCGACGCAGTGCGATATTCGTCGGCCGTGCCGAGCACCACGCGCTGCAAGGAGTCGTCGAAGTCGGTGGGGTAGGCCTCGTACCAATTCGTGTAGCGGGCCGTGTTGAAAGGAGTCCAGAGGTTGACATGCCCGTCGCGCAGTTCGTCGCAGAGGTTGGCCAGCACTTGATAGAGCGCTTGCGACGACATGGAGTCGGACACCTGCGGGGCGTAGCGGCGGTGCACCTCGTTCCAGTCCAGTCCGTATTCCTTGTGCTTGTAGTCGAAGAAGCAGTAGTGCTCATCGATGATTTTCCACAGCGCTTCGAAGTCGCCGCGCGGTGTGGAGGGCAGGTCGTCGGCCTGCACGCAGGCGGTGAGCGCGGTGAGCAGCAGCGGAAGCGAGAGGAGGAGGCGGAAGAGATGTTTCATCGGGGAAGAAATTGGACCAGGCGCGAATAGCCGATCACGAAGGTGTGATTCCAAGCGTGGCGTTCCAGTCGGTTGACGCTACTCTGACGGATGTCGGCTTTGTAGCCCAGGGTGATGCACGCGCGGCGCAGGGGAATGCTCACGGTGGAGAGAAAGCGCAGCGAGGGGGCAGAAAAGGGCGTGGTGGGCACGACATTGCGGTCGGTGTGTCCGAGCGAGAAAATTTCGTAGTAGGACTGTCCGTAGTTGGGCGTGAACATGAGGCCCAAGAGGGGCACTTCGAGTTGCGAGCGCCACACCCAGCGGCGTCCCCACAGGGTGAAGGGGTGGACGAGCGCGCCGGAGAAGGCCACGTCGACAGCGGCGCGCGCCTGTGCCGGGTTGTTGCCGTTGCGTCGGTTGTAGGTGCCGCCCAGGTGCAGCGCGCCCATGGCACCCACGCTCCACTGCCAGGCTGCACGGGGCGCTGTGAGGCGGCGGCGCCAACCGGCATCCATTTGCAGCTCGATGTCCAGCGCGGTGCCGTTGCCGGCCGGATTGGTGGCCGAGGTGCCGTTGAGGTCGAAGAGTGTGACGAAGGCATTGCGCCCGCCGCGCCCGCTGTGGCGCTCGCCGATGCGGGTGAAAGAGAGGGTGGTGCCACTGTAATTCAGCGGCGAGAGGTAGCTGTCATAGAGGTTGTTGTGCCCCACGCCGAACAGGTAGGTGCGTTCCACGCGGCCGGTGAGTGTATCGGCATCGGTGGTGTGCTGTGGCGATTCAGCGCGGGCGAAAAGCGGAAGGATAACCCACCACGCGAGGAGGAGTGCTTTGCGTGTCATGCGTGAAATGTAAGGGAGATTCGTTGCCATAGGCGTCCATGGCCGTGAGGGCGTAGTCGGCATCGAGCAGCGAAGGCAATGCCGGGCTGTAGGTAAAATCGGTGTCGCTCAGTCGAAGGGCCACGGCCACAGGGCCGGTGGGGGTGAGCCGGTAGAGGTTGTAGTGCACGGGGGTGGCATCGGCCACGGCGTTCCAGGTGAAGCGGAGCGCGTGGTCGGTGCGCCGACACTGCCACTGCGGTGCGGCGGGCGCAATGCTGTCGAGCCAGGTCATGGCCGGCGGGAGCTGAGGTTGCGCGTAGTGGTCGTGCACGAAGTCGAGTAGGCCTTTCACGTTGTTGAGCAGGAATTGACTGCGGAAATAGGCTTCGCCGGCAAACCCTTCGGCGTGAATGAAGCGGAGTTGTCGCACGATTTGCAACAGCGACCAGTTGCGCTCTTCGGGGGCGAGCTGGTAGGCGCCCAGACCCGGCGCCACAGGGCGGCCGTAGGTGTGTTCCTGCCAGTTGACGGCGAAGGGGTAGAAGTGTTGCCCGTCGAAATACATCATCGGAAAGAGCCCGTCCATCCAACCGCGGCGCAACCACAGTTGGGCATCCTGCGACACGGCGTCGCGGGCATTCCAGCCTTTGGACGATTGGGCGGGCAGGTCGGCATATTTGCCGATGGGAGCACAGGTGATCTTGACCCACGGACGAATGGCGCGCACGGTTTCGCTGATGAGTTGCACGGTGCGGTTCACGTTCTCGCGACGCCATTCGGCTTTGGGGCGGTGATGGCCGTAGCGGGCGTAGGTGCGGCGATCGTCGAAGGGAATGGAGGGTTCGGGGTAGCGAATGTAGTCGAGATGAATGCCGTCGACGTCATAGCGACTGATGATTTCGCGAACCAATTCGGCCAGATATTCGGCTGTGCCGGGAACGCCGGGATCGAGTTGCCATTTGTCGCCGGCGCGGGTGCAGAGTTTGGGCATGCGCGCGGGGAGAGACTGGCGCCCGAGGCGTTTGGCTTCGGACAGCGTGTTACCCGGAAAGGTGACGAGATAGGCATGCAACTCCATGCCGCGGCGGTGCGCTTCGTCGATGGCGAAACGCAGCACGTCGTAGGGCGGTGCCACGCCGGGCGTGCCGGAAAAGGCGCCGTCCCACGGCTCGATGTGCGAGGGATAGGCCACGGTGGCTCGAATGCGGGTTTGGAACAGTACCGTGTTGATGCCGGCGGCTTGCAAACCATCGAAAATGCGCGAGAGCTGTGCTTTCTGCTCGAGGGCTTCGGCCGCTGTGCGGGCATAGTGGCCGGCGGGCCAGTCGAGTCCGCTGTAGGTGCAGAGCCACACGGCGCGCACGCCACGGGCCGGAGAGGGAACCGCGGTGGTAGTGGGCGTTTGTGCTGTGGCCGAAAGGGAGAGGAGGAGAAACAGCAGGGAGAAAAGGAAACGCATGGGGCGGGAGAATGGAAAGGGGGAGGTGGGCGTTTAGCGCAGGCGGTGGTAGAGCGGGAGGAGCTGCTCGGCGAGCTCATCGCCGGCAGCGGCACGCAGACTGTCGAGCTGACGACGGGCTTCATTGCGGCGCCCGAGGTCGAGGAGCAAGGTGGCGCGATGCACTTGCAGCGGGCGGTCGTCGGGACGCAAACGGAGCAGGTGCTCGAGGCGTTCGAGTGCGGTGACTTTGTCACCCTCGCGCTCTGCAAGCTGGGCACCGACGGCCAGCGCGGTCTCGTCATCGGGATGCCGAAGCAAGGCGGTGCCGAGATGGAGCAGCGCTTCGTCGCGGTGGCCCTCGGTGTAAAGTTGCAGGGCAATGAGGCTGTGGGCGCGCGCATTGTAGCGGTCGGTTTTCAACACGCGGCGCAGCGCAGTCAGTGCGCGCTCGTCTTGGTGCAGGCGCCGGCAGGCTTCGCTTTGAAGGAAGAGCAGGGTATGAACCTCGTCGGTCGTGCGCTCACGACGGTCGACGAGGAGGGTGTCGACCCATTGGGCCAATTCGCTGTCCTTGTTTGCTTCGCTCAGACATTGGGCCAGCGCAATCTGCGCTTCGCCGTAGTCGGGACGGTGGGCAAGGAGGTCGCGAAGTCGTTGTTCGGCATCGTGCCACTGTCGGCGTGCCATGAGAATTTTGGCGATGTTGAAACGCAGCACGTCGTTGCCCGCCGCGTCGGGATCGTGCCCAAGGGCTGCTTCGAGGGCGCGTTGTGCCTGAGAGAGGGAATCAGCGCGCAGGGCGGCGAAGGCTTTGCGCACCTCGTGGCGGTAGGCGGCGGTGTCGCGCGGTGCGATGGTTTCGACCGGGCTCGACAACGTTCCTGCGCTCCGCGCGAAGGTGGGCACTAGAGCGGTGAGGATGCCGCCGGCGATGACGAGAGCGGGAAACAAAAGGCGAGGGAGGATCATAGGGCACTGAGGTGATCGATTTCGCTGAACACGGCTTCCGCTTCGAATCCGCGAGAGGCGGCGAAGCGGGCGAGCTTCTGTGCGGCCAGGTAGGTGGCGCGCCGATCGGAGGGATCGAATTTGAGCGTGCGTAGTTTGGCGGCGAGCAGGTCGCGGAGGGTTTGCCGATACGTTTTTTCGTCGATTTCTTCCTCGAGGGCGATGGCGATGTTTTCTCGACTGATTCCTTTGAGCCGCAGCGCGTTGCGAATTTTGATTCGCCCCCAACGGGCGAAGGCGGCCTTGTCGTGCACGAAGGCGCGGGCGTAGCGTTGCTCGTCGATGAACTTTTCGTCCTCGAGGCGTTGGAGTACCCGATCGATGAGGTCGGGGTCGATGTCGGCGGCGCGGAATTTCTTCTCGAGATCTCCCCGACAGGTTTCGCGTCGAGCGCAGTAGGCACCGGCACGGCGATAGAGGGATTCGAAGTCGTTGGATTTCATCGTTTGATCAGTGCGCGGATCACAAACCAAGCATGGTGGGCGAGGGCGGAGAAGAGACCGTAGTGGTGGGCCATGATGCGAAAACGCTCGCGCAGGGAGGCTTTGTGATGGCGGGTGGTGAGGCCTTCGCTGAGGTAGTCGGCGACGACCGTGTGGGTGTTGAACAGCGGGAGCCGGCGGTGCTCGGCTTGTTGCATGAGGCGAATGCACCAATCGTAATCGGCCGAGAACCGATAGCGCAGGTCGTAGGGGGTGGCACGCGCCAGGTCGGTGCGGGCGAAAAAGGCTTGGTGGCACACGAGCATGCCGTTGACAAAATCGTGTCGGCGAAGTTGTTCGGGCGGACTGAGGCGTCGGGCGCGGAGAAAGGTGCCGCGGTCGTCGACCAAGTGGGTGTCTCCATAGAGCACGGCCGGAAGTTGGGCGGGATCGGCGAAGGCGGAGAGTTGCGAGGCGATGTCGGCCAGGGTGGTGGTGGCGTGAAATTTGTCGCCGGCGTTGAGAAACAGAATATAGTCGCCGTCGGCTTGCCGCAAGGCTTTGTTCATCGCGTCGTAGAGTCCTTTGTCCGGTTCGGAACGAAACACGAGACTCCGTCCGTCTGTGATGCCGCGGTAAAGGGCGGCGTATTCGTCGACCATCCGGCGGGTGTCGTCGGTCGAGGCCCCGTCGATGATGAGGTGCTCAATGTGAGGATATTGTTGGACGAGTACGCTGTCGAGGGTGCGCCGCAAGGTGGTGGCAGCGTTGAAGCATACGGTGGCGACGGTAAAACGGATCATAAGCGAGGGGATGAGGGCGAAGGAGAGGACGAAGCGTGGGCGAGGGCTTGCCGGTAGAGGGCAAGATAGCGCCGGCCGACGCGGTCGAACGAATAGTGATCGAGCACTTTAGTGCGTGCCGCCAGCGCCAGTTGGTCGTGGTTGGACTCATCGAGCATTTGGTGCAAACCTTCGCAAAGGTCGTTCGCGTCTTTGGCGGCGGCCACATAGCCGTTTTTGCCGTGATCGATCATTTCCGGAATTCCTCCCACGCGGAAACCCAAACAGGGGATACCGCAGGAGAGTGCTTCCATGATGGTGTTGGGTAGGTTCTCGGAAACGGAGGGGAGTACAAAAAGTTGAGCCGCGTTGTAAATATTGACGATGGTGTCGACCTCGTAGGTGTAGGGGGTGGTGAACACGGGGATGTCGAAGGCGGCTCGAAACTCTTCTGCTTCGCCGCCGAGAATGAAGAGTGCAGTGTCTCGGCGGTGTTCCGGATAGGTGGTGAGGTATTGCCGGAAGGCTTCCACCAAGTAGGGCATGCCTTTGTTGAGATTGGTGATGCGCTGGGCGACAAAGAGCACGATGCGCAAGGAGGGGTCGGTGGGCAGGCCGAGTTGTGCGCGGGCTTTCGCACGATCGCGGGGAGCGAACACGGTGGTGTCGATGGGATTGGGGATGTCGACCACGGTTTTTCCGTGAGTGAGCGAAGCACTGCGCGCCTCGCCGGCGAGCCATCGGCTGCACGCCACAAAAGTCATGGGGGCTGTGGCATAGACCGCATGTTTTTTCGACCAAATGCGGTGCGACAGGTCGTGGGGCGAACCGCCGTGCGGAAGGTAGGGACATTGTCCACATGCTTTACGGTAACGGGTGCAAGACAGGGCCAGATGACAAATGCCGGTGACGGGCCAGATGTCGTGCATCGTCCAAACCACGGCTTTTCCGTCGCGAAGTATGCGTTGCAACTCGTTGAGAGAGAGGATACCTTGGTTGATCCAATGCAGATGGATCACGTCGGCGCGTCGATAGGCATCGGTTTCGGTGACGTTTCCTCCCGCTACGGCGGTGTCGATGGCGAAAAGTCCTCGACGTTGTCCGCGCAAATGGAAGAAAATGCCCAACCGTTCTCTGATAAACGCCCACTTCATGCGCCACCTCCCGCGAAACGTATGGATTTTCGGGGAAGACGTTTGCCGATCGCGCACCAGCATTTCAGCCTCGACACCGATATGGGTCAAGGCCGCTTGCAGACGAGACGCGGCAACGGCCGCTCCGCCGGTTCGTTCGCTGGTGTTGATGATCAGAACGCGCATGGGGATAGGGTTATTTGGACAAAAGTAGGAAGAAAGCCCGATATGACCAAATTTAGAATCGAGTAGTGGCGCCTTCATCTTGCGTTGAAGGCGCCACAGGTTTCGGGGCGAAGACGGCGTCGCGTTTATTTCCGGAGAAAGAGCAGTGCGCAGGGTTCCGTTCCCACGTTGTAGCGCTGTAGAAAATCGCCATTGTCGTTGTAGACACTGACCGTTCCGGGTTCGGTGAAGCGCGTTTTCGGATCGAGCGTGCTGCGAGAGGCCACATAAATGTTTTTTGTGCGGGGATCGACTGCCAATGCTGTCGGATCCAGGGGAGGTTGCACTTGTCCGAAGTGCGAAGCGATGGCCGTACCCGAACGGGTGTCGCGCACTTCGTATTGCACGGTGGTTTTCCCTGTGGACCAATCGGTGGTGGAGCGAACGAGATAAATGCGGTGTCCGTCGACGGCCGCGAGATTGGCCGAGGCAAAGACAGCGGCTTGGTCCTTTTGGTCGATACGCCAGATTTCTGCTGCGTGGGTGGCGTAATCTCCCTGACAGGCCACGAAGAGATGACCGAAATCGTCCTTATAAATCCGGGTGGGGTTCATGCCGACGCGGATTGCTCCGACCTGTTCGAGCGTATTGGGGTGAAGTTTCACCACTTTGAAACCTTGCTTATACCCCTCCTTGTAATTATAGCCGTCGCTGATCGCTACATATATATAATTGTCTAGTGTCGATACGCCAACGGGGTTCGGCCCGACGGCGACTGTCCGGTCGACGGTGAGCGAAAGGGTATCGATACGTGAAACATTCCCGTCGTTGTTCGAGACGAAAACGTATTTTCCCCATGCTGCCACCCCTTCCGGCGTCGACGTGGGAATCGATTGGAGCAAGCGGTGAGTGGCGGCATCGACGACCTGCACTAAATTGCTGCCGTAGCAGGGAATGTAGATCTTAGTTCCGTGTTGGATCGCCTCCTGCGGTGTGTCACCGAGCAATTTCCCATTGACGGAAAGAAAGGCATCGTGGTTCACCGTTTGGTGTTCGGTGTCGATCAGCGTGTAGCCGCCCGGCAGACGCGTTGCCTGGTTGCCTTGGCACAACACGAGGACTTGCGAGGACGTCCCTTCGCCGGCAGGCGAGGTCGGCGGAAGTTTACGCTCCTCGTCGGCGCAAGCATTCAGCAGCAGCACACCCAAGAAGAAAAGTAGGCATGCAGAAATTCGATGGAAGAAGGATGAGCGTGTCATGGAGGAAATATAGAAATAAAAGATGAAAATTGCAGATCAATCATCGCCGGTCACCATTCGAAAGTGGCATCGACGATCCAAGTTCTCCCCGGCAAGGGATAACCGCGAATACTTTCGCGCTGTGTGTCGGTGAGGTTCATCCAGGTGGCGCGCAGCGTCAGAGTCGAAAAGCCGATGCGGCATTTCCAGCGTGCCGCCGCATTCCATTCTGCGTAGGGCGGCAGGCGCGAAGCGGCAAGATGTTGTGGAGTGGCCCATCTCTCTCCGCAGTAGACCAGCGAAGTCGAGACACCGAAAGCGCGATGTGCGAAATCCAGCGCGAGAAAAGCTTCTTGCGTCGGGCGATAGGGGAGGGTGAGGTTGAAGCTGCGTGACGCAGCGTCCGATCGGTCGCGTGTCGCCGCCCATTGTCCGTGTCCCGTTAGGTTCACCTCTGTCTGCGCAGCGCAAACGAAGCGAGCACTCGCGGTCAAATCAACGCCTTGCGTCAGTACACGATCCAAATTCTGCGTGCGCCACACCGCCGGGGTGATCGGTACGGCCACGATGCCGTCGGTGATGCGATCGACAAAGGCATCTACCGAAGCTTGCCATTGCCACCGACCGAAATCTCCCCCGGCGTGTCCTCCTATATTCAGGCGAAAGGCACGTTCGTTGTGCAGCTGCGTGTTGCCATAGCGAAAATAATAACTTTCGGCGAATGTCGGCGGCCGAAACGTCGTTTGTATCATTGCGCGCCACCCCATTTCGGTTCGCCGTCTCTTCAAAAGAATGCCCCGCGCCCCCCCTTGCATCGTGATGCAGCCCGCGTCCGCCGCCGTGCCTGGGTTGGTCGGGTCGTCCTGTCGTGCCGAATTGAACAGATCGTGGCGTAAGAGCCGCAGCGTGGCAGTCCACTTCGGATCGCGGAAGCGCAGCGAAAGGGCTTGCTGCACCATCGTTCGTTTCGCCTCGCGTTCGTTCTCTCCGGTTTGATGCAGTACAGAGCGCGTCGCATCCATCACATAAGCCCATTGCCAACGAGACGACAAAGTGTGCGCCGTCCCCACCGAAATCCAACCTTCTTGTTGTCGGTAGCGGTCTGATCGTCCACCGTTGGGATATTGCGGATCGCGCGCTTCGTAGAATTTGTTTTTCGTGCTCCATTGCGCCGCTGCCGTCCACTGCCATGCGCCCTGTCGCCTCGACCACCGCCCGTGCAGTGCTGCCTCGTCGTCGTCCATGCGCTCCCCTTCTTGCACTGCATAGAGCAGAACGGCACCGGGCAGTTGTCGTCGAGCAAAATTACCCCTGAATCCCCCTTCGGCGTTTCCCCATTTCGCAGTGGAGGGCGCCGACCAGTGCACCGTCGGAGTCCATCGCCGGGTTTCTGCCGCGTGGCGTCGACGAGGTTCGCGCAGGAAGCCGTTATCAAAAACGAAAGGAAAATCGTTGTCCGCCTTTTCGCCGTCGAGGTGCAGCTGCAGTTGTCCCGCGGGTGTGGAGAAAGACGAAACGGCTCCCGCGGCCCGATAGCCGAAGGCACCCACCGTCGACCAGATGCGCAGCGGCCGCCGCAGGGTGGTGAAGTGCAGGGTGCTCGCCCCCAAAGCACGAACCGGTACCAGAAGTTCGGGTGCTTCGCCCACATCGATCGTCACCGTGTTGAGGCGATGAAGGGAGAAAGGCGACACATCGATCGTGGCGTTCTCTGCGTCACCCATCGGAAAACCGTCGACGAACACGGCAGTGTGCGCGGCGCCGAGTCCGCGAGTTCCCACAGTCGTCGCGGTGCCGAATCCACCCAACGAGCGCACCCATACGGCCGGCAGCGTGTGGAGCACGTCGACCACGTCACCCGTGGGCATCCGCCGCCACGTCTCACTGTTTTGCGTAAAACCGGCGATGCGCACACGCTCCTGCTCGTTGCGAGGAGTCTGCACCTTCACTTCCGGAAGGGCGCGCAGCGAATCGTTGCACGTTGTGACGCCGAATGCATCGCATGCCGCTACCGAAAGAGCGCCTTGTGCTGCGTGTCCGGACAGCGCCGAACCCGCAACGGCCCCCGCGAGAGCGGCCGTTGCAAACATCCGCTGCATACGCCGCGAGAAGATTTGTGGGAAAGAATAGTCGGTCAATACACGAAAGTTGCTAACTTTGTGGAGAACAAAATAGAGAATCTATGGAACTTCAATCCGCACTTTCGGCGCTTCATGTCGCCACCGATCGCTCGGCTGTGGTCGCAGCTTTGCAGGACATTACCGCCCACTTGTTGCGTCGCGGCGTGTTCGAAGTCAGCGGCGTGGAATGCCGCCCGCTCGAATTGGAAAGTTATTTCTTCCGCACCGGTCTTTTCGAAGACGCCTATGTGCACGAGAACGAACGCCAATGCAACCATTTCGGCGAACTCTATGTGCATCGCATCGGGCCGTTGGCCTCGTCGCACTACAAAATGGACAACCGCGTGTGCGTCGGACTAAGTTTGTCGGACAGCACCGATTTCTATTACAGCGCCTTGATTCGCAGCGCCCGCTTCTCCGATGGGAGCGAAGTATTCGGACCCAACAATGTACTCACGGCGTGGGCGCGTCGCATCAACGAGCAGACACACACCTTGTCGCCCACCGTGCTGGATCAGCTGCGTCCCGGCGGACATGATCTCGTACCCCTGTTTCCGCTTATGGAAGCGAAGGCAGCGTTGCATTTCATTCCGGCTTCCGAAGCCGACGACGACACCACGGCTCCGCTCATCTTCTCGCGTCGAGAGGGACTGGGCGACAAAGATCCGGACTATCGCGATCTGCCGTTGCGCGGGGTGGTTGGTCCGCTGCATGCCGACCGAAAATATAAGGACAAAACCACACTTTTGCGTGATTATCTCGAGGCGCATGCCCTCACCGGCGAAGCGGCTTGCGCGGCGGCCCGCAGTTTGGCGGGCAGTGTCCCGTCGTGGGTCAAGTCGCTTTGACCGGGCGTATGGATCGCCACCGTGAATTTCCGCCGGGCTCCCGCCGCGCGCACCATTATATTTTTTACCCCGCCCACTGCACATCAGCGTTACAGTGGGCGGGGTAATTGTTATGTATTGAGCGGCGTGTCAGACGTAGAGATCGTCACGTCCGAAACGCACGAATTGCTCTTCATTCGCATGCTCCTCTCCGTCCTGCCAGAGCAGACGGTAGGTGATCACTTGTGCGGCGTAGAGAACCGTCATGGTGAAGAAAGAGCCCACGCAGCAAACCACCAAACCGGCTCCGGCGATGAGGCCGGTCACGATGCCCAAGCCCAAGAGTGGCCAGAAGTGATCTGCAGTCTTGTCCCACGAAGCACGCAGTGCTTCGCCGATGCCGGCTTCGGGATGATCGATCAAATAGATCGGGGCGAATACCCAACGCACGGCGAAAAAAATACCCGGAGCAATGAGAAAAATCAATCCGAAGTAAACCGCAAGCCCGTAAACAAATTGACAGCCCACCACTTTCAGGTACACGAT
>ERZ1674174.71-NODE-71-length-23709-cov-15.206477_pt1 | contig 23709 bp, 13 predicted proteins | sample MGYA00581289_ERZ1674174 | MGnify/ENA primary metagenome ERZ1674174 (study PRJEB41354, sample SAMEA4873342) | human saliva metagenome | biome: human-associated habitat [ENVO:00009003]; feature: mouth environment [ENVO:08000002]; material: saliva material...
CGTGATTCTCGTGGACGGCTCCAAGTGGACCTCCACCGGCGGCCCGCTGCTGCTCGAGGGCATTATCGAAGACGTCAAGAAGGCGCTTCCGCTCTAAACGCCCCGCTCTAAATACCCTGTGAAGCAATCACCCGCTGAAGCTTCCGCCACCCTTCCCACCGCGACCTAAAAACCGCGGCGGGAAGGGGATGCACGACCCACCACACCATCCTCAAGGACCACCATGACCGAAACTCGACCCGTGCGCACCGCAGCCCGCTACGGTGCCGTCGTGGCTCTCGCCGGCGCGCTCATCACCCCCGGAGCAGCGCTGACCGGCTCCACTCTCGCATTCGCGGATACTCCCGCCGCCACCCAGCAGGAAGCTAAGGCTGCCGTGACCATCTCCACCGAGAAGTGGCGCGAAGGTAAGCTCGTGCTGCGCGGCACCGGCTTTACCAGCACCGCACCCGGTCGCGGCGCAGTGTTCGCCGTGAAGTTCCTCGACGCCCTGCCGGATGAAGCGCACCAGGCGATTAACCCGATCACCAAGAAGGGCGGCAACTCGCCCGCGAACTTCATGGCAACCGCCAAGGAGGACGGCACTTTTGAGGTTGAGGTGTCCCTGCCGACCCCCGAAAACACCGGTCTGACCGCTGAGCAGCTGAAGAACAAGGGCTGGACCGTGGAGGGTACCAGCCACCGTATTCAGGTGCTTTCCGGCTCCCTGGGTGGTACGGATGCGGACGGTAACACCTACGACCGTCGTGCATCTGTGTCGCAGAATATTACGCTGAGCGACCCGGCTCCGAGCCCGGCACCGACCGCTGAGCCCAGTGCAACTGCAGAGCCTTCTGCGACTGCCGAGCCTACCGCGGACCCCTCTGCTACCGCTGACCCTAGCGCAACTGCAGAACCCACCCCCGCACCTACCGCAGAACCCACCCCGGCACCTACCGCAGAACCCACCCCGGCACCTACCGCAGAACCCACCCCCGCACCCAGCGAAGACTCGAAAACCTGCGCCCCCGCCGATGACTCCTTCACCCCGCGCCTGACCATCGAGAACCCCAAGGCGGTTCAGGGTGGCAAGCTGCACCTGACCGGTGACGGCTGGTGCAACCCCGAAGACAAGAAGGCATCCGTTATCGGTCTGAAGATTGACGACGGCAAGGTATCCCGTAACGACGCCACCGCGGTCAACGACAACCGCACCATCTGGGCTATCGTCACCCCCGACGAAAACGGCCACATCGACGCCTGGATTGACCTGCCCACCCGCGATAACGCAGCTTTCAAGAATGACGAAGACGCGGCAAAGTACGCCTCCGGTGAGCACACCCTGCGCCTGCTGACCGGTAGCCTGCGTGAGGGCGACCGATCCGGAACCTACGGCGGCGCCAACAGCCAGGGCGGCATCAACACCACCTTCACCATCGGTGAGTACGCCCCCGGTGACGCGCCCGAGCCGGTCAATGCCTCCGAACTGACCGCTGGTAATGGCGTGCAGGTGAGCCGTGACGGCTCCACCGTGACCGTAACCGTGCCGAACGCTGAACCGGGTACCTGGGTGTACGCCGCAACCTACCTCGGTAACTCCCCGCAGACTCTCTACGGCTCCGGCTGGAAGCGTCTGGATGGCAACCGCAGCTTCAGCTACGAAACCAGCGTGAGCATGCCCGCCGCCACCTACCGTGTGGTCGTGCACAACGGCAACCAGGGCGCTGACAATGCAGTGCTCGGTTTTGCTGACATGACCGTGGAACATGCTGTTACCCCTCGTCAGGACGTTTCCCGCGATGAGCAGGACGCCACCGACCAGCTGGTCGAAGAGTTGAACGAGAACCCCGCAACCAGCACCTCTACAGCGCCGGTTCCCATGCGTAACGCGGGCGGCCGCATCAGCACCCGCGCCACCGACGTGGACGCATCCCTCGCCGCGCTCTCGCAGAGCACCGCTCCGGTCGTGAACCGCGTGCAGGCTAAGGCGAAGGTTCAGAGCGCGCAGAAGAACCTGGCAACCAACCTGCAGAAGACCGAAGCCAACGCGAAGAAGGCAGTGAAGGCTGCCGCCGGTTCGCAGAACTCGCAGAACACGCAGGGCTCGCAGAACTCCGCCGCAGGCACCAAGGCACAGGGCCCGACCATTGAGGGTACTGAGCTGACCGGTCTGACCAAGTGGCTGGTCAACAACGCCAATAACCTGCTGCTCTCGGCGGCTGGCCTGGTGGTTTTGGCTGCGGCTCTGCTACTGCGCACCTCCAAGAAGTAAGCTTTCTGACCACACATTCACACCGGCACCGGTCCACGCTCCACACTTTTGACCCTGCACCCTTGAACAGGGGCGTGGATCGGGTGCCTCCAACCATTCGGGTCACGACCCGCTGAACTGCACCTCACGAACCCGGTAGCGTTCAGCTTCGACCCCGGTAATTTTGAAAGGACCACCATGCGTGCACCTTTTTCGGGAGCCCCGAAGGCATCCCTGACCTCTAAGGCGCTGACCGCCTGCGCTGCCGCAACCCTGGCGCTGGGCTTGGGTGTTGGCACCGCATCCGCTCTGCCTCCGGGCGGTGCGAAGGCATCGACCCCCGGCACCTCTTCGACCGTTTCCTCTTCTGTGAGCGAGCACGGCGTGATTTCCTTTAGCGTGAGCGGCTTCCCCGCGAACACTGTGGTGTCCGTGAAGGTGGACGACGGTAACCTGTGCCCCTCCGATGCGGCTCAGGGCGCTTGCGTGGTGCACCAGCAGAAGACCGATGGTAACGGTAATGTCTCCGGTTCCTTCGTTCTGCCGGATGTTGGCGCTGGCACCCACACCCTGCGTTTCCTTGCAACTGGTGAGAAGCGTGACAAGGACGGCAAGTACCTGGGCACCGAGGCGTACAGCAACCGTAGCCCCGAGTTCACCGTGGTGGGTGAGGGCGGTTCGGATAATTCCTCCTCGAACTCTTCGGGTTCTTCCTCGAACCGCGGCTCTTCCAGCTCGAAGAGCAACGGTGGTTCCTCGAACGGCGGCTCGAACTCTAACAACTCAGACTCTGCAGACGAGGCTCAGGGCTCTAACGATTCCAACGAGTCCTCGTCCAATGGTGGTTCGAACGGCTCCTCGAATGGTTCTGCAGGTGGCGCGGCTGAGGCTGAGACCGTGTACACCGACGCTGACGGCAACACCATCACCAAGGAGGAGTACGACCGCCTGAACGCGGCAGCTGACTCTTCCGGTACCTCCGGCACCTCTGGCTCTTCCGCTGCGCCTGCTGCTTCGGCTTCTGCAGGTGCTCAGAAGAAGGCGACCGCTTCGGCGAGCGCATCTTCTTCGGCTACTGCGCGCGGTACTGCGTCGAACCCGAGCGCTTCGGCTTCGGGCGCGGCTAACACCGCATCCACCGTTCAGACCGTGACTTACGGTGCTGCGTTCCCGTGGGTTGGCGTGGTGGTTCTGGGCGTGAGCGTGGTGGGTGCCGCTGCGCTGTTGCTGGCCCGTAAGCGCTAAGACTTAACGTCGGATGCGGGTGGGGGAGTACCCCGCCTGCTCCGGCGTTTCTCTCGTTATCTACCGGTGTGCCGGGTGCCCCCTCTTGCGGCGGGGTGCCGGGTGCGCCTCCCCGTTTTCTTGTATCGAGCATAAGGAGCATAGTGGCCCGCACGAGCTCATTGTCCCGAGGTGTTCAGCAGGAGAGTACGTCCCGTCAGGGGTCTGTGATTCAGGGGCAGAAGTTGGGTAAGCGCCTGGCTTTTCTGTTCTTGTTTGCGGTGCTTTTGGCGGGTGCTGTGGCTGCTTCTTTGCTGTTCGGATCGAATAATCTTCCGCCGGATGAGGTTCTGGCTGTTTTTAATGGCACTGCTTCTGAGCAGGCGCAGACGATTGTGATGGAGCAGCGTATTCCGCGTACCCTGGTGGGTCTTGCGGCGGGTGCGGCGTTGGCTGTTGCCGGTTCGCTGATGCAGTCGCTGACCCGTAACCCGTTGGCTGAGCCCGGCCTGATGGGTGTGAATGCCGGTGCTGCGGTGGCTGTGATTGGCTCCGTGGTGGTTTTTGGCGTGATGGGTATTTGGCAGTACATGGTTGCTGCGACGATTGGTGGCGCGTTGGCTGCGGTGCTGGTGTACACGCTGGGTCGTGGCCGTGACGGGTCGATTGTGAAGCTCGCTCTGGCGGGTGTGGCGATTTCTGCGGCGCTGTCGGCGATTGCGCAGGGCCTGATTTTGGCTGATCAGGATGCGTATAACGAGTTCCGTGTGTGGGTTGCCGGTTCGCTGGAGGGCCGCGGTATGGATATCGCGTCGACGGTGGGTCCGGTGATTGTGCTGGGTATGCTGGTGGCGTTCTTTGTGGCTCCTGCGATTAATGCTTTGAGTATGGGCGAGGAGGCTGCGACCAGCCTCGGCGTGAGTGTGCGTACGACCCAGAATCTGACTCTTCTGGCGGTGACGGTGCTTGCCGGTGCGGCGACTGCTGCGGTGGGTCCGATTGGTTTTGTGGGTTTGGCGGTGCCGTTTGTGGTGCGTGCCCTACTCGGTAATGATGTGCGCTGGGTGAATTATGGTTCGGCGTTGTTGGGTCCGGTGTGGCTGCTGTGTGCTGACGTGTTGGCGCGTGTGCTGGTGGCTCCGCAGGAGACTCAGGTGGGTATTGTGGCGACTCTTGCCGGTGCCCCGGTGTTCTTGTTCTTGATGACTCGTCGTAAGGTGGAGGCTCTCTAATGTCGAATTCTTCCGCTCTTTCGATGGCGACTGCCACCACCTCCGCTAATCGTTCGGCGCGTCGTCGTGGCCGCGATTTGGGTGGCCGCCCGGTGCTGACTGTGCGCGGTCCTGTGAGCGCTCAGGTGCCGTGGCGCGTACTGATTCTGAATGTGGCGTTGGTGGTGCTGATTGCGGCGCTGGCGTTTTGGGGCATGTTGCAGGGTGACTACAATATCGCCTCGGATAAGGTGATCCCGGCGTTGCTGGGTGAGGGCAAGCAGATTACGGTGGCTTTCGCTCAGCAGCGTGCGGCGCGTATTGTGGCGGCGCTTCTGGTGGGCGCGGCGCTTGGTCTGTCGGGTGCGATTTTCCAGGTGATTTCGGGTAATGCTCTGGGTTCGCCGGATATTATCGGCTTCACGAATGGTGCCGCGACCGGTGCGCTTCTGCAGATTATTGTGTTCAATTCCGGCCCCGTTGAGGTTGCTCTGGGTGCCGTTGTTGGTGGCTTAGCGACCTCGGTGCTGGTGTGGTTGTTGACTCGCCGTACGGGTCTGCACGGCTTCCGCCTGGTGCTGGTCGGTATTGGTGTGGGCTCGACCCTGGCGGCGTTCAACGCGTTGCTGGTGGTGCGTGCCTCGCTGACTCAGGCGCAGACCGCGGCGTCCTGGCTTGCAGGTTCGCTCAATGACATCACCTGGGAGCGCACCTACGCGCTGCTGGGCCTGCTACTCGTGGTGACTCCGCTGCTGCTGATGCTGGTCCGCCCGCTGGGCGCGATTCGTTTTGGTGACCAGGTGGCATCCGGTTTGGGTGTGAGCGTGAACGCGTACCGCGTGGCGGCGCTGTTCATCGGTGTGCTTCTGGTTTCGCTGGCGACCGCGACGACTGGCCCGATTGCCTTCGTCGCCCTGGCGGCACCGCACATCGCGAAGACCCTGTCTCGCAGCGGCGGGGTGGGTTTCACCTCCGCGGCACTGATGGGTGCGCTCATGGTGCTCGGCTCTGACCTGATTGGCCGATTCGCTGTTCCCGGACGCATCATTCAGGTGGGTGTGGTGACCGGCGCGATTGGCGGCCTGTACCTGATTTACCTGATTTACCTCGAAAGGAAGAAGAGCTAGTGAACGCTAGTGTGACGACCCGCCTTGAAGGCGAGAACATGGTGGTTGCCTACGGTGAGCATACGGTGCTCAACGGGGTAGATTTTCAGGTGCCGGAGGGGGAGCTGACCGTTATCTTGGGCCCGAACGCCTGCGGTAAGTCGACCACCCTGAAGGCTCTTGCCCGCGTGAACCCGCTCAAGAAGGGCGAGGTTCGCCTGGACGGCACCCCACTGCCGCAGATGAAGTCCCGCGCTATCGCCAAGATCCTGGCGATGCTGCCGCAGACCCCGGAGGCGCCTAGCGGCGTGACCGTGGCGGATGTGGTGGCGCGCGGCCGCTACCCGCACCAGTCGCTGCTGCGTTCCTGGTCTGATGAGGACGAGCGCGCCTGTGTGGAGGCGATGCAGGCGGCGAACGTGCTGGAGCTTGCTGAGCGTCCCATTGAGGCGCTTTCGGGTGGTCAGCGTCAGCGTGTGTGGATTGCCATGACCCTGGCGCAGCAGACCCCGCTGATTCTGCTCGATGAGCCGACCACTTACCTGGACATCACGCACCAGATTGAGGTGCTGAACCTGACGAAGAAATTGCATTCCGAAGGTCGGACTGTAGCCGTGGTGTTGCATGACCTGAACCTTGCTTTCAGGTATGCTACTCATGTTGTGTTAATGAAGCAGGGACGGATTATCGCTCAGGGCGATCCGCGTGCGATAATTACACCGGAACTTATCCAGGAAGTTTTTGACCTGCAATCGGTCATTATTCCTGATCCATGCACTGGTACCCCTTTGGTTATTCCGAAGGAGAACCAAACAATTCATATTGCCGCTGACGCTATTTCGGCGGCCCGCGAAAGCAAATAAGTTTTCGCCCCTAAGCCGCGTGGGAGTTTGCGCCACCCGTCTCAGTACGGGTGGAAAAGCTCGGCATTGCGCCAAGCAGCGAACGTTAGGATCTGAGGGACCCAGGATCCCCTGCGCGTAGGGCGCCTACCCGGTGCTCGCCCGTCTTTGACGCATGAACGGAAACGAGCACTGGGTAGGTTCCATTTTGGGAACCCGCAGATGAGGCACCGAGACTGCCGCATGAGACCTTCACTGTTTGAAGGTTTGATGCACGGTCTCGGTGCCTCATCTCTTTTAACTTCTGAGCCGGGCTGGGATGAGCTGGTCTGGGCGGGGCTGGGCTGGGTTGCTCTGAGCCGGTCTGGGCGGGGCTGTGCCGGTCTGGGCGGGGCTGCGGCGGCTTCGTGCTTGGGTTTTAGCAGCGTGTGTTCGCTGTCATGAATGTCATCTTTTGGTTCTTTCGTTTTTCCCTTTGGCTGGAGTTTGGGTAAGGGATACCATAGAGTGAGGTAGTAGAGGCTAACTAACAATAATGCGCCTCCTCACCGATTCTCACCGATTGAGTGTTTCCACAGACCAAGGAGGAACCGTTGGGCGAGCACGAACCCACCGCGATCGTTCCCACGCAGAACGCTTCTGAACAAGCTGCTTCCGTGCAGCCGCGTACCGTTGCGCCGGCTGTGCGCCCGGCCCCTCCCAAGATCCCGCGCCCCGTACCGGCACCGCGCGTGGACAGCCCCCTCATCAGCGCCATTATCGCCGATGCGGTCAGCCCCGAAGAGCTGAACGCCCGCATCCTTGAGATCGTCTCCGAAGGCACCCCCATTATCGAGCCGGTGCACCGCGAAGACGGTAGCATCAGTGAGAACGAGCGCATCGTCACCTTCCTGTACCGCAACGAGCAGGCGGAGCAGGTGCTCATGTTCATCAACCGCCTGACCGATGAGAAGAACCTTGACCGTTCCCTTATGGCCCGCATCGAGGGCACTGGCTGGTGGCAGCTGAGCATACAGATGGAAACCACCTGGCGTGCCTCCTACAACTTCTTGCCGGCGCTGCCCGGCGAGCGCCCCGCCTGGTTGGGCGATGACGACCAGGTGCGCCTGCGCGCCGCCCTGGATTCTGGCGAGGGTGACCCGCTGAACCCCGAGACCGTGTGCAACCGCATCGGTCGTTGCATGGGTGTGGTGCAGCTTGAGCACGCGCCGGTGCAGGAGTTCATCCTGACTCAGGAAGAGATTGACGCGCTGCCCGCCCCCGAGTGGATGCAGACCTCTGACGGTCACCAGTACGTGCTTGGCCGCGTGGGTGACCCCGCCCCGGATGCGCCGCTGTTCATCCAGTTCGACGGTGAGATGTGGTTCAGCCAGGGTATGGAGCAGACCCTCAACCGCGCCCATGAGGCGGGCCGTATTCCGGCGATGCACGTGTTCTTCCTGCACTCCGGCGGTCGTGAGAACCGCTGGAAGGAACTGAACGGCGACAATCCGATTGCCGACTACCTGGTGGAGATTGCGTTCCCGCACCTGGAAGCGGTGCACGGCATTAAGACCGACCCGCAGAACATTGTGATTAACGGTCAGTCGCTGGGTGGCCTGTCCTCCCTGCTGGCGGTGCTGAGCCGTCCGGAGGCGTTTGGTGGCGCGATTGCGCAGTCTTCGTCGCTGTGGCAACCGCAGGTCATGGACCGCCTGGACGAGCTGGAGGCGGCGGGCGAGATTGACCGTCTGCGCCACCTGTACCTTGAGATTGAGGTGGGGGAGCAGGAGTGGGTTCTGGTGCCTCCTCACCGTGAGCTGAAGGAGCGCCTGGAAAAGCTGGGCCTGGAGAGAGCGCGCTGCACGACCTTCAACGGCGGTCATGATTATGCGTGCTGGCGCGGTGCGATTGTGCCGACCCTGGAGCGTATTATTGCTGCCAGCCGGGAGGCTGAACGCACTGAGCTGGGCTTTGCAGAGGACCTGCGAGAGGCTGCTTAGGGCTCCCGCACGGTAGAGCACGCCCCGCATGGTGGGCGTGCGGGGTTCCCGTTAGGGTAAACACCGCCGCGCCCGTATCCTAGAGAAGTACAGCCTAAGAGAAGTGCAACACTACCGCGCCGCGAGGGGTACCGAAGGGTACCCGGCGTAGGCTGCGCACCCGCCCTCATTGACGAGATGGCATCACGCTGCGAACACAACGTGAGCGCTATAGAAACCGCAAACGACACAGAAATCGAGAGAAGATGACCGTAGAACGTAGCCCCCTGGCCCCCACGCCGCTCATCCCCGAGTCTTTTGCCTCGAAGTACCGCGAAGCCGGCTACTGGATTGACCAGACCATCCCCGAGTTCCTGCTGGATGCCTGCCGCGCAAAGCCGCACTTCCCGGCGCTGGTGGCGCTTTCGCACGCGCAGCTCGATGAGGACGGCAAGCCCCAGCAGATTCGCCTCTCCTACGGTGAGCTGGAGGCGGCAGGTCGTGCCGCTGCGGCGCGCCTCGTTCAGGCTGGTGTGCAGCCCGGTGACCGCGTGCTGCTGCAGCTGGGTAACACCGCCGAGTACCTGGTGTACCTGCTGGGTATTTTCTGGGCGGCGGCTCTGCCGGTGTTCTGCCTGCCGCAGCACCGCACCACCGAGCTGGTTCACTTTGCGACCCGCACCGACGCTGCGGCGCACGTGTTCTCTTCGCTGACCCCCGGCGCAGATTTCGCCGCCCTGCACGAGGACGTTGCCGCCGAGCTGCGCAAGAACTCCCTGGAGCCGCCGGTTGCTATTGATGTTGCGGAGCCGCTGACCCCGCTGACCGAAGAGGAACTCGCTGAAGAGTTCGTGCCCGGCGTCATTCAGAACACCGAGAACCTGCGCGCGAGCGAGCAGGTGGCGTTCCTGCAGCTCTCCGGCGGTACGACCGGCATTTCGAAGCTGATTCCTCGCACCCACGCCGCCTACCTGTACTCGGTGCGCGGCTCGGTCGATATCTGCAAGCTGAACAACAACACGACCATGCTCGTGGTGCTGCCCGCCGCGCACAACTTCACGATGAGCTCGCCCGGTATTCTGGGCGTCATGTGCGCCTCCGGCAAGCTGGTGTTTGCGGCGGATCCGTCCCCGCAGACTGCGTTCCACCTCATTGAGATGGAGGGTGTGACCACCTCCGCGCTGGTGCCGCCGCTGGCTCAGGCGTGGGTCGCCTCCGCGGAGAAGCGCGGCGTGTCCCTGCCCTCCCTGCAGACCCTGCAGGTGGGCGGCTCAAAGCTGGCTCCGGCGGTTGCGGGCAAGATTGAGTCGGTGCTCGGTTGCACCGTTCAGCAGGTGTTCGGCATGGCTGAGGGTCTGGTGAACTACACCCGCTCGACCGACCCGATTGAGATGCGTCTGAGGACCCAGGGTTACCCGATCAGCCCCGACGACGAAATCCTGATTGTTGATGATCAGGACCAGCCGGTCAAGCGCAGCGAGAGCGGCCACCTGCTCACCCGCGGCCCGTACACGATTCGCGGCTACTACCTGGAGGAGAACGCGAACCGCTACAGCTTCACCGAGGACGGCTTCTACCGCACCGGCGACATTGTGCGATTGGTCGCCGGCAAGTACCTTGAGGTGACCGGCCGCGCGAAGGACCAGATTAACCGCAACGGCGAGAAGATTGCCGTGGACGAAATTGAAGAGCTGGCGCTGACCCACCCCGACGTTTTTGACGCCGTGGTTCTGGGCATCCCGGATGAGACTGTGGGCGAGCGCGTGGGCCTGGTCATTGTGCCGCAGGAAGGCGCCGACCTGGGCGAAAACCCGCGCCGCACGATGCATGAGTTCTTCACCTCGAAGAAGCTCGCCGACTTCAAAATCCCGGAGCGAGTGCAGGTTCTGCAGGAGCTGCCCACCACGAACGTGGGTAAGATTTCTCGCCGCGAACTGCGCGCCAAGCTTGCCGAAATTTTCGGCTAAACCCTTTGAGCTGATCATTTTCAGCTAAACCGTACGCCCTTATTCCTACCCCTATTGAGGAGAAAAATGTCCGCATTTGAGACCCTGCGCCCCATCATGGAGAAGTACATCGTCGAGCCCGACTCCCTGCAGACCGCTTTTGACGAGCCGACCACCGACCTGTTCTCCCTGGGCATGGATTCTATGGGCGCATTCGCCCTGCTCGACGACCTTGCCGCCGAGGGCGCCGTGATTGAGTTTACCGAGCTGGTGGAGAACCCGACCGTGGAGTTCATCGCCTCCCGCCTGGGCTAAGCGTTACCGCACCCCGAGTGCCCGCCTGCCGCGAATGCAGACGGGCGCCCGGGGTGTTTGCTACTCGCTTCGTTTTTCTGTGCGCCGGTTTTACACCGTGTTGTGTAGCTGCGTTTACCCTTGTCAGCGCACTTCTGTCAGCGCACTTCTGTCAGCGTGAAGCGGTGGGGCAGCAGCCTACCTTTCACACCTACCTTTAACACACCGCATATCATCCCTAATCCAGACCTTTGAGAGGCCACCATGGGCGTAGCTGATACTACCGCACCCGCTAGCTTCGGGACTGCTTCCGACCTTCGCACCGCCGCGAACCCCTCCGCACAGCACAGCGCTGACAGCCCCTGGCTGCCGCTGACCGCCAACGCACGCGGCATCTACTTTGCCGCCGCGATTGACCCGACGAACCCCTGCTACAACACCGCGGAGGTTCTGCAATGCCCCGCAGATACCGACCTCGCTCTGCTGCGTGAGGCGCTGGTGCAGCTCTACCGTGAGAACGAGGGCTTCCGCGTGCGCACCCGCATTGCCGACGGTGCCGCTTCCCAGCAGATTCTGCCGCTTGAAGTGTTCCTCGCGGGCATTGACCTGCTCGTGGATGGTGGCGAACTGGAGGAGGGCGAGCTGAGCGGCACCGCCGAGGCGGGGGAGGGGAACGCCTCTGACCTGCCTGAATCAGCCCTGCCTGACTCTGATTTGCCCGCGCCGGTACGCGCCTGGGCACAGCGCCTGCTCGCCCAGCCTCTCGCCACCGATGAGGGCGTGACCGTGCGCAGCGCAGTGGCGTGTTACGGCGGGTTCCTCTGGGTGTACCATTCCTTCTCCCACGTGGTTGCCGACGGATTCGCCGCGTTCAACGGCCTCTCCCGCGTGGCGGCGATATACCGCGCCCTGTCCGCTGGTCAGCCGGTTCCGGCAACCCGCCGCATGAGCCTGCAGCAGCTGCTCGACGCCGACGATGCCGCCTCCACCGCCCGTGACGAAGACGTCGCCTTCTGGGAGGCGAGCGGCGCCCTGGAGCAGGAAGACACCTCCCTGGCGGGTCGTACCGCCTCCCCGTCGGCGCAGTCTGTGCGCCTGGCGTTCAGCATTGACGTGCCCACACAGCAGGCCCTGCTGGATGCGGCAAAGCAGCACGCCGTCTCCTGGCCCGTGCTGGCGACTGCCGCCGTCGGCTCGTACCTGGCGCGTGTGGGCGGCTACCCACAGGCTTCGTTCGGCGTGCCGCAGATGAACCGCATGTTCGCCCGCACCCTGCCGGAGACGACCCGCGCCCTGGGTACGGCGAGCGCGCAGACCGGTTGTACCGCGGTGAACGTGCTGCCGGTGCAGGTTGCGGCGACCGGCCCCATCGCGGAGTCCCTGCACTCGGTGAAGGAACAGTACGCCCGCAACGCGGAGCACCCGCTGGCTCGTCAGGAAGACCTCGAGCGTACCGCACGTAACGCCCAGTCCAGGCTTTTTGGTGCGCAGATTAACGTGGTGCCCTTCGACGCGGTGCTGCCGCTGGCGGCCCCCTCCAAGGGCGGGTCCGGAGCCCCGGTACCGACCGCGCGTATTCACAATATCTCTGCCGGTCCCGTTGCTGACGCGACCTTCACCCTGCGCGGCATGCCCGGCCGCGGCAACAGCATCTCCTGCGAGATTGACATGAACCCGGCGCTCTACACCGCTGAGGAGCTGGAACGCCACGCCGCCCGCCTGCGCGAGTGGCTGCCCGCCTACGCGGCGGAGGCGCAGCGCGAGGACGCTTCCCTGAATAACCTCGGCTTGGCGACCGAGGCGGAGCTTGCGACCCTGCGCGAGCTGACCGCCCCGGCGCTGACCGAGCACCCGCTGGAGTACAAGACCCTGCTGGGTCGCTTCCGTGACGCGGTGGCGGCGCATCCGCAGGCGCTCGCCGTGCTGGATTCCGCCCCCGCGCCCGGTGAGGTGCTCACCCCCGAGTCGGAGCGCGCCTACGCTTTTGACCGCGCCCTCACCTACGCCGAACTGGACGAGCGCGCCCGTGCGCTTGCCGCGCAGCTGCTGGACTGGGGCGTTCGCCCAGGGGATGCGGTGGGTCTGCGCGTGCACCGCGGCGCCGAGCAGTATGTGGCGCTGTACGCCCTGCTGTACGCTGGCGCCACCTATGTTCCGGTGCTTCCGGATCTGCCCGCCGAGCGTGTGGGCGTGATGATGGAGGACGCCGAGTGCTCCCTGCTTCTGCACGGCCCCGGTCTGCACCCTTTGAGCGCGGAAGAGCTGAATCCGCAGGACCCGCAGCGTCACGCGAACCTGCCGCAGCACACCCTACCGCAGCTGAGCATCGAGGAACCTGTACAGGCACCCGCCGCTGAGGAGCTTCCGGGCGCGAAAACCGGTCTGGACGAGGACGCTTACGTGCTCTTCACCTCTGGCTCTACGGGCAGGCCCAAGGGCGTTGCCATTAGCCACCGCGCGATTGATAACCGCCTGCGCTGGCAGCAGCACCAGATTCCGGTGGGGGAGGGCGACCGCGTTCTGCACAAGACCCCCATCTCCTTTGACGTGCACGTGTGGGAGCTGTACTGGCCTCTCGCCGAGGGTGCCGCCGTGGTCATTGCCGTGCCGGAGGGTCACCGCGACCCCGCCTACCTGGCGCGCGTGTTTGCCGCGCAGTCCGTCACAGCGGTGCACTTTGTGCCGACCATGCTGTCGGCGCTGACCTCGTCGCCGGCGGCGCGCCGCATCCTGGCTGATGCTGGCTTCGGTCAGGATCGAGAGCAACCCCTGCGCTATGTGGTCTGCTCGGGTGAGGCTCTGCAGAAGGACCAGGTGCAGGCTGCGGGCGAGGTTCTGGGCGTGTACCCGCTGAACCTGTACGGCCCGACCGAGGCGGCGGTGGACGTGACCTTCTGGGAGACTTCCGGCGACCCGCAGCGCGAGAGCGTGCCCATTGGCGAGCCGGTCTGGAACACCGGCACCCTGATTCTTGACCCGACCGGCCACCCCGTGCCGGTGGGCGTGACGGGTGAGTTGCACCTGTCGGGTGTGCAGCTGGCGCGCGGCTACAAGAACAACCCGCAGGCGACCGCGGCGGCTTTCGTGGAGCAGGCTCCCGCCGGTGCGCTCGCACTGCTGAACGGTGAGAGTCAGCGCCTGTACCGTACGGGCGATTTGGCCTGCTGGGAGAATCTTCCCGATGGTCGCGCCGTCATTGGCTACCGTGGCCGCACGGATTATCAGATTAAGGTGCGCGGTCAGCGCCTGGAGCTGGGCGATATTGAGATGGCCCTGGCGGCGGTTGAGGGTGTGAGCGCTTCGGTGGCTCTGCTGTACCGCGGTCTGCGTGAGCCTGCCCTGGCGGCGGTGCTGGAGGTCGGCGACGTGCCCGCTGAGCGTGCCGAGCAGCTGGTGGAGGCGGCGCGCGAGCATTGCGCGCAGGTTCTGCCGGACTACATGGTTCCGACCCTGTGGCATACCCTGCCTGCTCTGCCGGTGAGCCCCTCCGGTAAGGCGGATCGCAAGCTGTTGGCGTCCCTGGACCTGACCCCGCAGACTTCCGATGCTGAGGGTCCGCACGGTCTGCTGGAGCAGCAGCTGTGCTCGATTATTGCCGGTGTGCTGGGTCGTGAGCGTTTCGGCGTGGATGAGGATTTCTTCGCCTCGGGCGGTCATTCGCTGGCGGCTCTTGAGGTGATTGCCGCGGTTGAGGAGCAGCTGGGTCTGAGTGTGAGCATTGGTGCGCTGTTTGCGCATCCGACCGTGCAGGCTTTGGCTGCATCTATTGCGGGCGAGCGTGGCGAGGGTGCGGAGTTCGCGCCGGTTCTGCCGCTACGCGAACACGTTGTGACTCAGCGTGAGCAGCCCGTTGTTCCCGATACTACCGAGGCCCCCGCGCCGCTGTTTATCCTGCCGCCTGCGGGTGGTTTGGGCTGGTGCTATGCGGGGTACCTTTCGCATCTTCCGGCTCAGCAGGATGTGTATGCTGTGCAGGCTGAGGCGTTCTCTGACCCGAATGCCGGGTTTGCGTCGAGTTTGCAGGAGCTGGCTGAGGGCTACCTGAAGCTGATTGAGAAGACCCTGGCGGAGCGTTCGCTGCCGCGTCGTTTTGTCCTGATGGGCTGGTCTGTAGGCGGCACTGCCGCGGTGCAGGTTGCGGCGTTGGCGCAGGCTGCGGGTGCGCAGGTTGAGCGCGTCATCTTGTTGGATGCGTATCCTTCGGAGCAGTGGCAGGGTGTGCCTGCGCCGGATGAGCAGGAGAGCTTCCGTGCGCTGTTGCGTATGGGGGGTTTGCCGGAGCCTGCCGCCGATGAGCGGCTTGACCTGCCGAGTACGTTGGAGCGTTTGCAGAAGGCGGGTTCGGCGATGGGCTATTTGCCGGAGGAGAAGTTGGGCGTGTGCTTGGGTAGTATGCGTGCTTCGGCGGCATTGATGCGTGGTGCTGAGCAGGCGTTCTTTGATGGTGACGTGTTGCTGGTGGGTGTGCCGCATGAGGATCAGTCGTACCTGGATGCGGCGGGTTGGGCGGCGCATGCGTCGTCGTTCCGTTCGGTGCTGCTGGAGGGTACGCACCCTGATTTGGTGAATCCGGCGCGTTTGGCGGAGGTGACCGGCCACTTCGCCGGCTAGCCTCACCGACACCCCAATAACTGGAGTAGCCCGGAGGTAATAGTCGTTACCTCCGGGCTACATCGGTTAAAACATGCGGTTGAGTTAAAACACGAATGCCCCCGGTTGATGAATCATCAACCGGGGGCATCGTTTAGCGTCTAACGCAGAACCGGGGTTCTACAGCTAAATGCTTAGTGCTGCTCCAGCTCGGAGTTAGCGTTCACGTTGAGCAGGTCGTACTTAGCGAATGCCTTCGCGGGAACGTCTGCTGCAACCTCGCCGCGCTTTGCCAGCATCTGCAGGGTGCGGACAACAACCGACTCTGCATCGATGTGGAAGAAGCGACGTGCACCCGGGCGGGTGTCTGCGAAGCCGAAGCCGTCAGCACCCAGGGTTGCGAAGTCGTTCGGAACGAACTGGCGGATCTGGTCGGGAACATCCGAAGCGAAGTCGGTGGTCGCGACGATCGGGCCAGCAGCGCCAGCCAGCTTCTGGGTCACGTAAGGAACGCGAGCGGGCTGGTTCGGGTTCAGCAGAGCCTCTTCCTCAGCGGCAATACCGTCGCGGCGCAGCTCGGTCCACGAGGTGACAGACCAGACGTCTGCGGAGACGCCCCAGTCCTCAGCCAGCAGCTGCTGAGCCTTCTCAGCCCACGGAACAGCAACGCCGGATGCCAGCAGCTGTGCCTTGGGGCCGGAGGTCAGCGGGGACTCGCTAATCTTGTGGATACCCTTGATGATGCCCTCAACGTCAACGTTTGCCGGCTCAGCAGGCTGGTGAATCGGCTCGTTGTACACGGTCAGGTAGTACATGACGTTGTGGTCTTCGTCCTTGGTACCGTACATCTGCTCGATACCGCGCTCCACGATGTGAGCGATCTCGTAGCCGTAAGCCGGGTCGTAGATCTTGAACGCCGGGTTGGTGGACGCCAGAATCGGGGAGTGGCCATCGTTGTGCTGCAGACCCTCACCGGACAGGGTGGTACGACCTGCGGTTGCACCGATGACGAAGCCGCGGCACAGCTGGTCGGCAGCAGCCCAGAAGCCGTCGCCAGTGCGCTGGAAGCCGAACATCGAGTAGAAGATGTAAATCGGGATCATCGGCTCGCCGTGGGTGTCGTAGGAGGAGCCCAGTGCGATGAACGCAGCGGTTGCGCCTGCCTCGTTAATACCCACGTGAACGATCTGGCCCTCGGGGGACTCGGTGTAGGTGAGCATGAGCTGGTGGTCAACGGGCACGTAGTTCTGACCGTTGGGGTTGTACAGCTTAGCCGAGGGGAAGAAGGAGTCCATACCGAAGGTACGTGCCTCATCGGGGGTGATGGGAGCGATACGGTGACCGAAGCCCTTCACGCGCATGAGGTCCTTCATCAGGCGGACGAACGCCATGGTGGTAGCAGCGGTCTGCTTGCCGGAGCCCTTCTTGGTCTGTGCGTAGACCTTGGACTCGGGCAGGATAATCTCAGGCTGGGTGTTTGCACGGCCGGGGATGTAACCGCCGAGTTCCTTACGGCGTGCGTGCATGTACTGCAGTGCCGGGTGGCTTGCCTCGGGCACGTAGTACGGCGGGTTGTACAGATCCTTCTCCAGCTCCTCGTCGGAGATGGGGATGTTCAGGTGGTCACGGAAGCCCTTCAGTGCTTCCATGGTGAACTTCTTGATCTGGTGGGTGGAGTTACGTGCCTCGAAGTAGGGGCCGAGCTCTGCACCCTTAATGGACTGTGCCAGGATGACGGTGGGCTTGCCCTTGGTCTCCATAGCTTCCTTGTAGGCTGCGTAGAGCTTCTTGTCGTCGTGGCCACCCAGGCGCAGGTTGAAGATCTGCTCGTCGGTCAGGTCTGCAACCAGTTCCTTGGTTTCGGGGTACTTGCCGAAGAAGTGCTCGCGGATGTAGCCACCGTCTTCGCCACGGAAGGTCTGGTAGTCACCGTCGAGGGTCTCGTTCATCAGCTGGATGAGCTTGCCGCTCTTGTCCTTCTTGAGCAGCTCGTCGTAGTCGGAGCCCCACAGGACCTTGATGACGTGCCAGCCTGCGCCGCGGAAGAATGCCTCGAGCTCCTGAACGATCTTGCCGTTACCGCGAACGGGGCCGTCCAGACGCTGCAGGTTGCAGTTGACGACGAAGGTCAGGTTGTCCAGGTGCTCGTTTGCAGCCAGCTGCAGTGCACCACGCGACTCGGGCTCGTCCATCTCGCCGTCGCCCAGGAATGCCCAGACGTGCTGCTCGGAGGTGTCCTTGATCTTGTGGTTGTGCAGGTACTTGTTGAAGGATGCCTGGTGGATTGCGTTCAGGGGGCCCAGACCCATGGAAACGGTCGGGAACTGCCAGAACTCGGGCATGCAACGGGGGTGCGGGTACGAAGGAATACCGTTTGCGCCCTTGGTCTTCTCCTGGCGGAAGCCGTCCATCTGCTCTTCGGTCAGGACGCCTTCAACGAATGCGCGGGAGTAGACACCGGGGGAGGAGTGACCCTGGAAGAAGACCTGGTCACCGCCACCGGGGTGGTTACGGCCGCGGAAGAAGTGGTTCTGGCCCATTTCGTAGAGGTCAGCAATACCTGCGAAGGTGGAAATGTGGCCACCAACGCCGATGCCCTTCTTCTGGGCACGCTGAACCATGATTGCTGCGTTCCAACGAATCCATGCGCGGTACTGGCGCTCGAGTTCCTCATCACCGGGGTACTCGGGCTGCTGGTCTGCGGGGATGGTGTTGATGTAGTCGGTCTTGACCAGAGTGGGGACCTTTACGCCCTTTGCGCCAGCCTCCTTGAGCAGCGCGCGAAGGATGTACTCTGCACGCTCGGTGCCGTGAGTCTTGATAAGGTCCTCGAGGGACTCGGCCCACTCCTGGGTCTCTTCTACGTCGATGTCCTTGAAGCCATCGAGAAGGGTGCTCAGGGAGTGCTCGTTCGGTACGTTAGCCAAACTAATCCAACCTCTCTTCTGTGCGGTTGTGAGATCGCCCGCCCCGCGATGTTGCGTTGTCGAACAATCTTTGTGTTTAAGCGCTATAGGTCCGTAAGACCCACATCGCTTCTTATCTCTACTATCTTAGACCTAAAGGTGCCTCTCTTGGTCTCAAATGAGGGTTTTTGTGATGTGGGTTTCGCATTGTGACTATCTGAGTGGGAAAAATACGCATCAAAAGTACTAGTTAGGGTCTTTTTGCACCTAAATGGCGCGGAATGGTGGGGGTGGCGGAATGGTGCGGAACGAAGGGGTGTGACCCATCTGAGGGGAGGGTGTCAACTATGGCTTGGTGTGGCTTGGTGTGGGGTGCAGTGGGAAAAGGAAAAAAATATTGAGACATAGAACACGCTCCGTGGATTTGCATGTCATATCGAAAGTCCGTATAGTTTTTTCTTGTGTTCGCCACTGGGTCGTCAAACGAAACAGTGAGAACTACGGGTCTTTAGCTCAGCTGGTAGAGCGCCACGTTTACACCGTGGATGTCATCGGTTCGATCCCGGTAGGACCCACCGATTACCCCGGTACCGCACGGTACCGGGGTTTTTGTTTACCCTCAGCGGTTTACCCACCCGGGCCGTATTCCCCCGCGAGTATCCCGATGCGTGTCCCGGTGCATTTCTCCAAGAGTGAGAAGAACAGTCCATCAGGGTATAAAAGTACACTCTACCTGTATATAGCCTGTCCTCAGCGCGTATCCTTATATACATGACTGAAAACAAGAAGGCACAGATTGGTGTCACCGGCCTTGCTGTCATGGGCGCAAACCTCGCCCGCAACCTGGCACGTAACGGCTACACCGTGGCACTGCACAACCGTTCCGTAGAGAAGACCGACGCACTGCTGGCTGAGCACGGCGCAGACGGCGACTTCATCCGCACCGAGTCCCTGCAGGAACTCGTTGACTCCCTCGAGTCTCCCCGCCGCATCCTGATTATGGTCAAGGCGGGCGCACCCGTCGACGCAGTGATCGAGCAGCTCATCCCCATGCTCGATGAGGGCGACATCATCATCGACGGCGGTAACTCCCACTTCCCCGACACCATCCGTCGCGAGCACGCCCTGGCTGAAAAGGGCCTGCACTTCGTAGGCGTTGGCGTCTCCGGCGGTGAAGAGGGCGCTCTCTGGGGCCCCTCCATGATGCCCGGCGGCTCCGCAGAGTCCTACAAGCACATCGGCCCCATGCTCGAGAAGATTGCCGCTAAGGCTCCCCAGGACGGCGCACCCTGCTGCGCATGGATCTCCACCGACGGTGCGGGTCACTTCGTGAAGATGGTCCACAACGGCATCGAGTACGCCGACATGCAGGTGATCGGCGAAGCTTACGACATTCTGCGCTCCATTGCAGGCATTGAGCCGGCACAGCAGGCAGAAATCTTCAAGACCTGGAACGAAGGCGACCTGAGCTCCTACCTGATCGAAATCACCGCAGAGGTGCTCGCACAGGTAGACGCAAAGACCGGCAAGCCCCTGGTCGACGTTATCGTTGACGCAGCGGGCCAGAAGGGTACCGGTCTGTGGACCGCTAAGGCTGGCCTGGACCTCGGTTCCCCCGTCTCCGCTATCGCAGAGTCCGTGTTCGCACGCGCCCTCTCCTCCTCCGAGCGTGAACAGCGCGAGCAGGCACAGCGCGAACTGCCCGCAGGCCTAATCGCAACCACCGGTATCGGTGCAGGCGACCCCGAGTTCGTTGAGGACGTGCGCCGCGCACTCTTCGCCTCCAAGCTCGTTGCGTACGCACAGGGCATGGACCTGCTCACCCGCGCAGGCAAGGAATACGGCTGGGACCTGAAGCTGGACACCATCGCATCGCTGTGGCGTGCAGGCTGCATCATCCGCGCCGAGCTGCTGGGCGACATCATGGCTGCTTACGCTGATGAGGCTCCCGCGAACATGCTGCTGGCACCCGCCTTCAAGAACCTTATGGAGGAGCTCGTTCCTTCCTGGCGTCGCGTGGTGGCTAAGGCAACCGCACTGGGCATCCCCGTGCCGGTGTTCGCTTCCGCACTGTCCTACTACGACGGTCTGCGCCGCGACCGCCTGCCCGCATCCCTGATTCAGGGCCAGCGTGACTTCTTCGGTGCGCACACCTACGGTCGTATCGACGAAGAGGGCGCCTTCCACACCATGTGGAGCGGTGACCGCTCCGAGGTGAACGCAGCGGACATTCACGTTCACTAAGCTCCCGTAGCTGAATACGTAAAAGCCCGCCCCGGCTGGATGAGAATCCGGTCGGGGCGGGCTTTCGTTATGTCTTGATAGGGCAGTCCCCGAGGTATCTCAGGGATGCAGTAGGGGAGAAGCACTGCGGGTAGGGTATTAGCTAGGAGCCGCCAGATGCGCCTCTACGGGGTTAAAACGCTTGCCAAGCGCTAAATCCACATGGCGGGGTCAATGTACTCCACAGCGTCCACCAGGGGCTTCTTCTTCTCCGGGGTACGCGGGCGGTGCTTCGCCGGAATGCCGGTAATAATCGAATCGGCGGGGTGATCGTGGACCACCACAGCGTTCGCGCCAATAGCGCTATCGGCACCAATAACCACCGGACCCAGTACCTTAGCGCCAGCACCAATGGTCACGCGGTCACCAATGGTGGGGTGACGCTTCACCTTCTCCAGGGAGCGACCGCCCAGGGTCACGCCGTGGTACAGCATCACGTCGTCACCGACCTCAGCGGTTTCACCAATGACAATGCCCATACCGTGATCGATGAAGAAACGGCGGCCAATGGTCGCGCCGGGGTGAATCTCCACACCGGTCAGAAAACGAGCAAACTGCGAGAGAGTACGAGCTAGAGCCTTCGTCTCATCCTTCTGCCAGAGCTTGTGGGTCAGACGGTGAGCCCAAATGGCGTGCATGCCCGAATAGTTCAGCGCAATCTCGATAGCGCCGCGTGCAGCAGGGTCGTGTTGGCGGACGTTCTCAATATCTTCACGCAGACGCGCAATAAAACTCATGGGTTCCCTTTCCCTCATCGGTCGCGCTCTGTGTATGCGACCTTTCCAAAGGTACCAACAACGGTGCTCATTCACCTATTCCCACCGCAATCAGCAATATGATGGACGCACCCGCCCGTGTCACTGCTCAACCGCGGCGGATGCACACGGGACGGCAGAAAAGAACAGCCGGGGACCAACAGGGGAGCGGCGGAACAGCTCAGCTCCTCGCCGTACAGTTCGCAGAGGGCATAGAAACGCCCCGCCCGCCGTGTATGCAACCGGCAGACGGGGCGTAGCACTATAAAACCTGACGCCTCCCGATAGCGGGGGCTCAGAAGCTCAATTAGCCGCGGATATCCTCGTACAGAGCGGTAGAGATGTAACGCTCACCGAAGTCGGGAACGATAGCCACAATCAGCTTGTCCTTGTTCTCAGACTTCTTAGCCTCCTCCAGAGCAGCCCACACAGCCGCACCGGAAGAAATACCGCCCAGAATACCTTCCTGGGTAGCCAGCAGACGGGAGGTGCGCATAGCATCCTCAGCGCTGACCGGGGTCACGGAATCGTAGATGCCGCGGTCCAGGGTGTCGGGAACGAAGTTAGCGCCCAGGCCCTGAATCTTGTGGGGGCCAACGCGACCCTCAGAGAGCAACGGGGAGTCCTTCGGCTCAACCGCAACAACCTTCACGTTCGGGTTCTGCTCCTTCAGGTACTTACCTGCACCGGAGATGGTACCGCCGGTGCCAATACCCGCCACGAAGATGTCGACCTTACCGTCAGTTGCTTCCCAAATCTCGGGACCGGTGGTGTTGTAGTGAATAGCGGGGTTCGCCTCGTTGGAGAACTGGGACGCCAGGATAGCGTTCTCGGTGGTCGCAACGATTTCCTTAGCCTTCTCCACAGCGCCGCGCATACCCTCGGTACCGGGGGTCAGCACAATCTGAGCACCGTAAGCGCGCAGCAGCACGCGACGCTCAGCAGACATGGTCTCCGGCATGGTCAGGATGACGCGGTAACCGCGAGCAGCACCCACCATAGCCAGCGCAATACCGGTGTTACCGGAAGTGCCCTCAACAATGGTGCCGCCGGGCTTCAGCGCACCCGACTTCTCAGCAGCGTCAATGATGGCGCGACCGATACGGTCCTTAACCGAACCAGCGGGGTTGTAGAACTCAAGCTTGACCGCTACGTTACCGGGAAGACCCTCGTCCAGTCGGTTCAGCTTAACCAGGGGGGTCTGGCCGGTTGCTTCAACAATGCTGTTGAGAATCTTTGCCATGGTGTGCTCCTTTATGAGCTTGGGGGAGGCCAGCCGCGACGGGGTCTCCGCAATGAATAATCGGTTACGTGGCAACTCTACTACTCGCCGGCGGCAGGTTTAAACCTGCGGTCACAGTTCGTAATAATGCCAGAGAAAAACCTCAAGGAACGAGGTTTAGGGAAGAGGGTGCAGAAAAGCGCCGCACAAACCCTTTCTCGATAAAGGATGATGATTGTGCGGCGCTCTCTAGAAACATTATGTAGCCCAAAAGACAACCTCTGTATATAAGAGTAGTGATGAACTCTGTTCACCGCAAGCTGGAGCCACAAATTTTATTGCCATCAATGGAAAAAACAGTGAAAAACCGCATCCTGAGATGGAAAAGACGCAAAAACGTGGGAGGGGGAGGGAGAAAACCAGCCCAGAGGACTAGTTGATGTCCATGTGCAGGTCCCACTTGTTGTTCAGGTAGCGGCCAACAGCCTCACCGAACATCTTCACGTGACGCTTATCAGCCGCCACGGTCTGCTCCTTGCCGTCCTTGAACAGCTTCTCGCCCAGGTCCACGTTCAAAGTCACGGTCCAGTTGTACGCACCCTGCGCCAGAACCGGCTGCTTGGTGCCAATAGTCAAAGTAGCGGTCGGGTTCACGTACCAGGTCTTCTTCTCCTCAATACCTGCCTTGGTGGAGTCCGCGTACTTCTTCATCGCCGCCAGGGTCTCCTGGTCGGTGCTGACCTCGTTCATGTAGTGCATATCGCCGGTACGCAGCAGGTACTCAAACGCCGCACCGAAGTACGCCAGAGCCGCCGCGAAGCCAGCCACCGAGTTCTGGTGCATAGCCTCCGGAACAATCGGGGAAGGAACATTCTGCGGCGGGTGCTCAGCGTTACCCGGCTGGTACTCGCCGTGATCCTCCATCTTCTCCAGCTTCGCTACGCCACTGTAATCCTTATTGTCGTTAGGCAGCGGAGAGCTCGTCGCAGTAGCCGACGCAGAAGCAGAAGGGGAAGCAGACGCCGATGCAGAAGCAGAGGGCGAAGCGGTAGCAGACTCAGAAGCAGCGGCAGAAGCGCTCTCGGAGCCAGAAGCGGAAGCAGACGCCTCAGAAGTAGCCTTAGAGCCACAAGCCGCCA
>ERZ1674174.72-NODE-72-length-22790-cov-5.695228_pt1 | contig 22790 bp, 19 predicted proteins | sample MGYA00581289_ERZ1674174 | MGnify/ENA primary metagenome ERZ1674174 (study PRJEB41354, sample SAMEA4873342) | human saliva metagenome | biome: human-associated habitat [ENVO:00009003]; feature: mouth environment [ENVO:08000002]; material: saliva material...
CGGAAGAGAAACGGATATAGGTGGCGCACAGTGCGCCACCTCTATCTTTATAGGAGCTTGTTGTTTCGATGGTTGGGTTACTCACTGCGCGAGTAGTTGGGAGCTTCGCTGGTGATGGTGATGTCGTGCGGGTGACTCTCTTGCACACCGGCGTTCGTGATGCGGGTGAATTTTGCGTTGTGCAAAGCCTCAATGGAGGGAGCACCACAGTAGCCCATGCCCGAGCGAAGACCGCCCACGAGTTGGTAGATCACCTCTTGCACACCACCTTTGAAAGGAACGCGACCGGCGATGCCTTCGGGCACCAACTTCTTCACACTCTCCACACCGCTTTGGAAATAGCGGTCTTTCGAGCCGTTTTCCATGGCTTCGAGAGAGCCCATGCCACGATAAGTCTTGAACTTACGACCGTTGAATATGATGGTTTCGCCGGGGCTTTCCTCGCATCCGGCCACGAGCGAACCGATCATTACGCAGTTTCCGCCTGCGGCCAAAGCTTTCACCACATCGCCCGAATAGCGGAGTCCACCGTCGGCAATGAGGGGCACACCGGTGTCTTCGAGCGCGCGTGCCACGTCGTAGATTGCGGAGAGTTGCGGCACACCGACACCAGCCACCACGCGTGTGGTGCAAATCGATCCCGGGCCAATGCCCACTTTTACCGCGTCGGCACCGGCGTCAACGAGCATTTTGGCTGCTTCGCCCGTGGCGATATTCCCCACCACGATGTCGACGTTGGGATATTTGGCCTTGGCTTCTTTGAGCTTCTCCACTACTCCCTTCGAATGTCCGTGTGCCGTGTCGATCACAATGGCATCGACGCCGGCATTGACCAGGGCTTCGATGCGCTCCATCGTGTCGACGGTCACACCTACGCCGGCGGCTACGCGCAAACGCCCCTTGGCGTCTTTGCAAGCCATGGGTTTGTCTTTGGCTTTGGTGATGTCCTTATAAGTAATGAGTCCGACGAGGCGTCCGTTGGCGTCCACCACGGGGAGTTTTTCAATCTTGTTTTGCTGCAATATCTCGCTTGCGCCGGCAAGGTCGGTCGTGGTGTTGGTCGTCACAAGGTGATCACTGGTCATAACTTCGTCGATGGTGCGGTCGAGATTGTGTTCGAAGCGCAGATCGCGATTGGTCACAATGCCCACGAGCTTCATGTCATCGTCCACAACCGGGATACCTCCGATGTGATACTCGGCCATTAAGGCGAGCGCATCGCCGACGGTCTTTCCGCGCTGGATCGTGACAGGATCGTAAATCATGCCGTTTTCGGCACGCTTCACGATGGCTACTTGGCGAGCCTGTTCCTCGATCGACATGTTTTTGTGGATCACACCGATTCCCCCTTCGCGGGCAATGGCGATGGCCATGGGGGCTTCCGTCACGGTGTCCATGGCGGCGGTCACAAAGGGGATGTGCAGCTCAATGTTGCGAGAAAAACGCGTGGTGAGCGACACGGTGCGAGGAAGAACTTCGGAATAAGCGGGGATGAGCAGGACGTCATCATAAGTGAGACCGTCCATCACAATTTTGTCGGCAATGAAATTTGCAGTCATAAGGCGAGGTACGAATTTAATTGCGTGCAAATGTACTCATTTTTCCCCACACCGTGGCGTTTTTCTCTTGTGTTTTTTGTGCTTTTTCGGTTGTTTCAAACTACGCTGAGGCCGAAGAAAAAGTTCACACCCGAATCAGGTGGTGTGAACGCACTGCTGACGGGTGTGAACGAGGAGGATTTGCGGGTCCGTGAGGACTCATTTTTTGTGACGGTTGGCGCGCCGTTGACGGATTTCCGCTTTTTTCTTGGCGGCACCCGAACCGTGAAGACCGGTGATGTACTTTTTCTTCTTGGCTTTTGTCTTCACCTTCTCTTCTTGTGGCTTGCGAAGTTTGGCTCCTTTGAAGGTGATGCCCGTAGTCATCGCGGTCGTGATTTCATCGTCGCTGACGTGTCGTTGCATAGGGAGGGACGTTAGGGGAATATTAGTGATGGAAGAGGCGAACTCCCGTGAAGGCCATGGCGATGTTGTACTTGTCGCACGTTTCGATGACATGATCGTCACGAACCGAGCCACCGGCTTGCGCCACATAGCAAACGCCGCTGCGGTGGGCCCGTTCAATGTTGTCGCCGAAGGGGAAGAAGGCGTCAGAACCTAAGGAAACGCCTGTGTTGCGGGCGATCCACGATTTTTTCTCTTCGCGAGTGAGCGGCGCAGGGCGTTCGGTGAAGAATTGCTGCCAGATTCCCTCGGCCAGTACCTCGTCGGCATCGTCGGAAATATAGATATCGATGGTGTTGTCGCGGTCGGCACGACGAATACCCGGGACAAAGGGGAGGCTCATCACCTGCGGATGCTGGCGCAACCACCAAATGTCGGCTTTCGTTCCGGCCAATCGTGTGCAGTGAATGCGGCTTTGCTGGCCGGCTCCGATGCCAATGGCTTGACCGCCCTTGACGTAGCACACCGAATTAGACTGGGTATATTTGAGGGTGATGAGGGCGATGGTGAGGTCGCGAAGGGCGGCGGCGGGCAATTCTTTGTTTTGCGTGGGACGCTCGTCGAACAAATGCGGATCGGAAAGATCCACTTCGTTGCGCCCTTGTTCGAAGGTGACGCCGAACACCTGCTTGCGTTCGATGGGATCGGGGCGGTAATTGGGGTCGATTTGCAGAATGCAATAAGTTCCTTTGCGTTTGGCACGTAAAATCTCAAGCGCTTCGGGGCTGAAACTCGGGGCAATGACGCCGTCACTCACTTCGCGTTTGATGAGGAGTGCAGTGGCTTTGTCACATTCGTCGGACAGGGCGATGAAATCACCGTAGCTCGACATGCGGTCTGCGCCGCGAGCGCGAGCATAAGCCGAGGCGATGGGGCTGAGCGGTTCGCCGAGATCGTCGCAGAAGTAAATCTTGCGAAGGGTTTCATCCAGCGGTTCGCCCACAGCTGCGCCGGCGGGAGAAACGTGCTTGAACGAAGTGGCTGCCGGAAGGCCGGTGGCCGCTTTGAGTTCGCGCACCAACTGCCAACCATTGAGGGCATCGAGAAAATTGATGTAACCGGGACGACCGCCGAGCACTTCAATGGGAAGTGCAGCGCCGTTGTCCATGTAAATGCGAGCAGGCTTTTGGTTGGGATTGCAACCGTATTTGAGTGCCAGTTCCTTCATGGGAAAATTTGTTGGGGGGTTAAGTTGTGGCAAAATTACACATTCTCCTGCGAACGGCCAAACGGGAGCGCTGCTCTCCCACCTCGACTGAGAGAAGTCGGGGATTTTTGGCCGAAAGCCTCCACTTATTCGGCAAAAGCCCCCGGTTTTCCACCGTTTCTCCGCACGAAGGATGAGGAGGCCTCCGACGTTCCTTCTTCTTCAGCCCCTTTCTCCTTTCTTTTCGTCGAACTTTGGAGGGCGCATTCGTCGTTTCCCGTTCTGACCTCCCCTTCTTCGTTGGCGCTAGGGGGAAATTGGGCGTAGCATTGGCCTGCGGCCGACCCACATTGGGGCCGCGTCGCCGATGAAGCCAAGGGGAAGCTTCTCCTTCGCTTGTTCGTATGTAATTCTGCCTGCTTTTTCGTTGAGTGCCCGAGGGAGAGGGCGATCGGTGCGCCGGGCTGAGGGCAATGGCGGTGCAAGTTCGGGAAACGCTCGCAAAAGCTTCGCGATGCTCCCCGATGCAAGACTGGAAAAGGGAGCTAAACGGTGGGATGATGAAGGATTTTGTTTTGAAAACGGACGATAGGTTTTGCATGAACTCACGAGAGCGATGACTGTCTTCCGTTGTGATGGCTCGACGTGGCGAGGTATTGTGAATTTTATGGTGCGGTTTGTAGGCAAAGGCGCGTGTGCGGCGGCGAAGATCGGGGGCGAATCGCGATAGCAAGGGCTGTTCGAGAAGCTGCGCGGAGCGATTTCTCGAAAACACGATAAAAAGTTATCTTTTGCAAGCTGCAGTTCTCAATATAATTTGTAACTTCGCCCCATCAAAGTCAATCTCCGGACGTGGATTGCGCGCGCAACCGATTCAAAAGGGAGTGATCAGATCGATTTTCCCTTGTTCACGTGCTTCCCCTCCCCCCATTTCACAACCGAAAAATGAAAAAGACCATTCTTGTCACGGGCGGTACCGGCTTCATCGGTTCGCACACCACCGTTGAACTCCAAACTGCAGGTTACAACGTCGTGATTATCGACAATCTCAGCAACTCCAAAGCCGAAGTCATCGACGGCATCGAAAAAATCAGCGGCACGCGTCCGGCTTTCGAACAAGTGGATTGCTGTGATCTCCCTGCGCTCGAAGGCGTGTTCAAAAAATATCCCGGCATCGAGGGCATTATTCATTTTGCCGCCTCGAAGGCCGTGGGCGAATCGGTGGAAAAACCGCTCAAATACTATCGTAACAACTTCGTCTCGCTGATTAACCTCCTCGAGCTCATGCCCAAATATAATGTCAAGGGCATTATCTTCTCTTCCTCGTGCACGGTCTACGGACAACCCGATCCTAAAGATCTGCCCGTCAGCGAAACGGCACCGATCAAGAAGGCAGAATCGCCCTATGGCAACACAAAGCAGGTGAACGAGGAGATCATTCAGGACTACGTGGCCAGCGGCGCCCCGATCTCAGCCATCATCCTTCGCTACTTCAACCCCATCGGCGCACACCCCACAGCCCTCATCGGCGAAGTGCCCAACGGTGCGCCCGCCAACCTCATTCCTTACCTCACACAAACGGCGATTGGCATCCGCGAACAGCTGGCTGTCTTCGGTGACGACTACAATACGCCCGACGGATCGTGCATTCGTGACTTTATCTACGTGGTGGACCTCGCCAAAGCCCACGTTGCTGCCATGGCCCGCATTGTCGAAGGCAAAAACGCCGAACCGGTTGAGATTTTCAACATCGGAACGGGCAAGGGCGTCAGCGTGTTTGAACTGATCAACACGTTCGAAAAGTGCACCGGCGTGAAACTCAACTACAAAGTTGCGCCGCGTCGTGCCGGAGACATCGAGAAAGTGTGGGGCAATGTCGACAAAGCCAACAAAGTGTTGGGGTGGAAGGCCGTGCACACGCTCGAAGATTCGCTGACGACGGCTTGGAAGTGGCAGCAAAAGCTGCGTGAAGACGGCATCATGTGATCTCTTGCTTTCCATTTTTTTCCTTTACGCGGGTCGAATCAGTCGAGCAATGCTTGTGCTGATTCGACTCGTACGCTTTTTTCATCCTCTTTTACTCTCTGCTCATGACCTTTCCCACGGCTCCCTCACCGGCCTATATCGTCGAAGAACGACGCTTGCGTCGGAATCTCCGTCTCATCACCGACATCTCCCGTCGAACCGGGGCAGAATTCATTCTTGCCTTCAAAGCCTTCGCACTCTGGAAAACTTTCCCCATCTTTCGCGAATATATTGCGCACACCACGGCTTCCTCACCCTATGAAGCGCGACTGGCACTCGAAGAGTTTGGCAGCAGAGCGCACACTTACACACCGGCCTACGAGGAGCGCACTTTTGAAGAGATGCTTCGGTGCTCTTCTGTCATCACTTTCAACTCACTCACGCAGTATGCGCGATTCTATCCGCACATTAGTGAGTGGAACGCCACGCACGGGAGCGAGGAACAGGTGGATTGCGGGTTGCGCGTCAATCCAGAATACTCAGAGATCGAAACTGCGCTCTACGATCCCTGTGCCCCGGGCTCACGTTTCGGTTTGCTCAGCGCCGATCTACCTGCCGATCTACCGGAAGGGGTGCACGGATTCCACATTCATTGCCATTGCGAGAGCAGCAGTGAGGCTTTCGGCCACACGCTCCAACACATCGAACGGCGCTTCGGACCTTGGCTCGATCGTTTGGAATGGATCAACTTCGGTGGCGGCCACTTGGTGACGCGTGCTGACTATGATGTGGAATTGCTCGTCGGTTTGCTCAACGACTTCCGTGCGCGCCATCCGCATCTGCGCGTCATCATGGAACCGGGCAGCGCCTTTGCTTGGCAAACGGGGCCGCTGGTGGCACAAGTTGTGGACGTGGTGGAGAACGCCGGGATCAAAACGGCGATTTTCAACGCATCGTTCACCTGCCACATGCCCGATTGTCTGGAAATGCCCTACCATCCGGCTATTCGCGGGGCGGAGACGCTCCCCGACGGGGCGGAAATCGGGCACGAAACCGACGATTGTGTCTATCGCTTGGGAGGCAACAGCTGCCTCAGTGGAGATTTCATGGGCTATTGGCGCTTTGCCCGTCCGCTGCAGGTGGGCGACGAATTGATCTTCGAGGATATGATCCACTACACCACGGTGAAAACTAACATGTTCAACGGCATTCATCATCCTTCGCTTTGTTTGCTTCGCGAAGACGGCACCCTCGAGACGCTGCGCACCTATACTTACGAAGACTATCGCGACAGAATGGATTAGTGTGCTGATCTCGCCACTCGCCCACCCTCGCTACGTCTCCCCCACCCCCTAAAATCGTTTTTTTGAATTATCTCGATCAAGACATCACCTATCTGAAAGGAGTCGGACCCGCACGTGCTGCGTTGTTCGCCTCTCAGTTGGGCGTGCGCACCGTCGGAGATTTACTGCACACTTATCCTTTCCGACACGAGGACCGCACCAAGGTGCATCGCATCTGCGATCTCGTCGAGGGAATGCAGAATATTCAGTTGCGGGGGCGCATTGTGATGATCAACAAGGTGGGCGAAGGACCGAAACGCCGACTTGTGGCCAACTTCACCGATGGCACGGGCTACATTCAGTTGGTTTGGTTCCGCGTGTCGAAGGCTTTGGAGAAAATGTACAAGGTGGATGTCGAATATCAGGTGTTTGGCGAACCCAAACCTTTCGGCCACTACCTTTCGATTGCCCACCCGGAGATGGAGGAGCTGGAGCGGGTGAAGAATCGCCCGCTCTTGCGCATGCAACCGGTCTATCATCTCACTGAGCGCCTCACGCGTGCGCACATCACCTCGCGCACCATCAATGAATTGGTGGCCAATGCCTTTGAACGCATGGGGGGACCGATCGCCGACACCCTGCCGCCGGCACTCGTGGCGGAGCATAAATTGGTGAGCCACGATCGGGCGGTGCGAGATCTGCACTTTTCGCAGAGCGCACAAGACGTGGCGGCGGCCAAACGTCGGTTGAAATTCGAAGAACTCTTCTATTTGCAACTTTCCATTCTCCAATACAATCGAGAAAGGAAGGTGGAAATCGCCGGTTGGCCCTTTCCACGCGTTGGTCCCCTGTTCAAAGATTTCTATGCCCACCATATCCCGTTTGAACTCACCGAAGCCCAGAAACGCGTGGTGCGCGAGATCCATAGTGATTTGCGCAGTGGCCGACAAATGAACCGTCTGTTGCAGGGAGATGTGGGATCGGGCAAGACGATGGTGGCCACCTTGACTTGTTTGTTGGCTCTCGACAATGGTTTTCAGGCGTGCATCATGGCGCCGACAGAGATCTTGGCGGAGCAACACTACAAAGGAATCGCGGCTCAACTCCAAGATTTGGGCATTCGCGTGGAGTTGCTCACGGGCAATGTCAAAGGAAAGCGCCGCCGTACCGTACTCGATGCCTTGGCCACCGGCGAGGTGCAAATCCTCATCGGGACGCACGCACTGATCGAACCCGGAGTGGTGTTCTATAATCTCGGGCTTTGCATCATCGACGAGCAGCATCGTTTCGGAGTTAAGCAGCGTGCGGCGCTGTGGAACAAGAATATTCGCCCGCCCCATGTGCTGGTGATGACAGCAACGCCCATTCCGCGCACGCTGGCCATGACGGTCTATGGGGATTTGGACGTGAGTGTTATCGATCAGTTGCCGCCGGGACGAAAACCAATCCAGACACGCCATTACAGAGCGCGTCAGCGGAGTCAACTGTTCCACGGCATACGCACCGAACTGGAGAAGGGACGGCAGGTTTATTTCGTCTATCCGCTGATAGACGACAATGAAAAATTGGATCTCCTCGCATTGGAGCGAGGATATGAGGCGGTGTGCGAGGCTTTTGCCCCTTGGAAAGTGGGAAGGGTGCACGGGCGCATGAAACCTGCGGAGAAGGAAGAGGCCATGCGCGCCTTTTCGGCCAACGAGACCCAAATACTGGTGTCCACAACCGTGATAGAAGTGGGAGTGAACGTGCCCAATGCTTCTGTGATGGTCGTGGAGAATGCGGAGCGATTCGGCTTGGCACAATTGCACCAACTGCGGGGACGCGTGGGAAGAGGGGCGGAACAGAGCTATTGCATCTTGGTCACCAAAGATAACTTGGCGGAGTCGTCCAGGCAACGCATGGACATCATGGTGGAAACTACCGATGGCTTTGTGATTGCTGAGGCCGATATGAAATTCCGCGGGCCGGGAGATTTGGAAGGAACGGCGCAAAGTGGACTGCCTTTTGATTTGCGCATCGCGAATCTGGTGGGAGATGCGGCCTTGATGAGCGAAGCCAGAGAAAGCGCTGCGTGCATTTTGGATGCGGATCCCCAAGAATCACTTGCAGAGAACGCTCCCATGTGGGCAGAATTGCGCCGGTTGCGACAAGTGCAGCAGAACTATTCTTCCATTTCGTGAGGAGACTATATATAATGTGTCTCGCAGCATTCCGAAAGTGTGCCGCTCCGGATTGGAAAAGGCGACTGCTATTCTCTATTGTTCCTTCACGTAGCTAATTTCTCCCCGATTTCTGGAGAAAGGTGTGATGATAGAGCAGAAAGTGCAAAAGGACCGGCTGCAGGTTGACAAAATGCCAATCATATCCGGGATTTGTGACACGATAATACTAAAATCTGCGTATTCTCCTCGCAATCATCTTGTTTTTGTCGCGCAAATCACGATATTTGCAATCATCACCTCTAACAAATAAGCGATATGAAACGATTACTTCTCTCCTTCCTTCTCGCTGCAGCAGGCGCATCAGCCTCAGCGATGAACTACACTGACGCTCGTGAATACGCCTATTTCCTCACAGACAAAATGGCGTATGAGCTCAATCTCACGCCGACGCAATATGATCAAGTCTATCAAGTGAACTTAGACTACTTCCTTTCTGTCAACTCACCGTATGATTTATATGGACGTTACGGAGATTATCGCGACGATGACCTGAGATACATCCTCTATGATTGGCAGTATGCGCGTTATGTGGGGGTAGATTATTTCTATCGTCCGCTCTCGTGGACGGGATAGTCGTTCATTTTCAACGTCTACACGCGCTATTCCTACCGCGATCGCTTCTTCTTCGACAGACCCTCCGTCTACATCTCCTACCGTGGTTCAGATTGGGGCTATCGTCGCCCGGAATACCGTTCGCCCTACTATGGTTTGCGCGTAGTAGAGAGCCGTTACGGCGGATTGCGCGACAGTTACGTGGCACGCTACGGAGATCGAGGCTACAGCAGCTACTATCGTAACGAACCTTTGCGCATTGTCGAAGGACGTTACGGCGGAAGAGGATGGAGCTACGATACCGGCAACAGCTATTACGGAGGCGGAGCCTACAGCAGTCCTCGTTACGAGGGATCGTCTTACGGTGTGCCCTCCTACAACGGAAGTTATGCGCCTTCACGTCAGTATGAAGGAGGCGGAGCCTCGGGACGACGCGGCACCACCTACGGCAGTGGTTCGTACGACAGCGGGAATTCTGGCTACAACTATGGTTCTTCCCGCTCATACGAGGGAGCGCGCAGCAGCTACTCTCCTACTCGATCGGACTACAACAACACAAATAGTTCAGGTTACACCTCAGGACGCAGAGGAAGTGCGGCCTCTTCTCAAAGTTCAAGCTCTTCTTCGCAAAACTACAACGCAGGAAGCTACACTCGTTCGGGCAGTTCCTCTTACAGTGCCCCCGCACAACCGCAAGGGGGTTCGGCTTCTTCGTCCGGAGTGACGAGCGGACGACGTTAAACGCTCGATTTTCGGCGTTGATTTTTGGGCTTTCAATGGCGCGGAATCCGCTTTCAAAGAGAGAGTCACCAGCTCTTCCTATATATAAGGAAAGAAACGCCGAGATCAAGCGCGATGTTTCCCTTGAGAGCCGTAATAAAAAACGGGGACAATGCTCACAATTGAGCATTGTCCCCGTCTGCGTTGGTAAACGAGCGGATGGGAAGCCCCTAAGCAGGTTCGCCTTCGGGAGAAGGAACGTGTTCATCGAGATAAGAGTCCTTGAATCCCAAGAAATATAGCACCCCGTCGATGCCAACCGTGTTGATACTTTGCTTCGCATTCGCCACTACTCTCGGTTTTGCGTGGAAGGCTATGCCCAAACCGGCGGTTGAGAGCATCGGTAAGTCGTTGGCGCCGTCGCCTACAGCGATAGTTTGTCCCAAATCCACTTTTTCCACCTGCGCAATAAGCCGCAAAAGCTCGGCTTTCCGCTGTCCGTCGACGATTTCGCCCACGAAGCGTCCCGTTAGATGGCCGTTTTCGATTTCCAGTTCGTTGGCATAAACATAATCTATGCCGAAGCGTCGAGCCAAATGCTCACCGAAGAACGTAAAACCGCCGCTCAGAATTGCAATCTTGTAGCCATGGCGTTTCAACACGTACATTAAGCGTTCCACGCCCTCCGTCAAAGGCAGGTGCTCTGCGAGGTCTTGCATGACACTGGCGTCTAATCCTTTGAGCAGCGCCACCCGTCGTGTGAAACTCTCCTTGAAATCAATTTCTCCGCGCATGGCCTGTTCGGTGATGCGCTTCACTTCTTCGCCCACTCCCGCACGTTCGGCCAATTCGTCGATGCATTCGGCTTGTATCAGGGTCGAATCCATATCAAAACAGATCAATCGGCGCATACGTCGGTAGGCATTGTCGTGTTGGAACGAACAATCCATTTCCAAATTGGCACTGAGCTGCAAGAGATCGGCTTGCATGGCCGCGAGGTTGGCCGGTGTGCCGCGCAATGAGAACTCAATACAAGCGCGCACGTTATCTTGGTGCCGTTCCAAGGGGACGCGCCCGGTGAGACGCCGTATTCCATCGATGTTCAGTCCCTGTGCTGCAACCAATTGACTCACGGCTGCCATTTGTTTTGCCGTGAGATGCCGTGCCAAGACGGTGAGAATGTAGCGGTTGCGCCCTTGTGCGCGCACCCATTCGGTGTATTCTTCGGCCTCGATGGGATAAAAACGCACATTCACTCCGCGTTCTGCCGCTTTGAAGAGCACCTCTTTCATCACACTGCCCGATGTTTGTTCGTTGGTGTGGATCAAGATGCCCAAAGAAAGCGTCGAATGAATGTCGGCTTGGCCGATGTCGAGGATGTCTACCTCATATTTTGCCATGATGGCCATGAAGTCTGCAGTCAATCCCGGACGATCTTCACCCGTGATGCGTATCAATATCAATTCTTGCTGCATAAGTTGGTCTTGTCGCGTTCGAAAGGTATTCAACCGGTTCGTGTTTCTCGTGGAAAGGGAGAAACGTGAAGCCGTATTCGCGAAAATAAGAATAAATTTACAAGCAAGCAACTTTTCTCTCCCCCTTTTCTATATGACGGGTGCAAGTTGGGCCATAGTTTTTCCCGCATAATGGGCCCTCTTTCGTGCTTTTTGCCTTGCATCTCCCGGGCGCAACTTTGCTTCGGGGATGGGCACTTTTGCTGAGGCTTTATTTTCTTACAAAATCGGTGATTGGCTTGTGTGTTGCTGCTGTTGTTGCTATCTTTGCCGTGCTTTTTTAAGCGCCAAACGGCTTACTATTCACGCAAATCGTTGAGTAGAAAGCTGCTACGTCTGTCTTATTCCATTTCATATCACCGGTTTAGCTTATTATGTCCCTTCCTTTTTTTATCTTGTTCGCACTAATCGTCGGATTGGCGCTCGGTTATTATGCGGGCCGTCGTTCTTTGGCAGATTTGCGCGCAGAGCACGAACGAAATTGGGCGGAAACGCGTCGGAATGCTGAACTAAAAGCAGCTGAACAGCGAGAAGAAAGCGATCGGCGGCTGGAACTCATGGCCGAACGCCTCAAAACCGAAAGTGAGCGCCAAATGCGCGAACGGGGAACCCAGTTGCGCGAAGAAAATGCGCGACAACTCGACGGCATCCTCGGGCCTTTGCGCAATGGCATACAAGAAATGCGCAATGCCGTGCAACAAGCCGATCGGCACCACCTTGATTCCATGGCGCGACTCGATGAAAGCATCAAAGCTACCCTGTCGCAAGCCCGATTCGTGGGAGAACGAGCTGATCGCCTCGCGGCGGCACTCACGGGAGAGAACAAAACACAGGGAAACTTCGGAGAACTCCGACTCCGCACCCTTTTGGAGGACATGGGACTCGAGAGAGGAGTGCAATTCGACGAGCAGTGGACCGTGAAAGACGAAACCGGCAGCGTGATCACCGACGAAGAAACCGGTCGCCGCCTTATTCCCGATGTGGTTCTCCACTTTCCCGACCGGCGCGACGTGGTGATCGATTCGAAAGTCTCGCTCACGGCCTACCGAGATTACTACGAAGCAACGACAGACGAGCAACGAAAATCTGCATTGGATCGGCATGTGAAGTCATTGCAGCAGCATGTCAAGCAATTGTCGTCCAAAAACTATGCCGGACACCTCAGTGCCGATCGTTCGCGCCTGGATTTTGTCGTGATGTATGTGTTCAGTGATAGCGCACTCACCCTGGCGCTCACAGTGGCCCCGGGATTGTGGAAGGAGGCCTACGACAAAGGCGTGTTCATCACCGCCAGTCAAAACCTTTATGCCCTGCTTCGCATGCTCGAACTCTCTTGGAAACAGCAATTGCAGGTGGAGAATCAGCAGAAAATCGTTGATCAGGCCGGCATTATCGTGAGTCGCGTACAATTATTCTACGAACGATTCCTCAATGCCGAAGCCACGCTGCGGAAAACGCAGGATGCTTTTGAGTCCCTGCGCAAAATGCTCCTACCGAGCGGACAAAGCATCATCTCGGCCGCCAATAAACTTGTGAAACTCGGTGCACGTGAAGATGTTCGCCGAAAGCACCAGTTGCCCAAAGGCGAAAGTGAGGAAGGAGCGGAAAGTAATGCGTCGGAACTCCCCACTGCTGATCCGACTACCGCCACGCTCACACACAGTGCCCCTACAACCGATTCCTAAAATCCCATTTTCATGCATATCGCCATCGCCGGAAACATCGGCAGCGGAAAAACCACACTTACCGGCCTACTTGCGCAGCATTACGGCTGGACGCCAAAGTTCGAAACCGTGGCGGAGAATCCCTATCTCGATCCTTTCTATAAGGACATGCCGAGATGGGCCTTCAACCTCGAGGTCTTCTTTCTCAAAGAGCGTTTCAAAGACGTTTTGGACATAGCCCGCACTGAAAACAACGTGGTGCAGGATCGAAGCATCTTCGAGGGAGTCTATATCTTCTCGGCCAATAATCGCGACATGGGCAATCTCGATAATCGAGACTTCGAAACCTATATGGAACTCTTCGAGTTGATGACCTCACTCGTCGATGCGCCCGATTTACTCATCTATCTTCGGTCGACCGTGCCCCACTTGGTCGCCAATATCCGCAAGCGCGGAAGGGAATACGAGCAGTCTATGTCGATCGACTACTTGGAAAACCTCAATCGTCGCTACGATGAGTTCGTTTTCGACAAGTATCCCGGAGAAAAGCTCGTGGTGGATGTCGATGGACTCGATTTTCTCTACAACCCCAAGGATTTTTCCGATATCGTCGACCGCATCGACGCAAAACTCTTTGGCCTTTTCGCCAAAGCATAGCCCAACTCAAAAACAAGACAACCATGCATATCGCCATCGCCGGAAACATCGGCAGCGGAAAAACTACACTTACCAAAATGCTCGCCAAGCACTATGCTTGGTCGCCCCTCTTCGAACCTGTAGACTTCAATCCCTACCTCGAAGACTTCTACAAAGACATGCAACGCTGGTCGTTCAATCTGCAAATCTACTTCCTCAACAAGCGTTTCAAGGATGTTGTGGCCATTTCGCGCAGTGAAGAAACGATCATACAGGATCGTACGATTTTCGAAGACGCACGTATCTTCGCTCCCAACCTACATGCGATGGGAATGATGAGCGATCGCGACTTCGCCAACTACACCGATCTTTTCGATCTCATGATGTCACTCGTCAAACTGCCCGACCTGATGATCTACATTCGCTCGTCGATTCCGAACCTTGTCTCGCAGATCGAGAAACGCGGCCGCGATTTTGAGAAAACCATGCGCATCGACTACCTCCAAGGGCTCAATGAGCTTTATGAGCGCTGGATTGCGCAATACGAAGGCCGTTTGGTCATCGTAGACGGCGATCATCTCAAATTTGAATCCGATCCCGAGGCCTTCCGCCAGATCACCGACCGCATCGATGCAGAGCTCTTCGGGCTCTTCTCCTGACCGTCGGAAGCGCCCCGCTTAGACCACCACAATCCCGGGGAATTCTACGCGGTTAGCCCCCTGCCCTATTTTCCTCCTTTCCCTTGTGCCTCTCACTGTGCCCGCACTGCTTGCACCATGAGGGGCATTTTTTGTGTCTGCGCGTTTGTTACCTCCACTTTTCTCCTTATTTTTGTGCGGCATTTTGCATCGCGCCGTCCCATCGCCGAAGGCGCGGTGCGCACTCCCCCACTTCTCCTGTTTTCTCCACAATGAAGATTCTCATCACGGGCGCTGCCGGCTTTGTAGGTTGCCGCGCCACTCGGTTTCTTGGGCTCTCCCATCAAGTCATTCCGCTCGACAGTCGACAACTCGACATTACCGACGAGCAGCATGTCCAAACTTTGTTCATGGACCACGCCCCAAAAGCCGTCATCCACCTTGCGGCGCTCGCCGACACCGGCTATTGCGAGACCCATCCCGACGATTGTGAAGCCGTGAACTACGACGGCACGCTCAATGTGGCGCGGGCGGCAGCGGCAGTTGGCGCCAAGCTCATCTATGCCGGGAGCGACCAGGTATATAATGGCTGCGCCACCTCAGCACCTCACGATGAGGACACGCGACTTTCGCCCCGGGGCGTGTATGCCCACGTCAAGTATCGCACGGAGTGCGAGGTCCAAGCGCTTCTCCCCACTGCGGTGTGCCTACGCCTCTCGTGGATGTACGATGTGCCCAACTCCCCGCTGCGACAAAACCGTGGACTGTTGCTCCGACTCTTGGAATCTGCGCAACATAGCACACCTTTTGCCGCTTCGACGCACGAATGCCGCGGCATCACCAATGTGTGGCAGGTGGTGCGCCGCATCGAAGCGGCCATCGGGCTACCCGGCGGCATTTACAACTTTGGTTCACCCAACCATCGCTCCACTTACGATACCGTGCTCGAAGCTGCGCGTTTCCTTACCGCCGCAGGGCACCTCGAAGCCGGGGCACCGGCACCTGTTTGTGCCGTCGAACAACCGGAACGCAACTTGTCCATGAGTTTGAAGCGCATCGAGCAGTTTGGACTCACCTTCCCCGACACGATCACCGGGCTGAAGACAGCACTCCTCCACGGCGCATAAGCCGGAACGAGGCGCCAATTTGGGAAAGCCAGCCTTGCACCGCTTACGCCGAGCGAAAAATGCCGTCAGTTCATCGTGGCGCGCTGATCAGAGCCGGGATCGCTCCCTGAAAAGACGCTTTTTTCCGACGCAGAGACCTGACAAAAACTATACTACCTATGCGATTTTCAACCCTCATATTTGACCTCGATGGAACATTGCTCGACACCTTGGCCGATCTCCACGCCTCGGTGAACCACGGACTCCGTATGCACGGATTGCCGGAGCGGAGTGTACCCGAAGTGCGCGCTTTTTTGGGCAATGGCATCCACAATCTCATCGAACGATCGGTCCCCGAAGGCACCGATTCCGCGCAACTCGAAGCCGTATTTTCCGATTTCCGCTCACACTATCTCGAGCATTCGCTCGACAAGACGGGGCCTTATCCCGGCATTCTTTCGCTGCTTGAACGTTTGCGCAACGCAGGTGTGCGCATGGGCATCGTTAGTAACAAGCTCGATCCCGCGGTGCAGGATTTGAATCGTCGCTTTTTTGCCGATTTCATGCAAGTGGCTGTGGGCGAAAGTGCAGGTGTACGCCGGAAACCCTACCCCGATTCGGTGCTTGAAGCCATGCGCCGTCTCGGGGCAACCCCCGCCGAAACGCTCTATGTGGGCGACAGTGAAGTGGACTATGCCACTGCGCAAGCAGCAGGCATCGCTTGTGAGCTCGTGCTTTGGGGATTTCGGGACGAACCTGAGTTGCGTGCCTTGCGGGCCGACTTCTACGCGCGCACGCCGGCCGATATTTGGGACACCGTTGCGCAGTGAAGCAGCAAAGCGAAGCGCAAACAAGTCATAGCGGTCGGCAAACGATTTTGTCGGCTGCTGTTTCGTGTTGGAGAGCGCACGAAAGCGACTCAAATAACCCCTCTCGGCAGAGAAGTTGCCCACAAATAGCGCGATTTGTCGGGGGATATTTGTGACATACGCAAAAAATAGGTATATTTGCACCCGCAAACCCATACTTTGTCCCTACAGGTTTGGTTCCGTAGCTCAGTCGGATTAGAGCAACGCCCTTCTAAGGCGTGGGTCCTGGGTTCGAGCCCCAGCGGAATCACCCATTTCACTTTGAACTTGCGGATCGTCTCCACGAGATCAGGCTACAAACAGCAAAGCGCGAACAGTTTTTGTTCGCGCTTTGTTGTGTTTCTGCCTTTTTCGGCGAGTGTCTTAGCCCATGGCGGCCTGCCTTCGGGCTGTGTGCCCAGGTCGCGAGGCAAACCCACGGTGTTTTTCATGGATTAGAATCTATGAAAAGCTAATGGATTGTTGCACTTTGATTTTGAAAGTCCGAAATGCCGCGCACGTTCATTGCGGTGAGTTTTTCTATTAATGGGGGCATTTCCATCGAAACGTCCCCTATAAAACGGGAAAAGCCCCAGTTTTTTCTCGCTTTGCGGACTGTATTTTGCTCAAAGTTGCAGGGGGCGAACAAGTGCTTGCCCTTATTTCGATGCGCAGGGCACGAACAACGGAGCGCTGTTGCGGCGTGCTCTGTTGTTTTGTGCGTTCTGCTCAAAAAAGAAACGCCCCGGTGAATCGAAAATCACCGGGGCGCATTTTGGACATGGGGGCGATGGCTCGTGGGCGCGCGTAGCTGTGAAGAAAAAAAATGTGGGGCGCCTGTGCAGAACGGGGCAGGCTCACATTTTTACCATCGTCTTTCTCAACAGGGCGCTCCGCTTTCAGAGATGTTGCTGCAGGAATCGCTCGACGGCACGGTAGAAGTCGAAGACGTTTTCTTGGTTGGAAAAGCCGTGCCCTTCGTTGTCTTTCACCATGTATTCCACTTCCACACCGCGACGTCGGAGAGCCGCCACCATTTGATCGCTTTCGTCCTTGTTGACGCGCGGATCGTTGGCCCCTTGTGCGATGAAGAGCGGGCAACGAATGGCGTCGGCATGCAAGGCCGGCGACGTGGCTTCGAGTTGCGCACGGTCGCGATCGGGGTGACCGATTTGTTCGTACATCATGTCGATCATCGCGCGCCAGTAAGGCGGAATGGTTTGCAGGAAAGTGAGCAGATTGGACACGCCCACGTAGTCGATGGCGCAGCAATAAAGCTCCGGTGTGAAGCAAGCTCCCGCCAAGGTGGCATATCCACCGTAGGAGGCACCGTAAATGGCAATGCGTTTCGGGTCGGCTATGCCTGAATCGATGAGCCAATGCACGCCGTCGGTGATGTCATTCTGCATGGTGAGCCCCCATTGCTTGTAGCTTTTTTCGAGAAAGTCGCGGCCGTAGCCTGTGCTCCCACGGAAATTGAGTTGAAAGACCGCATAACCTCTCGAACACAGGAATTGCACTTCAGAGGAGAAGCCCCAATTGTCGCGCGACCACGGTCCGCCGTGGGGATTGACGATGACGGGGAGCGGAGTGTCGATGGCATTGAGTTCCACACCGGGCGGTAAACTGAGATAGGCTTCGATGAGGAGTCCGTCGCGTGTGGTGAACGTCACGGGGTGCATGGGCGCCATGGCCGATTCGGGCAACCACGGGGCCACTTCGGTCAGCAGTTCCACACGATCAGCGGTGCGATCGTAGAAATAATAGGCGCCTTTCGACCGATCGCTGGCCACAAAGACGATGCATCGTTCCTCGCTCTTGTCGGTGTCCACCATGCCGACTTGTTGCGCTGGGAAGTGCTTTTCGAGTCGTTGGCGGTCATCGCGTGCGCGGTCGTCGAAATAGTGGCGCACAGGGTCGCGATGTCCGGCACAAAACGCCCCGAGCAGCCGGCGACGCTTGCGCGAATAGGTGAGCGCGTCCACGTCGTAGCGATCGTGTTCGAACAGTACTTCGCGCTCTTCGGCCGTAGCGGGATCAATGAGCACCAAGGCTGCTTTGTCACGGCCGCGATTGCTCACGCCCCACACCATTTTATTGTCGGGAGTGAAGAGCGAGTAGCATACCGATTCACGGAAATCGGTGGTGAGCACCGGGCGGAATGCTTCGCCTTCGTGGTCGCGGTAGAGAATTTGGGTGTTCACGCCGTCGACGACGGCATAGACCACACGCAAACAACCGTCGTGGTCGGTGGTCCATCCCTGATAGTTGCCGGGATTTTCGGCCAGGAGCGTAAGTTCGCCCGTGTCGAGATCGAGTCGGTAGGGATCGAAGGCTTCGGGGTTGCGGCGATTCATTTCAATGAGGATTTGCCCGGGCACTTCGGGGAGGTCATCGATGATGTCGACGCGCACTCCCGGGAAATCGGTGTAGGCGCGTTCGTCACTTCCGTCGCGGCGAATGCCGAAAAGGTGGTAGTTCTCGTCGCCCCCATCGTCTTTGGCATAAACCAAACGGTCGTTGTCGGCCCATAGGTGGCCGCCGAGACTGCGTTCGGTCTCGCCGGTGAGTCGAAGTGGGGTGCCGAGTGCGCCATCGGGGGCGATGCTGCGCACAAAAAGGTTCATGCGCTCGCAATAGGGGGCAAGATAGGCGAGGTGGCGCCCATCGGGCGAGATACGGAAGGAGGAAGAAGCGGCGTTGCGGAAGAAATCTTCGAGGGGAATCATGTCGTTGGGGAAGATAATAAAAGATATGTGCTGGAAATGTGCAAACAAATTTACAGTTTTCGAAGCGAAAGAGGAGCTGTTGCGAAAAGAAAATAGTAACTTCGCTAACGAAAACCGCTTCATGTACAGACAATTCGACACTCTATGTTCGCACTACTTGAGTTTCTCCTACAATCGCTTTGCAAAGGGGTAAGCAAAATCTTGAGTTGGCTCCACTCTCTTTGGCTAATCGCCTATCGTCGCTTCAAATCGACGGTGAAGGGGGAAGCCTACCCCCAATCGTCGACGATGTTGGAGCTGCTATTTCCCAAAATGCAGATCGAATGGAAGGAAAGCGAATTTAAGTGTCAAGAAGACGAACGAGCCTATGATTTTACCTTCCAGGGAGGACATTTTGTGGCGGTGTGTAGCCGGCGCAACACCATGGTCTCGTTCTATTATCCGTATTTTGAGGTGCGTCCTCTCGGCGCGCTGACGGCGGTGCGCCATGCCAGCAATGAATTCAATAGCTTGGCAGTGGCCAATTTCGCGACTTACTACATCATCGATGCACAGGGGCACCAGGTTTATCTCTACATGCGTTTCGGATTGCCCATCGACTCGACGAAACGGAGCGTGCAGGAAATGCTGGCGGCTCAATTGGAAGCGACTTTTGCCCATGTGCGAAGTACAAGAGCCGAACTCGAAAAGATCGAAGCAAACGATGACAACAATTTGGAGGAGAACACGGCGATCAGTGAGCGGTTGAACGTCTTGTCGCACGTGGCAGAGTTGAATTATGCTCCTGCGTTGTCCCAAGGATTTGAGACCAAAGAGCAGAAACACACGGTGGGCGAAGTGCTTTCGACGTTCCTGCCGAACGAGGAACCGGTGACGCTTTTGCGAATGGAAGGCGTATTGACCGGAGAAGGCGACTGCGAGCCTTCGACAATCGAAGTGCTTGAGGCGGAAGAGATTAAGAATTTCCCGTTTGTGGAATACTTGATGACGAAAGGAACCACATTCGAATCGTTGAAGAACAGTGCATTGACGCTGGTGATTAGTGTATTGATCCAAGAAGGCGAACGGAAAGACTGTTTGCTGCACGTGCTTTGCGAGAGCGAAACGAATCACGATCTTTTCTTTCGCGTGACCTTCACTCGCCCCACGGGGATACTTTTGCCACAACACTCGGCGGTCGTTGCGAAAGCAGAACAGCAAAGCAGTGCAACTACCTTTGTTTTGGCCTATGATAAGGTGGGCGACGGAGAACGCCGGAAGGAGTTTGAATACTTCTGGAACGAAACCCGCGATGCCCTCGAACGCGGCGAAGATTTGACGGAGGCACAAGACGAAATGATGGCCTGCACCACGCCCTACTACGGCTATTGCATGTATTGGGGACGGCGTTTCTATGCGTCGGAGCGTTATTTCGAGGCGCTGGCTTACTTCATAAATGTGTTCCGCTGGCTTTCGCCGCGGTTCAGCTACATGAACAAGGGCCAGCGCGCGCATTTCTTCGAATTGCTCTTCAGCATCGGCAGTTGCTACAGCGCTTTGGGACTTTACCAACAGGCTTATTACTATTTGGATGGTCTGTATTCGCTGAACAACCGGAAGTATAATCGTGCCTACGTGAATGCATTGGTGAACGGCCACGATTTTCGAGCCCTTTTTGTCATCGATCGCTACTTGGATCAAGAGCAAAAGCAGTTTGAAAGCGAGGGAACGGAAGTGGAGGAGCCGGAGCGACAGGCTTTCGTGCGCTTCTTGAAGCGCCGCCGGGGCACGGCGCTCATTGATGCAGATTTGCTTGACGAAGCCGAGCAGCAATTTCAAGCTCTGCTCGAGTTTCCCGACAGTGAAGGGATTGCGCTCGAAGAATTGCTGCGCATTCAACAAATAAGAAACGACAAAGAAGAAAATACTCAGCCTACTGACTCATGACAATGATCTCTCCTTCGCTGCTCAGTGCGGATTTCGCCAATTTGCAGCGCGACATCGAAATGCTCAACGAAAGTTCGGCAGATTGGTACCATCTGGATGTGATGGATGGGGTGTTTGTGCCCAACATTAGTTTCGGTTTTCCTGTGATGGAGGCCATGGCCCGACACGCACGCAAGCCGCTGGATGTGCATCTGATGATTGTATCGCCCGAAAAGTTCATCCCTCAAGTGAAAGCCCTCGGGGCGCACGTGATGAATGTACACTATGAGGCTTGTACCCACCTGCATCGCGTGGTGCAAGCCATACGCGACGAAGGAATGTTGGCCGGCGTCACGCTCAACCCCCATACGCCGGTGAGTGTGCTCGAAGAAATCGCGCCCTATCTCGACTTGGTCATGCTGATGAGCGTGAACCCCGGCTTCGGCGGCCAGCGTTTCATCCCCACCATGGTCGAGAAGACACGGAAATTGCGCGCCCTCTTGGATGCTTGTGGGTCGGAAGCGTTGATAGAAGTGGATGGCGGTGTGAATCGCGAGACCGGAAAATGGCTTGTCGAAGCCGGAGCCGACGTGCTCGTCGCCGGGAGTGCCGTGTTCAACGCGGCAGATCCGAAAAAGGAAATAGAAGTATTGCGTAATCTTTGAAGCAATGGAAATAACTCCCCTGCTGGACAATAAACAACTCTTTGAATTGATGGCTTTGTTGCGCGATGCGCAACGCGTGGTGATCACTGCGCACCGAGGCCCCGACGGAGATGCCATGGGATCGACGCTGGCTTGGGCCGACTACTTGCGTGGGCTTGGCAAACAGGTGCGCGTGATTCTGCCGACACCGTGCCCGGACTTCTTGAAATGGTTGCCGGGAGCCAGAGGTGTGCTCTATTTTTCGAACGACGACATGCGACCGATGGCGACAAAGTTCATTCAAGAGGCCGATTTGATCTGCCTTTTGGACTTCAATGCCCTGCATCGCTTGCAAGACATGGGGCCGGTGGTGGAGCGGGCGAAGGCGAAGCGAATCATGATCGATCATCATGAGGGGCCCGACGAGAAAGCAGCGGATTTCATCGTGTCGCGTCCGGGCGCTTCGAGCACATGTGAGTTGGTCTTCAAGCTGATTTATCAACTCGGGGCGTTTGACGAACTCTCTCGCAACGCCGCTGCATGCATCTATTGTGGCATGATGACCGATACAGGTGGGTTTGCCTATGCATCGAACGATCCTGAGATCTTTATCATCATTGCCCACTTGCTGACCAAGGGGATTGACAAGGACAAGATCAATCGGAATGTGAACAACACGTGGTCAGAAAATCGATTGCGCTTCTTTTCCTACATATTGACCGAACGCCTGCGTTTCTTCCACGATCATCGGGCCGGACTGTTCACGATCACCCGCGAAGACATGAAGCGCTTCCACTATATCCGCGGAGATGCAGAAGGTTTGGTCAACGAACCGCTCAAAGTAAAGGGCATGCGGCTGAGCATTAGCCTGAGAGAGGACACGGAAGTGGACAAGATTCGCGTGTCAGTGCGCAGCGTCGATGATTTCCCGGCCAACAAATTGGCCGAAGAGTTCTTCAATGGCGGCGGACATTTCAATGCTGCGGGCGGCGAACTCCCCTTTCCGCTGGAAGAGGCGATCAAAACGGCCGAAAAGGCCATCGAAGCCTACGCCGGTCGCCTATAAAAAGCGCCCGTGCGCAACGAACGACATGACCGACGGCATTTTTTGTGCCGTCGGTTTGTTTTTCTTGCAATAAACGCGTATTTTTGCGGAAATCGTTCATTTCAAAAATCAGAAAGCCTATAGAAACATACTCTACTTCAAACTAATC
>ERZ1674174.76-NODE-76-length-22209-cov-14.721585_pt1 | contig 22209 bp, 18 predicted proteins | sample MGYA00581289_ERZ1674174 | MGnify/ENA primary metagenome ERZ1674174 (study PRJEB41354, sample SAMEA4873342) | human saliva metagenome | biome: human-associated habitat [ENVO:00009003]; feature: mouth environment [ENVO:08000002]; material: saliva material...
CGGTGGGGCAGGAGCCTCAGCCGAAGTACGGTTGGACGGACGTGGCGCGCCTGAGCGAGATCGGTATTCCCGCCGTGAACTTCGGTCCCGGTGACGCCCTGCTGGCTCACACCGATAATGAGCATGTGAGCTTTAGCCAGCTGACCCGCTGCCACGCGGATTTGCGTGCCTGGCTGCTCAGTGACCGCGACGAGGACTAGTCGCGGCGCTGATTCTGCCGGTGCTGGCGCTACTATTTGAATTTAGGTGACCGTCAGGGGTTGACGGTCCTGCATGATATGAGATTGACATGAACTTTCTTCTGATTCTGCTTGCCCTGCTGATTGTGGGCATTACGGCGCTCTCTGTTGTGGCGCTCGGCGGTGAGCGTGCCGTGCCCGGTGCCGCGTTCTTTAGCGGCGTGGGCCGTGACGGTTTGGGCACCTTCGACCGTGTGGAGGATTTCGGCTTTATCGCTCCTGTCGTCGGTGCACCCGAAGATAACAAGGCACTCGAGAACGCACCCGCCGCGGAGGCTGCCGATGCAACCGCAGAATCTGCTGACGCTAACGTGGTTGCCGCTGAGCCGGTTCGCCGCGTCGCGGTTCCGCTGGCTGATGATGCGGAGAGCACCTTGAGCGCGCATGACTTTGTGGAGAAGCGAAAGAACCCGCAGGCTGAGGGTGTTCCTTCGGCGGCTGAAGGGAGCTAACGCCGGTGAGTGTTCCTTCTGCGCACACTAGCCCTGTTCCGCCCGCCCGCGCTAACTCCGCCGCTGACTCGGCACCTCGCACCTCCTCCGCGAAGGAAGAGCAGGGTGAGTCCTTTGACGAGTTGCTGACCTGGGCGTACACCGCCGCCGGTGAGCGCCTGCACCGGGTGGGGGAGCGTCTGCGTGCCCTGCCCGCGTGGCTGTCGGTGCTGCTGATTTACGGTCTGTCCCGCGTGTGGGGTTTCATCGTGTTTGCCGTGGTCGGGCAGCAGCAGCTGCGCAGCCCGTGGGGTCAGCATCTGGATTATTTGTCGTTCATTAGCATCTGGGATGCCGGCTGGTATGAGCAGATTGCGGTACAGGGCTACCCGAGCCAGCTGCCGGTGGATGCAACGGGTGCGGTTCAACAGAATCAGTGGGCTTTTTACCCGATTTTCCCGCAGCTTTCCGGCGCTATTAGCCATGCGACGGGCATCGGGTACTACCCGGTGGCGGCGACGGTTGCTCTGCTTGCCGGTTTCGCGGCGGCGTGGGTGATTTACCTGCTGTTTGAGGCGTCGTTGAAGGCGACCGGTTTCAAGAGTGAGGAGTCGCCTTCTGCGCTGTCCATGTGGGCTGTGGCGTTGGTGTCGTTCTTGCCGGTGGCGCCGGTGCTTCAGGTTCCGTATGCGGAGTCGCTGAACCTGGTGTTCCTTGCCGGTGCGCTGCTGTGCCTGGTTCAGGGACGCTACGGTCTGCTGGTTCCTGTGGCGGCGTTGGCGTGCCTGTCCCGCCCGGTGGGTGTGCCCCTGGGTGCGGCTGCTGGCCTGTGGTGGTTTGCGTGCTGGGTGCGTTCGAGCCGCCAGTCGGGTATGGGTGCGGCGTTTGTGCGTCATCTGGGGCAGCTGGTGAGTGCATTGGTGGTGTGTGCGTGTGCGCTGGTGTGGCCTGCGATTGCGTGGTGGGCTACGGGCCGTGTGGATGCGTACACCGCCACGGAGACGGCGTGGCGCGGTACCCATTTGGCGCCGATTCAGCCGTGGCTTTCGCAGGGTTACCTGTACTTTGGGTATGCGGCTCCGGTGCTGCTGACTGTGCTGATTTTGGGTTTTATTGCCCTGTGTTTGAGCCCTCTGACGCGTAGGGTTTTGGCGGCTCCGTTGAACCTGTGGTGCCTGAGCTATTTTGCGTATTTGATTCTGTTTTTGAATCCGCAGTCGTCGACGTTCCGCCTGTTGTTGCCGTTGTTCCCGCTGGTGATTGTGGTGGCTGCGGCGAGCCGTTCGCGGGCGTATCGTTGGGCGTTGTTGGTGACGGGTGCGTGTGCGCAGTGGGGCTGGGTTGGCTGGCTGTGGCATTGGAAGCAACTCCCCGGCGGTGGAGACTACCCGCCGTAAACCGCTGAATCTATCCAACGGATGTTTGAGACCGCCGGTGTGCTGCCGGCGGTCTTTTGCGTTCGGGAGGCGGGCGTGCCTGCGGTTGGAGCCGCAGCGTTTTAACCCGGCGGTGGAGATTGCCCGCCGTAAACTGCGGGTGCGGTGTTCTCAGCCGTGGGCGCAATGCCCCTCCGTAGCGCGGTAGCGTACGCCTTCTGCTTGTCCAGAGCTTAAAGACACGTCCAGAAAGCGCCGCGGGTTCGGCGGTGCTGGCTCGGAACTGATAATCTATATTCTGTGTTTGGTATTAGTGGCACCGAGTTTATTATTTTGGCCATCATCACGTTCGTGGTGATTGGTCCCGAACGCATGCCCGAATACGCCCGACAGATCCGCGAATTCGTCAAGACCGTGCGCCGCATGGCGTTCGACGCGAAGGACGACTTCAAGGAGGCCCTGGGCGAGACGGGTCTGGAAGATATTAACTGGCGCCAGTACGACCCCCGCCAGTACGATCCGCGCGTGATTGTGAAGCAGGCGTTCGCTGAGGATGACGCCGAGCGTGAGCGTGAGGCGAGGGAACGTGAAGAGGCGCTGCTGAAGGAGAAGGAGAAGGCTGAGAGCCGTGCTCTTCCGCGAGGCGCATACGCCCCCTTCGACGTGGACGCAACCTAAGATTTTGAGATGAAAGAACCCCGCACCGTGATGGTGCGGGGTTCTTTCTATATCAACTTCTAGATGCTCAATCTCTAAACGAAGAGCGGCAGGCTCTGACCCGCCCGCGATTCGCCGGACTGTAGCAGCTGCGAGGCGATGGACTGGATTTCCTCGGCGGTGGGGGAGTCGGGGTGACCCCAGACGACGGGCATGCCCTCGTCGCCACCGGTACGCAGGTTCACGTCCAGCGGGACCGAGCCGAGCAGCGGTACCGGGTAGGAGAGCGCCTCCGAAAGACGCTCAGCGAGCACCTGACCGCCGCCAGAACCGAACATGTCGAGCACAGTGCCGTCGGGCAGGGTCATTGCCGCCATGTTCTCGACCACGCCCACGACCTTCTGACCGGTCTGCAGGCTCAGGGTGCCGGCACGCTCCGCCACATCCACCGCGGCGTGCTGCGGGGTGGAGATGAGCACGAGCTCCGCATTCGGCAGCAGCTGAGCCATGGAGATGGCAATATCGCCGGTACCGGGCGGCAAATCGAGTAGCAGCACGTCCAGGGCGCCAAAGTGCACGTCCATGATGAACTGCTCCAGGGCGCGGTGTAGCATGGGGCCGCGCCACGCCACCGGCTCGTTGCCCTTGAGGAACATGCCGATAGAAATCACACGAATAAAGCCGCCGCTGACCTTCTGCTCACCCCAACGCTGGGCGGGGGCGGGCACGTCCACGGTCGGCGGAAGAATCAGGTCATCCAGGCGGGTCGGGGCATCAGTAATACCGAGCAGCCCGGGGATGGAGAAGCCGTGCACATCCGCGTCAATAATGCCCACCGCAAGCCCGCGCGAGGCGAACGCGGCGGCAAGGTTCGCGGTCATGGAGGACTTACCCACGCCACCCTTACCGGAGACCACGCCGAACACGCGGGTCAGCGAACCGGGCGCGGTAAACGGGTTAGAACGCTCCGGCTTGAGCATCGAACGCAAGGCAGAACGCTGCTGCGGGTTCATCGCACCCACCTGCAGCTGCACACGCTCAATCCCCTCAACGGTTGCGGCGGCGTCACGAACCTGCTGCTCGATGGTGTTCTTCAGCGGGCAGCCCTCAATGGTGAGCAGCACCGTGACCTCAGCCCAGTGGCGGCCGGGAATCGGCTCACCGTGCTCATCCAGTTCAGGATGCACGAGCGCCGTCTCAACCATGCCCAGCTCCGTAATGGGGCGGCGCAGTTCGGGGTCCTCGACGCGGGCAAGCGCCGCGTAGAGGGCATCCTGCAGCGGGTTATCAGCGGTCACGGGCACCTCCCTCACGGGTGCGCTCTGCATGCTGCTGTGCTTGCTGAGATTCGCGGCTCTGAGGCTGGCTCAAATCGCCGTGACGGGAATCCTGCGCGGAGTCCTTTACAGAGTCCTTCGCGGAGCGTTCAGCCTTATCAGAGGACTTATCGGCGCCGTTATCGGCACCCGCAGATTCCTTCTGCTCAGGGTTCTTCTCGGAGTTCTTCTCGGAGCCCTGCTCCTCAGCGTCCTTTTCCTCGCCCTCGGAGATATCGATATCGTCGATAGCCTCCTCCAGGTCCTCAATGTCCTCACTGATGTCCTGCAGCTGCTCGGCGTGGCGCTCCTGCTCCTGCGCAATGTTCTGCAGCTCCTCAAGAATGTCGCGCAGCTCACTACGGACGAAGTCACGGGTCGCAACCTCACGCAGGGCAATACGCAGCGAAGCAATCTCGCGGGTCAGGTACTGGGTCTCCTCCAGGTTCTGCTGGTCACGCTTACGGTCCTCAGAGGCCACCACGCGGTCGCGGTCATCCTGACGGTTCTGCGCCAACAGCAGCAGGGGAGCAGCGTAAGAAGCCTGCAGGGACAGCATCAGGGTCAGCAGGGTGAAGTTCAGGCTACGCGGGTCGAACTGCATCTCCTCCGGCGCCAGGGAGTTCCACGCCAGCCACACGCCACAGAAAATGGTCATCCACATCAAAAACTGCGGGGTACCCATGTAGCGTGCAAAGCCCTCAGTCATGCGGCCGAAAGCGTCCGGGTTGGGGCTTGAGAACAGCTTCGGCTTGCGGGTGCCGGGGGTGCTCAGCTGCGAGTCGCTACGCTGCGGGCGGGAGTCGCCGCGCTCGCGGTTGCGTTCAGCGTACTTCTTCTCCAGGCGGTCCTTGAGGATGCGCGCCTTATCGATGCGGGGGTTCTCTTCGGTACGGTTTGCGTCGCGGCGGTTCGAATCAGGCAAAGCGTCGTCCTACCTTTCGTACGGGAGTTCCATCATCGTAAGTGCGCCAGTCTTCGGGCAGGAGCGCATCGAGCACGTCGTCGATGGTCACTGCGCCTACCAGGCGGTGCGATTCGTTCACAATGGGAACGATGGTCAGGTCATAGGTCGCCAGCACGCGTGCCAGCTCTTCCAAACTTGCCTGGTCAGAGACAGGCTCAGTGTCGGTATCGAGGATGTGACCAATCGGCTCGCTCGGCGGCACACGCAGCAGTTTCTGCATGTGCACCAGGCCCAGGTACTTGCCGGTCGGCGTTTCTAGGGGCGGGCGGGTCACCATGACGGCAGCCGCCATCGCCGGAGGGATCTCCTCGGCGCGGATGTGCGCGAGCGCCTCCGCGACGGTCGCCTCGGGGGAGAGGATGATCGGCACCGGGTTCATGAGCGAACCGGCGGTACCCTCGTCGTATTCGAGAAGTCGACGCACGTCGTCTGCTTCGTCGGGTTCCATGAGTTCGAGCAGCTTTTCACGCTGGGCGTCGTCCAGCTCGATGAGCAGGTCGGCGGCGTCGTCCGGTTCCATCTCTTCGAGGACCTGCGCGGCACGCTCGTCGTCCAGGTGCGAGAGAATCTGCACCTGGTCCTCGGCGGGCAGCTCCTGCAGAACGTCCGCGAGGCGTTCATCCTGCAGCTCGGCGGCGATTTCGACCATGCGCTTATCGCTCATCTCGTGGATAGCGTCCGCAAGGTCGGCGGGCTTGGAGTTCTCATGGTTCGCCACGAACGCGGTTGCCGCCTGCGGCTCCACGTCGGTGGAGAGCAGAGCCTCGTCCCAGTCGACGATGAGGGTCTCCTTGGAGCGGCGGCGCCACGTGCTGGAGGAGGAGCTGACGCGGGAAACGAACAGTTCGGTCACGCCCCAGTCGCCGTTGCGGCGCTGCTCAATGGCGACGTCCTCAATGACGGCGTCGCCGCTGCCGTCGAGCAGACGCACGCGGCGGTCGAAGAGCTCACCGACGATGAGAGTCTCAGAGTTGCGCTGTTCGAAGCGGCGCAGGTTCACCAGGCCGGTTGAAATAATCTGGGAGGCGTCGATGCTACGCACTCGGGTCATGGGCATGAACACGCGTTTCTTGCCGAGCACCTCAACGATGATGCCGACAACAATGGGTTCGCTGCCCTTGGCGGGGCGGGCGCCCGCAATGGATGCGCCCAGGCCGCGTTTGAGCACGACGACGTCTCGGAGACGGCCGAGGCGGTCACCGAAGGGGTCAAAAACGTCGAGGCCCAAAAGGCGGGCAATGTAAATCTTGCTGGGGGTGCTGAACTTCGAATTGCTCACCTCTCTAGGGTACGCTCCGCCGCGGGGATTCGCACTTTGAGAAGCCGAAATTGAACGGGTGTTCGCTACGCCTATAGAGGAGCTAACTGCCCACCGGGTCCAGGGTTGGGGCGGGCGGTAGAATAGAAGCCATGACTTCTAACCTGCCGAATATTCCCTCGACCCCGACTTCTTCTTTCGTTGCCTCGCGCCTGGCGCAGGCTCAAGGCAAGCCCCTGCCCGCCGGTGAGGCGATCGCCTCCTTCGTGCGTCACGATGATGCGCTCGCCGCCTTTGACGTGCTCAGCGAGCAGGATTACCCGGTCACGGCGCTGTACCTGGTCAATGACGGTATCCGCCAGGTGGAGTACCCGGTACCGTTGCCGTATGGCCGTATCTTGACTTTTGCAGCGCTTCGAGGGGCAGGATTCGGTGCGTTTTTTGCACTGCTGGTTATAGCCTCGACTAATGACTCCTCTGCGTTTGAGGTAATAAAGTATGTGCTGCTGTCGATGGCTATGTTTGTGCTCTGGCAGATGTTCGTTTTGCGTCGCTCTCATGGGAGCCGCCATCCGATGCGTGCCGAATCAATTCCCTCGCGTACCGTGATGTACGCTCTGCCGGAGTACGCTCAGGATGCGCGCCGCGTGCTGGGTGCGCATCCTCGCTTTTCGGCGGCGGTTGCGGCTGCTCGTGCGGCGGCTGCCCCGGAGGCTTCGCAGGCTCGTGCGGCTCAGAGCACCGTCTCGATGAATGGTGCACCGGTTCCGACCGGTGCGCCGAAGGCTCCTTCGTACCGTGCGCAGGCGGGTAGCCAGCCGGCACCGAACCAGACCCTGCCCGAGCGTGACACTACCGCGCAGAATGCGGTGTCTCAGAGCGCGGCGCAGAACATGCCCGCACAGGCTGCACAGTCCACTCAGCCTGCAGAACAGGCAAGTACTGGCCAGGTGACCGCTCAGAAGTCAGATACGCAGAAGCGTCCGGCTCAGCGGTACGGTCTGCGCGTGGACGACCCGGAAGAATACGCGAAGCTGATTCAGCCCAAGCCGCAACGTCCGACTCCGCGCCCGCAGGGCCTGCAGGATAAGTCCTCGAAGGACTCCGAATAGCCGTAAGGCACAACGGCGGGAAACAGGCATAGAAGATACGCAGCGCAGAAGATACGCGAAAAGCCCCTCACCGAACGAATCGGTGAGGGGCTTTCCCTATCAGACGTTACTAACGTAACGGGGGGGCTAGGCGTTACTTCGCCAGCTTCGCCATCCACTCCTCAATGCCCTCAACGGTGCGCGGCAGTGCAGCGGAGAGGTTCACGTTGCCGTCCTCGGTGCAGAGCACGTCGTCCTCAAGGCGGATACCGATACCGCGGTACTCCTCGGGAACCGACAGGTCCTCGTCCTTGAAGTACAGGGCCGGCTCAATGGTGAAGACCATGCCCGGCTCCAGCTCAGCCCACATGTACAGCTCAGCCTTAGCCTGCGCGCAGTCGTGCACGTCCAGGCCCAGGTGGTGGCTGGTGCCGTGCGGCATCCAGCGGCGGTGCTGACCGCCCTCAACGGTGAGCGAAACATCAGCGGAAACAGGCAGCAGGCCCCACTCTTCCAGACGGTGCGCCAGAACGTTCATGGCAGCTTCGTGAATCTCGTAGAACTTGGTACCCGGCTTAGCCACAGCGAATGCGGCGTCAGCGGCATCCAGCACAGCGTTGTAGACCTTCGCCTGAACCTCGGTGAACTTACCGTTCACGGGGAAGGTGCGGGTCACGTCTGCGGTGTACAGGGTGTCGTCCTCAACGCCTGCGTCCAGCAGCAGCAGCTTGCCGTCATCGACGGTGCCGTTGTTACGGATCCAGTGCAGGATGGTTGCGTTGTTACCGCACGCTGCGATGGTGTCGTAGCCCAGGTCGTTACCGTCGGTACGTGCCACGGAGAAGAACGCAGTCTCAACGACGCGCTCACCGCGGTGGTGCTCCTTAGCCTTCGGCAGTGCACGAATGACCTCTTCGAAGCCCTTGACGGTCATGTCAACGGAACGCTGCAGGTTCTCAACCTCGATAGCGTCCTTAATCAGGCGAGCCTCGGAGAGAGCCACAGCCAGCTCGGAGTCCAGCTTGTCAGCCTGCTCCAGCTCCACGCCGGTGTTGTAGCGGGAGGTGTCAACCAGCGCGTCAACAGCCGGGTCAACGTTGCGGACCAGGCGGATGTTCACGCCGCCCAGGCCCTGGTTACCGGCGTTCTTGGTGATAGCAACCTCAAGCTCGGACAGGTCGCGGGTACGCAGACCGAAGCGCTCGGAGAATTCCTTCAGGGTGGGGCGGGGACCAACCCAGAACTCGCCGTAGCGTGCATCCGCGTAGAACTCGGTGGTGTCGCGGCCAGCCAGCGGGCGGAAGTACAGGGTGACCTCGTGGTTGGAGCCGTTGTCGCCGGTACCCTCTTCGACGGGCTCGAAGATCAGCACGGCGTCAGGCTCGTGGTCGATGCCCAGACCGGTCTGGTGCGCAAACGCCGAGTGGGGGCGGAAGCGGTAGTCGCAGTCGTTGGAGCGGACCTTCAGCGGGCCTGCGGGCAGGACGAGGCGCTCGCCGGGGAATGCCTTGGAGATCTTGGCGCGGCGCTCAGCGGCGTAGTCTGCTACGGGCTCGCGGGTGTAGCCGTCATCTTCGGCAGGTGCCCAGTTTGCGGCAATGAATTCGGTGAACGCAGACGCCTTAGGGGTGCTGCGGTGGTCAGTCTTCTGAGCTTCGGTGCTCTTCTCGTTGTTCTCAGTCATGAGTTAATCATATCGCCTTCACCACAGGTGGGCAGGTGTTTTAGCGCTTTTGACCATAAGAGGGGGCACGGTGGGACAGAATATATCTTTAACCTGCGACCGGGTGCCTGATATTACGCCGCCGATATTGGTAGGGTTGAATCAGAAGAGTAGATGACATGCCTTAAAACCCCGCTGAGGTGGCGACGAACTAGCTGGGGCGGGGAAGGAGAGAATATGACGCAGACAGAACACCGAAATAGTGCACCTAATGCGCAGCAGACACTGCAGCCCGCTGAATCGGGCGCGCCTGAAAACCTGAACCTTACCGGGCGTTACGATTTGCACATTCACTCCGCTATTTCTGACGGCACGCAGAGCCTGACCGAGCTGGTGCCGCTGATTGCTCACGCCGGGTTGGCTGGGTTTGCGCTGACTGATCACGATACGACGGCTGGTTGGGCGCAGGCGGCCCAGCTGGCTGATGAGCATGGCTTGGATTTTCTGCCGGGTGCAGAGTTCTCCTGCCGTTACCGGTACACCGACGGTGAGGGCCGTGCACGCACGAAGACTATTCATCTGCTCGCTTATGGTTTTGACCCGGTGGGTTCGGAGTTGGCGCGCCGTGTGGAGGCGATTCGCGCCAGCCGTGAGGGCCGTGCGCAGGCTATTGTGGGCCGTCTTGCCGCTGACTACCCGCTGACCTGGGATGACGTGTTGGCGCAGGTGGGGGAGGGGAACACGGCGGTGGGTCGCCCCCATATTGCTGATGCGCTGGTTGCTGCCGGTGTGGTTGCTGATCGTTCTGAGGCTTTTGCGAAGCTGCTGTACACGGGCAGCCCCTACTATGTGCCGCAGGATGCGCTGGACCCGCTGGAGGCGGTGCGTCTGGTGCATGAGGCTGGGGGTGTGCCGGTGATTGCGCATCCGATGAGTACGATGCGTGGGCCTGCGTTGAGCCTGGAGTACCTGGGTTTGATGGTGGATGCTGGCCTGGCGGGTGTGGAGGTGTATCACCGTGAGAACTCTCCGGAGGACCGGGCGCGTCTGCTGGAGTTCATCGAGCGTCAGCGTGCGGCGGGCCGTGAGGTGCTGGTGACGGGTTCGAGTGATTATCACGGCGCGGGTAAGCCGAACCTGCTGGGTGAGAATACGACGGATGCGGTGACGGTGGCGCGTATCCGTGAGCAGCTGGCAGCCCGGTAGTAAAACCAGTAGTAAGACGAAAGAGTGTGGGGCGAGTTCCCGGTCAAGGAGCCCGCCCCACACTCTTTTGTTTTCACCTCATTGCATATTCTCTAAATCTCTACCTGAAGGTTAGGATTTTTGATACGCTGAGAACGTTCTACTCATTGGGGTGCACAAAGATTGTGTCCCCTTAATTTGAAGGAGCTATGATGCTTCGACAATTATTCGCCCGCCCCACGAAGCGGGTCGTCCAGACTGGCGGCGCTGTACTCTTGGCTAGCGCCATGGTGTGCGGCAGTGTTCCGGCATATTCTCTCGGCGTTCTGAAACCTCGCCAAGTGACCCCTATTGTGCAGCCCGATGAACCGGCAGTGACCTGTAACGACCGCGCAATCTACGAATATAAGTACCTTCCGAATGGTTATGTGGATTACAGTCGCAAGATTATCTACGACTGGGCTGAGTGCGTTGGGCTGATTTCTGAATACCAGAAGTATCAGCTAATCGAAGAAAACACCGTGATTTCTCGCGGCCACTTTGTGGAGTATTTGTATCGCCTGTCGGGTTCTCCTGAGGTGAAGAATCTTCCGGCTCAGTCTCCTTATGGTGATATTAAGACTGATGATCCGCGTTTTCCTGTGGTGATGTGGGCTCGTGAGCGGGGCATTACTTGGGGTTGGAGTGATGGGAATTTCCATTACGATGCCCCCGCACATGAAACGACGACAGTAATCATGGCATACCGCCTAGCTGGTAGTCCGGCGGTCAAGCTACCCGATATGAATCCTCCGAATGAGGAAGAGCCCTGGACCAAGCGGAACCCCAACCTTCCTTACGGCTCAGAGTTGCATCGGGCCTATGTTTGGTTGAAATACACTGGAGCTGGCTCTGATAAGAAGTACACTGGCTTCCACGAATCGGTTAGGTACCATGACGTCGCGAGCATGGACTCTGAAGGTCGACGAGTGAGCCAATGGACTTTCCAGGCAACATATGAACAGGCTTTTGAAGTATTGCGCATGGCAGATACTCGAGGCGTATTTTAAGAGATTATAAAAATAGTTTGGTCCCCTGCTCTTCTATGCAGGGGACCAAACTATTTTCTAGTTTTCTGTGGACTCATTCTCGGCTTTAGGGATTTTCGGCGCTACAAGCTTTCCCTCAAATTTAAAATTATTAATTTCGATCCTTAATAGCTCATAAAGCTCAGAGTTGATTTTAAGAACCCATTTATCCCCCATAATTTTCTTTTGGGCCGCAGTTCTGGTCTTATCACTCATCTGACAAGCATCGAAAGCATTTGCGCCAATAATACTAAGACGCTTTGCACCACCTTCAAGATAGAACCCCCACAGTGCAGCGAGAGCCGTATCAAGTGAAAATTTATCCTCTGGCTTGTCACTATCTTCGTAGGGATTATCAGAGCGCACTCCTGTAAAGGTACAGTCACTAGCCCACTTGCTGATATACCAGTTTGCTGCCTCGTGGTTATGTGCTTTATCTGAGACTGCGTCATGCCAGCTGGAGGACTCACCGATACAACCCACATAGTTATTCCGTGGCATTAGGGCGAACCATCCGTGGCCGCCGTTCTCTTGAGCCGTGCATCCTTGAAAGAGGTTACGCGTTCCGGCGACATACCATCCAGCACCGGTCTTGGCAGTATATTGATCGTCGGACTGGTCCTTTTTCCGCGTTACGTAGATAGAATTTTGTAGCACGGATCGGCGGTTGTACCAGCTGGTTGACCCAAAAAATTTGCATTGGGAGGCATAGATTTCAATTCCGGCGTAGTTTTTCCCTGAAAGGTTGGCATCAGAGATATCTACTGTAAGGAACTTATTATCTGCGCCACCAGGATTATTGCCATCTTTGCGGCGTAACGGATGACCGACAGGTTTGCCAACCAGCAAGCCTTGACGCAAAGACTTACGGACACGGATTTTATCAACTTTCATACCGCGGTCATGAAGCCCCAAAATCGCAACACCCATATCTACATCCCAAATTTCTAGGTTAGAGAGGGAAGGGACTGCTTCAGGGTCATTGGGCTTACCCGTAAACTCAGTATGCAGAATAACCCCTGCAACATGAGCTAGTGGCTCCCCAGCATGCATATTATCCCTAAGCTGATCTACGTTGATAGCCCCTTTCTTGGTACTTGTGCGAATCCACATGTCACGCACTCCGAAGCGCATCGGACGGTTATTTGTCACCTTCAGAGATGCCCGCTCACGATAAGTTCCCGTATGGAAAACACCGAAACATTCATCTCGATTTTTACGAACTGCATCATCAAGCTTATATGTGGACGTCGCAATAATTTGGGTAGACATTCCATGTCCGAAAAACTCCACCTTATCGAGCAAGTCAATGAAGGGGTGCGACACTTTGTAAATACCGGCAGGTAGCTCAATCGACCCTCCGCCGAGCCAATAGAGCCGCTCCGCCAGCTTATTCAGCTGATCGGTGCAGTCTTCTACACCCGTGGGGTCTACGCAGTAATCCAGAGCATTAACGTGAAGGCCGTTCTTTGCAAGATTATGGGCTGTGTACTCCCTCGCAGTATCAGTGTACGTGAGATATTGCAGACGCTTATTGAACTCGTCTAGCCGCTTCTGGGTATTTTTTACCCATTCTGGGGCGCGAGTCATGAACTCTTCAGTCTTATTTGCTTGCTCCGCATGGGCTGGGGAGAAAGCTGAGACTCCTGCAGTGGTTGCGGCAAGAGCTCCTCCTGCCAAAAGGGCGCGCCGCGATGGCGCATGATATTCAGACATCGATGTCTCCTAGAGGTGAGTGAATTGTTCACCCTTCATCACGACGAAGTGATGTTAGTGGGCGGGTACTTTCTGCATGGAGCACCGTGCTGCGCTGCAGAAGGTATCTCTAGTGTGTATCGCTTTTTCTTCTCTTTGCAAGAAAATTTATGATTTTTACATAAATTCATTTCAAGTTTCATGTAAATATTTCAATTTTCTTCAATATATTAATGAAGCCTATAAAATCTATTACTTTAAAGATTTTTAACACTAAATTAAAACTAAAAAGAAGCATAAAGCATGATTTTGACCCTTCGTTGGGAGGAACGTCATCACAACATCCCAAGTGGTTCGGAATTGCGCTGGGCATACGCCTGGCTGAATTTTACTGAGGATGGCCGAACGTATTTACCTAGCGACGTTGCGACTGTTGACGAACTGTGGTTCGATGCATGACAATTCAAGCCACTCATATACAGGCTATTGAGCTGTTGCGCATAGCTGATACTCGAAGCGCATCTAAAGCATTTATAAAGAGAAAGCACTTTAGAACAGAACACTAGGGCAACACAAAAGAGTGTGGGGCGGGTTCCTTATCGGGAACCCGCCCCACACTCTTAACACGTGCTCTCACGAACGCGCAGACAAGACCGCCTAGACGCTCTCACGCGAGGCATGATGCTGCAACACCGCACCCGCAGCCGCCGCATCCATCTGAGCAGCCGCACGCGCCGCACGAGCCTTAGCCCGCGCCTGATGCTGACGCTGACGACGCAACTCATCACGCCCATCAATACGCATCTTCTTATCCACCGCATCCATTGACCGGTGACGCACAAACCGGCACGACGCACCCTCAACCGGCTGCGTAGTCTCCGTGAGCGTATCCAACACAGCCTTCAGCGCATGACGACTCGCCGCCGTCAACGCATCACGACTCGTACCGCCACGAACACCCACCGTACGCTTCGGCGTGAACAACACACTCGCACCACGCGGAACACCGCGATACTCAGTGAACGACACCGGATCCACGCCCAGGCGCTTAGCCATCACCTCAATAGCCGGCGGATTCTGATCCACGCACACGAACTTACGACCCAGCTGAGCCGCCGCCGCACCCGTAGAACCAGAACCAGCGAAGAAATCCAACACCCAATCACCCGGGCGGGAACTCGCCGCAATCATACGACGCAACAAACCCGTAGGCTTCTGCGTGGGATAACCCGTCTTCTCCTTACCCGTAGGCGACACAATAGTATGCCACCACACATCCGTAGGGAGCTTACCGCGAGAAGCCTTCTCCTCAGTTACCAAACCGGGAGCCATATACGGTTCACGATCAACCTCCGCGGTATTGAAGTAATAGCTACGGTGATCCTTCGCGTACACCAAAATATTGTCGTGCTTCGTCGGCCAGCGGCGCGTAGACTTCGCACCGTAGTCATAAGCCCAAATCAGCTCATTAATGAAGTTCTCACGACCAAAAATCATGTCGCACATAATCTTCACATAATGAACCTCACGCCAATCCAGGTGCAGGTACAGGGTGCCGTCCTGCGCGAGCAGACGATGCGCCTGCTCAATACGCGGCGCTAGGAACGCCCAATAATCCTCGAACGAGTCGTTATAGCTCGCCAGAGTCTGCAGGGTGCTCGAATAGCTCTTGCCCTTAAAACCGGTGCGGTCACCCTTCTCAGAAGCCTCCGCGCTCAACGTGCGGCGCGTCTGCTTCTTACCCGTATTGAACGGCGGGTCAATATATATCACGGTGAACGCACCATCGGGTAGCTCACGCAGATACTCCAGGTTATCTGCCTGCACCAGCAGCGACGGGCCCTGCGGATCGAAAACCGTCGAATCCGTGCGGTTCGCCTCAGCAGCAGGGGAGGGCGCGGCGGGCGCCGGGGATGCTGAAATACCCAACCCCGGCCCTAGCCTTCAGAACCAGCACGGTCAGCGCCACGGCCCTTACCGCGAGAACCCTCAGAACGAGAACCCTCAGCACGCGAGCCTTCAGAACGGCGGCGGGTACGGCGGCGGCCCTCACTCTCCACGGGCTGGCCCTCAACACGGCGGGTACGGCGACGCTGACGAGGCGCACGCTCAGAACGCTCCGAAGAACGTTCGGCACGCTCGGATGCGCCCTGCTCGTTACGCTCCGCACGCTCGGAACGCTCAGTGCGCTTGCGGCCCTCGGAGCGGCTACGGCGCTCGCCGCGGCCCTCACCGGAACGACCCTCACGGCCACCGTCACGACCGCCAGAACGGGAACCGTCGCGGCCACCGCGAGAACGAGCCGGACGGCCATCACGCGAGTCGCGGGCGCTCTCAAAGAACTCGTCGCCCATGCCCTCAGCCACGCGCTCCTCGCGCGGCAGGCGGCCCTTAGTGCCAGCCGGAATGTTCAGGTCATGGAACAGGTGCTCAGAGGAAGAGTAGGTCTCAACCGGCTCAGGAACACCCAGCTCCAGGGCATCGTTAATGACCTTCCAGCGCGGCAGGTCATCCCAGTCAACCAGAGTCACAGCGGTACCCTCATTGCCGGCACGACCGGTACGGCCGGTACGGTGCAGGTAAGTCTTCTCATCCTCGGGCACGCGGTGGTTAATCACGTGGGTCACATCCTCCACGTCAATACCGCGAGCCGCCACGTCGGTCGCAACCAGAATGTCGACCTTGCCGGTGCGGAACGCCTTCAGCGCCTGCTCACGCGCAACCTGGTTCAGGTCACCGTGCAGGGGAGCGGCAGCGAAGCCACGGTTCACCAGCTCTTCCGCCACGCGGGCAGCGTCACGCTTGGTCTTGGTGAAGATGACGGTGCGGCCGCGGCCGGTAGCGCGCAGAATGCGGCCAATCATCTCGTCCTTGTCCAGGTGGTGCGCACGGTAGACGACCTGGCGGATCGACGCCTTAGTCTTCGAGGCGTCCTCGGGGTCAGCGGCGCTAATGCGCATGGGCTTGGTCATGTACTGGCGTGCCATCGCAATGACCGGGCCGGGCATGGTTGCGGAGAACAGCATGCTCTGGCGGTCCTCCGGCAGGTAGCTGAGGATCTTCTCAACCGACGGCTGGAAACCCAAATCCAGCATCTCGTCAGCCTCATCGAGAACCACAATCTTAACCTGCTTCAGGTTCAGGAAGCCCTGCTGGTACAGGTCGATGATGCGGCCGGGGGTGCCCACCGCAACCTCCAGGCCGCGGCGCAGCAGCTCAGCCTGAGGCTCAATCGGCACACCACCGTACAGGGTGGCGACGCGGGCGTTGCGCAGCTTCGCAGCAATCGCCAGGTCCTCGCCCACCTGAATAGCAAGCTCACGGGTCGGAACCAGAATCAGCGCCTGAGGTGCGCCGGGGTACTCCAAATCAGCCCAACCCTCATCGTCGCGGCCGACCACACGCTGAATGGTGGGCAGACCGAAGCCGAGGGTCTTACCGGTACCGGTCTTCGCCTGACCAATGATGTCCTGGCCAGACAGAGCCACGGGAAGAGTCAGCTCCTGGATGGGGAAGGGGGAGGTAATGCCAACCGCCGCGAGGGCGTCGCTAATATCCTGGCGAACGCCGAAGTCGGCGAAGGACTTTGCAGTCTGAGTGGTTTCCTGCGTGTTTGTTTCAGTCACTGGACCGTATCTTTCTACCCCTGCTCGGGGTGTGTTTCTCCCCGTAACGGGGTGTACCAGCCAGCGCCTCAATGGTGGAGGCGGTGACGGGCGGGCGTCGAAAGCCGGCCGCGGGAAATTCTTACACGGGAAATTCTTACCGAGACGCCGCCTGCACGCATGATTAATACTCATGGTTCATTCATGATGAGAAGGCGGTGCAGCCTCGGGGTCTTGAAAGGGGTACGACCGGTCATTCACTTAACCCCTCAATATTAACCTGGATTTGCTTCCGGCGCACCCCCGACCGGTTGTGGTGTGCGCCCGTGATGGGCGATATACCGCCTCAAAACCGGGTACCGCGAGGTTTTTGTGCGGGCGGTTTAAAATGCAAACCCCCGCATTCGGCACGGCGTAACCATGTGGCGCATAAAGCGCGGTTACGCATCGTGACGGATGCGGGGGAAAGCTCAAGCTAAAGGGTAAACAGCTACCGAACTAATTAGGCGCCGATACCGAAACCAACGTGACGCTTAGCGTCAGAACCCAGCTCAACGTAGCCAATCTGAGCGCCAGAAATCAGGGTGGTGTTGCCCTTATCATCCATAATCTGCAGCAGCGAGCCATCCTCAATAGCCTTCGAGACCTTCTCCATGAGGATTTCCTTAGCCTCACTGGTCTCAACAATAATTTCACGAGCAATGTGGCGAATGCCAATCTTGATTTCCATGAGTCTCCTCGCAGAATAGTCCGGTGCAACCAAACGTGCGCCGGGTATGGGAACTGTCTTATCTAGCATCTACTCTAGCGTGAATGTGCCCATCGGCACCGTGAACGGGCGGTACTTCGCCGGGGGCTAATAAAATACTCGCCGCGGATGCGTGAAAATGCGCGTGAAAAACGCCGGGAAGAGGAGAGGGTGAGACTCCTAAGACTCCTCCACCTGAATGCCGTAGAGAGTCTCCAACGCCTGCACGTAATCCTCTGCGCGGCCCTCCGACGCCAGCTTCTTGGCGCGTACCGTCGGGGTGTGCAGAAGAGACTTCACCATGCGGCGCATCGCCAGCTCAAACTGCTCCGTCGCCGCACCGCAACCAAACTGGTTACGTACCTTCTCCAGCTCAGAATCCAGCACATCCATAGTGTGCGAGCGCAGCGCAACAATCGCGGAGTCAATCGTGCGGGAACGCTGACGAGACACAAACGCCGCCAGCTCAGACTCCACAATGCGCGTAGCCGTCGCCACGGATTCCTCGGTCTCCTCGGGGGCGGCAAGGCGCACCGACTCGAGCGTAATCAGCTCAACATTCGGCAGGTCAGCGACCGACGGATCAAAGTCACGTGAAAGAGCAAGGTCAAGAATCGTGTGGTGGCCGCCCGGAATCTGCTCGGGAAGCAGCGGATCGGAGCCGCCAGAGCAGCCAATAATCACGTCAGCCTCAGCCATCGCCTGTTCCATGCCGTCCTCGGGCACTGCGAAGACGTCGCGCTTTGCCGCGAACTCGGCGGCACGACCCGAACGGGAATTGACCCAAATATCGGTGCAACCGCGCTCGCGCAGCGCCGCAATAGTTGCACCCGCGTAGGCACCCGTACCAAAAATCAGGGCGCGTCGGGTCGACCAGTCCTTCTCGGCAACCTCATCCGCAAGATCCAGGGCAACGGACACAATCGAGCGGCCCTGGGCGCCAAGCGCCGTGTGCTGACCCACCTGACGAGCCGTATGCGCCGCATGCTCAAACAGCTGTACCAGCTCACCGGGAAGGGGTACGCCGTCCTCTTGCGCCTTCGCCTGTGCGGCAGCCAGGGCGCGGCGCACCTGACCGGCGATTTCGCGCTCGCCGACCACGGCAGATTCCAAGCCGGAGGCGACCGTCAGCAGGTGGCGTGCCGCCTCCTCATCTTCGAACAGGTCGAAGCTGGAGGCAACTAGCTCCTTATCCAGCCCGGAGGTTTGCGCAATCGAATTAACAATCAGCTCACGAACCATGTGCACATGCGCAGAGACGTGCAGCTGAACATACATTTCAAGACGGTTACAGGTGGCAAGAACTACTGCACCCTTAACACCGAGTTGACGTGCGATATCCGCCGCCAGAACATCGGGTACGCCAGAGGCACCGGCGCTCAACGCAGCGACGGTGGTCAAATCAACGGTGTGGTGCGATGCCACAAATGCATAAATACTCACTAGAGACTAATCATAACCACGCCGACTAAGCCCCTGTAAAGCTCACAGAACCTAAGTTCCATCATCGTAGGGGGCAAGAAAATCTGCACGGTGGGGGAGCGGGCACGAAGAATAGGCGCAAACTAAGGTGTCCCTCACCGCTAAGAAAGCCATCATTAGGTAAGAGTCACCATGACATAGTGTCGCAAAAACGCCCACATAAACCTGTCACACTAGAGACTATGAGCGAAAACCAGCACACTACCCCCGCGTCGGCACAGGGCACCGCACAGGCACCCGCCCTGCCCGCACACCCCACCGACGCCCAGCGACCCCTGCTCACCGACGAGCAGCTCGCACACCTACCCGCCAACCACCCCCTGCGCGCAGGCACCACCGCCGACTCGCCCATGCTCCGCGCCCTCACCGGCCGCCCCTCCAGCCACCGACCCGTCTGGTTCATGCGCCAGGCAGGCCGCTCCCTGCCCGAATACCGCCAGGTACGCGAAGGCATCCCCATGCTGGACGCCTGCCTCACCCCCGAGCTCGCCGCAGAAATCACTGTGCAGCCCGTCCGCCGCCACAAGGTCGACGCCGGTATCTTCTTCTCCGACATCGTCATCCCCATGAAGCTCGCGGGCGTCAACGTCGACATCGTGCCCGGTAAGGGCCCGGTCCTCGACCAGCCCGTGCGCACCCTCGACGAGGTGCGCGCCCTGCCCGAACTCAAAGACAGCGACCTCGACCCCATCCGCGAAGCCGTCGCCGCCACCGTCGAAATGCTCGGCGATACCCCGCTCATCGGCTTCGCTGGAGCCCCCTTCACCGTCGCCGCATACATGGTCGAAGGCGGCCCCTCCCGCGACCACCTGCGCCCGCGCACCATGATGCACGCCGACCCCGCCGCCTGGCACGAACTCGCCGCCTGGGCAGCCCGCACCGCAGGCCAGTTCCTGCGCGCACAGATTGAGGCGGGCGCATCCGCCGTGCAGCTCTTCGACTCCTGGGCAGGCTCCCTCGGCGAAGGCGACTACCGCCGCTACGTGCAGGCACACTCCGCAACCGCCCTCGATATGGTGCGCGAATACGGTGTGCCGCGCATCCACTTCGGCACCGGCACCACCGCGCTGCTTCCCGCCATGCACGAAGCCGGCGCAGACGTCATCGGCGTGGACTACCGCCTGCCGCTGTCCGCAGCGAACACCCTGCTCAACGGCGCCGTACCCCTGCAGGGCAACATCGACCCGGCACTGCTCGCCGCAGGTAGCGAAAACCTCTACGCACACGTAGACGACGTGCTCGCAGAAGGCAACGCCGCCCCCTCGCACGTGGTCAACCTCGGCCACGGCGTACCCCCGACCACCGACCCGCAGGTGCTCACCGACCTCGTGGCATATATCCACGAACGCACCGCGCAGGCATAGGATAAATAACGATAAATAGACGGCGCAGATGCCGGGCACCCTCCGGCATCGGTACCGAACATCTGCACCCCGAACCAACCACCACACCCGTTACCGCAATGGGCAACTCCACTGCAGGCAGACCAAAGGAGAACCACCATGGGCCACACCAACCAGGCACCGCACCGCACCGCACAGGTCAGTTCCTCCGCCGCGCCCCAGAACGCACGAGCTTTCACCCGCAACGAGAAGGCACCCACCGCCATCGTCATCGGCGGCGGCCCCTCCGGCCTGATCTCCGCACGCCGCCTCGCCGCAGCCGGTATGCGCGTCACCCTGCTCGAACAGCGCCACCACCTCGGCGGTGCCGTTGGTGCCCACGAAGTTGGCGGCCTTCTGCTGGACTCCGGCGCAGAATCCTTCGCAACCCGCAGCCCCATTGTCAGCGACCTCGTCAAGGAACTCGGCCTGGGCGACCAGATCGTCACCCCCAACTCCTACGGCTCCTGGCTGTACCTGCCGCAGGGCGCCCGCCGCACCCCCAGCACCGGCATCATGGGCATCCCCGGCAACGTGAACGATAAGTCGCTAATCCCCGTCATCGGTAAGAACGGTCTGCGCCGCGCCCAGGTGGACAAGTTCCTGCCCGTCTCCGCAGGCGAGAACGCGAAGACCCTCGGTGAGCTCGTGCGCATCCGCATGGGCCAGAAAGTGCTCGACAACCTCGTCGCACCCGTAGTCTCCGGCGTGTACTCCACCCACCCCGATAAGCTCGACGTCGATGCGACCATCCCCGGTCTGCGCGAAGCCTTCCGCAAGCACCGCTCCCTCGCCGCTGCAGCGCACGCTTTCCGCTCGGCAGCCCCCGCAGGTTCACAGGTCGCCGGTATCGTGGGCGGCATGAACCAGCTGTCCGAACGTCTCGTCGAAGACCTGTACGCCTCCGGTGTTCGCATCGTCACCGGATTCGACGTCATCGCCGTTGACCGCGACGAATCCACCGGCCAGTGGTTCATCATCCAGCGCCACACCACCGACGGCGAAAACACCCCCCTCTACGCCGACTACCTGGTGCTCGCCACCGACGGCCCGACCGTGGCACGACTCATCGGCCCGCACGTCTCCACCGCCCTACCCGCCCTGGAACCCGGCCCCGAAGTCGCCCTCGTCACCCTCGTCGTTGATGCCCCCGCCCTGGACAAGCACCCCCGCGGCACCGGCCTGCTCGTCTCCGAAGAAGCCACCGCCGTACGCGCCAAGGCACTCACCCACGCCACCGCCAAATGGCAGTGGGTCGCCGACGCCGCAGGCCCCGGACGCCACGTCGTGCGCCTCTCCTACGGCCGAGGCGGCGAAGACGCCCGCTTCTCAGAAGTGGCACTCGCCGACGAACAGCTCATCACCCTCGCCCTGCGCGACGCAAGCCGCATGATGGACGTAGCCCTCACCCACAGCAACCTCGTCGACGCGGACGTGGTGCGTTGGCGCGGCGTACTACCCGCCTCCACCCCCGGCCACCGCGACCGAGTCAAAGAATTCCGCGAACGCGCCAGCGAACTCGGAACCCTCAGCACCGTCGGCTCCTGGGCGGCAGGCTCCGGCCTGGTCTTAACCGTCAAAGACACCTACGAACAGATGGACCGCCTCATCTACCACGCGGCACAGGACTGGGAAGGCGTCACCTCCCCGAAAGCCGCAACCGCCAAGTAGACGGCGCGGCGGCGGCAGAAGCTCAGTCAATAACTCAGCTCAGTCAGTAACTAGACCAAAAAATTTGAGAAAACGCGCAGCTACGGAAGCCGCGCCTCCAGCACAGCGAACCCTCGCTGAAGAAAGGAACACACAATGTCTCACGATCACGCAGCACACGGCCACGGCGGCGCACACGGCGCAGGTCAGGGCGGCTACACCCACGCAGGCCACGGCTACGGCGGCGCACCCAAGGGCTACGCAGTCCAGCACTCCGCAGCCGACGAAAACCGTCGCGGCCGCGAAGAAGGCGAAACCCTGCACTACGCCCTGTACACCGTCTTCGCACGCTCCGGCGCACGCCCGGCAGAGGCTAACACCGACGAGGCTCGTGCCG
>ERZ1674174.78-NODE-78-length-22069-cov-8.408286_pt1 | contig 22069 bp, 15 predicted proteins | sample MGYA00581289_ERZ1674174 | MGnify/ENA primary metagenome ERZ1674174 (study PRJEB41354, sample SAMEA4873342) | human saliva metagenome | biome: human-associated habitat [ENVO:00009003]; feature: mouth environment [ENVO:08000002]; material: saliva material...
TTGGGCTGGGGGGCGGGGGCTATTTAAGCACTTGCCGAAAGCTGTTCGTTTTCACACAGGGCAAGTCGGGGAAGGAGGGGCAATCGGCGAGGGCGAGCCGGAGGTTGGGCGTGCGAATGGTGCACTTGTGTGGTGAAAGTGTCTTGGACGCGTTTTGGACGTATTCGTAGTTTGTTGAAAATGAGGTTGCTACGGTCGAAATTCGCACTGAATTTGCGCTGATTTCGCTGTTTTTGGCGTCATCTTGGACGCGTTTTGGACGTATTTCCAATGTTTTGGCTCACAGCACGTTGTCTGTGAATGTTTCGGTCGTGTCTTTTCCTTGCTCGTCTTGGTTTTGGAGCGCGGCCATGCCGATTTCGAGCGCTTGTTCTTGCATTTGCTGTTGCAATTTGTAGTCCGGATGCACTTCGTATTGGGTGGCTGCTCTTTTGCCCGAGCGCAGCAAGATGTGTTGTTCCACAAGTTGGTCCACCATCATGCGAATTTGTCGCCGGGTCATGTGGGATTCGAGCACGGCCACGAAGTCTTTCATTTTGGCGTGTTTGAAATGCTCGAAGTGCCCTAGGATACACACCATGGCTTGCTTTTTGTTCCAGCTCGATTCCTTGGAATACTGGCCCTCATTGCCGCTATATTCGTAGTAGGTCTTGCTCAGGACGTAGTGGGTGCCTTTGGTGCGTCCGCGCTTCTCGATCATTCCCTTTTTGAGGAGCGATTGGAGGGTGTCGGTGGGCAGATTGGTGTGATGGCCTTCTCGGATTTGGTTGAGTGCCACGATTTCGAAGACTGAAAGTCTCTGCTCTTCGGGCAGTTCTTTTTGCATGGCTTCGAGAAAGAGGGCGAAGGCGACATCTTCGATCTCGGAGGAGAGGTGCAATTCGACACCGAAATCGTCGCTGTGGCCGTAGTCCGGCATTTTTTTGCCTTCGGAGAGTGTGTTTTTGAAGATCTTGTCGATGCCTTGTCCCGAGCGTTCCACCACGCCCGTCTTGGCGAGCACGTCGGCCAGGAGGCGGTTGCGAGGGGTGCTGCAGACACTGAGCAGATTTCCGAGGGTGACGCCGCGCGGAAAGCCGCCGGCATTTTTCACGATGAGGAGTTCGGGCGATTGCAGGACGAAGATCTCGCTTTGGCAGCGATAGTCGCGGTGGGCGATGGCGTTGTTGACGGCCTCGCGCACCACTTCTTCGTTGTAGAGGGGGAGATTGAGGAGGTAGAGCCCGTCGGAAATGTCGATTTTGTCGTTTCTCAGGTTGATGTCCGCCCACAGTCGATCAGCCGTTTTGAAGAAACAAGTGGCATATTCCGTGCGATTGGTGTAGGGGATGGCATGGGAGTCGTGCCGATATTCGAGCACGATTTTTGCTTGCGGGAGCAGCCGTGCCAAGGCCGAGGTTTTCCCTACCAAAATGAGGGCGGCGTAGGTAAGTTGCCCGTCGACAATCAGTCCGAGATCACTGAGTATTTGGGTGTGGTCGAGGGTGAGAAAATGCGTGTTGCGTTGTTTGGCGGCGTATTTTCTCTTGAGGATCTCGATGGCTTCGGCATCTAAATCGTCGAGTGTGGCAGCGGGGCAGATTTCGGCCGAGAAGTCGTTCTCGTTTTCAAGCAGTATGTCGCGAATGACGTCGTCGGGCATCACTTTCAGCTCTTCGCCGACGCGCATCAGGGGGACGTCCTCAAATTTATAGAGTTTGCCTTTCGGGCGACCGGGGATGTGAATGACCAACACGCGTCCTGTTCTATTGGCTTCATCCTCAAATAGTTCGTAGACCGCGGTGCGGATGCCGACATCTCGGTAGATATCGGATTCCAATTGTCCGAGTTGGCCTTGGCTTTGTTGGGTGCCGACGATGCGATGAGGGTAGGCATCGTCGACACCGAAGATCAATTCGCCCCCACCTTCGTTGCAAAATGCCACCACATAGCCCAAAATACATTTGCGGCGCTCGGTGGATTTGCTTTTCCCCGAACCGTTGTAGGAGAAAAGCCCCTGATTGGCTTTTTTGAATTCGACGCGGTCTTCTGATTCTCGAAGATGGCGAATTTCAAAAAGGGTGCGTTTCTTGAGCATGTTGTCTGAGTGAAAGGGGACAAGGGAAGTGGAGTGCGCGAGAGGGGGGCGCTCATGTACCCGATTTGGCGATTTTGGGTACATGATAGGTTTCTCATGTACCCGTTTTGGCGTTTTCGGGTACATGATGGGTTTCTCATGTACCCGTTTTGGCGTTTTTGGGTACATGATGGGTTTCTCATGTACCCGTTTTGGTGATTTTGGGTACGTGAGAGCTCACTCCGCGACGAATTTGCGGCCGGCGCGGAGGTAGATGTGGCCGGGACGCGGGTGCACGACGCGGCGGCCGGCGAGATCGTAGAGGGGCGTGGTCGGCGCGAGGGGGGCGGCAATGCGGGGCAGGGCCGAGGGTGCGGCGTAGGTGAAGCGGATTGTGTAGACAACGGGGGCAGACGTTTCTGCAGTGGCAGGAGTGACACTCGCAGCGGCGGTTGCGGTTGCGGCACCGGCCGTTACGGCGGCAGCGGTGGGGGTGAGCGTCAGGCGCGCCACGGCATGGCCGTAGCGGTTGGCTTCAAAATGGCCTTCCAGCTCGAGGGGCAGGCGGGGTTTCTCGGCGGTGAGGCGCGCGTTGCGCGTTTCGCGGTCGCCGCGGGCGGAGAGGAAGTTGCACTCGTGGGTGAGTCCGCACCACTGGAGGGAAAAGTCCGAAACATTCTCCACCAGCGCCGAGAAGTCGAGGGGGGCGTTGAGGGACTCGTCCGTGCCGACGGTGTAGGAGGTGAGATCGGGATATTTGAAGTCCACGACCGTGAAGGGGTCGGGGTTGGCGGGATCGTCGGAGGGGTATTCCGTGCGCTGCTCCACGACAGTGATGCGCACCGTGTCGGCCGGCGAAAGGACTTGGTCGCCGTGGCGCAACACCAAGCGCGCGTTGAGGGGCAGGGTGCCGAGCAAGAGGGCGAAAAGGAGGGCGAAACCGGCGCTCATGCGCGGCGTGTGGACGGCCGATCGGCCGTGTGTGCGGAAAAAATGGAGGAACATAGGTGGAGTTTTGCGAAAGTATTTGACAATACGGGCGTGATTTCTCGAGGTGTAGGCTGCGCTTTTCGGAGAATGTGGCCTTCTCCTTTTGAAAAGCCGTGGTTCTCAAGAGAACGAACGCGCTTTCCAGAGAAAATGGCCTCGCTTCAGCGCACTTCGACGCGGGTGGCGGCGACAGCGCCCACGGGGCCATGTACACCGCGGGTGAGGAAGGCCACGAGCGTGAGGCGGCGGAGATTGAAGCGCGTGGTGGTGGCGAAACGGGCGGACAAACCGAGACCGACGGGGAGCTTTATTTCGCCGTGCACGCGGTAGGGATCGGCACCGGCCACGGTGCCGGGGCTTTCGGGCGAGGTGGGTTGCGCTGCCGCGCTGCGGCCGACGGAGGCAGGGAGGGGAGTTGCTGCCGACGGGGCGAAATGAGACGCTGCCGCGGATCGGGCGTCGGTCGAACGGGGGGCAGTTCCAGCCGAACGGGTGAAATCGGCCGACTGAGGGGAGGGGTGAGATGCTGTCGCGAGCTGAGCGTTGGTCGAACGGGTGAGCGCATTGGTCTGCGGGGTGGCGGCGGGACGCGTCATGGCCGGAGCCGAGCTGCCCGGGCGGGGCGCCGCCAGACGGTGGGCGGCGGGGCCGGTGAGATCGAGGCGCAGCACGTGGCGGTGGAGGTAGTCGGCGCGTTCCGTGCCGTCGGCCAACGTTTGCGGGGCCGTGATGCTGTCTTCGACCAACCAAAGGTGGAGATACGTTTCGGCATCGGCCTGCCCTGCGGCGTCGGTGAGGTGGCGGGGGCGGAGGGTGTAGGAGAGGGTGCGCGTGGCGAGTGCCACGTGGGCGTCGGCCACGAGCGACTGCTGGGCCGCTGCGTCGGCGTCGGCCGCGAGGGCGAGATGCTCGGCCAGGGCGGCATTCCAGGCGGAGGGGCGCAGCAGTGTGCCCCCGACGGGGCGGTCGACCGTGCCTTGGGGCCAGGAGTTGACGCGGGCTTCGTCGGTGAGGCGGCGGGCATCGGGGCCGGCGAGGCCGCGGGGCGAGGCATCGGTGGAGAGGGCGAGCGCACCGCCGTGGACGGAGACGGCAATGATGCGGGCGCCGGCGGGGCCGGCGGTGAGGCTGTGCAGGAGGTCGGCGGCGGCGGGGCAGTTGCTGCATCGTTGGCCGGTGAAGTCGACGAGCAGCACGTTGCGCCGCGGCACGATGGGGGCGGGGTCTTCGCGCCAGCGGTCGGGGCGCTCCACGGCGTCGCAACCGACGAGGAGCAGGAGGGCGAGGAGTGGGAGGAGGAGTCGGGACATGGGGGTGAAACGGTGAGAAGGGGTGGGACGGTGCAATGCTTTTTGCCGAAGTATTCAATTGAAAACCACGGCTTTGCATGCTTTTCGCCGAGCTGTCAGCGGAAATCGAGGGCGTCGGCGATGCTGCGGCCGAGGCATTCGCTTGAAAACCACGGCCTTGCAATGCTTTTCGCCGAGCTGTCAGCGGAAATCGAGGGCGTCGGCGATGCTGCGGCCGAGGCATTCGCTTGAAAACCACGGCCTTGCAATGCTTTTCGCCGAGCTGTCAGCGGAAATCGAGGGCGTAGGCGATGCTGCGGTCGAAGCATTCGCTTGAAAACCAAGGCGGTGCGGTGCTTTTCGCCGAGCTGTCAGCGGGTCATCGAGGGCGTTCGTGGAAAACGCGGGCGTCAGCGGGCGGGGTTCACGAGTTTGCGGGTGACCACGGCGCCCGGCGTGACGATGCGCAGCAGGAGGATGCCCGGGGCGGCGGAGGGGAGGTCGGCCGGTGTGATGACGAGTTCGCTACCCTGGGCGGGACGCGAGAGCGTGCGGCTGAAGAGCGTGCGGCCGTCGAGGGCAGAGACCGTGACCACGGCTTGCGATTCGGGCGCGTTGAAGAGGATGCGCCAGGCCTCGGGGCTCAGGCTCAGCGAGACGGGCGCCGCCGAGTGGCCGGGGCGCGCGATGCCCGTGGTGGCCGCGTGTTTCAGCGCAAGCAGCAGACCCTTGTAGGCATCGATGCGGCCGTAGCCGTAGAGCGGCGTCCACTCAGCTTTTTGCATCACGGAGGGGCGGCGGGCACTGTGGCGGATGATGTCGGTGATGTCGGCCGGTGTGAGGGTGGGGCTGGCCTGCAACCACAGCGCCACGCAGCCTGCCACGAAGGGCGAAGCCATCGATGTGCCCTGCATCGCGCCATAATAGTAGGTGCGGTCGCCGCGGCGGAGCACATCGGCGATGAAGGTGGTTTTGGCCTCCGGGTTGAAGCCCGGTGCGAGGGCATTGAGCGCGCTGCACACCATGCTGCCGGGGGCCAAGACGGTGGGGCGCACGCGGAGGGTGTCGAGGCCCGGGCCGTTGGACGAGAAGTAGCTGCGCAAACCCACCTGGTCGATGCCGTTGAGCACCACGTTGGGGCGGTTGCCGCGGGGCGTGGGGTGGAGGGCATCGGGGTAGTCCTTGCGCGAGGTGAAGCTGCCCACGGCGATGGCCGAGGGAATGGTGGCGGCGCCTTCGCCCACGAGGTAGTCGGCGGTGGGGGCGAGGTGCTCGGCGGCGTGGCCGGGCACGGCGGTGGGCGAGAAGCGACCTTGGTGGCGCTCACACCAGAAGTGGAAGGTGCGTTCGCTCCGCACCGAGGCGGGGAGGCTGATGGCAAAGACCACTTCGGCGGCGGGATCATTGAGGTCGACGCGCACGCGGTTCACGTGCAGGCGCACACTCCAGTGCTCTTTGAGGTTGTGGCGGTCGGCCCCCGAGCGGATGTCGGCGCAGCGTTGCCAGAAGGCGGCGTCCATGGGCATGAGTTTGCCCTGCGTGAGGACGTAGGGGCGGAGTTTGAAGCGCACGGCGCGGTCGGGCGTTTGGCCCCAGAGGGCGAGTTCGGCATCGGGATAGACGCCGTCTTCGCCGGTTTTGGTGCGGGTGAAACGCACGTAGCGCGTCTGTCCGGGTTGGAGGGTGGCGCCCACGTGCAGGTCGTCGATGCCCTCATTGCCCATGGCGGCGACGATGATGCCCCCGGGGCCGGTGAGGGCGGAGAGGGTGCGATCGTAGGGGGTGGTGCCGTCGTGCGGGCCGATTTGCGAGCCGAAGCTCAGGTTGGTGACCCAGGGCATGTGGCGACGGCGGGCGAAACTGCTGATGAAGCGCACGTCTTCGATCACCTCGGCGCCCTCGAAGGTGGAGGGGATGAGGAGGAGCGAGGCGCCGGGGGCGACGCCGTGGAAGTGGTTGCCCACTTCGCTGCCCGCGGCGATGGCCGCCACGTGCGTGCCGTGGCCGCCGCCTTGCAGATCGACGTGGTCGGTGCCGTCGACGATGGTGGTGCTGTCGACCGGCAGCGAACCGTCGCGTGTGGGCGTGTAGCCGCTGCGGTCCCACAGGGCGATGATGCGGCTGCGGCCCTCCTTGTCGAGGAAGGCGGGGTGGCGATATTCGAAACTGCGGTCGATGATGCCGATGATCACGCCGCGACCGTCGAAGGGCGTGTCGAGTTGGGTGCCGGCTTGCACGCGGTCGACGTCGGCGGCGCGGCGGGCTTTGTCGAGCAGCGGGGCGAAGGTGCGGCGCGGCGTGAGGCTCTGCACACGGGGGTCGGCGGCGAGGCGGCGCAGCGTGGCGGCGTCGGCCGTGAGGGCGAGGAGCCCTTCGGAGAGGACGCGGGGTTGAGCCGCGGGGTAGTCGGCCGCGAGGCGGTCGGCGGGGAGGGTGGTCTCGACGTAGACGGCGGTGCGGAGCGTGTCGGCCGCGGGGTCGGCACCGGTGCGGAGGGCGTGCGGGGCGTCGGTGAGGAGGAGACTGTGGAGGGCGGGGTCGGCCTTGGACAGGGCGAGGGAGTCGACGCGGGCGGGGATTGCGTCGGAGGGGGCGAAACGGGGGGTGCCGGACTGGGCGTGGGCCTTGGGCGCTGCGGCGAGGGCGGCGGAGAAAAGGAGGGGGAGCAGGAGCATAACTCGGGGGCTGTGGCGTGAAGATTCGGGGTTTTGCGCCGAGGGCGCGGGAGTTTTCGGGGTGGAGCGGAAGGCGGGCGTGAGCGGGCACGGGCGGATGGGTGCCGTGGGGGGCGTGGCCGTCCGTGCGGGCGGGCACGTAGGGCTTGGGCGGGCCGATTTTCGGTATGTGGCCTTGGGCGTTCGGTGCCGTGGGGGGGCTTTGCCTTGGGGGGGGCACCCGCCGGGCGTGTGGGGAGGGCTTTACTTGCCGGAGGGGGTGGGGCTGCCGGTGGTGGCGCCGCGCTGGGTGTAGGCGATGCGGGTGGTGACGCCGCCGGCGGTGAGGGTGAGGTGGGCGGTGCGGGCGGCAAGGTGCAGGTTGGGCCGCATGGTGAGGGTCACTTTGTGCAGACCCGGACCGGGCTGTGCGAGGGAGTCGGGCACGGTGAGCCAGGAGGCGTCGGAGGTGAGGCGGTGGGTGGGGGTGTCGCGGTCGTAGAGCGTGAAGCGCAGGTAGGCGGTGGTGTCGGCCGCGCGGTAGTTTTCGGCGAAGTAGGTGCTTTCTGTGGCGTCGTCGTATTGGGCGGTGGGATAGTCCACGTCGTGGTGCGGGAACTGGAAGAACTTCACCTCGATGGGGCGCAGCACGGGGGTGGCGGCGGTGAGGGTGAGGGTGCCGGCGAGGGTGCGCCCGAGGGTGTTGGGGGCGAGGCGCACGACGAGGGGCAGGGTTTGCGCGGTGGTGGCGGCGGGGAGGTCGAAGCGGCGCGGGGCGAAGAGCAGGTGGGTGCTGTCGGCGGGGGTGCGGTAGGTGAGGTCGAGGTGCCAGGAGTCGGTGCTGACGAGGCGGAGGGTGTCGGTGGTTTGGTCGGCATACCAGCGGATTTCGCCGTAGTGCGTGGGGCCGAGGGCGAGGCGGTGGAAGTTGGTTTCGCTGTCGCTGTTGCAACTGCCCAGGAGCAGGAGGCCGATGAGGGTGGGGAGGAGGAGCAGGCGGTGCATGGGAGAAGAAAGGTGAGGGAGGTGGGACAAAGGTGGGCGGCGTCGACGGCCGCAGGGTGGGGTGTGCGCTCAGGGCCGCGAGGTCGGCACGCTGCCCGGCGGAGGGGGCGCGGGCGGCGGGGCATGCTACGCCCGCCGCCCACGCGCTGAGCGACGAGGGGTGCCTACGCGGTGCGGCGTCGGGCCGCGGGGTGGGCGGGCATCAGGGTTTGGCCGCCTGGGTGTAGGTGATGTAGGTGGTGACGCCGGCCGAGGTGAGGGCGAGACGGGCGGTGCGGGGGGCGTGGTCGGGGTTTTCGGTGAAGGTGAGGGTCACTTCGTGGTGGCCGGCGGCGGGGGTGGCATCGGCGGCGGAGAGGGTGAGCCAGGGGGCGTCGGAGGTGAGGCTGTGGTGGGCGGGATCGGTCGTGTCGTAGAGCACGAAGCCGCAAACCACGGTGCCGGCCTTGTAGGGGAGGGGCTCGATGAAGACGGGGGTGGCGTCAGGGAACTGGAGCCGCTGGGCTCGAGGAGCCGACGCGGGGGTGTCGGTCTCGGCGGCGGGTCGCAGCACGGTGGGGGCGGGACGGCGGATGTCGAGCCAGGGGAGTTGCACCACGGGCAGGCCGATGGTGCGAGTCGTGCCGGCTGCGGCGGTGACGTTGAGGCGGGCGGTGCGGGGGGCGCCGGTGGTGTTGGCGCTGAAGCGCAGGGCGAGGGGCTGGGTGACGAAGTGGTTGGCCTCGACACGACCCGATTCGGGCGCGGCGGTGAGCCAGGCGGGGGTGCCTTGGGGCGTGGCCACGGCGAGGGTCCACGAGTCGGTGCTTTGCAGCCCGACGGTGTCGGTCGACTGGTCGGCGTAGCAGAGTAGACCGCCCGACTGGAGGGGGATGAAGTTGAGCTGGTGGAGCTGATTGGGGGTGTCGTTGTCGCACGAGGTGAGGAGGGCGGGTGCGGCGAGGCCGAGGAGGGCGACGACGCTGAGGAGCAGGGTGCGCATGGTGTGAAGGGTTTTAAGGGTAGGTGGTGTGTGTGAAGGGCGAGACGGGGGCTGCGGGTCGGCCGGGGCGCGGTGCGCTGCGGCAGGCGGGCGGCGGGTCTTGCGGAGTTGGCGGATGATGGGCGGCGGCGCGGAACCGGCGCGGGGCAGCGGGGGGCGGCGGTCAATACCAGTCGATGTTCGACGAGTAGGCCGAGCGCTTTTCGTAGCGCAGGGCGTCGGCGAGTTCGGCGGCTTTGGCGCGGATGGAGAAATTGAACGAGGAGTAGGGGTAGAGCACCACGTTGCACGTCATTTGGAAGCAGTGGAGGTCGCGGGAGAGGGCGGCCGTGGTCATCGAGATGGCGTGGCGCGTGAAGTCGTAGCCCGAGGTGAAGTTGATGTTCCAGCCTTTGGAGAGGGTGAGGTTGCCCGAACAGTTGAGGGTTTGGGTGAAGCTGTAGGGGTAGCGCATGTTGGCGCGGTGGATGGGCTTGGCGCGGTCTTCGGCCATGGAGATGCCGTAGGAGAAGGTGAGGTTCCAGGGCAGGGCAAAGAGGAGATAGCCGTCTTCGTCGACGCGGGCTTTGGCTTTCTGCTCCTTTTGGGGTTTGCGTCGGAGCATGGGGTCGATGTTGGCGTCGTCTTGCGGGTCGCCCTGCTCTTCGTCGGCGTCGGCTTCGTCGTCGGGCCCGTGCTTGCGCTGGGGGAGTGTGGCGGCGTCGGTGTCGCGGTCGGGATGGAGGAGTTTGTCCCAGCCGTGGCCCGTGAGCAGGCCGAAGAGGGTGAGGAGTTTCTGGCCGTTGAGGGTGTAGGAGAGGTTTTGGCTCATGCCTTGGAAGCGACCGAAGCGGCCGTAGCTCCACTCGGTGCGGTTGCCCACGACGACGTTGCCCTTGTCGTCGAACTCATAGGCGTAGGTGGCCCACTGTGCGGCGAGGGAGAAGGTGTAGCTCTTGGTGAGTCGCAGGCGGAGGTTGGTGCTGAGGTCGGACCAGGGGCGGACTTTGGCGGCGAGGTTGTAGGAGAGGGAGGCCGAAAGTTCGTCGATGAGCGAGATTTTGCGGAAGCCCGAGGTGTCGGCGTCCGATTTGATTTTCATTTCCAGGTTGTTGGAAACCGAGAAGTTGAGCGTGCCCTGTCGGGTGGCGTTGGGGTAGCCGAAGGCTCCGATGGCGTAGGGCGAATAGCTCACGGTGGAGACGGTGCCGTCGGGGTTGGTGCGGACGTAGTGGGTGGTGAAGCCGCGCGCCTCGTCGGTGAAGTCCGGGGCGAAGGAGAAGCTCACGGCGGGCTTGAAGACGTGGCGGAAGGCCTGCACGCGATCGCCGAAGAGCAGGCGCACGGGTTTGTAGAATCCGTAGAGGGTGGTGTTGGCCGAGAGGGCCACGTTCCAATCGAAGAGGTTGTAGAACCCGTAGACCGTGTCGGTGCGCTCGCTGCCCGCGGCGGTGTTCCACGTTTTGCGCTGCCGCGAGAAGTAGGTGCGCCCACTGAGGTTGAAGGAGGGCGAGATGTTGATGTACTTGAAGAGTTGGAAGGTGGCTTCGACGGGGATGCGGTGCTGCATGCCGTTGCGCCATTTGAGCAGCGGGGTGTGGAAGAATTGCGACTCGGAGGAAGCGAGCGAATTGGTCATCTGCCCGGTGTAGGAGAGGGCGATTTTCTCATACCAGCGCTCTTTGCCCACGGCTTTGCTGCGGCGCAGCGGATAGAAGCGGGCCACGGAGAGCGAAACGTCGGGCAGGGAGACGGAGAGGGAGGCGTTGCGCATGTCTTGCGACACGTTGGCCGAGGCCGAAAGCGACAGGCCGAGCGAGGGAACGCTGTGGCTGAAGCTCACCGACGAGGCGCGGGTGCTCTGGGTGTAGGCCAGCGGCGTGTAGAGGGAGGCGAGATTGGAGCGTTCGTAGTTTTGCGTGGCGAAATTCACGCGGGCCGAGAAGGAGGTGTTGGGGTTGGCCTTCGGGTCGGAGCTGTGGCTCCACTGCACTTTGAGCGAGGTTTGCTTGGTGTAGTCGGGCATGTTCTTGTCGCCGTTCACGGTGGTGAGGTAGGAGAGGAAGACATTGCCGCGATAGCTGTAGCGGCGCGCGTAGTTGCTCTCGGCCGAGAGGCCCCACGAGCCGCGGGTGTAGATTTCGCCCAGGAGTTTGAGGTCCATGCGGTCGGAGAGGGCGAAGTAGTAGCCGCCGTCGCGCAGGTAGAAGCCGCGGGCGGTCTCGTCGCCGTAGGTGGGCATGATGAGGCCCGAGGAGTATTTCTTGTTGACCGGGAAGAAGCCGTAGGGGATGGCCACGGGCAGGGGCACATCGGCCACCACGAGATAGGCCGGGCCGAAGAAGGTTTCTTTGCCCGGCGTCACTTTGGCGCGCGTGAGTTGGAGGTAGAAGTGGGGGTGGGGGGCGTCGCAGGTGGTGTATTGGGCGTTTTGGAGGTAGAAGTTGCCGTCGCCCGTGCGTTTGGCGTCCACGCTGTAGAGCAGACCCGTGCCTTGGGTGGTTTTCACGTCGTTGATGAAGCCCTTTTTGGTCTTGAAGTTGAAGGCCATTTCGCGACTTTCGTACTTTTCGCTTCCTTGGGTGTAGACGGGTTGTCCCTGGGCTTGGCCGGTGCTGTCGGGCACGCCGGTGGCGCGCACCAGCGAGGAGTCCATGTTCAGGGTGATGTAGTCGGCTTGCAGGCCCATGTTTTGGTATTTCACGTTGGCGTCGCCGTAGAGGTAGGCCAGTCCGCTGCGGGCGTCGTAGACGAGGCTGTCTTTGGCCGCGTATTGCACCGGTGCGTCGATGCCGGCTTTGCGCACCCGCAGGGTGTCGGCGTGCCGGCGCGTGGTGTCGGCCAGCGCCGCGGAATCGGCTTGGCGCAGGTGGGCGTTTTGTGCCAGGGCCAGGGAGTCGGAGGCGATGCGTGCGTCGAGACTGTCGGTGGGATGGGCGTGGCGCAGCGAATCGAGGTGGGCGCTGAGGCGGCGCGCGGCGGCGTTGAGGCTGTCGAGGGCAGCGGCGGCGCGACGGCCGGCGGTGGTGCTGTCGAAGCGGGCGGCGGTGGCGCGCACACCGGGGGTGCTGTCGCCCACGAGGGCCGAGGGGGGGAGCGAGTGGGGCGTGCCGGGGTGGCCGCCGCCCGTGAGCAGGGCGCCGGTGTGGCAGGCCAGGGTGAGTAGCCCGAGGAGCAGGGCCGCCAGCGGGGCGGCGAGGGGACGAAGGGCGGGGAGATGCAAGGTGTGTGGGGACTTGGGAGGCGCGCCGACGGGCGGCGGGGCTTCGAAGTTACTATATATATAATGTGTGCGCGGCTGGGCTGACGGTCGACGTGCGCTTTTCGGCGGGCCGACTGCGGGGCGGGGAGCTTTTCGTGGAAGAACCTACGATCGACGTGCGTGTTTCGGCGGGGCGACCATGGCAAGTAGGGCTTTTCGCGGAAGAACCGACGGTCGACGTGCGTGTTTCGGCGGGCCGACTGCGGGGTGCAGGGCTTTTCGCGGAAGTGCCTGCGGGCCGACTGAGGCGGTTCACTCCATCTCTGCGCGCCAGCGGCGGAAGGTGCGGAGCCCCACCGTGCCGAAGCGGGCCACGCGCGCCTCCACCTCCGAGGGCGTGAGGAAACGCAGCGGGTGGCTCTTCGAATGGAACAGGTCGGCGTAGCAAATGATGCGCTCTTCCGGCGTTTCGGGCAGGAGATCCACCGCAGGGAGGGGGAGTTCGAGCCGACGGATGTCGGCCGCCGTGAGCCCCGTGCCGGTGTGGCGCTCGCAGATGCGGGCCAGCGCCTCGTGGCCCTCCGCCCGCAGCAGTTGGGCGCCGAGCGGGCCGTGCATCAAGTAGGGCGCCGTGCCGTGGCAGTGGATGGCGGGGGCGGAAGTGAGGTAGATGCCGATGTCGTGGAGCATGGCGCCGGCTTCCACCAGGGCGAGATCAGCCCCGAGTTCGGGGTGGCGGCGCGCGATGTCGAGGGCGCGACGGCACACCTGCCCACTGTGGAGCAGCAGGAGCCGTCGCAGCGACGAATCGGTGGGATAGTGGCGGGCGATGAGGGCGCGGTAGTTCACGGGCGGGGGGCGTTTTTGGGTGCGAGGCGCGGCGCGTCGGGACGTGGCGCGGTGGGTTTCGTGGCCGAGCGCGGCGTGGCGTCGGGACGACCGGGGGCGGTGCGCGGGTCACCGTCGGGGAGGACGTCGCCGTCGTGCGCGTTGTCATTGTCGTTGCGCGGGTCGGCGCCCACAGCCTGCTTGCGCCCGTCGGCAAAGCCCGCGGCATAGCCTCGGCGGTAGGCCGCGGCGTAGCTTTGGCGCGCGTCGGGGGTGGGATATTGCGACGACTCGTCGTAGGTGGCGCGCTCGTCGTTGTTCATCCCGTCGGTGTTGCCGCTCAGGTAGCCGTCGTCGTAGCCCGCTTCGGCGGGGTCGCGATCGGGCGCCGGGCTGACGTCTTGGGCGGGCGTGGATTCGGCCGGCGCTTCGGCGGGCGAGGCGGGGGCGTTGTCGAGGGTGTCGGGCACTGCCATGTGGCGCGTGCTGTCCCGGCCGGCGAGCCCTTCGGGGGTGAGGGGCACATCGGTCGAGCGCTTGAGGAAGAAGATGAGGCCGCCGGCCACGGCGAGCAGCAACACGAAGAGCAGGCTGCGCAGCAGGGTTTGGCGACGGGATTCGGAGGACATAGTCGAGTGGATGTGTTGAGGGGAGGGGAGACGGGGCGCAGGCACCGGCCGCCGCAAGGGCAGCGCGGGCCGAGGCCACCGCGGTTATCGTTTGCGACCCGCGTCGATGCGCAGGAAGATGAAGAGCAGCAGGGTGAAGCCCCACAGCGACGAACCGCCGTAGGAGAAGAACGGCAGCGGGATGCCGATGACCGGCGCGATGCCCAGCACCATGCCGATGTTGATGAACACGTGGAAGAGCAAGATCGACAGCACTGAGTAGCCAAATACCCGCCCGAAGGTCGACGTCTGCCGTTCGGCCAGCGCGATGAGCCGCCAGATCAGCAGCAAGAAGAGCACCAGCACGCCCGCGGCGCCCAGAAAGCCCTCTTCTTCGCCCACGGTACAGAAGATGAAGTCCGTGTCTTGCTCCGGCACATAGTCGAGTTTCGTCTGCGTGCCGTTCATGAATCCCTTGCCCAACAGGCCGCCCGAGCCGATCGCGATCTTCGATTGCGTCACGTTGTACGAGGCGTCGCGGTCTTCCTCCACGCCCAGCAGCACACGGATGCGCGTGCGCTGATAGTCCTTCATGGCGTTGTTGAGCACATAGTCCGAGGTGTAGAGGAAACCCACGCTCGAGATGGCAAAAAGGCTGATGAGCAGGTAGGTGTTGGCGCGGCGCCCGATCCACTGCATGCCCAGATAGCCGATCATCACGATGCAACCGCCCAGTTGCGCCCAGCTGATGTCGAAGGGGTGCACGAAGGCCGAGACGCCGTAGGCCACCACGTGCAGCGCAGTGCCCCAGAAGAGCAGGCGGTGGGCGTGTTCCGGTTCGCGCGGCACATACACCCGCAGCAGGCCCGCCGTGAAGAGCCACACCAGCGCCAGCACCACCGATTCGCCCACGCTGGCCGTCGTGCCCGGCAGCGGCGTTTCGCCCTGACCGATGCCCACCACGAAATAGACCACCGCCGCGGCACCGCAAAACAAGATGCTGCCGGGCATGCCCTCGCGGTAGAACATGAGGAAGAAGGCGAAGTAGACCAAGGCCGAACCCGTTTCTTTCTGCAGCACGATCAGCACGAAGGGCAACAACACCACGCCCGCGGCGCGAAGAAAGTTGCTCCGGCGGTTGAGTGTGAACCCGTATTGCCCGATCACCTTAGACACCATGAGCGCCGTGGCGCACTTGGCAAACTCGGCCGGCTGCAACGAAACGGGGCCCAGCGAGATCCAAGAGCGCGAACCCTTGATGTCGTGGGCGATGAACGGCGTGACGAGTAGCAGCACCATCATCGACCAGTAGAACAGGTCGGCCAGCATGTCGAAATAGCGGTCGTCGAACATCAAGATCATACCTCCCAGCCCCAAAGCGCAACCGATCCACACCAACTGTTTGCCGGCGCGGGTGTCGAAGGAGAGAAGGCTTTGCAGGTCGAAGGTGTGGCTCGCGCCGCACACGCTGAACCAGCCGAAGGTGAGGAGCGCCAGGAAGATGAGGAGCACCCAACCGTCGGCGCGAAAGGCGGGATTGAGCTGATTATCGCGCATGGCTGCCGTAATTGATGTGACGAAGGCGGAAAGACTCGGCCCGAGCGCGAGAGCCTGCCGAGAGTTTGCCGTTGAGATACTGTTCCATGATGAGCGAACCGATGGGCACGGCGAAGTCGGCGCCGAAGCCGCCGTTCTCCACGTACACGCACACGGCGATCCGCGGTTTGTTCATCGGTGCGAAGCCCATGAAGGCCGAGTGGTCGTGGCCGCGGTTTTGCGCCGTGCCCGTTTTGCCGCACACCTCCCCGCCCGGGAAGTCGGCCCCGCGGCACGTGCCGGCCAGCACCGAGCGGCGCATGCCCGCCACCGCGTAGTCGTACCAACGCCGTGCCACCAGGGTGCGGTGCGGCCGCGTGTAGGTCGTGTCGAGCCGTTCGCCTTGAATGCGGCGCGCCACATGCGGCACGAAGTAGTGGCCGCGATTGGCCACCGTGGCCGCCAGGTTGGCAATTTGCAGCGGAGTGGCCGTCACCTCGCCCTGCCCGATCCCGATCGAGATCACCGTCAGCGCGTTCCACGACCGTTTGTAGGCCTTGTCATAGTAGGCCGCGTTCGGAATCATCCCGCGGCGCTCGCCCGGCAGGTCGATGCCCAGTTTGTAGCCGAAGCCCATGTGCACCACCTGGTCTTTCCACCGCGTCATCGCCGCCTGCACCGAACCGTACTTCCCGCGATTGCTCAGCAGGCGCAGCAGGTTCCAGCAGAAATAGGAGTTGCACGACGTGCCGATGGCCGGCACCAGATTGATCGGCGAGGCGTGGCCGTGGCAGCCCACGTGCAGCCCCTTGTAGTTGAAGCCGTGGGCGCAGGGGAAGGCCACACTCGGCGTGATCGACCCCTCTTGCAGTCCCAATAGGGCTTGCGAGATCTTGAACGTCGAGCCCGGCGGGTAGGTGCCGGCGATGGCGCGGTTGAGCAGCGGGCGCCGCTCGTCGCGCATCATGGCCGTCATGGCCTTACCGCGGTCGCGCCCCACCATGTCGCGCGGGTCGTAGGTCGGCGCCGAGGCCATGGCCAGAATTTCGCCCGTCGAGGGTTCGATGGCCACGATGGCACCGTATTTGCCCTCCAGCAGCCGCTCGGCCAATTCCTGCGTGCCGTAGTCGATGCCCAGCGTGAGGTTGCGACCCGGCTGGGCCTGCGTGTCATACTTCCCGTCCATGTAGTGCCCCTTGGTGCGGCCGTGCACGTCGCGCAGCAGAATGCGCATGCCCTTCTCGCCGCGCAGCACTTTCTCGTAGCTCCGCTCCACACCGAGCTTACCGATGTAGTCGCCGCTCTTATAATAGGCGTCAGAGTCCACGTCGGTCTGGTTCACCTCCGCCACGTCGCCCAGCAGGTGGGCCGCGATGCCCGAGGCGTAGCGACGCACCGACCGCTTCTCGGCCGAGAAACCGTTGAACCGAAACAGCTTTTCGCGAAACTTCGAGAACTCGTCGGCAGGAATCTGGCTCATAAACAGCTGAGGCGTGTTGCGAGAGTAGCCCGGATTCTTCTTCGGATCTTTGATTTCCGCCATCCGTTGCATGTACTCCTCCCGCGTGATGCCCATCGTGCGGCAGAAATCGGCCGTGTCGATGCCGTGTTGGTCTTGCATCGTCACCAGGATGTTGTACGAAGGTTCGTTGTACACGAGCAACTTCCCGTGGCGGTCCGTGATCAGCCCGCGCGAGGGGTACAAGATCTCCTTGCGAAAGGCGTTCGAGTCGGCGCTCTTGCGGTAGTCGTCGCTCATGAGTTGGAGCGCCAGCAGCCGAAGCACAAAGACAACAACGACCGACAGCGCAATGCCGCCGATCACAAACTTGCGCTTCTCAAAACTATAATCTTGGGGCACGGGCGATGGGGGGAATGAAGGGGGTGAATGGATGCGGACACCGCCGCACAGTCGGGATTCCGGGGACTGCGCGGCGGAGGTCGTGGGGGAACGGCCGCCGAGCGGCGGACGGGGCAGCGCCACGGAGACGATGCCTGAAGGGGGGCGGGCGAAGCGGCGAGAACGGGCAGAACCTGAAGATGAAAAAAAAGGCCCGTTGGAGTCTCGCCGCCGTGGAGCGGAAAGGAATGAGGAGCAAACCGCCCCGGTGCCCGCTGGGCGATGGCCGACCGCGCGAAGCGGAGGGCCGATGGGGTGCGGCGACAGGAAGCAGAGATGGACTTAACAGAAACTTATATGAAGAGATTTGCCTCCTGTACGTCGCATGTGGGGAAAAAATGAGGGGGCGTGCGTGCCGCGTTGGCGGGGCGAAACCCGCCGCGGGCGTTCGGCCGCCGCGGGGTGCCGCCTGCTGAGTGGAAATCGCGGTCGGCCGCCGAAGGATGCCGCAATGATCGAGACGACACGCCATTATAAATTAAACCGAGCGCCACGTTATTATAGGCCGCGGGCGTCTGCGTGCCGAAGGGCGCCGCCTGCTGAGTGGAAATCGCGGTCGGCCGCCGAAGGATGCCGCAATGATCGAGCAAGTGCGCCATCGCGCTATGGGAAGCGCGGGCGCGAGCGGAGCGGCCGCCGCTGTGGGGAAGCGACGACGTGAGCGCGATGCGGAACTACAGATACAGGCACCGCGACTCACCGTACGTCGCTAGGAGAAGTGGGGAACGAACATCCCGGGCCGGACGACCGTGGGCGGTCGGCGGCGAACTTCCCGGAGCGCGGTGGCGCGGAAGGCCTGTGTGCGCGATGCGACCGGCCGTGCAAGGGGCAGCGGCAGCACAAACGCGCGCGTGTCGGTTTTTTTCATCCACATCCATCCTCGGTTGCGGCGCGCAGGGCGCCGGCGGGGCGGAAAGGCGGACCGATCAGTTCAGCGTCCGGTTATTTTAGTTCGTTGTGTTGGTCATGGGGGCGGCGCACGAGGCGTCGGCGCCGTGGGGCGGCACGCGCGCGGCGGGGCGCGCGGCACAGGCCGTGCGGGGCAGCGAGGGGGCATGCGCAGGGGCGTGAAGCCCAATTGCGCAGCGGGGGCTACGATTGGCGCGGCGTGGCGACCTTTCGCGCCACCGTGGGCGGCAGCCCTCAGCGAGCGGCCGTTTCGGCCGAGGAGAAAGCCACGCGCACCCGTTCGAACGTGGCCACAAAGGCCAGGGTGAGCACGAAGCTACCGCCGATGTTGAGCAGCAGCGCGAGTGCCCGAAAGAAGGTGAAGCTCTCCAGCAGGTGGAAGCCCGCCACCGTCACAAAAGAGAGCGTGGCGGCAAATTTCAAGAACCCCGACCACGTCATCGTGCGCGCACCCGGCAGAAAATCCTCCTCCAGTTTGTCGTCGGGAGCGAAAAATTGCAGCACACCGGGCGTGCACAGCCCCGTGAGCGTGAGGGAACCCGCCGCCACGCCGGGCGTGGTGCTCACTGCGTCGATGCAAAGTCCCGTCACGAAGCCCACCACCACATACAACCACCGCGGGGTGCCGTGGCGAAGGATGAGGAGCACGAAGACATAGGGCATCGGCGTGGCGTAGCCCCACAGGTGAATGTGGTTGAACACCAGTGCTTGGGCAATGACCAGCACGATGAACCAAAGGCTGCGCGCCAAGGAGGAGTGGAACATGCGATGAGGGGGTGAGAGTCGGGTCGTAGGGGGGAGAAGCGGGCGAAGCGTCAGAGCGCTCGTCCCGAGGGGAGCGTGCCGAGCGGGGCAGAGGTACGCCGCCGCGGGGGCTGCGGCCGGAAGAGCCCGTGGGGGCGGAGGCCGCTGCGGGCGCAGCGTGCGGGAGCGCGGAGCTCGACAGTGCGAGGCGGGGTGCCCGAATGTAAGGTCTGTGGGGCGGCGCGCACACTCCGCGGAGGGAGGGAGCGCAGCAAGGCACGAACCGGTCGCCTGCGGGGGGAGGCGGGGCGCCGCCGCGGGGGCGGAGCGAAAGGGTGGCGAACGAGGTCGCGAGTGGCCGCAACGGAGGTGGTCGGTTCACCGACCTAAAAGCCTTGTCCGTGAGATTCCGATGCAGTGCCTCGCACAAGGGCGGCTACCGGCGGGATACCAACTCCGCCAAGCCCCGTCGCCCTCGTTCGCCGTGATAACCTTCAGTGTGTCGGCGTTCCTCTCTTAAAAAGATAAGGAAGGACACAACGCGAATTTCGGCAAAAGAAGCGAGACCACCAAATTTTTCGACCGAAAAATGCGTACGTCTTCTTTATAGTGCGCGCGTCGCGTGCGTGCGATGAGCCCAAGCCCGGCGCCAACGCCGCAGGCGCGTCCGCACGCGGCACACCGTTTGGCGCACCGCCGTGGGCGAAGCCCCCACCGCCAGCCCGATTTCCTCTGCCGTCCATCCGTCGGCCGTCAGCAGCACGAGGGCGCGGTCGCGCAGCGGCTGGGCGGCGAGAGCCTCCGCGGCGTCGGCACGCAGCACCGCCCGATAGGCAAAGGCCGAATGCGCTTGTTGCGCCCGTGCCCGCATGGCGTTCCACAGTCGGCCGCCGCGCGTGCGGTGGAAACCCCGACGCGGCTGTTCGCGGTGCCAGCATTCCAGGCAGTTGTCCACTGCGCTGCCCGTCCACTCGCCTGCCGCCGTGGGTCCGCCCCCGGCTGCTGCCGCCTCCTCGCCGCCCGCAGGCGGTGCAGTGGAAGCCGCGGTCGGGGAAGGCGCTCGCTCGGCGGGGACATGGGCGCTCGCCGCCTGTGCAGCCCGTGCCGGTGCGGCGTCGCGTGTGGTGACGCCCGCCGAGCCCCCCGTTCGCTCACGCCCTGCGCCCAAGGTTTCCTCCCATCGCGAGGGCGCCGCCTGTCGCCGTGCACCCGCCGTCGCGGTGTCCGCCCCGCCCGACCACAAGTCCCCGTCGGGATCGGCAGGGTCGAAGAGTTCGTCGCTGTCCGCCGAGGCCGGGGTGAGATGCGTCTCGCGGTGGCGCAACGCCCTGTGGTTGAGCGTCGAAAGCAGGCGCAGCGTCACCCCCGCCAACCACGGCCGCGGATTGAAAGGCCCCACCGTGCGCAGCACCTCCTCCGCCGTCACCGAGAGCGGTGCCCGGGTTCGTTCCGACCCCTCGAGCGCGGCGTCCGCATACGGCTGCCGTTCGTCCGCGGCCGCCGCACTCGTCGCGTCCTCGTCCGCTGTTTCGTCGAAGGCCACCGCAGTTTCGTCCACTTCGTGCAAAGGTTCGTCGCCCCCGCGCAGCGTTTCGTCGTCGGCGTCCGTTAGGGGGGCGAAGTTCCCCGTCGCAGTGTCGATCTCGCACAAATCCTCGTCGGCGGCCGTCCGCGTTTCGTTCACTTCGCGCAAAGGTTCGTCGTTGGCGTCCGTCATGGCGTCGAAGGCCACCGCCGCAGTGTCGATCGCGCACAAATCCTCGTCGTCGGCGTCCGTCATGGCTTCGAAGTTCCCCGTCGCAGTGTCGATCGCGCACAAATCCTCGTCGTCGGCGGGCAGCGTTTCATCAAGCGAAGCCGCCGATTCGTAGATCTCCGCCGCCGAAGCATATAAATGAGGTGCGTGTTCGTCTAAATAAATCTCCGATTCGTCGACCGCAGCGCGTGTTTCGTCGAAATCGCGCGCGACCGGTGTCGTGGGCTGCGCGGAGGGCTCGTCGGCAGGGGCGGGGGCGTTCGCCGTCGCGGCGTGTGGTTTCGCCGTGTCGCGGCGAGCGGTCAGGCAGAGGGCGAAATGCGCCAGATCGTCGAGGTGTTCGAGCAGGTGCAGCACCGCCGTTTGGTAGTCGTCGGCGCGTTCGCCGGCGAAGTACGTGTGCCGCCTCACGAGCCCGCGCACCATCGGCAGATGCGGGGCGAGCCACTGCGTGAAGAGTGCCGTGCGGTCGTCGGCCGAGCGCAGCACCACGCCCGCTGCCACCGCCGCTGCCCGCTGTTCGGCCGTGAGAGCACCCGCCGCCGCAGAAGTTTTTTTCGCCGCTGCGCCGTCGATTGCGGAAGGTCGGGCGGGAGCAGCGGAAGGCCCGTCGCCCGAGGTCGTCATGGCCGCGGGAGCAGCGTGGGGCGCGGCAGGCGTCGGGGTTTGCACGGCAGAGCCGGTGGAAGCGTTCGCCGAAGCAGCGGAGACCTGGGCTGTGTCGGCCGCCACCGAGGAGCCATGCATTGCCGCCGCGGGGGAGCGATTTACCGCCGCGGAACTATTCGTCGAATCGGCGCACCATTTCGCCGTCGCGGCGCAGGCCGCGGTGCCCCCTCCCGCGATGGGGAGCGACGGGCGGCACAGGGTTTCGCTCCTGCGCGACGCAGCGGCCGACCGAAGGGAACGAGGGGAAGATTTGACGCGAACCGACGTGCGATTCGCCGTAGAAGAATTGGATTTCATGGAGTAGTCTTATTTTTTTTCGGTGAATGAACTCGGCAGCGGCCGCGCCGTCTCGGGTGCGACCCCGCCGAAGGTGTGTTTTTCCGGCTGTCCGTCGGTCGGGAGCGGCCCGCCGTTCGTCGGCATGTGGGGCGAACGCGACCCCCCGCGGGGCAAATCCTTTCGCTCGTGCGCCGTGTCGGGAGCCCTTCGCCGTGGGGAGCGTTCTTGCGCGGGGCAAATTCTTTCGCCCGTGCGCCGTGTCGGGAGGCTTTCGCCGAGGAGAGTGTTCTCGCGCGGGGCAAACCCTTTCGCTCGTGCGCCGTGTCGAGAAGCCTTCGCCGTGGGGAGCGTTTCTGCGCGGGGCAAATCCTTTCGCTCGTGCGCCGTGTCGGGAGGCCTTCTCCGAGGGGAGCCTTCTCGCGTGGGGCAAATCCCTTCGCTCGTGCGCCGTGTCGGGAGGTCTTCGCCGAGGGGTGTGTTCCTGCGCGGGGCAAATCCTTTCGCTCGTGCGCCGTGTCGGGAGGCCTTCGCCGTGGGACGTGTTCCTGCGCGGGGCAAATTCTTTCGCCTTCGCGCCGTGTCGGGAAGCCTTCGCCGAGGAGAGCCTTCTCGCGTGGGAGCAAATCCCTTCGCCTTCGCGCCGTGTCGGGAGGCCTTCGCCGCGGGGCGTATTCCTGCGCGGG